>JAAUYJ010076761.1_pt1 | contig 22511 bp, 21 predicted proteins | sample 7278031 | NCBI WGS metagenome assembly JAAUYJ01 (sample SAMN14350222, study PRJNA611818) | marine sediment metagenome | isolation source: surface marine sediment (1.8m) | place: French Polynesia: Moorea | collected 2018-08 | reverse complement strand
GAAGTCAGAAGTCAGAAGTTGTTGAAAGAAACAGAGATTGCGGTGCGATCCCGGCGATTTTTAATCGCCTTTGGGTAGCGCACCAAGAGATATACTCCGCTTCCAAAAACTATGCGCCTTAAAAGGCGGGGTTTTAGACCCAACTATTTTCGATAATTGGTGATTTTCGAGGCATCGAACCTCGAAAATCACACGCTCTACCTCCCCACTCCGCAAGCTGAGAGTGGGGACTCCCGCTTATTCCGTTGAGAGAAAACTGACAATTTTTGCAATTAGGAGAAGGCAAATGACAGTCAATAAAGATCCCTATTTAGAGCAAACCGAAATTCCCCCTGGATACCTCAACCTCATGGGCTATGTAGACGAGTCACAAGTAAACGGTCCTGGATGTCGTGCCGTCATGTGGGTTCAAGGGTGTTCAAGGGAATGTTCTGGATGTTTTAATCTAGATTCTTGGTCATTTGAAATTAATCAATTACACTCAGTGGATGAATTAGTTGAAAAGATAACCAGTAATGCTCGTCATGAAGGGGTTACATTTTCGGGGGGAGAGCCTTTTTGGCAAGCGAAGGAATTAGCTAAGTTGGCCAGTAGAGTTAAGGCCAAAGGGCTCAATGTAATGTCATTTACTGGATTTACCTTAGAGCAATTACAATCTAAATCGGCTCCCACTGGTTCTCAAGACTTATTAAATCAACTTGATATTTTAGTTGATGGAGCTTATGTTCAATCCTTGGCCATAAACTCTCCAAATTCTCCTGTTTCTTCGAGTAATCAGCGCGTTCATATTTTCAATCCCTCCTTAAAAGACAACATAAGTTGGGCCAGTGATCAAACTGAAATACATATTTTCAAAGATGGCAGTCGCTTGATTACCGGCTACTTAGGAACACAGATCATCTGAAGTGCCTAACTAAGCCACACTATAGTTGGAACTTCCAATCAGAGATGATTTTTTCGACATTTCTGTTAAACAATCCCGGAATAAACTCGGCCTTTTTCCGCATCAACAGTAATGATAGCTCCCTCTCTAATATGTTCTGTTGCTTCTTTAAAATCTACAATCACCGGAACTCCCAAGCGTAAACCAATGACGGCCGCATGACTGGTTAAACTGGATTCTTCAGTAATGATACCCGATGCTTTACGCATCATTTCCACAAACTCAGCGCTGGTTTTAGGGACCACCAAAATATCTCCGGGTTCAAAATTACCTAATTCCCTCGCATGATGAGCGATTCTAGCTCTTCCACTGGCCGAACCCTGACCAACACCGACTCCTTTCCCCAAAACAGCCTTTACCATTTCCACCTTAATCAAATCCGTCGATCCTGCCACTCCTTGAAGGGTTCCTGCCGTCATCACCACTAAATCCCCATCTTTGAGTAAATTATTCTCCTGTGCCACATTAACCGCCGATTGAAAGGTTTGAGTCGCTGAAGCTAAATCAAGAACCAGTAACGGTTTAACCCCCCACACTAACTGTAACTGTCTGGCCACATCCACATGGGGGGTTACAGCTAAAATAGGGATAGGAGGACGGAACTTAGAAACATTGCGCGCTGTTGATCCTGTTTTCGTCAAGGACATGATGGCCGCAGCATTGAGTTCTTGGGCAATTTGACTCACCGCAGCCGAAATGGCGTTAGTAATGGATTGTTTCTCTTGCGACCCCACTTTAGTCACCGATGGTTCCTTTTCGATCCGTTCGGCGATCGTTGCCATTGTCGCCACTGCCTCAACCGGATATTGACCCACCGCCGTCTCGTTAGACAACATCACTGCATCGGTGCCATCTAAAATCGCATTCGCCACATCAGATACCTCTGCACGGGTGGGGCGGGGATTACTAGCCATACTATCTAACATTTGGGTAGCAGTAATCACAGGAATGCCTAAGCGATTAGCGGTCGCGATTAAGCGTTTTTGAAGAATGGGAACATCCTCTGGCGGTAATTCCACTCCTAAGTCCCCTCTGGCAACCATAACTCCATTACACAAGGACAAAATTTCTTCCATATCTTCGATCGCTTCATGTTTTTCAATCTTGGCGATCACTGGAACATTTTTCCCTGCACTGGCAATAAGTTCTTTAATTTCGAGAATATCTTGAGGATTACGCACAAAGCTCAAAGCCACCCAATCAACTCCCTGATCCAAGCCAAACATTAAATCCTTTCTATCTTTATCCGTGAGAGCCTTAACAGATAAATAAACCCCTGGAAAATTGACCCCTTTACTATCGGATAAAACTCCACCAACAACAACCCGACAATGTAAGTCTTTATTTTCACAATCTACCTTTTCGACTCGCATCTCTACTTTCCCGTCATCCATGAGAATTCTTGCGCCTTCTGGCACTTCATCCGCTAGGTATTCATAGGTAACGTAACTGATATTTTGGTTACATTCCACCTCACGACTGGTAAGAATGAAGGGGTCCCCAGGTTGGAGGGTAATTTTACCTGCTACAAATTTACCCAGACGAATTTTCGGACCTTGTAAATCTTGAAGAATAGCAACCGGTTGATTTAATTCAAACGCCGTTTGACGAATCAGACGAATACTATGTTGATGATAATCATGATCCCCGTGAGAAAAATTAAGACGGAGGGTTGTGGCTCCAGCTACAATTAACTGACGTAAAACTTCTTTATTTTGGGTAGCAGGACCAATGGTTGCCACAATTTTAGTTCGGCGGGGCATAGTATAGGATGACATAAGAAGATTCAGATGAGGATGGAGAAAATCAATAAAGAGTATTTATAAGGATAGAGTCTTTCCCTAGGATCTCATGAATAGTACCTCTAGATCAGAAAATTCTTGATTTTTTTAGGGATCATAAAACAGTGTGTTCCCTTTTTTTCTCACAAAAACCAGGAAGGGGGTTGGCCAAAACCCGAAGCAAGGGTAAGTTAATATTAATTTCAACTTTGAACTTATAGGCTGCATGAGAATCTTAGTTACCGGTGGTGCTGGTTTTATCGGCTCCCATCTCATCGATCGCTTAATGGAAAAGGGACACGAAGTCCTTTGTTTAGATAACTTTTATACTGGCCACAAACGGAACATTCTCAAGTGGTTAGATAATCCCTATTTTGAATTGGTTCGTCACGATATCACAGAACCTATCCGCCTCGAAGTAGACCAAATTTATCATTTAGCTTGTCCCGCTTCTCCTATTCACTATCAATTTAACCCCGTTAAGACAATTAAAACCAATGTCTTAGGGACTTTGTATATGTTAGGTCTAGCCAAACGAGTCAATGCCCGAATTCTTTTGGCTTCTACTTCGGAAGTTTATGGTGATCCCGATGTTCATCCTCAACCGGAAGAATATCGGGGAAATGTCAGTTGTACAGGATTGCGGGCCTGTTATGACGAGGGAAAACGGGTTGCTGAAACCCTAGCCTTTGAATATCACCGAGAACATAAAACCGACATTAGAGTGGCTCGTATTTTTAATACTTACGGACCAAGAATGTTGGAAAATGATGGTCGGGTGGTGAGTAATTTCATTGTACAGGCCTTAAAAGGAATACCCTTGACGATTTATGGAGACGGTTCTCAAACTCGCAGTTTTTGCTATGTTTCTGACTTAGTTGAAGGGTTGATGCGTTTGATGAATGGAGAGTATATTGGCCCTGTTAATTTGGGTAACCCAGGAGAATATAGCATCCTCGAACTGGCACAAATTATTCAAGGAATGATTAATCCCGATGCAGAATTAGTCTATAAACCTTTACCCCAAGATGATCCCAAACAACGACAACCCGATATTACTAAGGCCAAAAGCTATTTAGGTTGGGAACCGACGATTCCTTTAAAAGATGGGTTAGAATTAGCCATTAAGGATTTTCGGGAACGAGTTTCTCAAGAAAGTTAAATGATTTTTGAGCATGATTTCGTTAAGGAAATCCTGATCTAACTATTAAGTTCTTTTGTATGCTCCCTTGAATATCGTCTTTATAAACTATCTAAAATTCAGAGGATAAAAGTTATGCGCGTTTGTGTCATTGGAACCGGTTATGTTGGCTTAGTGACTGGGGTTTGTTTAGCCCATATTGGTCATCACGTTATTTGTATTGATAACAACGAAGAAAAGGTTAAACTGATGAAGTCCGGGCAATCTCCTATTTATGAACCTGGGCTCTCAGAATTAATGCACTCTTCTATGGAAGCTGGCCGTTTAGAATTTACCTCAGATTTGGCCGCAGGGGTTGATCATGGAGAAATTCTCTTTATTGCAGTAGGAACCCCTGCTTTGCCTACCGGGGAGAGCGATACCCGTTACGTTGAAGCAGTGGCGCGGGGAATCGGTGAAAATTTAAACGGTGGTTATAAGGTCATTGTTAATAAGTCTACGGTTCCCATTGGGTCCGGTGACTGGGTAAGAATGATTGTTATGGATGGTTTGGCTCAACGTCAAGATTCTCCTGCTAATGTGGACTTTGATGTGGTCAGTAACCCTGAATTTTTACGGGAAGGCTCGGCAGTTTATGATACGTTTAACCCCGATCGCATTGTTCTCGGTAGCAACAATGACAAGGCGATCGACATGATGCAGCAACTTTATAAACCTTTAGTTGATCGCAAGTTCGCTGATGATCAAAGCTTACCTCCTGTTCCTGTGGTAGTCACAGATTTGAACTCTGCTGAGATGATTAAATATGCAGCTAATGCTTTCTTAGCGACTAAAATTAGTTTTATCAACGAAGTCGCTAATATCTGCGATCGGGTTGGGGCCGATGTGACTCAAGTAGCTGCTGGTATCGGTTTAGATTCTCGTATTGGTAATAAGTTCCTACAAGCTGGTATTGGTTGGGGTGGCTCTTGTTTCCCTAAAGATGTTTTGGCTTTAATTCATACTGCTACGGATTACAATTACGAAACCGAATTACTCAATGCTGCGGTTAGTGTTAACAAGCGTCAACGATTAATTGCAGTTGAAAAGTTACAACAAGAACTGAAAATCCTCAAAGGAAAAACTATCGGTTTATTAGGCTTAACCTTTAAACCAGATACGGATGATATGCGCGATGCACCTTCTTTAATTATCATCGAACAGTTAAACCGTTTAGGAGCAAAAATTAAGGCTTACGATCCTATTGTTTCTCAGTCTGGTTTAAGTCATGGTTTATCTAATGTAATCATTGAAACCGATGCAGAAATGTTGGCGGATAGTTGTGATGCTTTAGTTTTAGTAACCGATTGGAAGGAATTTTTAGCCCTCAATTACGGTAAAATGGCTCAAGTGATGGCTAATCCTTTGATGATTGATGGTCGTAATTTCTTGGATCGGTCTAAATTAGAAATGGCTGGTTTCAATTATGTAGGAATTGGACGTTAATTAGTTTTCTTTAATTCAAAATTAAATGAGTGAGTAGGATATTTTTATTTCTAAAATATCCTACTCATTTTTTTATTCAGATAATACATTCAAGAGCTATGACTCAAGTTTTTATACATAAGTAATCTTTTCTATTACGTATTTTATCACTCACTTATCATGAATCACCTCGTCCCAATTTCTGACAAGTGCCATATTCATTCCGTTGGAGGAAGTGACAAATACAAATGGTATTCAGTTAATAAATTTTGAATATAGATGCGATATTGTGTTATTTTTTCCATTCTAAAATCACCTCTTTTTCAGGATCATAAATTAGTAAATAGCATATAAAATACTGTCTGCTGGGTTTAAATACATATAATTAATATTTTGTCAAGGTCACTGTTACAATTATCGTTTGTTTTAGTACATTTGCTCAAATTTCTAGGGAAAAGTTGAGTATTTATGAACTATTTTTGGGCGTTCGCAGAACAACTAACAACGACACAATGGGAATAATGAGCCATATTGTATTTGTAGACAAACTGGCTACAGATTTTTATTCTTCACCATCGTACCACAGCCCAGTAAACTCGTCCACTATTGAGAATAATTCTTATACATAAAGTTATGTAAAGAGATGTAATTGATTTATATTTTGTTGCTTTCCATGACATTTATATAAGTTTAACTTAACGAGAAGGGGTTAAACTCCTCTGAAAACTCAACAACCGCAACCACAAAGAAGGATATTGCTGTTGTAACCCGTCAGGAAGTTGCTTTAAGAGTTGGGGAAACCAAGAGGCAAATAGTAAATTTTTGAAGCTATCGGCTGTAAACTCAAAATAAGACCCTAACCAACGAATTAAATCTTTATTTCCAGCCATTTCCCATATCCAAAGCAATAAAGCGGGGTTTTTTCTCGCAGCTTTCAAAGCGAGCCGGGTGAACATTAACCAAGTAGTCTTATCCTTGATAAAGGTATCCGCTACTTCTGGGGGAGAGTCAGCTAGTAAACCAAAAAACGTATTCAACATGGAATTAATACGTTGTGGAGGTAAGATTTTTCCTGTAGGAACCATCATTCCTTTAGAAAATAACCAAGTTACGGCTACATTACTCTGATAAGCCCGAATTTGGTTTAAATCTGCGGCTTTGAGTAAATCATGTTTTAGACAAAAATCCAATAAATAGGTTAATTTATCCAAATTACGTACTAAAGAACCAAAACCTGTAAAAATAAGAGGAGATTGTAACGATGCTGCATCTCCAATAGCAACCAGTCGATCAAAAGCTATCTTGCGATCGCTTTTACTGACACTAAAATGACCAGGAATATAACCAAAGGTTGGTTTTTTCCAAGTCAACTTTTCTAGCTCACAGCGACGATATTCTTGCAAAATATTAAAGAAATCCTCATACATCTCTAACAAAGAACCAGGGTTATCAGGATTAACTTGATGATAATGAAAGAGATAAAAAGTCAACTCATCTCCTTCTCCTGGAAACAACTCCCAAATCAATTGCCTACCGCGAGAAATATCTCCATGAGAATTTAAAACATCACCATATTCACTGTCCCAAACATCATAACTAATCCCTTCAATGATTGCTCCAACTGTAGGACAAACACTATCAAAAGTCCGCTTTCCATTCAATTGCCAAGCAATAGGAGAAGCAGTTCCCATTGCGTCTATCAATAAACGCCCTCTAACCTCCTTTGTTTCTCTTGTTTCTAAATCAACTAAGCTAACTGTCACCCCTTCTGGATCAATACCACCTTGAATAAATTCTGTTTTATCCCAAATTTCTCCTCCTGCTTCTTTTAATTTATCACCACAGAGGTTGAGGAATTTTGTTGTATCAATAGCAATATTTAAAACTTTCGGAGTATGTAAAACATCTGCTTTTAAATAAGGAGGATTATTACTATCAAAAAACTTATTAAATCCATCTACATATTCTCTAGCAATAATAGATTCAAATTCATCAATAGTAAATAACCCTAAATTAATTAAACTTTGAAACTCAGAACGGGAAATATTCCATTCACGGTTCATGCGCCCAAATAGCAATCTTTCCACCAACAATACCCGATAGCCCAATTGTGCCATGACAGCAGCATGAATAACCCCTAAAGCACCCCCAACATAAATTAGGTCATATTCTTCATCTGAAGACTGAGAGGGCTGATTTTGCTGAAAAATTACCTGTTGAGGTTGTTTGGGATTTCTAACACTTTCTCGCCATCGTTTTTCCCACCAATACACCCGTTGTAAATCCGTATCTCCCTGGGGCATTTTCTCAAAAAAATGAACCGTTTTGGGATAATAAGGAGCCAAAGCTTCAAAAATTGAGGCTGCTTCCCCATCTAAGTCCGGTAACTGGGGATATTGTTGGGGAAATACTTTCCTCATCTCTTCTTCTAAGTGTTTAGAGACTTTTGCTTCTGAAGGAAACGGTTTGTTTCCCCATCGAAAAATTTTCAGGTAAGTTGTCCGTTGTACTGACCAAACAAAAATGGATAATTCCTTTTCTTCTATGGAGGAGGAAGATTCTAACCCCAGATTAATGAGTTGTAAACGAACCCCATTAGGTGTGACCATTTTTTTTCCTATCAATGGAGTCCATTGTTGCTGTAACCACTGGCAAACAGCGTCAGTATTGGGGGTTGGAATTTCGAAATAAGTAATTTCCTGCATTACAATATGTTAAGAAAACAAAAAATAAGCAAAATAGCAGAGTGCATTAGGTTGAAAGTACGCTAGACTTTCCGTTACTGTATTCTGAAAGACACTTTTAAAAAAGTTTACATTTTGTTGGTCGATTCAGACAATTCAACGATCCGATTGAACTCTTATGCATTATCCCATTCCAGTGAGTCCCGAAGAAATATTTGCTCTACGGAGTAAGCCTGTTGATGAAGAAATGATTGCTGTTGCCATCACTGGAGTGGTCAACTTGGCCCGTTCTCAGGGAAAATCCTTAGATGATTTAACGGCAGAAGTTTTGCAAGATGATCCCCTTTTAGATGGTGTTCAGCGTCGTTGGTTAAGTGATTTAGTTAGGCAAGCTTGGCAAGGATTTGCTTAAAATCGTTATCATCATCGGAAATTTTGGACGAAAAATATATCTAGACCTTGTTTGAGGCGAGGTTGTCGGTTCCTGCTTAGCCAGACTCAGGGGGAAATTTGTCCCTGAGTTTGGTTCGATAATTTCTGTCAATCTCGGTTCGATATCAGGAAATTTGTAGAAAACTGACTCTTTTTCACAACTCTCAAACCCTCATTCAGAAAATAATAACTGCGAACAGTCCTGGAGAATGGATTTTCTTTTTTATATTAGTGAGTTTTTGTGTACTAATACAAGATATCAGTGGTGCTATATAGTCTTAGTTTTTACAATTTTGATTGAGGAAATTACGTAAAGCTGTAGGTATTATCAGGTGTTTTTTTTTATGTCTTATTTATTTAATTAGTGAAAACAACCATCTTTTTTAAAAAAACAACACGATTATTTTTTTTTGATTTAAAATAGGATGGTCAAAAATTATTTAATTATTTCATGTTTAATAAAGAATACCTAAACCTCATTTTTTAGGGATACTCTGCAATATTTATATTTAAATTATCAACCATGATTAAGCCTTAATAAATGCTGCTCTTAGCAAAAAAGGAGTAAAAAAAATGTCAAAATTTATCAAAAAAAATAATTTTATCAAGTCAATTACTTTGGTCACTTCTGCCAGTATGATCATTTTATGGAGCAATGCTGCATCTGCCGCATTCCTGATCGATCCTGGACGTATAATGAACTATAATCCTAATGCCATTGATGCATCAGGTATTAGTGGAACTAACCAATCGAACCCAGCATTCAATAATAATGATAATGATGGTAATAATGGTAATAATGGTAATAATGGAAGCAGTAATAATAATAGCGGAACAGGAACGACGACTTCACGAACAAATAGGACAGGAACATCTGACAATGGCTCATCGAGTTCTACTGTTATCTCTTCAGGGAACACTAGCACCAATAGCTCAACAACAGGTATTAGCCCTCAAGATAATGAACTTAATACTTTGATCAATATTGCTGATCTTTTGGAGGAAGCAGACACCGATAACTCAGGAGGTAATGATGATAACTCAGGGGGTGGTAATGATAACTCAGGGGGTGGTAATGATAACTCAGGGGGTGGTGATGATAACGGAACGACAACCATTCCTGAACCCACATCAGTTGTGGCCCTTGGTATTATAGGTTTAGTCAGTTTATTGACGAAATCATACCAAAGATTTCCTCGCCAATGATAAAAATAATTGCTGATTATTCAATTTCATCTATAGCATAGGGCTTCTCGGCAGTTAGCTAAATTTCAGGAGAAGTCCCGAACTATAATCGCAAGATTTAGTTGGGGCATTTCATGAACAGTTCTAGCAAAAATCAGCTAAATTATGTTATAATTAATAATTGTGTCTAAATTTTATATCCGTAAATTATGCCAAAACTAAAAACGCGCAAAGCTGCCGCCAAGCGTTTTCGGGTGACAGGAAGCGGGAAGAAGATTGTCAGACGAAAAGCTTTCAAAAATCACCTATTAAACCACAAAAGTGCTGAAAGGAAGCGTCGTCGTTTATCTAACACTGCTTTAGTTAGTGAACAAGACGAAGACAACGTTCGCTTAATGCTACCTTATCTCTAAAATCAATTCATTCACTTACGTACACTAAACAACTATGACAAGGGTAAAACGGGGCAATGTTGCCCGTAAACGTCGTAAAAAAATCCTTAAATTGGCTAAGGGCTTCAGAGGAAGCCACTCTCGGTTATTCCGTACCGCCAACCAGCAGGTGATGAAAGCATTACGCAATGCTTATCGCGATCGCCGTAAACGGAAACGCGATTTTCGTCGTTTGTGGATCACTCGAATTAATGCAGCAGCCAGACAAAATGGCATGAGTTACAGTCAATTGATTGGTCAGATGAAGAAAGCTAATATTGAGATTAACCGTAAAATGCTTGCACAGTTAGCTATTCTTGATCCTCAGGCATTTGCTAAAGTTGTAGAAACAGCTAATGCTGCTAAATAATGGATAATTGATAATTGATATTTCATTATCAATTATTCATTAACTGTTTTAATATAAATAGCGATCGCAGGGGGTTAACAAATGAATCAACAACCAAAAATTATTGTTTTAGATGATGACCCCACCGGTTCTCAAACGGTACATAGTTGTTTATTATTAATGCAATGGGATGTAGAGACGCTGAGATTGGGCTTAAGGGATGAAACTCCCATTGTTTTCATATTAACCAATACGAGGGCATTAACCCCTGAGAAAGCTGCGGATATTACGAAAGAAGTGTGTCATAATCTCAAAATTGCTATTGAAGCTGAAAGTATTCAAGATTTTCTAATTGTTAGTCGTTCAGATTCTACTCTTAGGGGTCATTATCCCATAGAAACTGATGTCATTGCTCAGGCTTTAGGAGGGTTTGATGCTCATTTTTTGATTCCTGCTTTTTTTGAAGGAGGAAGACAAACCCTAGATAGTATACATTATTTGAACATCGATGGAAAACTAACCCCTGTCAATGAGACAGAGTTTGCTAAAGATTCTGTTTTTGGCTATCAATATGGTTATTTACCTGATTATGTAGAAGAAAAGACAAAAGGAAGTATTAAGGCAGGAGAAGTCGAACGGTTTTTGTTAGCAGATATTCGTCAAGGTAGTTTGGAAAGATTAATGCAGCTAGAAGGAAATAAATGTGCTGTGGTTGATGGGGAAAGACAAGAAGACTTAGATAAGTTTGCTGAAGACTTGTTATCCGCAGCAGCATCAGGAAAACGCTTTTTATTCCGTAGTGCAGCCAGTATTTTGACCTCTTTAGCACAGTTAGGTAAACAGCCAATCGCAGCAGAAGAGATGGCAAAATATAAGCCAACAGATAAACCTGGTGTAGTTTTGGTGGGTTCTCATGTCAAAAAAACCACCCAACAATTACAAGATTTATTAACGCAATCTGATATTGTTGGCATCGAAGTTGATGTTAAACAATTGCGAGATAATCCTGATAAAAAAGATGAGTTATTAAACAATATTTTAGAGAAAGTTAAAACAGTTCATGAAAACAATCAAACCCCTGTGGTTTATACCAGTCGGGAAGAGTTAACTTTTGAAACGGTACAAAAACGATTAGATTTTGGTGTTTCTGTGTCGTCTTTACTGATGGAAGTGGTGCAAGGTTTACCCAGTGATATTAGTTTTTTAATTAGTAAAGGGGGTATTACCTCTAATGATGTATTAAGTACCGGTTTAAAACTCCAGGCTGTGCGTTTATTAGGGCAAATATTAGCAGGATGTTCGATGGTGAGAACGGAAAAAGATCATCCTTTATTTCCTAATTTACCTGTTGTTTTATTTCCTGGTAATGTAGGAAATGTTCAGGGGTTAAGTACAGTTTATTCTCGCTTGAAAAAATAAAATGGTTTTAGAGACTGTTCCTCAATCAAACATCAAGTAGTTGACTGTTTTAACTAAATTAAGGAGATGGGTATCTGAGCAAGATGCTCACTTGCTGTCAAAACTGCAGGTGAGCATCTTGTACTGCTTAGAATCTAATGCACGCTCATTGAAACCAGTAAAGGGAGTGGTTGTCGGGGGACTTATTCACGAACCCGATGACCAATATCACGACGATAATATACACCAGGAAAATGAATCGCTTCGATACAACTGTAAACCTTCTGAATCGCTGTATCAAAATCTTCTCCGAGAGAAGTAACTCCCAACACTCTTCCTCCGTCTGTTAAAAGGCAATCGCCGTTTAATTTAGTACCAGCATGAAACACCGTTGAGCCTAACCTTTCGGCTTCCTCTATCCCTGTAATAGGTTTACCTTTCTCATAGCTTCCAGGATATCCTTCAGAAGCAGCCACAACACACACAGCACTACCTTTATACCATTTTAAGGTGGGAAACTCTTCTAAGCGACTCTCAACACAGGCCATCAATAACTGATCTAAGGGTGTTTCTAAAAGAGGTAACACCGCTTGAGTTTCAGGATCACCAAAACGACAATTATATTCTAGAACCTTGGGCTCGCCTTCAGGAGTCACCATTAACCCAGCATAGAGTACCCCGCAATAATGAATACCTTGCTGACGTAATGCTGCTACTGTTGGCTCTAAAATCTCTGTTTGTACTCGTTCTAATAAAGCAGGAGTTGCTATCGGTGCTGGTGCATAAGCTCCCATGCCCCCAGTATTTAGTCCTGTATCTCCTTCTCCAATGCGTTTATGATCTTGTGCTGGAAGTAAAGGCCGTATCGTTTTACCATCTGTCAGAGCCAATATAGAAACCTCTTCCCCCTGTAAAAATTCTTCGACGACTATAGAATCAAACCCTGTCCCCATTAACTCATCCACTGCATTTTGAGCTTCCGCCATAGTTTCAGCAACAATAACCCCTTTTCCGGCGGCTAACTTATCCGCTTTGACCACAATGGGAGATCCTTGTTGAGCAATATAAGCTTTCGCTGCATCTGCATCTCTAAATGTTTCCCCTTTGGCGATCGCAATACCACCATCGGCCATTAATTTTTTTGCCCAAGACTTACTTGACTCAATTTGGGCCCCAGCTTGAGTGGGTCCAAATACTTTGATATTGTAGCGTTGGAGATAGTCAGTAATACCCTCAGACAAAGGGACTTCTGGTCCCACAACGACGAGATCAATGTTATATTTCTGCACAGACTCAGCAATGTTAGCAAAGTCATCCACCCCATAGGGAAGATTTTCACATCTTTCTAACAAAGCGGTTCCTCCATTACCAGGAGTACAAAAACACTGTTCTACTTGAGGAGACTGAAGTAGTTTCCAAACTAGGGCGTGTTCGCGCCCTCCATTTCCAACAACTAAGACTTTCACGCTTTAATAATGGATAATTGATCATGGACAATTGATCATGGATGATTCATCCATTTCTCGATTTTTGAACCCATCAATATCATAACTAAGTATTTGAACAGAAATAAACTACTCTGTATTAAGAAGTATTAAGAATACTATAATTTTTATTCTGTTGATCTTTGTTTGATCATTAACTTGAAATCTGTCTGACGATTCAAACAACTAATAACTAAAAAGATAAACTAATGTTACGTATTTATACATCTAAACGATTAGGACAAAAATGGACTGATACTTACCAAGATTATTTACCTATTTTTGCTTGTATTTTAGGCTTTACTGACACAGGTTTAATTGAAGGTATTTCTGCTGCGGGGGCGACACCAGAAGCTAGAAAATATACAGCGATCGCCGATGCAGAATTTTTAGTTAAAGGTGTACAATCTTCTTATCAATATCCGTTACCTCCTTTAACGCAAGGGGTTTCTCCTGTGTTTATTAGTCGTGCTGTTATTGAAGCTTGTGACATTCCTGTTTATTTATTTAATGCCGGTCTTCCTTTACCTCCTCCTGTTCCTTATATTGACTTAAAAGGTATGGCTGCTAAGTGTTTAACTACAGGAAAAGCATTACCTTTATCAGTCGTTTATAACTTATTTGAAACAAGTTTAATGTGGGGAGAAAAATTAATAAGAAATCATAGCAAATCTTACTTAATTCTCAGTGAATGTGTAGTTGGAGGAACAACAACAGCCCTGGCTATTTTAACAGGTTTAGGTATTAGTGCAGCAGGAAAAGTTAATAGTAGTCATCCTGATTGTAATCATCAGCAAAAAGAATTAGTGGTAAAAGAAGGGTTACAAAATTATAATTATTCTTCAAATTTAGAGTCCCTTAATCCTTTTCAATTAGTGGCCGCAGTAGGTGATCCAATGCAAATTGTTGTCGCAGGAATGGCTATGATTGCGAGTATAAAAACAGGAGTCATGTTAGCAGGAGGTACTCAAATGTTAGCTGTTTATGCTTTGATTAAAGCGATTATGAATAACTCTAAATATGAAGCTAATTTAAACAATATTGTTGTGGGTACAACACGCTGGGTGGCAGAAGATACCACAGGAGATACTGTGGGTTTAGCTAAGTCGGTTGGAACAGTTCCTTTATTAGCTACTGACCTAAATTTTTCTGATTCTTCTTATCAACAATTACAACGGTATGAACAAGGTTATGTTAAAGAAGGGGTGGGGGCTGGAGGTTGTGCGATCGCTTCTTATTTATCTTATTCTTGGAAACAAGAAAAATTACTCAATGCTGTTGAAAATCTTTTAAATCGTTATTATGATTGATATATATAATAGTAATAATCATAGGAGATAATTAATATTAATTTTTCCATAAAATATATGGCATTCTCAAGTCATTACAGAGGACTTTATGCCAATTCTGATTGACAATTTAAAAAGTATGGTCAACAAGACAACACGAAGATGAGATAATATCCTTATCCGTTGATCGCTAGACTGTATGACCAAGGAGAATTTCAACTCATCTACAACAACCATTATCGCAATTATTAATGGTAAAGGAGGCGTGGGAAAAACCACAACTGCAGTTAATGTGGCAGCTATTTTGGCTGAGAAACAAGACGTTTTACTGGTAGATGCTGATCCCCAAGGATCGGCCAGTTGGTGGACACAACGCAGTAAAAAGGGGATAGATTTTGATTTAACGGAAGAAAATAACCCCAAAATTCTCAAAAAACTCCGTAATATTCAAGAATATGAAATAATTGTTGTTGATACCCCTCCGGCTTTACGTTCAGAAGCCTTACAATCAGTAATTAATTGTGCTAATTATCTAATTTTACCCACACCCCCAGCGGCGATGGATTTAACAGCACTCATCGAAACCGTGACAACAGTTGTCATGCCCTTAAAGGTCGCTCATCGGGTATTATTAACAAAAGTAGACTCTCGCAGTTTAAAGGAAACCTTAGAGGCTCAAAACACTTTACTGGAATTGGGCATTCCTGCTTGTCATGCCTTTGTTCGTCAATATAAAGCCCATGAACGAGCGGTTTTAGATGGAGTTCCTATTACTGAATGGCGTGGAAAAAACGCTAAAGAAGCACAAGCTGATTATCGTCGAGTCGTTGAAGAATTACAACGGGACTGGATTTAATTATGACTAAAAAAAGTTTATCAGATTTATTACGAGAAGAAACCAATACGACTTCAGAAACGATTGAGAAAACACCAGAAAATCCGACGGTTCCCAATAATCGCAGTCGTATGACTAAAGCCCAACTAGATGAACTGATTACCAAGTTAAATCAAGCTTTAGACACAGAAAAAAAACAAGTTAATCACTTGAAAATTCAGGTTAAAACCCTAGAAGATGAAATTAAAAATGAAAAAACATTAACCAGTCGTCTACAAACTGAGTTAAAAGAGGGAGCAGACTATCAATCCCAATTAAGTGAACAAAAAGAATTAGTTGAAAAACTCTATACTCAACTTCAACAAAAAGAAGAGTTAGTCATAGAATTAGCAGAAAAAAATGAACTCATTACTTCTTTACAAACTCAACTCCAAGAAACTTCTAATTCCCTTGCTACCACTTCATCATCTGAATCTGAAGAATTAGTGGTACAAGAAACAGCTTTAACACGCCAAGCCAAAGAATTAGAACCGTTTTCAAGTCCAGCCATATCAGCCAAACCATTAACCAACGATGATATTGGCTGGTTTGACTGATATAGCGAGTTTTAAAATTAATGATTTCTTTTGAGTGTTCCTTAGAGTAACTGTAAATTATTAACTATCCATCAACCTATGTCTGATTCTTCTCCCTCTAATATCAACGAACAAAGCAGCAAAACCCGTCAACTATTGGGTATGAAAGGGGCTAGTTCCGGGGAAACTTCCATTTGGAAGTTACGAGTGCAATTAGTGGAACCCATTACCTGGATACCCCTCATGTGGGGTGTCGTCTGTGGGGCGGCTTCTTCAGGGGGCTATATTTGGAGCATAGAAGACTTCCTGCGGGCAGCAGCCTGTATGTTGCTTTCAGGCCCTTTAATGGCAGGATATACCCAAACCCTTAATGATTTCTATGATCGCGAAATTGATGCTATTAATGAACCCTATCGCCCTATTCCCTCAGGAGCAATTTCAGTTCCTCAAGTCGTGACACAAATCTTAATATTATTGGCACTAGGTATAGCATTAAGCTATGGACTCGATATATGGGCTGGGCACGACTTTCCCATCATGTTATGTTTGACCCTAGGTGGTGCCTTTTTAGCCTATATCTATTCAGCCCCACCCCTAAAATTAAAACAAAATGGTTGGCTAGGAAACTACGCCCTGGGGGCAAGTTATATCGCTTTGCCTTGGTGGGCTGGCCATGCTTTGTTTGGCGAGTTAAACTGGACAATAGTAATTCTGACCCTATTTTACAGTTTGGCTGGTTTAGGTATTGCCGTTGTTAATGATTTTAAGAGTGTAGAAGGGGATCGGCAACTGGGTTTAAATTCCCTACCTGTTATGTTTGGAGTCAATCAAGCAGCCTGGCTTTGTGTGATTATGATTGATGTCTTTCAGGCAGGGATTGGAGCCTACTTGATCTACATCCATCAAAACTTTTATGCTGCCATACTACTCCTATTAGTCATCCCTCAGATTACTTTTCAAGATATGTATTTTTTGCGTGATCCCTTGGAAAATGATGTCAAATACCAAGCCAGTGCCCAACCTTTCTTAGTTTTAGGAATGTTAGTGGCAGGTTTGGCCTTAGGCCATGCAGGGATTTAATTGTTTTAGTTGAGAAGAGCGGTAGATGGGGGGAAACCAAGCTATTTTTCCCTCCTCTAGTTCTTTTAACGACGAATTCCCAGACGTTTAATTAAGTTTTGATAACGTCCTGAATCTTTTTTACTAATATATGCTAACAAACGTCTACGACGGCCAATCATTTTGAGAAGTCCTCGACGCGAAGCATGATCTTTAGGATTCTTTTTGAGATGTTCAGTTAGTTGAGTAATTCGTGTTGTTAAGATAGCAACCTGTAAATCGGATGATCCCGTGTCAGTTTCGTGAACTTGGTACTCACTTATGAGGGTTTGTTTTTCGTTAGCGGTCAAACTCATAGAAGTCATTAAATAAATACTGCAACCTCTTATGATATCATGTATTTTTTTATCGCACTACCCTTAGCTGCCTGATAAAAATAAGAAAAAGATTTCAATCAAGAAATTAGTGTATAACTGAATCTGGCAGTCTAAACTAGAAAAAAGTTGAGCGAATCATAAGTCCAGATGAGCCTCTGCATCAACCCACAATGTTCTCATCCTGATAACCAGGACACATCCCTCTTTTGTCAAAGCTGTGGCTCAGAGTTGCTGCTTGAGGGACGCTATCGTATTATCAAAGAGTTAGGGGGTGGAGGGTTCGGCAAAACCTACGAAATAGAAGACAGTGACCCCAATAACGTAGCCTCTGATCAATCGAGTCTTAAGGTTCTCAAAGTTCTGTTACACAATCATCCTAAATATGTTGAACTATTTGAGAGAGAAGTCCATGTTTTAAGTCGTCTTAATCATCCAGGAATCCCAAAAGTTAAGCCAGATGCACATTTTACCTTTTATGTAAAAGATAGTAAGGTTCCTCTCTACTGTCTCGTAATGGAAAAGATAGAGGGACTAAACTTAAGTCAATATATGAAACAAAGGGGTAAGTGTATCTCTCAAAAGATTGCCATTCAATGGTTGATGCAGTTATTACGGATTTTGGGGGAGATTCATCATCATAATTTCTTCCACCGTGATATCAAGCCTTCTAACATTATGTTGCGTTCCACAGGACAATTGGTGTTAATCGATTTTGGCACCGCTAGGGAGGTTACAGATACCTATCTATCAAAACAATCAACGGGAGAGGTTACAGGGCTATTTTCGGCGGGGTATAGCCCTGTTGAACAGTTGAATGGTCAAGCTGTCCCCCAATCCGATTTTTTTGCCCTCGGACGAACAATAGTTTATTTGTTGACAGGAAAACATCCTAGTGAGTTGTACGATGTCCATGTGGATAAGTTAAACTGGCAAGACCAAGTTCCTAATCTATCTCCTGAATTGGCTGATCTTATTGAAAGACTGATGGCTCGTTTGCCTAGTGACAGACCTTCTTCATCACAAGTTATTATTAACCAGTTGGAGAAAATTTACCATGATTTGTATGGTTCTGATAGTTTTCTGAGTAACTTTCCCCTGGATAATAGAAGAGCAGGAGACACAGAAGAAATGCCTACTCGGGTTGCTCCTCCCATTTCCCCTTTACCTTTGCCTCCAAAACCGAAGTCTTTCAATTTTGATGAAACCTCAACATCCATCGACCCCGATTTTGTAGATCGATGTCAATCCGCATTAGCTGAACTAATTGGCCCGATGGCTTCGTTGATTTGTCAAAAAACCGTTAAGAAAAATCCCCAGATATCTCCGGAAGAATTCGTTAAAACACTAGCCCAGAAAATACCCGATCCTGACAAGGCAAGTAGTTTCCAGGACAAGTTATTGAGCTAGACTGTGACTGGGGTGCTAGGATTCGAACCTAGGAATGGCGAGACCAAAACCCGCTGCCTTACCGCTTGGCGACACCCCAACAATTGATGTTGCCTTTGTAATTATAACAACAACTCTTGGGGACTTGTCAAGTATATTGTTGGTCTTTTTCTGAAGCAGATCAGACAAATGGTGTCGGCATGACTGCCGACATCGTTTCTAAATGATTTTGGCAACCCGTAGACCAAAATAGAGTCCTAGGGCGATCGCAGTAAAGACGACAATGTATGTAACAAAAGCGGCAATAGCTGTTCCTGTCATGGGTTTCTTACACTCCTAAAAATATAAGTCTTTGCTATTCTACCCCTTTTTAAATCTGTAGCCAATGGGCGATAGCTCCTGGAAGGGGTAATAAAATTAATAAGAGTAATGTCAAAGAGCCCAGACCTATAATATCTCTTTTATCGTCTAATTCTGTGACATCATTGAGGGCTGGTTGATCAGCAATAGGCATGATGAATAAAAGAATTGCCCAAATCAAAAATTCGGGCCGAATCATAGCTAAAAGTAGCATAAAAATTTGCGTTAGTCTTGCGACAATATTAGCAGTCCGCTGACCAAACATGGCATGAACAATATGTCCTCCATCTAACTGTCCCACTGGCATTAAATTCAGGGCAGTGATAATTAATCCGATATAACCGGCCACAGCTAGGGGATGAAGATGAATGGCTTTTTCGGCTACAAAACTACTGCCTAAAACCAGTTTGACCAAAATAGCAAAAAGAAAAGAAAAGCGGGGATCAAGGGCTTCAACATTGAGTAAAGAAGCATTTTCTGCTGAAGGAAGTGGTACAATTTCTGATAACGAGATTCCCCATATTAACAGGGGAATAGTTACAATAAATCCTCCTAGGGGACCTGCTACGGCTACATCAAATAAAGCCTTACGATGGGGAACAGGGGATTTCATTTGAATAAAAGCACCAAAGGTTCCTAAAAAGAAAGGAATAGGTATAAAATAGGGTAAGGTTGTGGCAATTTTATAGCGAACGGCTGTGAAATAATGACTTAATTCGTGAATACCTAAAATAGCTATTAATCCTAAACTATAAGGGAGTCCTTCTAATAATAAATTAGAATTATTGTCCAGGGCTTCTTTAGGAACTCCTGCTATTTGAATGGTACCAATGACAGTTGTGGTTAATAGGGTTAATAATAAGAGTCCTAGAGCAAATAATGGTCGCTTTAAGGGTTTTTTATTCGTTTTACTTTTTTCCCAAGGGTTAGGAACTAAGGCAAAAAAAGGATTACCTTGTATCCCTTCTTGAAACAAAATTAAGAAGCGATCGCCAAAGACTTGTTCAATATTACCCTTAATTGATTGATAAGCTTTTTCCGGGGCTGTTCGCAACTTTCCTCGGCATAAAATGGCTTGTGGTTTATAATCTAGGTTTTGTAGGTAATATACTCCCCAAGGAAAACAATCCCGTAGGGATTTCTCTTCTGTGGCAGTAATGGGGCGAACGCTTTGGGAGTCTTCCGGGGATTGCTCTTGGTTTTCAAGAGTCAACAAGGAATTTTGGGATTGGTTTTTTTTCTGTTCTGATGGAGGAATTCTTCCTAAGCGAATTAGCCAAACATATAAGACAAAACAAATAATTAAAGGGGCAATTATCCAGAGAATGGGCATATGCTCATCTTCTCCCTTGATTTCGTACCACACCGTCCACACAAAGGCTGGCATCATCATCACCAACCAAATAATCCAGATAGGGGTTCGGGTAATAGGGGCAACACTACGCTTGGCCAGATAGTAAGTAATTGCACTTAGAGTAATGAATAGTAACCACATATTGAAAGTTGAGATTGTGTGATGGATTGTTCTTCTTAGGGAGAATTCACGAGTTAAGGAATAATAGATAGATAGTCCCCGTTTTCTATTGTAGGCAAGTTGTTCCCATAAATGAATTCAAACAAGCTTAAAAGTCCGAAAGTCCCTCGTCTGCTGATTGATGGCTTATTTGCCTTTGCCCCTAATCGAGAAATTTTGGGGGGTACTTCTTATTTGATTGTAGAAAAGTTTGGCAACATCTTAATCGACTGTCCTTTTTACTGTGATGATCATCTTGATTTTTTGGAGCAATGGGGAGGGGCTAAATGGTTATTTTTAACTCATCGTGGGGGAATGAGTTCATCGGTTAAGGAATGGCACAATGCCCTAGGATGCAAGATAGTTGTTCAAGAACAAGAGGCTTATCTGTTACCCACCCTTAATATCACCTCATTTGAGCAGGAAATGATTCTCACGGACACCGCCAAGGCCATTTGGACTCCCGGCCATTCTACCGGTTCTTCTTGTCTTTATTGGCAACAACATGGAGGGATTCTCTTTACGGGACGACATTTGCTTCCTAATCATCAAGGACATCCCACTCCTTTAAGATTAGAAAAAACTTTTCATTGGTTGCGCCAACTTAAGAGTGTTGCCAAACTAAGTGAGTGCTTTTCTGCTGAAACCCTTAAATATATCTGTCCTGGAGCCAATACAGGTTTTTTAAGGGGTAAAGGATTAATTGAAGACTCTTATCAATATATTAGTGCTTTAGATTTAGAAAAGCTCTCGAAAACCTCTCTTGAGTGAATCTTGTCGGATTCTACTCTACTCCCCTCTCAAAAAATTTTCATATTTTTGTGGTGATAAGAGAATTTTTTAATATTTTTTGATAAACTGTAATATATTGAAACCTTATTAATCATAAAACAGTTAGGAGAGCAACCTGATTATGGCAGGATTTTTTGGACTTTTTAGTGGACGTAAAGCCAAGTTTGTCGATGAACCCGATACTACCCCCATTCAACCCCAACGTAAGGAAGCTTTTTTCTTAGATAATGATGAAGCTAAAACCTTAGGCGATACTGAGTTTATGCGTAAGCCCATCACCATTAGACGTACCTTTGCCAACGGTGGTGAATTGGTTCAGGAAATTTCTTCTATGGAGAAGCGGAAAGCCGCAAATAACCCTGTTTCTCCTAGTAAAGGAAAAGAGAGTACCACCTCTCAAAGCACATCATCTGCTAGTTCAGAGCGTCGCCAGAGTGACACTAGCATGGATATGTTCCGTGACATGGCTCGCAAGATGAAAAAATAAGAATCTTTACTTTTCTAAATAAAAGTGTCTAAGTAATAAACCCTTCTCGTTATCGAGAAGGGTTAACAATTCTGTTAGGGTTAATTAGAGAAACTAGGCTGCCCACTCGGTGTGGAAAGCTTCACCTCTGGGTTTATCAACACGCTCATAGGTATGCGCACCAAAGTAGTCTCTTTGCGCCTGGGTTAAGTTTTGAGGTAAATCGGCGCGACGATAGCTATCAAAGTAGTCTAGAGAAGCACTAAATGCCGGAACAGGAATGCCCACTTGATTCGCTAAGACTAGCACTTCACGCCAAGCGTCTTGACGATCTAATATACTTTGTTTAAACTCAGGGGCTAAGAGTAGGTTAGGTAGATCAGGATTATCTACAAATGCCTTCTTAATCTTATCTAAGAAGCCCGCACGAATAATACAACCACCCTTCCAAATACGGGCAGATTCGGGTAAGCTGACTTGGTTACCGTAATACTCAGCAGAAGCTTTAGCAATTAAAGCCATTCCTTGAGCATAGGAACACATTTTAGAACAGTAGAGAGCGTCTCT
>JAAUYJ010198168.1_pt1 | contig 22553 bp, 13 predicted proteins | sample 7278031 | NCBI WGS metagenome assembly JAAUYJ01 (sample SAMN14350222, study PRJNA611818) | marine sediment metagenome | isolation source: surface marine sediment (1.8m) | place: French Polynesia: Moorea | collected 2018-08 | reverse complement strand
GCCCGACCCCGCGCCTGGCGGCCTGCGGCGGCCGGCGCCCCCCGGCCCCGCGTCCCGCGCGCCCCGCTGGCTCGGGCCGGGGCCTGCCCCCGCGCCGGCGTTGTTCCTGCCCGCATAGTAACTGGGGGAGTTAAGTCGAGTTCAACACAATTAATATTAATCAAGGCTGCCTCATTGACTCCCTGAGTATTGAGAATCTCTTGGGTAAACTGCTCCACGGTATCGAGAGTGAAGGGAATGTCTGTAATAGTTACGGTTCCTGCAATATCCCCATTGGTAGCTAAGGTTTCAATGTTAATCTCACCCCCAAGCCCATTACTAGATGAGGTATTAATAGTTCCCACCTCAATATTGGGAAAAATATCCCCTGTGTTGCCCTGGGCTGTAATATTAACAGAACCCCCACCACCAGAAAAGGAAGTGTCAATATTGCCCAGAATAATTTGACAATTCGCAGTGTCGATACATCCTGAAATCTCTAAATTTCCGATGCGTTCGATGATTAAATCTCTTCCTGGGGCAATAATTGCGTCATCGGGACTCATCTCAAAACTACCTATTCGGATTCCATCCGTATTCACCCTAAAGATAATGCTGCCTCCACCGGGTTGAAAGTTGAGGGCGTTGTCTGATAAGTCTTCAATGATGATATTGTTGGACGCTTCAAGAATAATGTTGGTATCTCCTGACAACCCTTCTAATTCCGACTCAAAAATCATCGTCGGGGTGTTATCTCTTAGATTGGGACTATCTAGAATCTGCCCCACTTGGCCGCTATTATTACCAGCAAAGGTATCAGTTCCATCTGTTGCCCCATCCCCAACGCCATCCTTGATAATAATCACTGCTGGATCGAGTAATAAAGTACCAAATTCACCATTGACGGCACTGGTATCCACCTCTCCGCGAAAAATTAATTGTTGTCGGGCTGAAATTTCCACTAACCCCCCATTTCCTGACAAAGATCCCCCTTGAGTGCTAATTTTGCCGTAAAATCCTGTAATCGATTCTCCCCAAACTGTAATTAAACCACCGTTTCCTTGATTGATGGCATCGCTGCGAAGGGTTGAGTTATGGTCAATCAAAGTACGTTGCGCTATAGGGATGGTATCTTGTCCTCGATAATCTCCCCCAATTCTAATGCTACCCCCTCCGTTGTTTCCTGAAGCGTCAATGTTGCCGTTGATGATGCCAATGCGATCGCCGACTAAGGTCACATTTCCTCCAACTTGGTTGGGAGAAGCGGTGTTTAAGGTTCCTGATGTGAGAACGGTTCCTGGTTTACTATTGGTCGTAATATTTAATCTTAAGGTTTCACTTCCTTCTGTGAGTAAGGTGGGTAAATCTTGGGGCTTAATTTCTAATACTTGGGAGTTAGTTTGTCGTGGATCAATAATTTCTAAACTGATTAAATTTCCTGGCTGAGAAATTCTAATAAGGTTGCTTCCTGGAATGGCTGCAATGGTCAAATTTCCTCCTGGAGCATTGATGGTTCCTGTATTAATAATATTCTCTGCAATTAAGGTTAAGTTATGACCTTCTTGTACCCTTAAATTCCCAGCATTAATCAGACTTCCACCTTCGGCTAAATCAAAGGCAAATTGGGAGGGATCACCCATTAATAGTTGATAGTTATTTTCTCCGAAAGCATTAAACCAATGATTGTTATTAAAGCCTATCCTTGTAGCAGTAGTAGCGGTAAAATCGGCGGGCAAATTAAACTGAACATCAGGACCAAAAATAATGCCGTTGGGATTCATTAAGAATAAATTAGCATTACTTCCTGTTATGGAAATTAATCCATTGATTAGAGAAGCATCACCGCCAACAATTCTGGTTAAAATATTGCGAATTTGAGGATTGGCTAAAAAGTTAGCAATTTGATTAGCATCTAGTCCAAATTTTTCTAAACTATGGAAAAGATTTTGTCCATCTACGGACAAACTTCCTCCATCTATATCAAAGCGATTTCCTTCTTGATTGACGACGGTCCCTGTACCATCCTTGGCAGGAACAATTGACTGTCCTAAGCTGGGATAATTGTTTACTAATTGTCTCAAAATTAGGAATATTATGAGCAACTTAATTGTTTTTTTGAGCAACATTATAAATTCTAGATTCTTAAGGATAATAATTAATCTGAAAATAGAACCCATCTTCCTGCAAATTATTCCCGAAATGGGGTAAAGGAATTAAAGGAATACCATAATCTACCCGAAGGGTTAACCCTTCAATATTAGCAACATTATTCCAAATTAGACCTAAACCTGTCCCTATGAGAAACTTCTCAAGGGGTGAATTTTCATTTTCAGAGGTAAACCAAACCCCTCCGAGATCAAGAAACGGGGCAATTTCAACAGTCGATTTATTATCCTCATTTTTAACAATTTTTAGACGATTTTCTATGGATAAACGCACCCCATTGTCCCCAAATCTAACGTTTTGTCGATACCCTCGCACTGATTGGCCCCCTCCGATAATAAACCATTGATCCGGTAACAATGAATCTGGGGTTAATTGTAATTCTCCTCGAATAATCATAAAATGATTTTCATTCCATCTTTGTATTCTTTGTCCTTGCAATAACCAACTAAAAAAGCGGCTGTCTGGGCTGGAATCTGAGGTAATTGTTGCATCAAATAAATCTATTCCCCAGTTAAATTGAGACCTTAAAAACCAAAATCCTTGCTCATCTCTTTTTAGATAATCTTGTCCAAATTGCAAAATAGTCGAGCGATTTCTCGCATTTTCAATCGGGGCTAATTCTCCGTTTAATAAGGTTTGTCCATTTTGATAACGAAATCCCATTGATAGGGCAAATTCATCTGATAATTTCCGCCATAAAGGTTGACGAAAACTGATTTCATAAATTTGTTTATTTCCTGTAATATTAAAGGCGTTTAAAGGTTCTTGGGTTATTCTTGTCCAAGTAGGAATAACTCTCATTTTTAGGCTTCCTTCTTCTTTATTTAAAGGAATTGTATAGGTAGTATCAATGGTATTTCCTCCATCAGTTGTTGAGCGAGAATAGGCAACAGATAGTCTATCTGCCCATCCTGTTAAGTTATTATTTTCTAAAAAAGTTCCCGTGCGCTCTGAGCCAATACTGGGAGGAGAAAAGTTGTCAATTCCGATGCCAAATTGCCAAGAATCGCTTTCTTTTATGGTTACTACTATAATGCTTAATCCTTGTTTTCCTGATGGTTGAAGGTTAGCATCAATACTATCAAAAATAGGGCTTAAAGAAAGAAGTCTTAACTGTTTTTCTAATTCAATAATATTTAAAGGTGAAGTAATAGCTGCAATTAGGCGATCGCAAATATATGAGCTTGCTAATTTTTTTCTTCCTTTTATGTTAAGTTCTGCTATTTTACCCTCTACTATAATAATATTTATATCTTGATTTTTTTCAATGGTTTCTAAGGGTTGAATTACAGCTTTCGAGGTAATATATCCCTGATCCAAATAATACTGAGTAATTTCATTTCCTAAGATAGTATACAGTTCATTAAATGCTTCTAAACTCAAGTTTTTCCCTTGACTATTATTAACAATATTTTTAACATTTGGGATCTGGATAATTTGTTGTTTAGTAAATGTAGTATTTCCTATAATGGTAACGTTAATTTTTTTTTCTTCAACCAGGAGAGAAAATAAAAAAGTTGGCGAAGAAATAGAAGGTTTATCTGGAGAGTTTAAAGAACACTTTTCTATAGTATCAACTTCTTCTAAAGTAGTTTCAGAAGGGTTTTGAACAATAAAATTAATCCCTTCTTTTCCTAAACTGGATCTAGGCTTAGCTAAAGGTTGAGTAAATGCTTCGAGAGGATTGGTAACTAAAATCAGAGTTAAGCTAATGGTAATAAAGTTTGAATGTACCATAAACAACGAAGCATTATTAATTATGGTTTTCTTCTTGAAAGTATAACAATTTTCTTACATTTCTGCTATATTCATAAGTAACAAATTTTAATCAAAATGATAAAGGAATGGGGGATGCAATGGCAAATCCTTGAGCATAATCAATCCCCATAGTTTGTAAAATATCTAGGGTTTCTTGATGCTCAACACATTCAGCAATGGTTTCCATATTCATCACGTTGCTAATACGGTGAAAACAATCTACTACTGCATAATTAACCGAATCTTGAGTTAAATCTTGAATAAAATTTTCATCAATTTTTAAATAATCAACGGGCCAATATTTCAAATAAGATAAGGAAGTAATTCCACTACCAAAATTATCAATAGCAACGAAACATCCTAGTTTTTTAATAGATTCAATGAATTTAATAGTTTCAGTTAAATTAGAAATTGCAACGGTTTCTGTAATTTCAAAACCGAGTATTTGAGGGTTAACATTATAATAAGACAACTGTTCTTCTATAAACTCAATAAGCTGTTCATTTTTAAAACTTACGGCTGATAAATTAATCATATAGATATTATTTAAAGATTGTCTGGGATTATTTTGATTATAGGCTTTCAAAAAGTTTTTAATCACCCATTTATCAATTTCTGCCATTAAATTATACCTTTCAGCCGCCGGAATAAAAGCCAACGGTGCGATCAAATTTCCTGAGTCATCGACTAATCTTAATAAAATTTCATAGTGAATTTTTTGGGAGGATTGAAGAGAAACAATTTTTTGACAATAAAGAGAAAAATTATCCTCAGTCAGTGCTTGACTTAACTTCGTAATCCATTGATTTTGAACAGATTTTTCCGTAACTTCAGTTTGATTACCATACTCAACATGAACCCGATTTCTTCCGTTGCTTTTTGCACAAGAGCAAGCCTTATCAGCTGCCTTCATTAAATCATCAACTGTTTGATTTTCATTATCAATAGGAACAATACCAATGCTAACACCAATAGAAAAAATATTGTTCTCCCAAGTAAAGCGAAAATCTTTAACTAATCTTCTCAACATATTAGCAATTATGTCTGCTTTTTCTAGAGAACATCCTTTTAATAATAAGGCAAATTCATCACCTCCTAAGCGGGCTAAAATATCAGTATTACGTATCTTTCTTTGTAATAGGTGAGTGATTTGTCGTAGTAATTGATCCCCGGCTATATGGCCAGAAGTATCGTTAACAAGTTTGAATTGATCTAAATCTAAAAAACATAAACTATGCTCAACATTGTGATTTTTATAATTTTCTAAAGCAAGACTTAATTGTTTTGTAAATTCTTGTCGATTGACCAATCCTGTTAAGTTATCGTGAGTTGCATCCCAGGATAATTGGGCGGATAATTGTGAAATACGAGTGATATCTCGAAAAATTAAAACGGCTCCTAAAATTTGTGATTCCTGGTCAAGAATAGGGGTACTCATTATATCAATTTTACACTCTTTTCCCTCCTTATTAACTAAGTTAATTACTAATTTTTCTTGTTGATTTTTACTATCTTCTAAGACTTTATTAATAAGATTTTCTTGTTGATTTTCTTCATCATTTCTTAATTGAATAATATCAGTAATGATATTGCCCACAGCTTCTTGAGCACTCCATCCAGTTAATTGTTCAGCCATAGGATTGAATTCTCTAATTATTCCTTGAGTATTGGTAGTGATGACAGCTTCACCAATGGATTTTAAGGTAATTTGTGCGAGTTCTTTTTCTTCAAATAAAGCCCGTTCCACTAATTTTCTTTCGGTAATATTTTCAATGGTTCCCATCACACCAACAATGTTATCATCACCATCTTTGATAGGAATCTTATTCGTGTTATACCAAACTTCTTGACCTTCTGGATCACGTTTATGTTCAACAAAATTTAATTCGGGATTTCCAGTTTCTAGAATACGAAGATCCTGTTTACGATAATAATCAATATTATATTTAGGAGGATCTAAATGCTCATTATTAGGAGCATTATAAATATCATTATCCGCCTTTCCTCTAACTTTTTCTGGTTCGTTCATTCCTGATGCTTTTGCCCATAAACGGTTACATCCTAAAAAGACTGAGTTAGTATCTTTCCAAAAAATTAATTGAGGAATGTTATCTAATACCAGTTGTAAAAATGCCTTTTTTTCCTTTAATTCTTCTTCAATTTCGTGGCGAAGGGTAATATCACACCAGGACATAATCATCATGTTTCCTAGAGATTGGAGCGGTTGAATAAAAATACTGGCGTATAAATGATGGTTATTTTGTTTACGTAATTTTACTTCGTAGTTCTTGCTAAAATTACCTTGTCTTAATTGCTTATTTAATTTTTCTTTAATAGCAGTTTCTTGACATAAATCCAAAATCGATAAACTTAATAGGTTTTCCAGATTAAACCCTAAAATAGAAAGAGCTTTATTGTTAGCATATTTAATCGTACCTGTGGAGGTTTCTAATAAAATGAGGGGAACAGGAATGGTTTCAGAAAATTGCCGAAATTTTTGAAGCTGCTCGGAATTTTCCAAATTTGAAGATGGCTCAAGAGAGGTAATCAATTCTTCTATAACTTCTGATTCGATCTTTCCAGATGCCTGACAATATTGTTGTAGCTTCTGCCACGTTTCTTGCTTAAGATTAACCTTCAATGATTTTTTACTCATAATCAACTTACCAAGATGGGGAATAGGAAATATTCTTTGAAAAGAATATTTGATTCAATCGATGCATACCCATGTTGTGAAAAATAAATAAATTAACTCTTTTATAACTTATGGTCATGACTATTGTCACTTGTGATCTTCACTAAAACCATAAATTAATTTTTGTAAAGCATGGATATCTAAGATACAATCGCAAAGAAAACAATTGAACCTTGAGTTATGAGGAATTAATTGATGGATATTAGAAAAAAAAGTTAGGGGCTTATATTATACTAAGACTCCGACAGTCTTGGCTCTTGGTTAAAACAGAAAAAATAAAGCATTGAAGCCATAAAAACTCCTCTACAGAATAAATAGTGTAAACTCAGATATTGCACCTGCGTCATAAAGTATTGGCGAGGGTAGGGTGTAGGGTGTAAGAGGAATTGATAAATTTATTGATGGCAAACTCAAAAATTCAATCTTACCAAGACTTGAGGGTTTGACAGGAGGTTGCGCCCTTGAACAATAATCATCCCCAAACCCCAAAACCCAAACCCTGTCTTAACGCTAAAAATTGCTTGGTGCAAGATGTGAGTAAATATAAACCTAAAATGACAATTAACGATATTTCTGCCGCTTCCAACTCCCAACCCATTAAACCCTTACCCAAAATCAAGTTATTAACTATGTTTCGCTTGGGTTTATTCCAAATGGGATTAGGAATCATGTCTCTGTTAACCTTGGGAGTCATCAACCGAATTATGATTGATGAATTAACCGTACTCCCGTGGATTGCAGCAACAGCCATCGCCATGTATCAATTTGTGAGCCCTGTGCGAGTCTGGTTTGGACAACTCTCAGACACCAAACCAATCAAAGGGTACCATCGTAGCGGTTATGTCTGGATGGGGGCGATTTTATTTACCACCCTTTCCTTTGTTGCATTACAAGTGGTATGGCAACTGGGGCGTAGTATCCAGGCAACCCAATGGAGTTGGATAAGTTATGGTTGGGCTATTGTTCTAGGGTTTATTTTTGCCTGTTATGGATTGGCTTTAAGCATGAGTTCAACGCCTTTTGCCGCCTTATTAGTCGATGTTTCTGACGACGATAATCGATCGCAGTTAATTGGTATTGTTTGGTCGATGTTAATGGTGGGTATTGTGGTTGGGGCGATCATCAGTTCCCAACTCCTCAATACCCCTGAAATTTGCGGAACCGCTATTTTAGCTTATGATCCCACCCAAACGGCAAAAATGGCTAATATTCCTACGTTACAAGCCACCGTTAACCCAGTATTCATGATTATGCCGGCGGTTGTCTTAGTCATGTGTTTCCTAGCTACTTGGGGTGTGGAGTCTCGTTATTCTCGTTTTAGTCTGCGATCGCAGACTGTACAACGGGAGGATCAAATTGGTTTAAAAGATGCGTTAAACGTGCTAACAGCGAGTCGTCAAACTGGACTCTTTTTTGGCTTTATTTTGATTTTAACCCTGAGTTTATTTATGCAGGATGCAGTGATGGAACCCTATGGAGGGGAAGTGTTTGGGATGTGTATTTCTGAAACGACTCAACTCAACGCCTTTTTTGGCGGAGGAACCCTTTTTGGTATCGCCTCAACTGGTTTCTGGGTGGTTCCCCGTCTCGGAAAACAACGTACAACCAAACTTGGTTGTATTTTAGCGGTGGCTTGTTTTAGTTTGCTAGTCTTAGCGGGAAGTTTAGAGAGTCAGAGTTTACTCAAGTCGGGGTTACTCTTTTTTGGTTTAGCATCAGGAATGATCACCGCCGGAGCCACCAGTTTAATGTTAGATTTAACGGTAGCAGAAACCGCCGGAACCTTTATCGGGGCTTGGGGATTAGCCCAAGCAATGGCCAGAGGACTTTCTACGGTTTTAGGAGGAACGGTGTTGAATTTTGGCAAAATGCTGTTTACGGTTCCTGTCTTTTCCTATGGCTTAGTATTTGTGATTCAAGGAATCGGCATGATATTGGCGATTTGGTTATTAGGAAAAGTCAATATTCAAGAATTTAGAGATAATGCTAAGTCGGCTATTTCTATTGTCATGGAAGGGGACTTAGATGGTTAACGAATTCAGAAGTCAGAAGTCAGAAGTCAGAAGTTCCTTAACGAAGTTCCGGTGCTATCGCACAGAAGTTGTTTTTGAGGCGAGTATTGCGGTGTTACCCGGACGATTCGCAATCGCCAAGGGAACGCGCACCAAGACATAAGCCTCCCCTTTCAAGGTCATGAAAAGCGGGCGACGTGAGTTCGATATAGGCCAAGGCAGTCTCAACCCCTCATGGTCTCCTTTAAAAAAGAATAACCCCTAACTCACTTGATCGAGGTATGGCGAGGAAACCTCGCCATATCCAATCTACCAAGAGAAGAAAAATCTTCCTTTTTTAAAGCCTCCAACTTTAGGGGTCCGTAATTTGCGCCTTCTGATTGACCAGTTATCTAATCACAAAAGTACAGCAATCCGCTCCAGTGGCTTTACAAGTAGTTTCATCAACCATCAGTTCAGGTAAAGTATTAACAGATTGTATCAATCCTTCCATCATTCCCCGCAAAAAATAACAACTAGGTTTGGTACTGGTTTTATGAATACAGAAGGGATTAGCATAGACTTTAATTTCATTTTTGTGGCTATCAGCAATAGTAAAATCAGAGATAGCGGGTAAAATAAGTTTATTAATACAAGCCATTATGTTTTTTGGGGAAACTTGTTTGATTTTTCCTCTCGTAATCAGACCAGCACCAACATATTGACCCAGCTTTTGCATGGATTGGGCGTTCATGTCCGGTTGATTATCAATGTCTCTTACTTTCGCAATGAAATCAGGGTAAAGGTTGATCAGATCTTGTGCTATTTCAATTAACTGTCGTTCTAGATCCTTCTGCAAGGGAGCAACTGTACCCACAGAAGGGAGGTTGTGATCTATGGAGACGGGGCTTTCTTCTTCCAACCCTTCTAATTGTTTATAGTTTAAGGAGAGACCCTCATCTAATAGTTTGGCATAGCTTAGGGGATTTGAAGCAGAAGAATCCCTTGATTGTAGGGTTTCTCTGATTTTTTTGACAGTTCGGCTAATTTCTGCCTCTAATAAACCTGTTAATACTTTTCCTGCTTTAACTAATAAGTAAGTATCTGTGTTACAACAGGCGAGGATAAGATGACCATCTTGACTGCGAAGAGAAATCATCTCAACGTTTTGCCAGTTCAATTCATTTTCGGTTGTCTGGGCGAGATAGAGCATTGTCCCAGCTATAATCGAGGTGGTATCTTTATCAAATCCAATGGGAACACTTAAGGGTTGTCCTTCTTGGGAAACTAAAGCAATCCCTTGAATGCCAATGGCTTTCATGGCTAAGTCTTGGAGAATGGGTTCGATGGTAGAAAGATTCATTATGGTTATCTGATTGCGCTGTATAGTTAAGGGCAAGGTGGTTAGAGATAGATAAAGGTTTTGCTCCTCTAAGGGGTAAGGATGAGAAGTGGTCCTCTTCTTAGTATTAACCACTAATTTATTGATTAACTTGCCTTGTTGTAAATTTTGGTAACTTTTTGTTTGAATGTTTTGAGTGATGTGGACACCTAAACGTGAGGGTTGATAATGACAAGTTTTGCTAATAATCACACTATCCAGAGATTCAGGTGGGGTTTGGCGCTCGATATCCATCACTGGGCCAACTGCTAAACATTTCCAGATAAAAGTTAAGGAAGAAAGATTGAGTTTTCCTGGTAAAAAGTAACAAATGAAATAAGGAACGTTGTCCCGTCCTAAATCATCACATCCGTCATTATACAACCAACCAAAAAATGTTTGCTCAGGGGAAATTTGTTTAAGGTATGCTCTTCTGGCTTTTGATTCAGGTGGATTATAATGGTTCCAATATTTTTCGACAACATGGTTAATAAAATTTTTTTCTATATCTGCAGATATTAAAGGGCTAACAAGGCATTTAAAGCCAAGATGATCAAAACTGGTGTAAATAAGTTGCTCAATAGCTAGATACATAAAAAGTTGTTTTAATTTTGGACATTTTAGCAGAAACTTATAGAGTTTCTCACTCTCATGAGGTAAACTAATATCTTCTTCCCAAACTCCGAATTCCCAAAGCTCAAAAATTTTCTACCTCACAAATATGGGAAATGCTATATCTATTGTGAATAATCCCAAATAAATTAGGTTACTGAGAAAGTCTGAATTGGCGAACTTGTTTTTTTAAGTCTTCGGAGGGAGCAAATTCTTCAGCTTGCTTAAAAAGTTGTCTAGCGGTTTGAACATCTTGATTTTGCTGTCGAATAAGGGCTTTTCCTAATAAGGCGTAAAAATGCTGATTATCTTTAGCTAAAATACCATCATATACTTGTTCAGCCTGAGAATTATTTTCAGTCAATTCGTATAGTTTTGCCAAATTAAGCTGCCAATCTAAATTATTAGGTTGTTTTTCGGTAATCGTTTTGATCACATCAATTGCTTTGCCAAACTCCCCTTGATTAAGGTAACTTTCAGATAATTTTACTAATGCTTCTAAATCTTGGGGCTCACCCTTAGCTGACAATTTATATTGCTCTTTTTGAGAGGCAGGCTCAGGATTTTTGGCAATATTTGGGGACTTTTGAGTGAAATAAATACCCAAACCTATTACAGAGGCAAGTGCTAATGTGCCTATTCCTATTAACCATTGTCTATATTGTTTTGCCCAAGCTAAATAACTTTCAATGGAAAAAATTGTGAATATTTTACGATAATTTCGTTGTAAGTCTGAGACTACCCAAATTAATGATACTGCTATCCCTTTAGGATTGAGTTTATAAAAATTATCTATCTGAATAATGGGTACTTCTGAATAAAATCTGATATATTTGACATCTTCTTTTTCTAAAGAGATTAAAAACGGTCTAATTTTCTCCTCTACTTGAAAACGAGCAGTTTCTTTATTTTTTAAACGATCAAATTGGGTAAAAACTAACACGAATGTATAATTCTTATTGGTTGCTCTCTTCAAAGTAGCAATAACAGTGATTTGTTCAAGAAGTTCCTCTAAACTCTCGATATAAGTTGGCTGATTGATAAGATGGGCTGCATTAAGAAACACATAACAACTATGAGATTTGATCACCAATTCCTTAAAGGCTGGAACATTAACGTCACAAAACTCTCCTGGAATGTCATACCAGCGAAAATTACACAGGGTTTTCGTTGTTTGGCGATTCCGTTGTTTTAAGTCCAAGTTAAACTCAGTAATTTTTAAGGTAGCTGGGGGATATTGACCGTTTTTGGCAACATAGTTCAGGATATTATCAAGATTTTCCTTATCTTGATGATTTTGTCCCTCAAACCATGATAACTGGTCTTTTTTTTGACTGAGGAAACCATTATTGATTTCAGCGTAACAGCCAGCAAAAAATACGGTTTTGCCCACACCACGCTCACCAAGAGTGAGAAAATTAAAAGTGGGTCGTTTTTGATAAGGCAATAAGCTCATTGGAAATAATATAAAGATATTTTAATTTGTATTTAATCGAGAATTAGTTCAAAATTATAACCAAAATCAGAATCGTTACTAGATTTAATAGTAACTAATTGAATGGCTTGGTTGCGATCGCCGGAGGGTAAAAAGCGAATGGTACCGGATGCTCCCTCAAAGACAAAACTAGGATCTGATAAGCCTGCTTGTATACTTTCACGAGTGGGATTCGATGATTGTTTGAGGGCCACAATAAAGGCCAGGGTAGCATCATAAGACAAAGCAGTGCGCCAGTTAACTTCTGCTTGCCAAAGTTCTCGTGAAGCTTTGACAAAGGGATGATTATTATAGGCTAAACTATGCCAGGGAATCGCCAACACCATTTCCTGGGCATCAGAGCCACCCTCGCGTAAAATTTTGGGATCATAGGCATCGTCTCCTGCTAATAAGGGTAATCGTTGCTGATTGACTGCTATAACCTCTAAACCTTGATCAAGGGTATTAGAAGTCAGGGCTAACATCAAAACCTCGGCCCCTCGTTCCTTAGCTTGTTGCCAATCACTAACTGCATTAAAATCTGCATCAGAGAGATCAAATTCCCCAACCACTTCCCCTCCATCACTAAATAAACTTTTGGTAAATTCATCTTTGAGGGATTGACTATAATTACTCTGTGAATTAAAAAAAATGGCTGCTTTTTGCTTGTTTAATTGCTTAATCATATAGCGGGATAGCCCACTGCCGGCAAAGCGATCACTCGGTACAGTACGAAAGATATAATCCCCCAAGGCGGATAATTCTACGGAGGTACTAATGGGAGAAATAGCCACCATTTTTTCTTGTTGATAAACTTCAGCAGAAGCGAGGGTAACATCACTAGCCCAATGCCCCACTACACCTAAAACTTCTGGATTTTTGGCTAATCCTTGGGCCAGTTTTTGAGCCATTTCAGGGTTATTATTATCGTTAGCAATGAGAATTTTTAAGGGAGTTCCTTGAATTCCTCCTGATTGGTTAATTTCTTGTTGAGCTTGGGCTACACCCCTGAGAATTTCTTTTGACCCATTGATATTTACACCACTAGGAATTACTACAGCCAGAGTGTAGGATGTTTGGTTCGTTATCTTTGCGTTATTTAAGTAAATTAAGGCTTCTGGATGGTTGGGGTTTTCCTGCAACAATTGAGTTAATTTAGCAATCCCTTGTTCATCTCTTCCTGCTCCTAGATCCTGGGCTATATCTTGTTTTTTTTCTAATGCTTGATCTTTGATGAGAATCTGATGGCCTTCACTAATTTCGATGGATAATCCTAGAGCCGTTTCCTGATTATTATTTTGATTATCTGTGATTGTGTATACATTGGTTTGCCTGGCATTATTTAACCATAATATGATTAAGGTGATTCCTCCACAAACAATTAGTCCACAGAAGAGTAATACAATAGTTTTTCTTAAATTATTTGTTTGCATATATCTTATTTATATTTAACATATAAAAGGTAACACAGGGTTCTGGTGCCCAACAAATAAGACGGTTGACTACAGTGTTTATAAATCAAATGTAAATGCTATATCCACCCATTTTCATCAATAAAACGATTTATATCAGCAGAAAATAAAGTATTTTACTGGTTAATTGTCCTTGTTTTGATTATAAATTATTCAACGGAATACTTGATGATAACCTGAGTTCGATATCAGGCAATTTGAAGTCTCAAACCCTCATTGTCTGGTTTGACAAATCATAACTCCGAACTCCAAACTCAGGTTATGATAAGAGGATAGAAAATACCAGTAGATACTTCAAAGGGGCTATTTTATGTTTTTGAGTGAGGTGAGTTTAGCTGATATTTTGCTTGAAGGACTCAAAGTTATTGGTATGATTTTTTTGCTTTTAACCCTGGTTAATGCGGCTGAGCAATATCCATCGATGGCAGGGAAGAGATGGAATATTATTATTTACGGTTTTGTTCTCATGTTAATTGGTTTTGCTTTTGATTGGTCCGATGAATTTATTGATTATGAGGCTTCCCCTACAATCTCTTATCTACAGGCTTTTATCGAAGAAATGGGGTTAATTGGTGGGCTTTTCCTCGTAACTTTTGGTTTCAAGCGTTGGTTTAAATTTATAAGTCGTTTTCTCGGTATTACCTCTAACAAACATTGACACTCCTCCGTTAAGCTAAGGCTGTAACGGGGGATTATTGCTTCATGGAAACGCTACCGCATTAGTTTTTTTGCACTTTCAAGATAGGTAATGAAGAATTCTTAGTTTAGTTGAAGGTAGAAAAAAACAAAAAAGCCCCACTCTGGGTAGGGCTAACAAATACTTGAGCTTAGATTAAATTGAAGTTAGATAAGAACCTAGAAAGAGAAGGTTCCACGAAGGGTTCCAATAACTTCGTCGTCTGCACCCTGAATGTTGACAAACTGGTCAGGGTTAGCGATCCAAATAACACCAGGAGTGATAGAAATGTTATCGGTTACTTGATAACGGTAGAAGACTTCTGCTGTTACAGGGTTACGACTGGGAAGTTCAAAGAAGCCAGCAGTGGTAGGACGGGCACGACCACCATGATATGGTTGAACCCCTGCGAAGATACCTAAGAGGTTTCCTTCTTTGAAGAGGTCAGGAAAGGCGAAACCGCCGCCACCAGTCCAAACTTCAGCACTCAAACCCCGTCCAATAAAGCGAACGTTGGTGAAAGATCCATAGGCGTTGAAGTTGAGCCATTCAGCAATGCGCCAGCTTAATTGACCACCGTAACTGTTGGTTACTTTACCACCAATATCGAAGGGATTAACGGGATTCGTATCATGGGGAGCAACGCTATTATATTCAGTGGTAGGAGTTCCAGGATCACCTACAGTACCACCAGCAAAGGCGTTATTTAACTCACCACGGGAGAAGTTAGCGAAGGAAGTACCCACTTCCCCAGGACCGGTGGGAATACCAGAACCGAAGATGGGTGAGTCAGGCTTGTGATAAGCATGAACGTAGGTAAAGGCAACATTGACAACGTTGAACAAGTTACCGTTAATCTGGGCTAAAGCACCGTAGTTACCGTTAAATAAGCCGTTACCGCCATCGCTTTCAGCAAATTCCTCACCAGTAGCCGGGTTAATGGCGTTGCCACTTTGACAGCCACGAACACTGCTGTCAAGGTTTTGTCCGCCACCATTGAGACAAGGATCGTTGGCGGTTCCTGCTAAGTAACCGAAACTGATCGAGGTAGGACCTAAGATACTTTCTAAGAAGCCCACTTGGAAGCTCATCCCAGCACCAGCACCACCACCGATACGGTAGATGGGGTTACGTTGGGCAAAGGTACTTAAGGAACCTTTACCGCCGTCAAAGTCCTCGAAGAAGGGGTTTAAAGTAGGTACAAAGTGATGCCAACGTCCACCCCAAGCAGTGACGTAGGTATCAATCTTGAAGTCTCTCAGGGGCTCGATGGGAGCGTAGTAACCAACCCAGTCGATGGTTACGTCGTTATCTTGTTCGTTACGACGAGGACCAATGTTAAAGGTTTGGGTCGCTGTGGGGTTGATGAGGGTATTTTCTGCGAAGGCAATACCAATAGGTTGACCAGTGACAGGATCAAGTACCCGTAAATTAGGCTGGTTTAGGGTGAAACGATCGGTTCCTGTACCGGTACTGGCAGATAAACGGGTTACTAATAAATCTTCTCCACTAAAGCTGGTATTGAAGCTTAAACGAATCCGATCTTGTAGAACAGCTTGGTTATCTTCAGAAGAGCGGCTACCACCGGCGGCGGTTGCTGCCATGATCACTTCCCCAACTAATTTTGTGGTAGTGGAAAATTGGTGATCTTCTAGGAAGGCAACCCGACCTTCTAGGTTATCAACTCTCGCCCCTAATGCAGCTAGTTCAGCCTCGAATTCTGCCATTAAACGCTTGAGTTTTTCAATATCTTCTCGCAGTACGGCAACGTTTTCTTGGATTAAACGCTCCATCGTGTTTAAACAAGCGTTTAAACCTGCAGCAAATTCCCAACGAGAGGTGGCACGGTTGCCTCGGAAGGTACGGTCAGGATAACCAACAATACAACCGTAACGTTCAACCAAACTTCTTAATGCCTCGTAGGCCCAGTCAGTGGGAGAAACATCCCGTAGTTCACTAACACTGGTGACTTGCTCGTTTCTGTCTAACTGACCTTCTTGACTGTAATTTTCAAGTTTGTCTAACAATTCGTTTCGTGCTTCGGCAATCTCCATGCCTTGAGAAGCACTTTGGGTAAATTCCGACTCGGAAGCAACTTCTGCTGCATTGGTAGCAGAGTTGGTTGCTAATAACAGACCCATGAAAGCTGGACTAACCAGCAGGGTTTTCCATAATAATTTTAGCATTTTCAGCTTTTCCTCACACCGTTAGATTGACTACAGAGTTTATAGCCTCACTCATCATCCCATTATACACAGCTTTTTTAGATTGGTGGACAGATAACTTTAATTTTTCTGTAGAAAGTCTTTTGATTAGTTTTTCTAACAGACAGACCTTTTATAAGGTTTTAGGGATTGTTACCTAATCGGATTTACTTTGGGCTGATATAGCGAGCATGACTACTGGATAGTGTAGCGTTAACTTTGGTTAGTTGACTACTTCTCTTCAACAAATCATTATCTTTTGACCTGATGGCTGACTTTGTCTTGATCCGGATATAAATCTAACCAACTTTCAAGTGTATATCTAGAAGTGTCACATGATTAGGCCGACCAAAAATATATTATCATTTTTATTTGAACTGCGATTGCTCAATTTCCATCAAAAAACGCCCTTCTAACATGAGTAAGGAGTTCGCAGTTATGATTTTTCAAACGAGACAATAAGGGTTTGAGACTGCTGATTTGAGTCAATTGTCTCCAAGTTTCCTTACATCTAACTCAGGTTCCTACTTTCCTGTGAGCAACCCTTACAATGTCAACGTGAATTTTTCCTCTTTCAACTCAAGGAAATGGTTTTCCAACCCATTAGTTTCTTCCCTAAGCGGAAAATAATGGTGTTAGCAAGTCCTAATGCTTGAACTCCCTCCATCAAAGCCGGTTGTATCTCTTCGAGGGAGTCTAGCACATGAGGACATTCAACAAAATCAAGACAAAGAACTGTTGAGTGGTTCCAAGGTTCACGGAAAATCTGACATTGGGAAGGGATAGAACTCAGACGCTCACGAAATCGCTTGAGGGCTGCTTTTTCTAATTCACTACTGGTACACTTAGAGGGAAGTTGTGGATTGTTCATAAAACTCTCATTTGATTCTAACGGAATCTATATCCTTTTCTAAGGTAACACTTGAATGCACAAAACATTGTGCTTTTTTTAACTAACTTTTCTATTTGTTAAGATTTCAAAATCCTTTCATAATACATCTTAACATCAGGCATATTTTAAGGATTTTGTTGGGTACTTTTTAAGAAAGGTTTAATACCTTTTTTGACTGTCCATTCAACTGCACCTTCTTCTTGCATCCAATGCCATTGGATGTTTTTATTGATTAATTCTTTTTGAATAAAGGTTGGTATAAAATTCGTGGAAATAATAACAGTTTTAGCTTTGACTGTTTCTAGCCACTTCAACCAATCTATCGATAGTTGTTTTCCTGACCATATCAGCAGATTTAAGGGGACATCAATTTTTAGAGATGGTGGTTGGTTATTTTGGGTTTGATTACTTATCCATAAGAAGGATTGCTCTTTAATCTTATATTGTAAAACAAGAGGATATCTATTGATAAGTTTAATACTCATGGAATTAAGTATAATTTCTGTTGTATTTTTCGAGAGTTTATGCTCTTGATTATCAAAAATAGTAAGAATAGTTTCGGTAGTAATTTTGCTCTTTAAGTTTGACCAAGGTTTAATCTCCTCACTATGGCGAACGATAATCTTATCAACTTTATTAATGCCTTGTTGTGATAGAAAAGGTAATAATATATATTCTATTTCTGATGGATTACCAACATTTATTATCTCAACATTTCCTCGGTCTTGTATAACCATTATCGGCTCATTATTTGTCTGTAAAATTGTAATCTTAAATAAGGTTAAATTATTATAAATAATCGGCATTGCAATCAGCGCAACAATTAGTATTCCACCTAACTTCCAATATTTTCGTAAGTTCTTGTTTAACCACAGGGTTAATAAAGTAGCATAAATAATAATTAGAATAAATAAAGATATTTTGCCCACAGCAAAAGCAGTTAATTTCAGGTTTGATATTTGTTGTCCTGACTGCAATAATATTTGACTTGGCCAAAATAAAAATTGAGCAATAAACCCCCCTAAAATGGGATTGATTAAGATAAGGATCGCACTAATCATTCCTCCAATAACTAATAACATGATTAAGGGAGTTGTCAAAATATTAAAGGGAATAATATAAAAGCTAAACGTATAAAAAAGATACATAATTAAAGGAGATGTCCAAATAGAAACTGCTACAGGCACAGCAATTATTGAAGCAATTTTTCTCGGCAAAAAGTCTAATTTATCTTCAATGGCAGCACCAGTAACTAAGAGAGCAAATGTGGATAAAAAACTTAATTGAAATCCTAATTCCCAAATCCATAAGGGATTGATCACTAATAAAATAAATCCTGATAATAATAAAGCACTCAAGGGATTTGTTTTACGGTTTAAAACCTCGGCAAGCAAAAAAGTAAATCCCATGAAACTCGCTCGAAAAATTGAAGGTTGTATTCCTGTTAAACCAAGATAGAAAATTAAAATAATACAACCAATAATTAATTTTTTTACCGAGGATAAAGATTGGGTTAACCAACAAATAATCCCTAATAATAATGCAACATGAAACCCCGATGCAGATAAGACATGAGAAAGTCCAATGGTAACAAATAAATCTCGAATATCTGGGGGTAAGTCAACCGCTCTTCTTCCCAGGATCATAGAACTTATTATCAAGCCATTTTTTTCACCTAAAGCGTTAGTAAAACCATCAATAATTCTTTGCCTGACTTGAGTCAATCCCCATCTTTTCATTTCCCCCTTAAAAATTATTTCTTCTCCTTTAATTCCCGCAAATGACCCTTGTTTAAGCAAATACTTTTTGAAATCAAAAGAGCCTGGATTTTTAGGTGATTGTGGCTGATATAAATTACCTCTGATGATAATCGTTTGACTCGGATAAATTTGTACCGCTTGCTCTATGGCTAGAGTGACATAAATTTTACCTGTCACTGATTGAAATTGATTCTTATTCTGATTTAAAAATTTTACTTTCTGTGCTTGTAACCAAAATCTTTTACGGTTGTTATTAGTTAAACGTGGTTCTGATAAAAGTTTACCTAATAATTCAACTTTTTGTGTTCTAAACCCATCTAAAAAAAATTGACTAACATCTGTAGAATTAGGAACAGGAATGCGCCATTGTAAATAAAAAATTGCACTTAAAGTGACAAAAGAAACCAACAACCAAAAGCTAATTTTTGGACAACGTAGCCAACGGGACCTTAACCATAAAAAAACACCAATAGGAAGAAGACTGCCCAAACCACAGACGATTAGCCATTGTTCCCAAGAAGGCTGAAAATTGAGAACTCCCCATAATCCCGTTAATAATAAACCAGAAATATAGCCGAAGATCAGAATAAGATAATGGAAACGTCTCATAAACACTGGATAGATAATGTTAAAATTTATAAATAATAAAAATTGTTAACAAAACTCAAGAATTAAACGGAATATAACAGAAAAATGAGACAATACTAAACATTAACAAGGATAAAAAAAGAGCGATTATAAACGGATGAATGTTCCTATCACCTCAGACCTATCGCTGTATCAACTAACTCAAAACACCGACCCTCATTCCTATCCCCTAACTGTCTCAGCTAGTGGCTTTCGAGAGTGGGTTGATACTTCGATTCAATTTTTAATAGACCAACAAATACAGGCCACAGTTTGGGCTAAACTTCCCCCTCATTCTCGTTGGTGGACAACCTTAGAAAACTATTATCAAGAGGGTCTTACCGAGCAAATTTATCGTTGTACCATGAGTCGCAATGTTAGCCCGCGTCCCCCTCGTCAAGGTTCTCAGAGTGGCCATTCCTCATCAGATGGCTTTATCCCCATTGTACTAGAAACCAGTGCCCAACTGAGACGAGAACACTTTTGCTTAATCCTATCCCCCCAACTTTGTAGTTTAATTTTTGCTCAAGAACAAGTTCCTTCAGGAGAAGATCCCCCATCAGGACTTCTGGAACCAACTGTACTCAAGCTCGTTTATAGTTTTGAACCCAGAGTCATTCAGAAAGTGATGACAGGCATTAAACGTCTGATCACCATTACAGATACTACCCCTCTCGAAGTTTTAGGGGAGTCAGTTTTCTCTTTTCCCTTACCCACAGCAGTAGACGGAATACTATTAACAAAACTATGGCATCAATTATTGTCTCAAAGTTTATCGAGTAAACCTCAATTATCAGAGCAGAAAAAATCAGGGGGTTCTCAAACCAGTTTTAACCTAGGGGAAGAATTTCTCAAATCCTTAACGCAAGAACTGAGTACCCCTCTAACCAACATGAAAACCGCCCTACGGTTGTTAGAATCGAAACAACATAAACGGGACATCAGACAACGCTATATTGATCTTCTCAAAACAGAATGTGAACGACAAAACATCTTACTCAACGGCTTACAGGAATTATTACAACTCAACCAAAGTTTAGCGGATGCTAGTCCTAGTGTTCATCTCGAAGAAGTCGTTCCAGGAATTGTCAGTACCTATCAAGCGATCGCCGAAGAAAAAAACATCAGGTTAGGATACACCATTTCTCCAGGGTTTCCCCCCATCGCCTGTCCGAGTATTTGGTTAAAACGAATTTTACAAAATATTATCCACAATAGTCTCAAATTTACCCCATCAGAGGGACGAATTACGGTACAGGCTACCTTGCAATCTCAAGGGGTTGAAATTGCCGTCATCGATACCGGGGTTGGCATTGAAAGCAGCGATCTGCCCAGAATTTTCCAGAGTTTTTATCGGGGACGTAATCCCCTCAACCAAAACCCAGAAGGGGTAGGATTGGGGTTAACGATTGTGGAACACTTGATGGAAAAGTGTGGAGGAAAAATTAGTATTAATTCCCAAGTAGATAAAGGAACCGTGGTTAAACTCATTTTCCAAGAATCCTCAGATTGAAGTCATAAACACTTTGCTAAGATCAGTGAGGAATTCCTGAACATAGAGAGTAGAGCAATCATTATGCCAGCTAAACTTAAAAAAGGTGCATTAGTGCGTGTCATCCGAGAAAAACTGGAAAATAGTTTAGAAGCCAAAGCCAGTGATAACCGTTTTCCCGCTTATATGTTTGAAAGCAAAGGGGAAATTTTGGATATGAACGATGAATACGCCCTGATTCGGTTTTATGTCCCTACTCCCAGTGTTTGGTTACGCCTCGATCAAATAGAACTCGTCTAATAAACCATAACCTTTCAAAATCATGACTGTCTCTTACGACTCCCTTCTACCCTGTCAATCCCTTCGTGTGGCCATTATGGGCGCAGGAAATGTCGGACGAACCTTAGCCCAACGGATTATCGAAAAAAACTTAGCTAATGTGGTTCTTTTAGATGTGATTGAAGGGCTACCCCAAGGAGTCGCCCTGGACCTCATGGAAGCCCAAGGATTGGAACAGCATAACTGTGAGGTGATGGGGACAACTGATTATCAAGAGACGGCTGGAGCCGATATTGTGGTCATCACCGCAGGGCGTGCTAGAACCCCTGGCATTAGCCGAGATGACCTCTTGGCTATCAATGCAAAAATAGTCTCCGAAGTGGCCGAAAAAGCCTTTAAACACTCTCCCAACGCCATTTTTATCGTCATTACCAACCCTCTCGATGTCATGACCTATTTGACTCAAAAAGTAACCGGTTTACCCCCTCAACGGGTGATGGGGATGGCAGGGGTGTTAGACTCTTCTCGTTTGCAAACTTTTCTGGCCATGGAGTTAGGGGTTTCTACTGCTAATGTGACAGCTATGGTGTTGGGGGGTCATGGAGACTTAATGGTACCGTTACCGGCTTATTGTACGGTCAATGGGATTCCCATTACCCAGCTATTGGACAGTAAGACCATTGATCGTTTATTAGAAAGGACTCGTAACGGTGGGGCGGAAGTAGTTAAATTATTGAAAACCGGTGGGGCTTATTATGCGCCTGCTTCTTCGGCTTGTATCATGATTGAAACCATCTTAAAGAATCAATCTCGTCTCTTGCCGACAGCAGCCTATTTACAAGGGGAATACGGGTTAAATGATATTTATATTGGGGTTCCTTGTGTCTTGGCCTGTGGTGGGGTGAAGGAAATATTAGAAGTTAAATTAACTTCCCAGGAACAAGAAGCCTTAAAGATTTCTGCTGCTTCTGTGAGAAATAATGTTAATCTGGCTTTAAAAAGTTTGGAAAAGAACTGAATTTTATAACTACCAGAAAAAGACGGGAGGGTGAGAGCCTCCTTTTTGTAAAGGGGGGATGAAACCCGACTCGACAG
>JAAUYJ010069055.1_pt1 | contig 22568 bp, 23 predicted proteins | sample 7278031 | NCBI WGS metagenome assembly JAAUYJ01 (sample SAMN14350222, study PRJNA611818) | marine sediment metagenome | isolation source: surface marine sediment (1.8m) | place: French Polynesia: Moorea | collected 2018-08 | reverse complement strand
GTCATTTTTCAGAATTTTTCGGTCTCCTGAACTCTTATAGTTGTTAGGCTCCTGAAAACGGCTTTCCTGAAGGCTTTGTATCTTAAGAAAAGATACCAAATGGCTTCTATAAAGGGCAACCGGAAATGGGTTTGCTTAGTTTAACCCTATCAACTCGACTGATTTTAGCGACTAGAGTCGGCAAACATACAGACCAATTCATTGAAGAACTAATAGTTAATACAGAAGGTAAAACCAACTCTAAACAATGGCATACAGATGATTGGGGAGGATATGAACGAGTTTTACCTCCAGAAGTCAGGCATATTATCGGTAAAGACCAGACTCAAAAATTAGAGAGAACTAACGGGATTGTCAGGCAGCAGATCGGTCGGTGGCATCGCCGACAGAATAAATTTGGTAAGGTCTGGGCACAGACAGAAATAACAGTTAGGTTGGCGTTCGCGGAGCGTGGCGTTAGCCGTATCGCTTATTTCAATTGGATTTGGGTTCATAGTCGCAAAGAAAATACTGCTGCACAAAGAAAGAGCTAAGTTGGCGTTCGCGGAGCGTTGCGTCAGCAGTATCGCACCTTGGAGTTGGAATGACCTAATTATTTATCCCACACTTTGCTGATGCACTACCGAAAATTTTCACTATTCCTGACTATCCAGACACTATGAATTATTGCCGTTTTTTCCCCACGAGTCATGGGAAAATCAATGACATATTTTTGTCCATAAGAATTAGATTTTCCAGGAATTGCATCATAGTTTTGCACAGCTACAATTAGGGCAACTTTCAATTCTTCCATACTGCTAAGGTCTAAGTCTAAAGCAGATTTAAAAACACGAGCTTTATGCTTTCCTTCAGAATGATTGGGATTAAGTGAATAGCTAGCTAGTTTCTTGTCATCAATAATCGTGTTTTCTGGGTTAGGAAGTTTCATAACTTTTCTCAAACATTCTTTTTTAGTTCTTTAACTTAAGTTTGACTATATGTTAATTTTAACAGTAGCGATCGCTTATCGGCTAAATAAACTAGAATCTACTTTAAAAAAATCCCCTAATATTTTAGCTTGTTCAGTATTAATGTCACATCTACCATTAACTAACTCAATCACTATAGCCTCCGAACCAATAACTTCGACTAAATCTTCAAGTTTTACTCCCTGTTGTTCCATCAAAAATCGTAACATTGAATCAGGAGTTGATGCGGAACCTGGATGATAAAAATCTTGCTCAAACTTTTCAATCAAAACAATTAATAACTCATACAAAGTTTTTTGCTCTGGAGTGAGATTTTTAACGTGCATTAGTTCTTCTACAACTGCCAGTGCTTTTTCATTTTCCTCCTCTGTTTTGATTAGCTTAGGCTGATATTTAACTAATAACTCACTGTATTTTTTTAAACTAAAAGTAAGGGTCATCTTTACAATTACAAAATATGCTGTGGATTAGCTAATCCCCATAGAAACTACATCTGCTTCTTTTCCTATTTGTTTTTGATGTTTAGGATGTATGAAACCTAATCTAATTTTATCTTCATAAATTCCAATTTATGCTAGTTTTGCAACTATTGATTCTTGCGTATCATTACACTGAATTAAAATGCAATCTTCAACAATATCAATATGTATAATACATTGATGGATGGGTTTATATTTATGCCATCCTAGCCATAGAGCCATATATCGCATTCGTTTATCGTCAAAAATTAGATCTATTTGAGAATCTCCGTCTTGAATAAATTCGTATTCACAGAGCAATTTTTTTACGCATTCCTGATAAAATTTTTTGCGATAGCAAGGCGATAATACAACCATTTAACCTTCTGGGAAAAGCAATTAACATATTAGTAATGAGATTGCTTCGCGGGGGAATAATTAACTCAACCAAAAGCCCGACAAACCATCCCCCCTCGCAATGAAAATTCAAATATCGCTGTCATTGCGTTAGCGTAGCTTTGCGATAGCAAGGCGATAATACAACCATTTAACCTTCTGGGAAAACCATTAATATCGCCGAAGCAATCTTAACTCTCACCCTCAATATACCTCTCCCACATTTGCTCGTAAGCTTTTTCCATCTCACGGGTAAATTGTTTTGCATTCCACAAGGGAGCAGTTTGCCTAGACTTTCTCAACTTCCAGGATATCTCCTGACGTAATTTTTCATCTTTCCCTAATCTAATTCCCCACTCTACATATTCCTCATCAGTCCAAGCAATACCTTCAGTGATGCCAGCATTGATCATCATGGTGTAGCTGTTGCGTGCTGCAAATTGTTGACCGACTCGTGTTACCATTGGGATGCACATCCAGAGAGTTTCTAATGTTGTTGTTGCACCGTTGTAGGGATAAGTATCTAAAACAATATCAGCAATACCTAGATTTGCTCGGTGAATTTCTTCTAGAGCAACTTCTTCTATGGGAATGAGGCGATCGCTACTAATACCCTCTGACTCAGCAACATTTATCAGTAATTCTGATAAAATGTCTGACTCACCGAATTTTTTAAACAAGAAGTAACTATTGGAAACTTCCTTGAGGATTTTCATTTGCAGTCTGACAGTATCGGTATTGCATTTATAACCTCTCTGAGCAGTAAAATAAACCACTGCATCACTAGGAATTCCTAAATCTTCTCGTTTCAGACTGGGTATGTTCACCTCAAAACCATCCACTGCAACATAAGTTTGAGGTAGTCGCCAAATTTTATGGGGATAATAATCTTGAGCATTTTCTGGCAAAACATAGGGATCGGCAATATAGTAATCAATTGTTGGTATTCCTGAAGCATCCCACCCTAACCATGTTACTTGAATAGGTGCTGCTTTCATTGCCATAATGGAGCAACTATTAGTTAATGTTGTACTATCTAAATCAATTAAAATATCAATTTCATCTTCATAAATATCTTCTGCCATTTCTGTACCAACAATCCCATAAACATGAGCTTTAGTTGCTTGATTAACATACCAATTTTGCAGAGAATCGTTGCGTTTTTCTGCTCCTTGTAAATAAGCATAGATTTCATATTTATCTCGATTATGATACTTAAATAGCCAACGAGTAATCCACCCTACAGAATGTCTTCTCAAACAATGGGATAAATAGCCAATTTTTAGAGTTTTTTTTGTTGATTTTATCTGTTTTTTTGAGGATAATTTTTGACGATATTTATCAATTTTTTCAGCATAATTTATTTCTAAATTTTGTTGACAAAGCTGTGCTACCTGAGTGCGAATTTCCACATTTTTTTCTGGGCAATCTCGAACATAAGGGAAGAAAAAACTAGAACTATACAAACGTGTTGCTGCTCCAGCGAGTTTTTGGGGAGATTCTGTAACTAGAGATTGTAATAGTTTTTCTTGCTGTTCAACAGCTTCTTTAACTTTTTGGTCGCATCCTTTTAAAGCTATTAAAGAACGACAAACTAAATGATAATCTATAACTTTTTCAAAGATTTTTTTTGATAAAGCATAAGTCTTTTGTGCGTATTCAAGACCTAGATAGTATTCTGTTAATTCTGTGCTAAATTGTGCCATAGTTCTCAAAACTTCTTGATTTTCTGGCACAACACTCAACAATATTTCTGTATATTTTCTGGCGACTCCTAATTCTGCAAAGGAGTAAGCAATTTGATATATGAGTGGTATTAAACAACTAACAAGTGCGGGTTTATCTTCTATTTTTTGCACAACAACTGATAGAAATTCTATTGATGATAAATTTATCGGGTCATAAGTTAATAGTTTTATTAACAGATGCAGTAATAAATTTTGGTCAAGCTCCTCAACTGTATTATTTTCTAATTGTGTAATAATTTCATATTCAGTCAATTGTTCTGCTGTATAATTTTCAATACCAATAGATAAATAAATTAAATGTAATAAATTATTAATATCAGTGGGGTGAATTTCCCGAATGTGTTGTCTGATTGTCCAAGCTACAGCATAATCTTCTGTTGCTGATCGTCTATTTGCTTCTGTTACCAATACCTCTACTAATTCTTCCGTCCATTGTTCAACCTCTTCTACTTCTCCATCTGCTATACCTAACAGCCAAGTTGTCTGTGCTTCCTCTTCTTTTCCTTGCAGTAATAAAATTAAACCCAATTGCCAGTAGTATGATTTGCAATTAGGCTCGGTATTTATTGCTTGTTCATATAAACTTGCAGCTTTTTTATAGTTTCCTTTCTTCCAATAAATATCAGCTTCTTGTTGCCAAGATGTTAGGTTGCTGGAGATATTGTTGGGGGGCATAGTATGAGTAATTTAATTAGTATTAATGCAAAATAGGTAGCACTTAATGTACTACCTATTTTTAGGTTCACAGTTTTGTTAGTTACCCAAACCGTCGTTAAAGGGTAAACTACAACTAAGATTACAATAGTTTGCTCGTCAATTATAATTCATTTGGGTAGGGATCTCCACATACTATGACTGCACCAAGGCCACCATAAGCCGTCTCTGGATCTGTTGATGCATCTTTTGACTCACACAGACGGGTTTGAGAAGTGAGATCGCTTTGATCATCATCTGGATCGACTCGTTCTAGAAAAACTAGACCTGCATAATATTTCAAACCGTTCGCTGCTTTGTCAGTGAATGAGTTAGCTCCGGCATTAGTACCATCGCCACCTGCTTCTAGGCTGTATGTATAGTTACCAGTAGCAGTCCTAATACCTAGACCTAGCTTTCCTATGTCATCGATGGTCTCGATAAACTTACCATTCTCTACAAAATAAGCTTGCTGACCTTTGCTAATAGAACCGATATACTGCTTTGCTTCAGACTGCTTGGCTTTGTTAGCTTGGTTTAAGAAAGAAGGCAACGCAATAGCAGACAAAATACCGATAATGATAATAACCACCAACAATTCAATCAGAGTAAAACCCTCTTCCTTTCTCTTCTTAGCAACGTGCTGTAAGAACTTAGCCTTAAATTCAGTTTTCATTTTTTCTCCTATAAGAATTGGACTAATAATTTTTATCCCATGAATTTAACTTACCCACCTTGCCAAAATTTCATATCATCTGCCAGGAAATTTTTTTAGTAGGTTGGGTTGAGGGACCGAAACCCAACAAATTTTTTCTCTTCTTGTCCAAAATAAATTAGATCCCCCCTTAGTCCCCCCTTAATAAGCTATGCTTTATAAACATCTTTCTTAACATAAAATTTGACAAAACATAGAAGTTATGTATAAGTTTGATGTCGGCTTTTTTCTGAGAAAAGTGTCTAATTCAATACACTTTTTCTCCGAATGTAAACAAGATTCTTGCTTCCCCCTCTTCCCCCTCCTCCCCCTCTTCCCACCCTTCTACAAAGGTTTCAGGACTTCCTTATAAGGGATAGCTTAATAAGGGGGGAAATTTTAAGCCCCCCTTACCAAGGGGGGTTGGGGGGATATCACCTTAACTGAGGTAATATATTAGGGGCTAGAGCCAAAATACAAATAAAAACTTTAGCGATCGCTATTTTTCCTCTTGTTGTCCCAAATAAATTCGATCCCCCCTTAGTCCCCCCTTGGAAAGGGGGGAAACTGAAAGTCCCCCTTACTAAGTGGGGTTGGGGGGATCGACCATTGCTTTTTTCTCCTAACTAGTTCTCACAGTCACCCCAACTTTTAAACCTAAAGATTCTAGTAATGTCCGCAAAAGATTAAATTCTATTTGACCCGTTTCTTTAAGTTTTCTCTCAAATATGGCAAGATTTTCATAAACATTATCAGCAACTCCATTCAATTTTTCTCTAGCTTCTATTACATTAGACAAAGCTTTTTGTATCATTTTTGGGTCGCCTTCTTCTAACACAACCTCAAGATAAACTGCTGCTTCTGAAGGTTCTTTTAAAGATTCAATTAATTCGGCATGATAACTAATACTCTTAGGCATTGTAACGACTCCTGTAATTTTGCCAATAGTTTTGAGCCTTGGAAATATCTTTATTTTGCTTGCTTTTGTCTCCACCCCATAACAATAGAATAATCAGATTGTTTTCTTGTCCAAAATAAATTCTATATCCAGGCCCATAATCAATTCGGAGTTCATAAACTCCTTCTCCTACAAACTTACAATCTCCCAAATTTCCATCTTCAACTCTGTCTAATCTAGCTCTAATTTTAGCTTTAGCCCGAACATCTTTTAGAGAGTCACGCCATTCTAGAAAAGGAGCTTTTCCCTCTAAAGTTATGTAGATTCTAATTTCTTTTGGGGTTACTTCCATTACAGCAATGTTGTGATTTTATAGATTCTCGATCGATTATAGATTAGGGGCTAAAGCCCTACTAGAAACTAAGACTCCAAAAGCACATACAGAAATGGGTCTAAAGTATCCAATAATTCCCTAACCTCCTCCCAACACCTCTGCTGACCCACAGTTTCCAAAGTAATAGGGTCTAATGGCCTAATCTTTACCAACCGTTCTACCAAAGATTCTACAGTACAAACTCCATCCCACAGAGGCAAAAGACAAGCAGCTATACTACTATCTACATGAATAGGTTTTAAAGTGGGCAACTTCACATAATTACTAATCTCAAAAGGTTTATGGTTATTGATACAATCAATCAAATCCTCCCTAGCTTGAGAATTTCGCAACTGAGGATGGAGTTGTACCTTGGCCTTTTGCCATTCAGAGTCTGTCCATTCTGAAACAGGGACAAAAGATTGAACAGGTTGGGGATGACCACACCAAAAGTCCAACAAACGGTGCATAGGTTGTAAAAGCTCGAATAAATGTAGTCTTTCTTCAACAGAAATTTCTGGCAAACTCATACCTAAAAAAGCTGGCAAATCATCTTCATTTTTAAACAAATCTAAAATTTCCCACTGCCGCCATTTCACCATATTAATAAATTCTAGATTTGCACTTTTCAAAGCAGCAAAAACTTCCGGAATGGTATAACCTTTATCTCCCAGTAATAAATAATTACTCTGTATCCATTCTTCATTTTTTGCCCTTTCTGGCTTCCAAATTTGCCGTTTCAGAATAATTGAATCTTTCAAAGCATCCAATGTTTCTCGTGCAATTTCCATTTCCATTTCTCCAGGATTTTCATTCATTAATCCCATCATTTGAAAAACTTCTTGCACCTTAAAGTAGTTATGACGTTGGAGGGAACTATGGAGATTTGTTCTAATAATTCCATCAGCTTTTAAAACAGATTTCATTCCCTGCAAACCAGCAACTATATCTGGCAATAAATACAGAACTTCATCATTATTAATATAGTCAAACTCTAAACCTAAACTTGGCAGTTCTTCTATAAGCAATACATGAAATTCGGCATTATCAAAACCATGATATTTGAGACGTTGCCGAGCTAATTCTACAGACTTTTCAGAAATATCAATACCGACTATTTTTGCTCCTGGATTTGCTTCCGCTAATACTAATGCCTTATAACCACTACCACATCCTGCATCTAAAATTACTTTACCTTCAGTTTCTATAAGTTTTTGATTTCTCAGATAATATGGAGTAACAAGATTATGAATAAAAAGTGATTCATAGTCATCTTTGGGAGATTTTTCTACAGGGATTCTGGGGTAGGTTACTACATCAAATTGTTGACGAATTTTTCTTTGTAATTCTGATTCTCGATTATTCATAAGATTTTGATTAATAATGCTGAGTCATAACTATACCTATCGTGTATGATTAGGAATAGATTAAGTTGATATAAGCATTGATCGTAACACTATAATTATGAATAATAAAATAACCTTCATTCTCAAAGTCCTAATTCTATCTGCTGGACTCTCTTTCTTCATCAAATCCGGTGGCCCTTACCTTTCTATTTCCTCTACAGCAACTAACGCTATTATTGCTGTATTCATACCTCCAATAGTTGTAGGGATATTATTGGGGTGGCGACTTTGGCAACGAGTTGAGAATGTAGAGTAGGGGAATACTTTTATGAAAAGATTCGGATACAGTTTCAACCCCTTACTTAAGCAACTACCATTTTTTGATAATTAATTAACTAGATATACCCAAGGAAAATGGTTTTTTACAGTATTGAATAAATGATCTGATAACTAAAATTCAGAAATATTAAACCACGATGACTAGATTCCCTTACGACCAATTTGCCAAACAATATTTAGAAGAATTACTATCGAGTATTGGAGAGGTTAAAGCTCCCCGTGAAGTCCGAGGAGAAGTCAGACAAATAGATGTTTGGTTTTCACCTCTAGCACAACTTCAAGGAAGTCCAGAAGGATGAGGATTATTAATTCGCTTGGCTACAACCTCAGCATTATTTGAACCTTATCCTAATCCAGTGACTCCTGATGAAATTGATAGTTGTCTTCTAAAATTACTAGAAGTTAAGGGAGAAATTAAACGAGAAGCGAACCGAAATAAAACTCGTATTTCTATAGATGATTATCCGAAATTATGGATATTAACTCCTACAGCTTCTCAGAAGATATTAAATGGATTTAAAGCTACTTTGGATGAAGAAAATTGGTGTTCGGGAATTTACTTTTTTGGTGAATATTTCCGCACAGCAATAGTAGTGATTCATCAATTACCAATAACTCCAGAAACAATGTGGTTGAGAATATTAGGTAGGGGAGAAGTTCAATCTCAAGCAATTGATGAATTAGAAGCATTACCAAAGGATAATCCATGGCGTGAAAATGCTTTATTGTTATTATCTGACTTGCTGAGTAATATAGAAGTAAATCCAGATAAAGATCCAGAATATAGGGAGTTAATTATGAGATTATCACCACTTTTTTCCCAACGTTTAGAAGAGGCAACTAAGTCGGGAATAGAACAAGGTTGACAACAAGGTTGACAACAAGAACGCCGAAAAATTATAGAAAACTTGCTTGTATTTCGTTTCGGGCAATTGGATAGCCAACTAGAGGTAATTATTGAACCTTGACTATCTTTATCTTTACCAGAATTAATGACTTTACTATTACAGTTGTCTCGTGAGGAATTATTAGCTAGATTTGCAGGAGAAAATTGATTAAATTAGCGTCGATTTTTTCTCTACGTTTAAAAGAGGTAGTCAGTTAGGAATACAAAAAAGACATGAAGAAATGATATAGCAATCCTAATTTTGTTTCTGAAACAATACTTTAGGGGTTTTGTCTCCAAACCCTAGTGCGATTTAGGTTTATCTGATTTGTCTTGGATTTGCTGAGAAAACCCTAACTTTTGATCTATCCAGTATGATATTTCCTATAAAGAATAAAGAAGCGATTACCCTTCACTTTCTCCTCTGTTTTAACCAAACTGATAGATCGTCTAAGTTTTCCCAATCAAGAATTAATTCTCCTAACATTTCCAAATTTTCCAGAGACAACTTTTCTATCTGATTTAAAATTGCTTCAGGAATTTCTCCAAAACTTTTCTGAAGTAGACGGGATATCCATTTAATTTCTCTTTCTTGCTTGGCTTTAATTAAAGAACCTTGTTGGTCTAATACAAACATTTCCTGTTTCTCCAAATTTTCTAATTCTTTCTTACTTAAATTTGCTTGATTGGCAATATTTAAGGCTTTATTTATCTCTGCAACTTCCTCTAAGTTTGAGGGGATTATTTCTAAACTTGGCACTTCTTTAATAAAATAAATCCACTTATCTGTTATCGTGTCTAATTCTTCTAAATTTTTACTAAATTTTGGCAATTCTACAAATACCATTTCTAACTCTTGGTCTGGATAATCAAACAACTTTTGTTTTTCCTTAAACACAAATCTATTAATAATTTTGCTGCTCTGCTTAAACATTGTAAAATCTGTAATTGTTAGAGCAATGACTGGAGTTAGTTGAAAATAACTTTCTCCCCTACTTAACTGATTCCCATAAATCTTAGCCAGATTATAAACTACCCTTTTTTCAAAGGCAGCTACATTCAAAACCTGCATTTCAATAATCACAGTTGAGTTATTGTCTAAAACAGCTTTTACATCTAAATAACTATCTTTTAATTCGAGGGTACTCCCACCAGTATAAGGGTCAATTATTTCTAAATCTTGAATCACATCTCGGCCTTCATAAATAATGGCATTTAAGAAACTAATCAAAATATCTTTACTCTCAGTCGAGCCGAATATTTTCTTAAAAGCAAAGTCTGTCTTAGGGCTGATAAATCTCATAGTAAATAATGAAACTATAGTATTGATAATTTGATTTGGCAGAAATATAATACCCTAGTCAACCTAAATTATTGAACTCAAATTATTATTAAACATAATTAAATACTGTGCAGATGCAGGATAGAATATAACCTCAGTATCTGTACATTGGAAAACCTATACCTTAACTATAATTGCTGTGAACTTAGGTAATTGGATTGGTTTATTCACCATCCTTGCTTCTATATACATATTGTGGCAAATCCGTCAATTATTACTGCTAGTATTTACTGCAGTGGTAATAGCTACGGCACTTAATAAACTGGCCAGAGGGTTGCAACGTCTCCGAATTAAGCGATCGCTCGCTGTTTTTCTGTCTATAAGTATTCTAATTTTACTGATTGTTACTTTTTTCTGGTTAATAGTTCCACCTTTAGCAGAACAATTTCAACAACTGACTACTATTGTTCCCCAAGGTATTAATAAATTAAATGATTGGCTAAATATTCTCAGAGACCAATTACCTACCAGATTGAGAGAGCAATTACCTAATATTAATATCAATGAAGTAATTGCCCAACTCCAACCAATATTTAACCAACTTATTAACAATGCTGGTGCATTTGTAGGTACTACTTTAGGTATATTTCTGAGTCTATTGCTGATTATTGTTTTAACTATAATGATGGTGGTAAATCCACTTGCTTATCGTCAGGCTTTTATGCAGTTATTTCCTGCTTTTTATCGGCGACGAGTTAACCTAATTTTAGATAATTGTGAGGTGGCACTAGGAGGTTTTATAATTGGCATTCTGATTAATATGAGTGTGATTGCTCTGTTGAGTTTTATTGGTCTTTGGATATTAAAAATTCCTCTAGCAACGGCTCAAGCTGTGTTAGCTGGATTACTAACTTTAATACCTAATATTGGACCTACTTTAAGTGTAATTCCTCCCATGGCGATCGCTCTTTTAGATTCTCCATTAAAGGCTGGTTTGGTTTTGCTTATTTATATTTTGATTCAACAAATTGAGAGTAATATTTTGACTCCTTATGTGATGGCGCAACAAGTTTCTCTATTACCTGCTATTACATTAATTGCTCAAGTATTTTTTGCTCGATTTTTTGGTTTTTTAGGATTATTACTGGCTTTACCTTTAACGGTTGTTGGTCAAGTATGGATTAAAGAGTTATTAATTAAAGATATTTTAGACGGTTGGCAAATCAGCAATTCTAAAGCTCAAACAAGTTTTACTGTTCCTTTCCCTGAAAAGGCTGAATCTTCTGAAGATTATGATAGTAATTTAGGGTGAATTACTAATTATGAAGCAGCAGGAGATTTGGAAAATTCTACAGAAAATTAACCTGCTTCTAGTTCAGAAGCAGAGAATAATCCTCATGGTTAATTTTTGCTTGATGGGTAGGGTTTGAGGGAAACAGATTTTGTGATCAATAAATAATGAACAGAAAATTATCAAACAATCAAGCCTCTTTTTAATATTGAGAAATTTTCAACAAATAAAATCTGATGCTAAATCGGGTTATCATACATTACCTTTTTGAAATTATTATCTAATCTTATCTAATTTTATCTAATCCCAATTAGGGTTTGCTGAAAAATTTATAGGCGTGAGGTTTAATAGTTAGTAGTCAGGATAAATAGTGATTACAGAGGAAGTAGCATAAACAAATGTCGCTGAATTTTTCTGCCTTTATCTGCTAAAAATGCTGACATTTTTACCAATTACTAAAAGATGACACTTTTTTGACTAAAAAAAGGCTTAAGTGTCTATGCAAAATTAATTACACATTAGTGATTATATAAAATTAATTACAAATTTTATGATACATCTCCAACCTTATCCAGAAATTATCAATTATTTTTGGCTATTCCCTGTTCCCTCTCTCAACTAGGAAATTCCTCAAAGCACGACTAATTAAGTATTTACATATATAGCAATCCGCCCATAGGTTGCGGGTAATTAAAAAGTAAATAAAAAAGTTGAAACTCCGACCTGTTAGCTGTTCTCTAAAAAGCAGTAAGATTTTTACCACGAATAAAATTAGGATTGCTATAAATACTTTGATGCTTAATCAGCAAAGCCCAATCATCTAAAATAATGCTAGATTTCAGACAGACTTCAACAATCAAGTGATTATTCAAATTCAAATAAAATAACGTTTTTGAGAATTATCAATCAGGAGCCTGTAGATTTGCCTAAATTTACTAATAACTGATAACTGATAACTGATAATTAGACTTTTGTAATATTATTTTTCAACTATTAATTAATGAGAACAATTGCCGAAATTAACGATAAAATTAGGAAAAAGAAAGCTGTTGTCTGGACAGTTAAAGAACTTAAAGCGAGAGTTGCTGAAACTAGTATTACCGAGGCAGCAAAAGAAGTCGATGTGATTACAACCGGCACTTTTGAGCCGATGGAGTCCTCTGGGGCCATAATCAACCTGGGACACACTGACCCCCCAATCAAAATTCGTTCCTGCTGGTTAGATGGCATTTTGGCTTACTCTGGTTTTGGAGCTGTAGATTTATATATAGGTGCGACTCAAATACCTGAAGAAGCTGACGAATCAAAAGAAAAAGGTGGTGGCCATGTCATCGAAGATTTAATCGCAGGTAAACCTATCCATCTTAGAGCCATTGGTCAAGTCACAGATTGTTATCCTAGAGCTACCTTTGAAACTACGATTACCAGCGACACGATTAACCAGTTTTATTTATTTAATCCCCGAAATCTATATCAAAATTTTATAGTGGGTGTTAACGGTGGCGAGCGACCTCTCTTTACTTATCTTGGCCCTCTATTGCCAAATTTAGGTAATGCCGTTTATTCTAATGCAGGTGCTATTTCCCCACTATTCAATGACCCAGACTTGCAAGTCATTGGTATTGGTAGTCGTATTTTTCTTGGCGGGGGTGTGGGATATATAACTTGGGAAGGTACTCAGCACTTTCCACTACAAAAACGTTTACCTAATCGTACCCCCATCGGGCCTGCTGCAACTGTCGCTTTGATTGGGGATGCAAAACAAATGCAGTCTAAATGGGTGCGTGGTTGTTATTTCAAAAATTATGGTCCTTCAATTATGTTAGGGGTGGGTATTCCTCTACCTGTCTTGAATGAAAAAGTTGTGGCTAACTGCGCTATCCAGGATGAAGATATTGTTGCACCAGTGGTAGATTTCTCCATTCCTCGACGGGTACGTCCAACTTTTGGTTTAGTCAGCTATGCTCGACTCAAGTCTGGTCGCATAAAAATAGAGGGCAAAATTGTGAGAAGTGCCCCCCTTGCTAGTATTTTTCTGTCTCATCAAATTGCCTTGGAGTTAAAAGAATGGATTTCTTGTGGTGACTTTACCCTGACTGAATTTGTTGCTCCTATTCCTATGGATAGAACTTTTTTACCATTTCTAGAACGTTGATTTACCAAAACTGTACTTGCTGTACAGTTTTGGTTTTAGGTTTGTCAACTTTTTACTATTGACTTAAAATCTATTTTGTGGTAATACAAAAACTAGATATCTGAAAAATTCTGAATATTCTACTCTTGCTTATCTGTACTTTTATTTTTTCTGATTGGTTTGGGGGTAGGAGTAGAATTTTTTCGAGAATTGAAGCTTTGGGGACGATAATTTCGAGAAAAGTTCCCTTTTCTCTGATTAAATCTTTTGTTACCTCTTGGTTGAGGTTTCCGTTGATTAATAAATAGAGCGCCTATATCATTAGCATATTGAATGACAAGGGATGTTTCTTGTCGCTGAATATGTAAATCCCAGAAACGATTTATTGGGCGATCGCCTAAAGACCCTTTCAGTTTAAGTTTAAAAAACTTGGGAGTTTCTTCATCTTTGCGGGGAGACTGTCTAACTTTAAGAATTACATATTCTTCATCTTGAGATTGATAGATTACTTCCCCTCTGATGGAAAAATAACCGTCATGTGACGCTCCGATGTCTGAACTTTCAGTAAGTGCTTCCAATACATTTAATTGATTGGTAATCCCTCCTGGGATATTTTCATTACCATCTTTTATCGTGTGGTTTTTGCTGTCGCTGACATCAAGAGCATTTTCCCGTTCTGTACTTTCATTATGCAATACCTGTTCGGATTCATCCTGGGCCGAACTTGCCTTATTCTCTTGTTCTGTTAGTGTTTCCTTACTCTCACTATTTTCAGGAGTAGAGGTTAAAGTCACAGAATCTGATTCTTCGACGGTTGATATTGAGAGGTTGTCAGGTACTTCTGACCTTTTGAGTGTTTCGGGTTCCCACACCCCCATAATTTGGAGATGGAGGTCATCATTTTGTTGTCTGGTACGAGGATAAACTACCCACAGATGCTCTGTTTCCAGGTCTAAATGATTTTTTAACAAACTCATAACTCGACCAAGTAAGACTGCATCTATTTCTGATCCATCTGGGGTCTGTAAGTTACCTCGTGTAAATTGTTCTGTCGAAGGTTGATAGCGACCTCGAACTAAACCTATAGCTCGGTATTGTTTTGGTTCACTAGGGGGAGCAATTGGATGTTGTCGCACAATTGTACTATCCTGATCAGGAGCATCAGTTTTTTTGTTCTTTAAGTTATTAGATTCTGGAGAATTTAATGGTTGAGTATCTCTTGTAGCTAACTTATCATCAGCTTGTTCGAGTTCTAGGGCCATATTCTCATCTGGAAATTCGTTTATTTGATTCACTGGGCCTTCCGAAATCGGGTGATTATTTGGCCTGGCAATACTTGGCGTTACATCTGATTGAGCAATAGTTTGCTCACTCAGTTTAGCCTGGTGAGAAACTGGATATTTATTAGTATCAAAAGAGTGATTAGCAGAAGAATTCATAAAAAACTCCTAGCGGCGGAGACACATCCCCTATTGGTGGGGCTATAGAAAAATACAGCAAATGTGTATTGAGATTTCAGGTCTTAGGTTAAGAAAACGTTATTTAGATGCCCAGATATATTAAAATAGCATAATTTCTTTAACCGAATCTGCTAGTGCAAATGTCGTAAGAGTGTAACTAAATTAATTCTGGATTGTTACTTTTCCCACCTACTTCAAACTCAATTGGTTAAATTAGGATGATTGACCTTGTTATTGTACTTAATCCCATTGACTTGTGGATCAATCCGTAAACTTTTGGTAAGTGGTCAGAAAGATCGTATAGCTAGCCATTATAGTCAAGATAGTCATATATTCTTGTGGACGACTAAAAGGCCGTAGATTATTCTATGGCTAATACTGAAAACATACCCAGATAAATATTAAAAAGCGTTTGAAAGTTTGCTACAATCATCAACAGCTATAACTAATCTAGATAAAAATTTATTTAACTTTTAACAAAGTTGTTGAAAAATTCATTAACCTAAAAAAAATGTCTTGAAAATAATCAACAAATAGAGTGGGAAAGTTTTCCAGATTTATTTCTTGATCAACTTATTAGTAGGTGGAATTGCCACCGATTTTAATCCTGCGGAGAGAATACAAGTTATAGACTGCGGTCAGTGGTTCTCGTCAAAGCAGGAAAATTGCTCTTCAAGACTCAAATTTAATTTGGGTGGTTTTGGGTAAGTTTGCGTAATTTCAGTAGAACGGATTTGATTCGATGGTAGATAAACGTCGGGGTTTTTTGATGGCAGTAATGGTGTTAGTCATTATTGCTTTTTTGGGATTTTCTTTATCCCCTTTGTTGGGTGGACTATTAGAGGCCAATCAAAATAATAGTCAACCGACCCCAGAGTCTAGTCAAAGTCCTGTTGTAGATCAGGAAGCTGATTTAAAAGCGCAGGCTAGGGGTTATGAGTTGGTTTTACAAAGAGAACCGGATAATCAAACTGCACTTCGGGGATTTTTACAGGTACAGTTAGAATTAATCCAGTTAGGAAAGGGCAATATTGAGGATGTTATTGCTCCACTAGAAAAGTTGTCTGAACTTAATCCTGGTAATACAGATTATAGTGTTCTACTGGCTCAAGCTAAAGCTTATACTGGCGATCGCGAAGGTGCTGCCAAAATATATCGTTTGCTTTTGGTGTCAAATCCTGGAGATTTGAAGGCTTTGCAAGGTTTGGTTAATTTACTTTTGCAGCAAGAACGTCCTGAAGCTGCTATTGGTTTATTACAAGATACCCTCAAAGCAGCCCCTCAAGCTAATCAAATACAGGCAGGCAGTATTGATGTGGTTTCTGTACAGTTAATTTTGGGACAGGTTTATGCCGATCAAAAACGCTATGATGAGGCGATCGCCGTGTATGATGAGGCAATTAAGGGCAATGCTGAAGATTTTCGGCCTGTTTTTGCTAAGGCGATTATTTTAAAAGAGCAAGGTAAAACTGAGCTTGCTCAAGAGCTATTTACAAAAGCGATTGAAATAGCTCCAGCAGGGTTTAAGGATCAAATTAAGCGCGAAGCATCTATTTCTTCTGATACTCCTGATACTTCTAATAGTCCTGAATCAGAGGAAAAAGTATCTCCGGAGGCCAACTCTACACCAATAGAGTAGATAGATTTTTTCGGCGTTGCTGAATACCGGGATGATTTCGGCTGACACGGGGACACGGGGACACGGGGACACGGGGACAGGGATACACACCAGACACGAGGATTATGGTTTCTGCTCGGGCGACAAAATCATCCCGCAATTATGCAATGCCATTTTTTCAATTGTCAAAACTCATGTTGGAAAAGAGTTAATTGAATATTGAATATATTGAATATATTTGGCTCTGAAAAAAAACTTCAGAGTCTTTTTTTTCTGGCTAAACCTCCGATACTAATTAATCCCAATCCAAACAATATCCCAGGTTCTATTAGTGGTTTTGGAGTTTGTTGTGCCTGGTTATTTTGCCAATTTTGCATCTTAGCACTAAACAATTTAGTTTGACTTTGGAAGTCAATAAACGCTAGTTCAAGGTTATGATTTTTGGTAACTTCACTGTTCAATTTTGCCATTGAGATTAGTCGCTCATTGTCTATTTGTTGGGAGTTTATTAAATCATTAATTAGGGTTGTTTGTTCTATTTTTAGACTAGTTTTAGTTGTTGAAAGTTTAACAAAATTCGCTCCTGAAATTGTTGATGGAGAATTGTCGCTTGTGGCAGTTGCCTCAGCTAAATTTATATTGATAAGATTGATGATGCTGTAACTCAGAATGCTTCCTAACACAGCAAAAACTAATTTATGAAAACACTTATTCATGTCAGTAAAATCTCCCCTTTTGATCAACATTTTTGAGGCAAGATATCTATTCTCTTTTGTTTAAATTTTGTCAGAACATATTTATTAAAGTTTTGGCTCTCAGCAGTAATTTTACTTACATATTAGAATTATAGAGAAGTTTTCCAGAATGTATGTTGATGAGATTGCTGAAGAGTAATGATATTGATCATTGACAATGATAATTTTTTATGTGTATTCAATGTTGATTGAGGAGATAACTTTCAGTTGACTTTAAGTAAATCTACTTAAGCATATTTATTGAGAGATTAATTTTTACCTCAGTGCTGATAATGTAAGAAGCAAATATGACAACTAACATAGCTATATTCAGCATAAATCTATTGAATTATGATGTAGCTATGTTGTTAAAAATATTATTTAAACATACTAATTAGGTTTGATACCTAGATGGTTTTACCCTTTGAGGTTATTGCCTATAGGTCATTCTAACAGAAATTAATTAAGTTTTTCCATAATTTTCCATAAATAAAATAGAAAGGTTTTTGGGTAATATTTATAGTTACAGCAAATTCCGTACTAATGAGGTCTAATTAAAAAGATGGGAAATATTTTTGTATTGCATTCACGCATCTAAAATGGTGCGTTACGATGGACTCCTAAATCTTTTTCACACTCTGACTTGAAGCCGTCTAACGCACCCTACTGGAGAGTTTCATCTTACAGCAGTTTTCCTGCAGGGTAGACCACAGTAGGGACGTTGCATCCAAAGTCCCTACAGGGTTTTGTTTATGGCGATGTGGTTCATCAAGAGCGAAAAGCGCTGTAAATATTGCAATAGATTTCTCCAGAAAAGAGATATCAGGGAGCAGGGAGTATAGAGAAACAATAGATTTTATTTTTTATTATTAGAGATGTCTAATAACCGAAAGTGCTGTCTTAACTATTACCCAACTCCTGGGACTTTGCTTTTGCTGCCATTACAGCTTCAATTACACCTGAACGAAACCCTGCATTTTCTAATTTTGCAATGCCTGCGATCGTAGTTCCTCCTGGACTTGTGACGCGATCTTTCAACTCTGCGGGGTGCATTTGTGATTCTTGCAACAACAATGCTGTACCTAATACTGTTTGCAATGCTAACTGATATGCGATCGCTCTTGGTAAACCTGCACAAACGCCTCCATCTGTCAAGGCTTCAATTAAAACTGCTACATAACCAGGTCCAGAACCAGATAAACCAGTAACTGCATCCATTGAACTTTCAGGTACTTCCACTACCTTACCCACTGACTGCAAGATATTTCTCGCCAACTCCAAGTTTTGAGGTTGAATATACTTACCCGGTGCGATCGCGCTCATTCCTGCCCCCACCGTTGCGGGAGTATTAGGCATTACTCTTACCACAGGTCTTCTAGGAAATGTGACTTCTAATTTTTTTAAAGGCACACCTGCCATAATTGAAATCACTAATGAGACTGTGGTTGTTTCTCCAGCAACTTGCCAGTCTGCAAATTCTAAAGCTACTTGATCAAATACTTGAGGTTTGATCGCCAGCAACAATACTTCTGTTGTATTTGTCACCACCAGACGATTATCTGTAGTAACCTCTACTCCATATTTTTGTGCTAAAAAATCCCGCCTTTGTTGCTGCGGGTCACTCACCAAAATTTCCGAGGGTTGATAAACTTTTTGTGCGACTAAGCGTGATAACAAAGCTTCTCCCATCACCCCGCCGCCAATTAAACCAAACTTAACAGAAGTCATTTTTTAAGTCAAATATAAAAATCAGGAATTGGGGTAGGGTTGTTTTCATATAGAACTCAAAATCTAAAATAGAATCGAAAAAATTAGATGTTAATTTTAGATTTTATCCCATACCCCATCTTCCTTATTGCATCATCTGAATTTGCTCAGGTTGCCAAACCGGTGTACCTGTACCCACACGAGGACGTGATTGAGTATTTGGCATTTCGTTGACTACACCTGCTTGAGTTCTAACTTGCACACAACTTGGTGTAAACAGAAAAATACTCTCACCGATGCGTTCTTGATGACCATCAAGAGCATAAGTACCACCTGCTACAAAGTCCACTGCGCGTTGGGCTTGGTCTGGGTCCATAATGGTCAAATTTAAAACCACAGACTTACGTTCTCGCAAGGCACGAATTGCTTGAGGCATTTCTTCAAAAGTTCGTGGTTCCATAACCACAACTTCTGACATTCCATTTAAAGCCCCAGGCATTCCAATAACATTATTCATAACTGATCCCATTCCCGATTCTGGTTTAACAACTCCAGTAGTACCAGCAGTAGTAGTCGTACCTGTCGCAGTAGTGGGCCGATTTCGGAATCGGCGGTTATTGCGACTTTCCTCCTCGGCGACTACATCAGCAGAAGGTTGCTGTTGTGGTGGATAAACACTCTGGTATTGTTCTCCGTCCACTTCGTCATATTCATATTCGTACTCAACTGGTTCATTGAGTCCCACAAAATCTCGTAGTTTGGAAAAAATACTATTCACTGTTAAATTGCTCCTTCACTACTCTCAAACCCGGACTATAGTCCCAAGGTAGCTTAGTCGTGGGTAATTTACTACTATTTTTGACTTTTTATGTTGTATTTGATAGCATATCAGCTCCTGTAGTTCTCCTCTCACCAAATATAATTCTACCTAGCCTAATCATAGTAGAACCAGCATTTATTGCTAGATTATAATCTTCTGACATTCCCATCGAAAGTTCACGGATGTTGATCCTAGAGAAATTTTTTTGGCTAATTTCTGCTGCTAATTCGTGGGTTTTCTCAAATAAAGATTGAGTTTGTAGATGGTCTAATCCTTGGGGGGGAATTGTCATTAGGCCCTGAATTTTCAGATTTTGACATCTATTTAACTCTGGCAAGTCAGCAAGTAACTGTGGTATTATCCATCCATATTTGTTAGGGTCGGGCAAAATTTTAACTTGCAAACAAATATTCGGAGTACAAGATAGCTCTTTTGCTAAACGGTCTAGACGTTGGGCCAATCTTAAACTGTCTACAGAATGAATCCATTGAAATTGCTCTAAGGCTTTTACCGCTTTATTACTTTGCAAGTGGCCAATTAGATGCCAGGTAATTTGAGGTAAATCTTTCAACTGGGCTTGTTTTTCTTCTGCTTCTTGAACGCGATTTTCCCCAAAATCTCGTATCCCGGCAGCATAAGCTGCACGCATAGCTTCAACTGATACCTGTTTGGTTACGGCAATTAACCGCACTGACTCAGGTAAATTAGAGCGAATATGGGTAATGCGTTCAGCAATGGATTCAACCATGTCTATATTTAGACTTTAGATTTTATATTTTTCCTATTATTGAGGGAATTGGCTAGAATCTAACCAGGGATTTCAGAAAACAAAGAAAGGGTAATTATTGAAAAGTATTTTTGTGAACTTGTTGGAGTTTTTGATACTCCTGAGCTTGACCATTACGACGTAGTTGGCGCAGACGTATTTCCACCATTAAACGTGCGTCGGAACGACCTACGGGTTCAAATTTTATACCACCAATTCCATTGATTACTAAAAAAAATAATCGTTGGGCATAAAGGGTGGTGAATAATTCCTGGTTATCCTCAACCAAGCACACCCTGTATAAAAGGCCAAAATTAGGATGGTTCATGTAAGTTTCGTTGGTCATTGAGGCTTAAAATCAGCAGAGTATATAGAGTAATTACAGGAGTTTTAAATAGTTTAGTGGCCTTTGAATATTCTTGGCCCCTATGTATTTAGATTTTAGATTTTAACAGATAATTTTAGAGTTTTGTATTTTCTGTGAATTTAGATTAGATGCTGAAAAAAATGAATATATCCATAAAAATAAATTTTTTGCAAAAGTTTATGATTCTAGATTTGATAGGGTTCTGAATTTGCAATTTTCATCTGACGAATATAAGCAACATTAGTCAGCAAATAATTATCTCAGAGTCCTTTTTGAACATATTGTACTTATTGGAAGTAACAATAACAGATAATTACTTGTCTATATATAACTATAATTTTGTCTTAACCTTGTCCTCCCCAAATTAACCTAATTGACCAGAATAACATTAAAATAACCAAAACGAACCAGTCTAATGTTTTTAAATGTAGAGCGTGCCATTCTACTTTGTGTTGGTCAGGAGTTGTAAAACCGCGCACTTTCATTGCAGAAGCAATTTGATCTGCCCGCAATAGCAAATTTTCTAACAGTCTTTCTGCTACTATTAACCAAATTTGAGAAGCTTGTCGCAAGCCTAATTTTTTCCAGTTTATGGCTCTAGTTCGGATGGAACGAACTAAATTTTGTATTTCTTCTAGAACTAGGGGAATAAATCTTAAAGATAGTGTTAAGGTCAAACTAATTTCAGTTACTGGTAAATTAATTTTTTTCAGAGGTTGCATTAGGTCTTCTATTCCGGCAGTAATTTCTTCCGAGGCTGTGGTTAAAAGATAGAGGTTAGTGCTATAAATTACTGTGAATAATAATGTACTAATACGAATGCCTAAGTCTATAGAACGACGAGTTATAGTTATTGGTCCTTGTTTGAAAATGAGATAACTATAAGAGGTAGGTTGAGGTAAATTTGTCTGTTTAGGAATTTCTGGAGATGGCGGTTGTGGATTATTTGTTTGCAACAATCCAAACAAGTTTTTCCATGTTTTGGTTACTGGTGCTGGTGGTAAAGTAGCTGGTTGTTGAGCAAAAGCTAATTCATCTTTTGGTAGACGAGATTGATAATTAATTTGGATTCCATCTGGGGCAATTGCGGCACTAATAAAAAATACTAACATACAAAACATTAGTAACCAACCCATTTGTTGTTTCCAAACTCTTAAGGGAATTGAGGCAGTAAATGTTAAAATGATTAACATTACTACTAATATTAATCGCCAGATAGAACTTCCTAAAACAGGAGTGACAAGAAAGCTCATTAACCAAAATAATTTTACCCTGGGGTCGAGTTTATGTAGCCATGTTATAGGTTTTTCTAGGTACAATCCTATAGGGAGCGATCGCAATAAATCCATTTTTTTTTAAGCCAAAATTTCCAAGTATAAAGTTAATATTCGGATGGCGAATGTAATCAAACAAGACTATGCCCACTTTACTTACAGCAGTTTCCGAGTTACTGAGATACAAAGTTTTATCACTTTAGTAAATCAGGGCTATTTCATTCTCAACTTTTCCATTTTATATATTTACGAGAATACCTTATTGCCAGCTTTAGACAACGCATCTTTAGCTATCTGTAAAGCCAGTAAATTCATT
>JAAUYJ010213900.1_pt1 | contig 22584 bp, 14 predicted proteins | sample 7278031 | NCBI WGS metagenome assembly JAAUYJ01 (sample SAMN14350222, study PRJNA611818) | marine sediment metagenome | isolation source: surface marine sediment (1.8m) | place: French Polynesia: Moorea | collected 2018-08 | reverse complement strand
CGATCATCCCCATCCCCTCCAGAGAGCAGATCATTTCCTGCATTTCCCCAAAGTTTATCGTTTCCTGTGTCTCCAGACAGAGTATCATCCCCATCTCCTCCACTGAGACGATCATCCCCATCCCCTCCAGAGAGCAGATCATTTCCTGTATTTCCCCAAAGCTTATCGTTTCCTGTGTCTCCAAACAGAGCATCATCCCCATCTCCTCCACTGAGACGATCATCCCCATCCCCTCCAGAGAGCTCGTCATTCCCTGCATTTCCCCAAAGCTTATCGTTTCCATTTCCACCCGATACTAAATCATCTCCATCTCCAGCGAAAATTTTATCATCCTCTGCCTCTCCTGAGAGGAAGTCATTTCCATCACCACCATCAATGGTGTCCTTACTATTAGTACCAGACATAAGGTCATCTTGATCGGTTCCAACAACATTATAAATGGAGTCAAAGGCCCCATAAAAAACACCAGCATCCACTTTTAAATCAGACGCTTCAACCCGATCACCATACACTGTGATTGTCCCTACTTGATCTTGGTTATGAGCTCCACCATTAGCCCCTTGATTACTAATTAAGTGAATAATTGATTCTTCGGTTCCATCTTTATTAACATCAACATACTCAATTTTACTGACTTCTACCGTATGACCAGAAATTCTAATTTTATCTCCTTCACTTTTATTAAAGTCTAAGATGACATCATTACCAATACCATCAACCCAGTGATCATGAACATTATCATTTTCGTGTGCTACTGCTCGCCAATTGACTTCACCAGTGATGGGATCTGCGTGTTTTTCAATAATCTCTTTCTTAGCATTAATTAACAGTTCAAACTGGAAAGTATCGGCTCCAGATCCCCCAGTTAAGGTATCATCGGCTTCTAGAAAAGGTTGATTAGGGTAAACTTTAGATTCATCAGTATCTTGAGCAATATCCGGTTCTCCCGCATCACTACGACTGATGAGGCGATCGTCTCCATCCCCTCCATCAAGGATATCTTTTCCCATTCCACCTCTTAGAGTGTCATCACCATCATCACCAGAGAGGGTGTCATGGCCATTATTTCCCCAAAGTCGATCATCTCCTTCTCCACCAGAAACCTTATCGTCTCCATGACTAGCCATAATTCTATCGTTGCCCCCATTTCCAGATAGGGAGTCATCTCCATTACCACCATGAATTGTATCCCCCCCTTCACCCCCAGAAAGGGTATCGTTACCATCAGTTCCTGAGATTTTTTTGCCAGCTTCAACAATTTCTTGATTTGTTTCTAAAGCAGTATTAGTCATTCGTTTTTGCCGTCTCAATTCAATAACAATTTAACTAATTTATAATGCTTATTATTAGATATAGTCATCAGAAATATCACTGCATTATTGTCGGGTAAAATACTTAAATTCATTATTTATTTTCTATGAAGACTGTACACCAAAAAGTGCTGGTTGATTCTATACCTAGCATTTTAGAGAAACTTGTTGATTAATTATGAAGAGAAAATGTAATAAAAAAAATTTTCTAAGTTCATGATATAGAAAAACACAGTCAAAAAAATATCAATAAAAGATTACATTAAGTAGATATTTATTTGTTTAATATACTATCTTCAAAATAATATTAATTCAAAAAAATTACAAAAATATAAATACACTTAATATTTGTTTGGCCAAACAAAAGGGTTTCAAGCCTTCAACTTAAGGTGGATGTCATTCTAAATTCTAAATTTGCGCATTCTAATTTGTCTTTTATTCAGTCGTTGCAATACCAGAGTCAAGTGATCAAGTGCTAATTTTCGGAATTGAATGATCCCATTCATCGGTTCTAGCCATTGAACAAAATCGTTTCGCGCAGTCCCCATCTAAATCAAAGATTTTAGATGGGGTGTGTTCAAGTCCATCCCCCTTATAAAAAAATTAAACTTAACAAAATCTCACTTACAACAATTATCTACTATAATTTATAGTGATATGATAAAGAGTCTGTATCCTGAAACTGATTGACTAAATTACACTCAATCTTCTAAGACCTTCCTTGTCACCTCAGGTGAGAAGGACATTCTTCATGGCAGTTCATTTGCTTAGGGTGATGATCCCCTGATCTGACCCCCTAAAACTGGAAACTGTACATTAACAGGAGGCACCGCCAACCATCGGAGATTCAGATATAGGAAAACAAAAGTACATGGTAACTCAGAAAACAACAACAAAAGACATTGGTTTCACGCACGAAGATTTTGCCGCACTACTCGACAAATACGACTATCATTTTAGTCCTGGGGATATCGTTCCTGGAACGGTTTTCAGTATGGAACCGAGAGGGGCGTTAATTGATATTGGCGCAAAAACGGCCGCCTATATTCCCATTCAAGAAATGTCCATTAACCGAGTGGATGATCCCGATGAGGTTCTCCAGTCTAACGAGACAAGGGAATTTTTCATTCTCACTGATGAAAACGAAGATGGGCAGTTAACTCTATCCATTCGCCGTATTGAGTATATGCGAGCTTGGGAAAGGGTTCGTCAACTACAAGCAGAAGATGCTACGGTGCGCTCTAATGTCTTTGCCACCAACCGAGGCGGTGCCTTGGTGAGAATTGAAGGGTTACGGGGCTTTATTCCTGGATCTCATATTAGTACCCGTGAAGCTAAAGAAGATTTAGTTGGGGAAGAGTTGCCCTTAAAATTTTTAGAAGTGGATGAAGAACGGAACCGTCTGGTTCTCAGCCATCGTCGTGCGTTAGTAGAACGGAAGATGAACGGCTTAGAAGTGGGTCAAGTGGTCATTGGTTCTGTCAGAGGAATCAAACCTTATGGGGCATTTATCGATATTGGTGGGGTCAGTGGACTGCTACACATTTCTGAAATCTCCCACGATCATATTGACACCCCTCACAGTGTCTTTGGGGTCAACGACGAGTTGAAAGTGATGATCATCGATCTCGATGCAGAAAGGGGACGTATTTCTCTGTCTACTAAGCAACTAGAACCTGAAGCGGGTGATATGTTGAAAAATAGAGATTTGGTCTTTGAGAAAGCAGAAGAAATGGCCGAGAAGTATCGTCAAAAACTTCTAGCTGAAGCTCAAGGGATAGAGCTTCCTACTGAGGAAAACTTAGAGGATATTCCCTCTGCTTCTGATGGCGACGAGCCTCAACAAGAAGAATTAGCAACTGCTGCTACAATAACCGAAGAATAAAACATTCTTGAATTGAGAAACGAGAAAAGAGGGAGTGTTCCCTCTTTTTTTATATTTGGCCATCTTGCAATATACTCAATGATCTAATTATTATGAACTTGGGACTAGGCTATAGTCAAATTAAACAGAAATACATGATTTCTATATGGGCTTTGAAAAAATTGACAAAATTAAATATCTACGAACTGCTCCTATTTTATCTAATTGTTCAGTACAGAATCTATCAAGGTTAATTCCTTATGTTTCAGAACATCATTTTGAGAACAATGAAACGATTTTTCAAACAGGATCAGTTTCTGACAAATTATATCTAATTATTGAGGGAACTATTCAGTTATTGTCTGGGCTAAGGATTGTCGATGAGATATCCCAAGGGTTTTTTGGCGAAGAAGCCGCCATTGGCCGAGAAAATTACATTTTAAATGCGATCGCTAAATCATCTACAGTTGTTTTAACCATTGATCGAGAGGCATTGAATAAGATTTTTGAGAAAGATACTGAGATCATTCAAGAATTTTTTCAATCATTCATTAATCATTATTTAGAGGATAAAACCCTCAAACATAAAGTAATTAGGAAAAGTGAAAAAAATATTTTAAATACGCCTCTTAAAACAACAATTGGATGGACATTGGCTGTTTTACTTCCCATTTGTGTTTTATTACTTCCTTACCTTTTTAACTGGGAAATTGTGGAAAGTATTAGACTATTTTTAACAGTATTTTCAGCTGCACTTGTGCTTTGGACATTCAACTTAGTCTCTGAATTTATTCCAGCTATTATTATTATATTTTCGCTTCTTGTCTTAAGTATTGCACCGCCGTCAGTGGTGTTATCTGGCTTTTCTTCTAGTAGTTTTTTCTTAGCCCTAAGCATTTTTGCTTTGGGAGCAGTTTTAACCACCTCAGGACTAACTTACCGTTTAGTGTTGAATATTTTAAAAGTCGTTCCCCAAACTCAATTTTCCTATGGATTAACATTATTTTTGATTGGATTATTTTTAACCCCAGTGCTACCCTCAGCTAATGGTAGAACCCAACTGGTTACTCCTCTATTGATTGATATGATAGATGCGTTAAAATTGCACAAAGGGGGAAAGGGAGCGACTCGTTTAGCCTTTGCGACATTTACAGGAAGTACCTTCATGTCGTTCCTTTTTTTGAGTAGTAAGCCTATTCAGTTTGTGTTGGTAGGATTTTTGCCTTCTCAAGTACGAGAAAGGTTTAGTTTGCCCTATTGGACTTTAGCTGCTGCTGTAGCGGGTGCTGTCGTTATTGCTGGGTATCTCATCATTTCAACCTTATTATTTCGCAATCAAGAGGTTACTGAGTTGTCCCGACAAACCCTGGAGATTCAACTGGGGATGCTTGGACCAATGAGTGATGCTGAGTGGACAGCGTTGGGCAGTATTCTCATTTTTCTCGTGGGTGTGTTGACTTCATCCTTACATGGCATTGCTATTCCTTGGGTTGCTTTATTAATTCTTTGCTTTCTTTTATCAGGAAAAGTGATTGCTAAAAAACAGTTTCGTAATAGCATTGATTGGCCTTTTTTAATTCTTTTGGGATCTTTAATTGGACTTTCAAAATCCATTGCTTACATCGGATTTGATGATTGGATAAGTAGCTATTTAGGGTGGTTAGGAGAATATATGAGAACGAGTTTTTCCTTGTTTGTTTTGTTATTTTCTATTACTATTTTTCTGGCTCGATTATTACTACCTATGGCTTTAATTGTCCCATTATTTGCTACCATTTTTATTCCGTTAGCAGAAATGAATGGTATTAATCCCTGGTTGATTGCCTTTATTATTTTGATTATTAGTGACGGCTGGTTTTTACCTTATCAATATTCTCCTAAGCTCTTATTTATGTCAATTACAAATAATCAAGACTTGATTAATACAAAGTCTTTAAATACTGCTAACATTTTGATGAATATTGTTCGTGTATTTGCTATTTATGCCTCTTTTTATTATTGGGAATGGTTGGGAATAAAATAAACATAAATAAGAAAAATGTACAATAAAAAAATAGGTTTAGTCCAATGTCTAGAAATATATTAGATGGAAAAATCAATAGGAAAATCATGGGGTTAATTAATCATGAGCGAACCTTAGCGATGATTTTTTTGGTTATTTTATCTATTCTTCTAATTTTACACAATCTAGAAAAACCCCATCTTTTAATTCTTCATAGTTATGCTTTAGATTATTCCTGGGTAACTGAACAAAATGAAGGGATGCAACGAGTCCTCAAAGATAAGAGTGATTACCTGATCAAAGAGCATTATTTAGACACCAAAAACAAACCTTATCCCGAATATATGAAAAGGGCGGGAAAAGAAGCCAGAGAATTAATTAAACGATGGAAACCTAATATTATTATAGCTTGTGATGATAATGCTCAAATATTAGTAGGTAAATATCTGGTCAATAATCCGAAAGTAAAAATTATTTTTACTGGCGTTCAAGGAGACTATGAAAACTATGGTTATAATCACGCTAATAATGTAACAGGAATTACAGAGAAAGTTCCTCCCCAAGCCATTAAAGAAACCTTAGAAATAATCAACCAATCGTTAGGAAAAAATTACCAAAAAGTTGCTTTCCTAACCCATAATACCACCCATTCTTCTTTCGTAGTTGAGCATATGAAATCATTTGATTGGCAACCATTTGAACTGGTTAGTGCTGGTCAATATACAACATTTAAAGATTGGCAAAAGGCTGTGGAAGAAGCAGAAAATAGAGCAGATATTTTATTAATTGGCGGTTATAAATCCCTTAAAAAATCTCCAGAAGATAATTCCATTGTTCCCTACCAAGAGATTTTAGACTGGACAGACGCTAATTCTAGTTTATTGAAAATTGGTGCAAGAGGGTTTTATGTCGAAGATGGTGGTATGCTGGCCATTGGTATTTCCCCTTATGAACAGGGAGAAGTAGCAGCCCAAGCGGCAGTCGATCTTATAGAAAAGAAAAAACAGATTGAAAATATCCCGATTAGAGATGGTAAGCAATTTTTGATTTATATGAGGAAATCGAAAATGAGAGACTATAACATAAATTTAAAATTACCGAATATTTATGAATCATTTGCCCGTGCAACTAATCATTATTTTGATTAATCTTATGGAGGTCAAGAATATTAATGTTCCCTGAAGGTTTTTCGTATCAAACTCAAGCCAAAAGATTGATGAGAATTGTCAATCATGAAAGAACTTTAGCGATGATTTTCCTAATCATTTTATCTAGCTTTTTGATTGTATACAATTTAGATAAACCTCGCTTACTGATTCTTCATAGTTATGCCCTAGATTATTCCTGGGTCACTGAACAAAATGAAGGGATGCAAAGAGTTCTAAAAGATCAGACGACTTACCTAATTAAAGAGCATTATTTAGATACCAAAAACAAGCCTTATTTGAACTATATGGAAAGAGCAGGAAAAGAAGCCAGGGAATTAATTAAACGATGGAAACCTGATGTCATTATTGCTTGTGATGATGATGCACAACAATTAGTTGGTAAGTATTTTCTTAACGATCCTAACATCAAAATTTTTTTTACAGGCATTCAAGGTAATTTTGAAGAATATGGCTATAAAACTGCTAATAATGTAACGGGTATTTTTGAAAAGGTATCAGTAGACGGAATCAAAGAAATCTTAATAGAATTAAATAAAAATAGAGATAGTAAAATAGAGAAAATTTTCCATTTATCTGATACATCAGCTTATTCTAATTTTGTAACAAAAGAAATTACCTCATTCAATTGGCAACCGTTTACCTTAATTAATTCTGCTGAATATAAAACCTTTGAGGACTGGAAAAAGCAGATCCAAAAAGCAAATCAAGAGGCTGACATTCTTTTAATTACTAATTATCATACTCTGAGACGTTCCTCAGAAGAGGATGCCATAGTTACTCCTAAAGAAATTATTGAATGGACAGAAAAGAATTCTTCCATACCAGGGATTGGTTCTTGGGGTTTTTACGTCGAAGACGGTGGTATGCTGGCAGTAGCAGTTTCTCCCTATGAACAAGGAGAAATTGCAGCAAAAATAGCAGTGAATATTTTAGAAAAAGAAACAGAAATTCAATCGATTAAACCGCAAACTGGTGAACAATATATTATATATATGAGAAAATCAAACCTAGAAAAATATCAATTTACATTACCCCCTATTTATGAAGCATTCGCTCGCGCAACCAATCATTATTTTGAATAAGACTCGTCTTCTGTTAATGTATGTGCAGTTAAAGGATAGGCTATCATGAGAGCAAATTTAGTATAATTTAAGTAAACTGTTGAATCAATCATTATAATTATTCAATGAATGAACATATAAACTTTGATATTTTTATCTCCTATGGTAGACCAGATAGTTTAGAGTTTGCCATAAAGCTTTATGAAAGTTTAAGAAAAAAAAATCTTAAGGTTTGGTTAGATAAACATAACATTCCTTTGGCTGATAAGTTTCAAAAAACAATTAATACGGGAATTGAAAAGTCTGATAATTTTGTTTTTATTATTTCTCCTCATTCAGTTAATTCTCCCTATTGTTTAGAAGAAATTGAATGGGCATTGAAATATAATAAACGTATTATTCCATTGCTTCATGTTGAAACAATTTCTTGGGAAACTTGGCGACAAAGAAATCCGAATAAAACCGAGGTTGAATGGAAAGAATATCAAAAGAAAGGATTACATTCAAGCTATGCAAATATGCACCCAGAAATTGCTCAAATTAACTGGATTTTTTTTCAAGAAAATCTCTATAATTTTGAAACTAAATTTAAAAAATTAGTTGCAACGATAGACAAAGATAAAAATTACGTACAACAACACACCCAATATTTACTGAAAGCCTTAGAATGGGAAAAAAATCAGAAACGCAATAATTATTTATTATTTGACCAACAACGTAACCAAGCACAAAATTGGTTGAAAGAGCGATTTATAGAAGGGCAACCTCCTTGTATTCCTACAGATTTACAATGTGAATTTATTACAAAGAGTATCCAAAATGGCAATAATTTAATGACTGAAGTTTTTATTGCTCATGGGGAAACAGATGAGCAAATTACTGATATAATTAGCAGAAACCTGCGTAGAGAATGTTTGACAATTTGGCTAGATAAAATTGATATTAGTACGGGAAAAACTTTCCAAGATGAAATTAATAAAGGCATCGAAGAAGCAGATAATATTATTTATTTAATTTCTCCAGAGTCTCTACAATCAAAATATTGTCAGCAAGAAATAGAGTACGCTTTTAAACTTAACAAAAGAATTATTCCTATTCTAGTTAAAACTATCGATATTAAAAACATTCCACCCAGGATTAGGAACTTACAATATATTGATTTAACTGATTATGAAAATGAAGAAAAATATTATCTTGGTCGAGATAAATTATTGAAAATACTTAAAGAAGACGCTGCTTATTACCAAACACATAAACTTCTTTTAGTTAAAGCCCTTAAATGGCAAAGACAAAATTATAATTCCAGTCTTTTATTAAGAGGTTATCATCTTCAATATTATGAAAATTGGTTAAAAATTGCCCTTACAAAAATAAAAAATAATCCTTTTCCTTTACAAATTGAATTTATTGAAAAAAGTCGTCATCACTCCACTGAATCATCCTTAGAAGTCTTTATTTCTTATTCTAGGAGCAACTCTGACTTCGCAAGGCAGTTAAATGAATCTTTACAAAAACTAGGAAAAACAACTTGGTTTGATCAAGAAAGTATTCCCCCAGGTGTTTACTTTAAACAAGAAATTTATCGAGGGATTGAAAATTCAGACAACTTTTTATTTATTATTTCTCCTAACTCAGTTAATTCCCCCTACTGTAATGATGAGGTAGAATATGCCCACAGTTTAAACAAACGAATAATAACCATTCTTTATCAACCCGTATCCTCTCAAGATTTAAACTCGATTTTAGCTAAAATACAGTGGATTGACTTTCAAAAATATGGAGGAGATTTTAACGCAAATTTCTCCGAAGTTGTCCGAACCATTCATACTGATAGAGATCATGTTCATCTCCATACCAAATATCTACAAAAAGCCATAGAGTGGGAACAAGGGAACAAAAATCCAGACCTATTGTTACGGGGGAGTAAATTAGAGATCGTCAAAGATTGGTTAAAAAAAGCCGAAGAAAATCATAAACAGCCCCCTGCCACAGCATTACAAAAAGAATTCATAGAATCGAGTCAAAAAGCCTTTGAAGCAGAAATTGCAGCCGAAAAACAGCGACAAGCCGAGATTTTACGCTTAGAAAAGGAACGGACTCAGGCAGCCGAAGCTAAACTGAAAGAAGAGAAAAAAAGTTTCAGGCGACAAAGCTTTTTGCTAGTGGTGGTGAGTCTTTTGTTTGGGTTTGCCCTAGTCACTGGACATAACGCTCTTCGCAATTCGCGTCAAGCTGCCATTAGCGAACTCGAAGCCATTTATGAATCATCCCTGGCCCTGTTTGCCTCCCATAATAAATTAGACGCATTGGTAAAAGCCCTCAGAGCTTGGCAAAAATTAAAACAGTTAGACGAGGTTAGTCCAGACTTGCAATACTTGGAGTATAAAGTAGAAAATGCTGTTAGACAGGCAGTCTACCAAGTCAAAGAGTATAATCGTCTATCCGATCATAAAGGGAGTGTTAACAGCGTTGCTTTTAGTCCTGAAGGTAATATGATTGCCTCTGCTAGTTCAGATAATACTATTAAACTATGGGGAATAGATGGTCGCTTACTGACAACTCTGAGTCATTATGAGCCCAAAAAAATGCATCAGGGTGCAGTCAATGAAGTGGTTTTTAGTTCTGATGGCCAGTTTATTGTTTCGGCCAGTGAAGACAAAAGCATTAAACTCTGGGAAAAAGGTCAACAGAATAACTACAATCTCTTACAAACTATTAATTGTCAGAGTAAAAACGATAATTGTTCAGGCCATCTTGGTGAGGTTAAGGACATTGCTATAAGTCATGATAATCAGATCATTGCTTCATCTAGCGCAGACAAAAGTATCAAACTATGGAAAAACGACGGTCAGGGAAGCTTTCAACTCTTACAAACCATTAACGGCTGTGAGGTTAATAACGATGATTGTTCAGGGCATCTTGATGAGGTTAATGGGATTACATTTAATAATCATGGGAACATCATTGCCTCAGGCAGTGAGGATAAGACAATCAAACTATGGCAAAGAGATGATCGGGGCAAATACCAAATTTTAAAAACCATTAATGGCTGTGAGGTTAATAATCATGATTGTTCAGGACATTCCGATGAGATTAATGGGGTAACATTTAGTCCCGATGGTCAATTGATTGCTTCGGCTAGTGAAGACAAGACCATTAAACTATGGGAGTTGGACGGGACTTTAATCAAAACTTTCGCAGGACATCACGATGAAGTAGAAGGGGTCGCATTTAGTCCTGATGGCAAGATGATTGCTTCGGCGAGTCGAGATCATATTCTGAAATTATGGCGCTTAGATGGTACTTTGCTGACTAACTTTTATGGGCATGGTGCTAGGATTTATGATATTGCCTTTAGCCCTGATGGTAAGATGATTGCCTCGGCAAGTAGGGATAAAACCATAAAACTTTGGAAGCTTGAGAACCCCTTACTAACTATTTTTTACGGCCATAGCAGTCGGGTTTATGAGGTTAGTTTCAGTCCTGACGGTCAAATAATTGCCTCAGCAGGTCGAGATAAAACCATTAAACTTTGGAATACTCAAGGACATTTGCTAGACACTCTCAAAGGCCACCAGGGTGAAGTTGAGAAGGTGACTTTTAGTCCTGATGGCAAGATAATTGCCTCTGCAAGCTGGGATGACACAGTTAAACTCTGGAAAAAAGATGAGCAAAACCAAGATAATCATCACTTTAAGTTGTTCAAAACCATCCATAGTTGTGATGGGTATCCCTATACCCATCAGTGTCCTGGACACAGGGATCAAGTTCATGGAATCACCTTCAACCCCAATGGCAAAACAATTGTCTCCCTAAGTAAAGATAAAACGGCAAAAGTCTGGAGTCGAGACGGAACCTTGTTGAAAACCTTTGTTATGGAAGATGGCACAGAGGTTTCTGAGGTGACTTTTAGTAGAGATGGTAAGATTTTAGCCTTATCTAGGGACAATCTTGTTGAACTCCAGGAATGGCAATGGAAAGACATCTATAAACGGTTTCAAATTCTTGGTGGGTGTGAAATAGATGATAGTGAGTGTCAGGGACATCAGAATACCATCGAGGGAGTGGCTATTAGTCCTGATAGTCAGATGATTATCTCTGCCAGTCGAGATAACACCTTAAAACTTTGGGATCTTAAGGGTCAGTTGTTGACAACCTTACGGGGCCATCACAGTGAGGTAGAGGGAGTGGCATTGAGTTCTAATGGGAAAATGATTGCCTCTGCAAGTCGAGACGGAACGATTAAACTCTGGGACAACAAAGGTAAGCTGATAACGACTCTCAACGGCCATGCTGCTGAAGTGTATGCAGTGGAGTTTAGTCCTGATGACAAAATGCTTGTTTCGGCGAGTGCCGATCACACGGTGATTTTATGGGATTTAGATCGTGTGGTTGATTTTGAGCAGGTACTCCAGGAAGGTTGCCGATGGACAAATAATTATCTTAAGTATCAACTGCAAAAAGATGAACCCTTGACGATTTGTAAGGTTCCCACGACTACGCTACCTAAAAAAGGATAGTCCTTAAAATGGTATTGTGGATTATAAATGTCTAGCTTTCCCTACTGGCTTACCTTTAATACAATGGAAAAAGAAAGACCCACTTATTTAGAACAACGCCTCTTTTATCGGGGTAGAAAATTCAATTTTGATGTCCATAAATTAGTTTTACCCAATGGAGTTGAAGGGAACTGGGAGTGTATTCGTCATCCAGGTGGTGCCTTGGCAGTTCCTATTACAAAAGAAGGGGAATTAATCTTAGTTAAACAATATCGTTTTGCTGTAGAAACAAGACTATTAGAGTTTCCTGCTGGTACTTTAGAAGTGGATGAAGAAGCAGCTATTACCATTGAAAGAGAGATACAAGAAGAAACAGGTTATAAAGCCAATCAATGGGATTATTTAGGCAAGTTTCCTTTAGCCCCTGGTTATTCTGATGAATATATTTATACGTTTTTGGCACAAGATTTAGAAAAGTTAGAGCAGCCTCCCGAACAGGATGAAGACGAAGATATTGAAGTGATTAAAATGACCTTTGATGAATTTGAACAAGCGATTTTAGCAGGGGATATTATTGATGGTAAAACCATCGCTAGTTTCTTCATGGCTAAATTATTCCTGAATTTTTAGAATCGATAAAACCTATTAAGGTGGGTAAAATGATTGATTGTTTCAGTTGTGTTGAAAACAGATATTATTTTTGCCCACCCTATAATTAACTTGATTCTCCATTATTTCCTAATCATCTCAAAGAAACTATCATCAATATCATAACCGAATAATTGTGTCATAGATTTTAAGCGAAACTGTGAATAAATCCCTTGTTGTTCTAACCAGTCAGAAAGAATAAATAACTTGTTCATCACAAAAATTTCTAACGCTTCGGGGTTATATTGAATACCTTCAACTCGGTTAAATTGATGAGGCACTAACATCGCTGCATATCTGGCTAATTCTCCCTTTTTTGCATCCAACAGAAAAGGAAACCAAGGATAAACCGTATCCAAGCGGACAAACCATAAGCGAATCTCAGGAATTTCTGAGAGTTCCCTCGGATCACTCGAATCACGGGGATATTGCAGATCAAAGCTCAAGGTTTGTTCTAAGGTAGCGATCGCCCCTTGTTTTAGTGACGGTTCAACAATTTTTTTAATAGGACTAATATCTAAACCAGTGAGGTGATTTAGTTCGATGGCGATCGTTTGAGTCATGGAATTTTTAATACATCTCTTCATCCATCTTAACAAGTGAAGCGCAACAGAAACCTTGTTTGATAGTTTATTTGTTCTTAAATCAAAGTTGACTACAGTTTTTACTGTTGCGCTTTAGCAACAGTAATTGAAGCACTAAAATAAGAAGGTTGTGTCAGTTGTAGAACTAATGAAAATTTTATTGATCTGTCTTGGGGTCATTTTTGGGAGTTTATTGCTGATTGAGGGCGGTTTAAGACTATTTTTTGGGTTAGGGCAACGTCCCATTTATATTGCGGATGCTGAAATTGGTTATTTATTAGCCCCAAATCAAAATATTCGTCGTCTGGGAAAATCGACTATTATTAATCAGTATTCCATGCGAACCCAAGAGATTAAACCTAGTCCTCCAGAAAATACTATGCGTGTCTTTTTAATAGGAGATTCCATTGCCAATGGAGCTTGGTGGACTGATCAAAACGAAACTATTTCTGCTTTGATGCAGCAACAAATAGAAGAAAAATCATCACAAACGATAGAAGTTTTAAATGCTTCGGCTAACTCTTGGGGACCGAGAAATCAATTGGCTTATTTACAACAGTTTGGAACCTTTGATGCTCAAATTATTATTTTATTGATGAATACTGATGATTTTTTTGCCATTAAACCCACCGGTTTAGCAGTAGGAAAAGATAAGAATTATCCCGATAAACAACCCTCTTCAGCCATTGGAGAAATTTTAGAAAAGTTTTTTGAGCGTCCCCAACCCATTCCAGGGATAGGAAAAGTGTACGGAGAAAAGGGCGATAGGGTGGGCTTTAATCTTGAAGCGATCGAGAAAATGAAAGCGATCGCAAACCAAAATAATAGTCAATTTATGATTGTTCTAACCCCTTTAAAACGAGAAGTTGATAACAATCCTAAAAATCATGAAGAACGGGCTAGACAACGTTTACAAGAGTTGATAGATAATAATGATCTGCCTTTTATCAATTTTTTAACACTGTTTCAAGCACAGGAAAAATCGGATGATTTATATCGAGATCATATTCATCTTAGTCCTTTGGGTAATCAAATAGTTAGCGAACAAATTAGTCAATTATTATTAGAATTAGGCGTAATGGAGCCATGACAACCTGAGTTCGGAGTTAGGAATTCGGAGTTAGGAGTTATCATGTTTTATCGGAACTCCGAACTTCCAAAGCTCAAAAATTTTGTACCTCGCAAGTATGGGAAATGCTATAGATTAATTTGAGCCATAGTTAAATGCCTTCTAGGATATTTTTATCAGCTTATGTTGAAAGTTTTTTTGTCCAGAGAAAATACATAATACCCAATAGTACCATTAATAGTATTGATACTATCAAAGCTCCTACTACCATAGGAGGAGGGGCAGTGACTCCACCAAGTGAAGGAATAATATATTCTTCAGAATTCGATTTAATAGGAGCAACACTAGAAATCACTTCGTAACGTCTTCCTTTTTCGGGATTGGGATGTTGATAGGTAATTTCATATTCCCCTAAAATAGCTTCTAGAAACTCCTTTAAACTTTCGGTTATTTCGTCTTTATCTCCAGCAACTCTACACAGGCCATTTCCTTTAGTCAAATTACTAATTTTTTCAATTGATTCGTAATCAAGATATTCTTGTGGAGGAATAGGTTTAGTTTTATCGTTGTTCCAGTCAATATGCTTATACCAGTTTAATTTTTCTCCTAATCCATATTTTTCTGCTAATTTTTTCGGATGTAGTCCATAACCTAAGGTATGAATAGCGAATTCAGGATTATTTGTTAATATTCTTTTTATTTTGTTAATCTGCCTTTCTTGTATATTTTCAGTCTCTGTTTTAGTAGAACCAAGATATTTTGTATCAAATCCATCAGTGAAAAGAATTATGGACAAACGAGGTTGATTTTCTGTAAGTTTTCCTTCTTCATCCACAGGATAAAAACGTTCATCAGAACGATTCGTTAAAAACTTAACTGATTTCTCCAAAGAGTCATAAATATTAGTAGCAGTACAAGGGGTTTTAGTAGATAAATCATTATCAATAAATTCCGTGAGTTTTTCTTGAGGATCGGATAGGTTATGAAAGTCATTCAGAGTCTTTCGATCAACATTAATAAAAGATTTATCAATGGAACAGAGTGCTTTATTCTCAACATATCCAAAGGGAACAATAGAGATATATGTATTTCCTCCCCATGTTTTTGCTTCTTGCACAAATTTCTTTAAAGCATCCATTGCCTCATCATATTTTCTTTCACCTTTGGGAATATCATCACAGTTTTTTTCACTGTTCAAATTAATATCAGAAGAACATTTCATACTTCCACTCATATCGAAGAGGACAACAATATAAGCATCATCTGGGACTGTATCTTTAGGGGATTTCCAAATAGGTTTGGGGGTTATTTCTGAATAGGTTTCGTCAGCATTAGGAGAAACTAAAGAATCTGTTGCAGTATCAGTAACTATTAACTTAAAATTATCCTCTTTAAGATCCATAACCGGTCTTTCTTCTTCTCCTATTGCTTTTAATCTCAAGGTTATTTCGTCTTGATTTTTGATTAATTTGACGATTTTTAGTTCAGTGAGTCCTAATGGATGACGAAATTCATCTTGAGCAATAACTAAATTGTTGTTAATAAAAATGATGGTTAGAAGTAATGATAAAAATAAAAGGATAGAGTTTTTTATTGTTCTTTTATTTTTCTTTTTTAACAATTTTTTTGTGTGTTTCATAGCATCTATAATTAGGTAATTTTCGAGATAGTATAATGATTATATTTGAAGATAATTAAAAGTTCCAATGTATTGATGATTTTTTTAAATCTTTTCTAACTTTCAGGATCTAAGAAGCGGTTATAATAAACAAATCGGTACATTTCTGGTTCATTAGGTTGAGAGTTATTATTATGAAAAGCAATGACGGTATTGTGGTAAATAATTTTTTCCTCACTATTTTTTAAGACCTCTCCATTAATGGAAATTTGTTGATAATTTTTAGGATTAGGTTTTAATTTACTTTCTCGTTGACCAACTTCAATACTAGCTAGATGGGGGGGCATATTGGGTAGATAAATATCTGAACCAATAATTTTTCCATTGGGCATTTCTTTCTTCTCAACTCCTCCAATATGAATTACTTTTTTTCCTGGCAATTTAATTGATAATCCTTCTTGTATTTGGAATTCTGATTGGTTTTTATCTGGATTAGCAACAAATTGCAATTGTTTAATACTTTTTTGAGAAATGATCGGTAATGATGATGAATTACTAGGAACAAATGTGGTATCAATAGAAATATACTGTTGAGTGTTTCCTCGATATTCAAACCCTTTCCCTGCTCTAAGAGCTACTGAATAACTAGGGGAAGTGCTAAAGGTAAGAGTAATTGCTAAAAGGGTTCCTAAAATGCAAAATCCCAAGGGTTCTTCCAGTTGTCGGAATTCTTGTGAAATAAGATCAAATGAATTGCGAATCCACTCAAAAATGCCTGCAGCAATAATACTAGATAAACTTGCTCCAAAAAAGCTAGTTAGTTGTCGCATACGGCGTAGTTTTCTATCTCCTGCTTCGGCACCATAAAATTCCCAAGCCGAAGATTCTATGATCCCAACACTAATACCAATACTCCACCAACTGATTAGACGCAATGTTCTTTCTCCTAACCCCAAGTTAGGAAGATACAACAATTGAAGGAGCCCACCCACAATTGTTCCTACTAATAAACCAATGATAACTGTAAAAAGTAAGGGTTTTAAGGCTATTTTTAGGTTAAGACTGGGGCGAGTGGGGTTACTCATAAAAATTTCGATGATTACCATTCCTACTGCCAAAAAAACAGTAATTAGGGGAATGAGAACCAGTTGTGGCCATTGTTTTAGTGGAATCAGAATGTTCAACAAAATTTGACTAAAACTCCACCCTAACAGTGCAGTCATGATTCCAGTGACAACATAGAAGGTTAATCTTAACATCATGGTGGTTTACGACATTTTCAGGGTTTAAGTTGTTGGGTAGGGTTACAGATAATACGGGTGAACTGACTAATATTGAGGGAAACTATACATAAATCGTCGTCATTTGTTTAGTTTATGCAATTTCGAGATATAGCAGTACAAAGAAAGATTAGGACATTATAGTAAGGTGGGCATTGCCCACCCTACAAGGTTTTGCAATAATGCGTAGTGCTATAGGAGACGGATTTGAGTCTTCCAGTGAGAAGGAGAGAAACCTGAATTTGGTGCTTGACATTCACTATGATATTCGATCTACTTTAAAAAGTGGAAAGGACTTGATCATCTATTAAAATCTAGAAAAATAAGCTGAGATTACACTATATTTCAGAACTATACTCAACTTTACTTATTATCTATCTAAAACTATCCTACAAATTTCATCTCGTTGACTTAAGTTAATATCCACACTGTCAGCAAGTTGACATTGCAAGACTTTATATGTGTTTCTATCGTATGTAATAACACCATCAGCACTCCAAGATATCCATGTTTCACCTTTTTCTTCTCTATACGCTTTTTCTTGATTAATAATATTTTTTTGATACTGAATAATTCCTGGTATCCATTTATCCTGATTATCTTTTTTATCTTCAAATGATTCTCCCATAGCTAACAGAAGAACTATTGTGTCTTTAATTTGTTCTTGTTTACCGCGATCATTTGGGACAAACAAAGATAATTCTTCATACACCTTATCCAAAGATGTAATATTTTCTTCCCATTGTTCTTGTGTTAGTGTTATTGGTGTTTCTTTTGTATTAGGAATGATTTTTGTTTGATTCTGTTTTTTTGCAGTAGGAGTTAAAGTAATGTTATACTCCTTGCACTTATTAATTTGATCAGGAGTAGAAGGAATTTTTAATTCTCCGCGCAAGTTGCATCTTAATACTTTATCAGTTTTATCTCCTGGTGCAATAATTCCAAATTTTTCATCTTCTAACTGCTCAGAAATAGATGATTTATTTTGATAGTATGTAATCGCTTCAACCCAAAGTTTAGTTTGTAGATTTTGATCTTTTGTATCAAAATCTAACCCTTTATCTGGAGCAAATTGAAGTATGTCAGCAATAGCTATTTTAATCTTATTTTTGTCTATGTTTGTTGCTTTGTTTAAATCACCTACCATTTTATTAAGAGCATTACCAGTTCCTGTTTTCTCATTAAAAATATCTATAGCATTTCCAGCAGTTTCCTTGTTCGTATTAGTAGCATTTTCACTATCATTATTATCAATTTCTGTATCATTATTTTCAAATAATCCTGTTACTAAGTTTATAGTATATTTTCCTAAAATTATGTTAGACAATGGTGGAAATTCACTGATGATTTTTATGATTATTGCAGACAATAAAAGAATAAGTATATACACCAAACGATTGAATCTAGGTTCAGGTTTTTCTAATAAGAATTTTATAGTTTTTTGGCTTTGCTTTTTAATTAGCTGTTTACTGAATTCAATAATAGTTATTTTTTTTGTCAAATGAATCAGAGGATTTTCTCCAATTTTTAAAGTTGCTTCATAAGGATACTCAAATTGACATTCTCGCCATAAATTATCAGGAACATACCCAGTCGTTACTTGATAAATAACTGCTGTTAGTCTGTAATTTTCACTATTATTATTTGAATCAGGTAAATGTATTACTGGAACTTGATAGAGAAAATCAGCAAAATATTCCATTTTTCCTAAAATATTGTCTTTCGTTACTTTTCCTCTTCTCGATTGAATTATATTGGTAAGAATGTTTTTGAGTTCTCTAAAAATATCGTTATTAAGAATTTTAAAATCAGAATTGTGAAGACAAATATTTTTGATATCATTCCACAAATATTCTCTGATTTTTTGACAAGATTGTAACCATAATCCTTGTGTATCTAAGTTAAGCAAATGTATAATTGGCTCTAATGTTTGTGAATTTTCTTGATAATTTTTCAGATGAGTAATAATTCCTTGAATACATTTTTTATGGATACTATGTATTGAGTTTTGATTAGCCAATCGTAACGACTGTTGATTAATTTGTGTGCTGAAACTCAAAGCGTTTTGACAAGCTTCAGAATTTTCATTAATACCTCCTGAACTTTGGGATAACCAGGTTAAAAATTCAGTGAATTTATGAGGGAGAATTAAACCATATAAGAAGTATAATCGTACGAAGTTGTCACTATAAGTTCCTAGTTGATTTTCCACACCTCTTGCATCATCAATTCCCAGTGCTTGAAAGATAGATTGCTCCCAAAAATTTGCATCATAAGAGTTTCGTAAATTAGTAGAATCCTCACTAGCTATTTGACAAAAATTATTAAGTTGAAATATATTACTATTTTGTTCTCGAAGTCCATAATACATCCAATAATGTATAGCATTATAAATCTCATTTTCTCTTTCTCTCCTTTGCTGATTATTATTACCACTGTTATCTCTATCTAAGTCTCTTTGAATACTCTGCTCCGCAGAATAAATGTTTCCTGTGGGAGAAGATAAATTATGATTAGAAGGAGGTAATGATAAAAGTTGAGGCGTTGCTTGAATTGGTTGTGTTAAATCATTTTCACCATCAGAATCAGTTGAAAATTCAGGTTGAGTATGTTCTTCATTTTGCTCTGTTGGAGTTTCTTCTGAGGGTATGATTGTATTAGCAGGATAAATAACTAAAAAGTCCCTAGGTGTTCTTAATCCCTCTACATTATAAGCCCATGTAATCAACATTGATGGCTCATACCTATTGGCTTTTTCTTCTGCTAATTTTGAAATAGCCACAGCAGGAAGTCTTTGACCGGTTGTTGTTGTTGTATTTGCAGGAATTAATGGATTATTCAAAAAATTAGAATAGTCATCACCGAAAACTAAGGATAAAAGATTACTAATGTTAGAAGGAGTCTCATCTGTATCATATTGATGAGCTTCATTGAACTGTCTAAGATCAAAAGGATCAAAAATTAAATTATTTTTTTGTTGATAAGTCAGTAAATCATTTAGCTTTCCTAATCCTTGTGTTAAGAAATAACGAGTAACTGAGATATTTCGTCCAATTTCATCATTAGCATTACTAATAACAGCAAGAACCGACCATTGTTCATCCCCTAATTGTACCTCTCGACCAATCAGTGCAGGTGTTTTTTGTACGGCCTGTTCTGAGAGTTCAAATAAACCTGCACCAATGTCTTCACGAACCGCTCTAGGAATCTGCATCAGGGTGGCGTTCATATAACTCCCAGTAAACCCTTTAGAATGCCAATTCTCAGGGGTTCCTTCCTCGTTAATTCCTGTACTAAACTCGTGAATATCAATAATAGGCATAGTATTAATCCTCATCTAATGCTTTATGACGTTGACCAGTAGATAACCAATAAATTGGGGAAACTAAACCAAAAGGTCGCCACTTTCGGGTATCTTTAATAACGGAAGTGGTTCCTTCTCGATTGGGTTTAATAATCTTTGTATTCGGTTCACTGTTATCTTTTCCTAATGTCCCAAAAGATGACACTGTAAAATAGTCCACAACTCCCAAATTTTGAGTTTGCCAGGTTTCGAGTTTTTTCTTCATGTTAGGGAAAAGACTTTGTGTTAACCCTCTTGGATCATGTCGTCTTACCCAAAGTTGAACTAATTCACATTTCGTTAGAGCAAAAGCGATACGTCTTCCTTTTTCCTCTGGATGAGGTTGACTAAGGGTATTGAGAAATTGTTCTAAACTAAAAGCATATTCTTCATCTTTAGAATATGCTGTCCCATCCACTAATAACAAAATTCCCGTTGCTCTAATACAGTCGTTTAAGTAATCTTGTAGTAATTGATTATGAGATTTTTTAAGTAAATCTGAGAAAAATTCCCCACCATAATCTTTACAAGAAATGGTTAATCTCAAATTTCTATTTATGAGATTATACCATCTAAATTGCTCCTTTAATTCAATACTTAACCCATAATCTTTAACCTCTTTAATATCAGGATTTAATGGGGTTGCTTTGAGTTGTAATCCTTGCTCTAAAATATCTTGAGCATATTTTAAAAGTTCTTTTCCGGCTGATTTTTGACCAATAGAAGTCACTGACTTCACTGGACTATTTTTATTGGCATTGGGCCAATAAGCAAGAGAGGCCATGTAAACAGTTTTTCCTGCTTTACGATCTCCTATAATTCGGATATTGGTATCCAGTTTATCGAGAGAATTCAATCTCATTTTTTGTGGTAACCAATTTGATGTTTTCATGATTCTTCTTGGGTAGCTTCATAACTATTGCTAATCCATAATAGAGGTTCTATTAAATTGTAAGGTTGCCAATTACTACGATCCCTAATAATTGATCCAGGCTTTCCTCCAACAACACGATCTTCTCGATTTGGACGAGGATCTTTCGGTTTTGTACTCATAATTCCAAAGGTAGATAAGGCAAAGAATTTCAAGTTTTGAGGGTTTGCTTGAAATTTTTCTTTTAAAGTCTTTTTGGTCTCTTTTAAATGAATACCAAATAAGTCTTTTTCCGGTTCTAATCTTCCAGTCCAGATTTCTCCTCTCTCGCATTTACTCATAACTACCGCTAATTTATAATTTTTATCCACATTACTTTTATCCATAAGAATCAGAAAGTTTTTGAACATATTTCTATATTTTATATCTTCCCCTAATTCCCAACCACTTAATAAAATAACACAGCCCATTTTAGCAGTGAAACAGTCTGTAATAAACTCTTGAAAATGATTACTTAAAGAACTGGTTTGAAAAAGCTGGTTAAAGACTTCTCCTGGATAATCTCTTGTGGTCAGAGAAATCGTTTTATTTTTTGAAAGTAGGTTAGGTTTGTAATCGATACTAAACATATAGTAAGGGTATTCATAAACTGTTTTATCAGGACGAGTCGCCTTAAATTCTCTCCCAGTTAATAAAATTTCTTCTGCTTGCTCTTTTAACTGTCTAGCTTCGGGGTTTTTAGGATTGACTTGATATATTTTACCTTTTTTGGTGCTGACTGTATGATTTTGATGATAAGCTAAAGCAGCTAAATAAGTTGTTTTTCCTGATGCTCTTGGTCCAATAATAGCAATGTTTCCATTGGTCATAATTAATACCTCCTTTAAAATTATTCAGCTAAATAACTGCCTAAATAAATCCAAGGTAACTCCAGTAAATTTCGGTTATGGACGCTGGTAATAAAACAGCGAACCGATAAGTCATTAATATGATAATTCAATTCATTAATCTGAGGATGAATAGGGGTAAAATAACGGTAATAAACATATTGATCTTTTTCTTGCCAATCCTTTTTTTGATTATAGGGATCGTAAGCTAGTTGTTCTGCTTCATGATTGAGATCCTCACAAAATAAATCTGCTTTATTCAGACATAATAATAAATGTTCAATACGAGGACAATTTTGCTTAAAAAACTTAACCCACCGCTTAAAACGATTGATCCATTGTTGTCTGGTTATAAAATCTTGTCTTGTAAGGGAATTAT
>JAAUYJ010188915.1_pt1 | contig 22628 bp, 19 predicted proteins | sample 7278031 | NCBI WGS metagenome assembly JAAUYJ01 (sample SAMN14350222, study PRJNA611818) | marine sediment metagenome | isolation source: surface marine sediment (1.8m) | place: French Polynesia: Moorea | collected 2018-08 | reverse complement strand
GTCTTGATCTCGAATGCCGCCGGCAAGGCGGTGCCCTATGCCCTGTGGAACCTGGAGGAGCGCGGGCCGATCTTCATCCCCGCCGGCACGCCGGTCTACCCGGGCATGATCATCGGCGAGCACAGCCGCGGCACCGACCTCGAGGTCAATCCGCTCAAGGCCAAGCAGCTGACCAACATCCGCGCCGCCGGCAAGGACGAGGCGGTGCGCCTGACGCCACCACGGGTCATGACCCTGGAGGCGGCGATCAGCTACATCCAGGACGACGAGCTGGTCGAGGTGACGCCCTCGTCGATCCGCCTGCGCAAGCGCGAGCTCGACCCGCACGAGCGCAAGAAACAGAGCCGTCTGAAGGATGCCGGCTGAGACCGACGCCCTAGAAAAGCCCCGGCGCGATTGGCTGTCGGCGCTCTCGATTTACCGCAACCCCCGCGTCGTCGGCATGCTGTTTCTCGGCTTTTCGGCCGGGCTGCCGTTCCTGCTGGTGTTCTCGACGCTGTCGCTCTGGCTGCGCGACGCCGAGGTGACGCGCAGCACCGTCGGCTTCTTCAGCTGGGTCGGCATTACCTTCTCGATCAAGGTGCTCTGGGCCCCGGTGGTCGACCGGGTCGCGCTGCCCGCGCTGACCGCGGCGCTGGGCAAGCGGCGCAGTTGGATCCTGCTCGGCCAAATGGGCATCGTCCTCGGCCTGCTGCTGATCGCCTGGATCGATATTCACGCGATCCCCGGCGTGCCTGAGATCTCGGCCCATGCGGCGGGCGTGTTCTCGGTCGAGGGCGGTCTGATGAACATCGGCCTGGTCGCACCCGACCGGGCGATCGTCGTCGCGGTCGCTTTGTCCGCCCTCTTGATCGCCTTTTCCTCGGCGACGCAGGACGTCGCCATCGATGCCTATCGGATCGAGGCCGTCGCGCAGGAGCTCCAGGGTGCGATGGCCGCCGCCTATCAGCTCGGCTACCGGCTGGCTTTGCTCGCCGCCGGCGCCGGTGCGCTCTATGTGGCGGAGTTCCAGTCCTGGCAGACGGCCTATCTGATCATGGCCGGGTTGATGTCCATCGGGGTCGTCACCGTTCTGGTGATCCGCGAGCCGGATCACAGCCGCGACGCCGCGAGCCATCTGCGCGAAGAGAAGGTGATCGCCTACATGGATGCGCGCGCCCACATGTCGCCGCGGCTCCAGGAGATTGCCGGCTGGTTCTACGGCGCCGTGGTCTGTCCCTTCGTCGATTTCTTCCAGCGCAACGGCCGCATGGCGTTGACGATCCTGCTGTTTATCACCGTCTACCGTCTCAGCGACATCACCATGGGCGTGATGGCCAACCCCTTCTACGACGATCTCGGCTTCAGCAAGACCGACATCGCCAACATCTCCAAGCTCTACGGCTTTTTCATGAGCATTGGCGGCGCCTTCCTGGGCGGCCTCCTGGTGCTGCGCTTCGGTCTGATGCGCCCGCTGCTGCTTGGCGCGGTCCTGGTGGCGACGACCAATCTTCTCTTTGCCTACATGGCCACCCAGGGACCGGACATCGCTCTGCTGACGCTCACCATCTCGGCGGACAACCTCTCGGCGGGCATCGCCGGATCGGTCTTTATCGCCTATCTCTCCAGCCTGACGAACACCGCCTACACGGCGACGCAATACGCGCTTTTCTCTTCGTTGTTTACGCTGGGCGGCAAATTCATCGCGGGCTTCTCCGGCGTCGTCGTCGACAACTTCGGCTATGTTTTCTTCTTCATCTACGCCTCGGGTCTGGGGCTGCCGGCCATTTTTCTGGTCCTCTTCCTTATGCACCGGCAACGTCTGGAGCTTCGGGCGGCCGAGGCGGCCTGAATCGCCGGGGGCGCGCGCGAAATCCGTGACAGCCGTCTCGCCACTGTTCTAGGCTTCGACCAGAGAAGCGAGGAGGCGCGGCATGAACTCTACCGTCGACGACCGGATCGAAATCCACCAGGGCGACATCACCAAGCTCGATGTCGATGCCATCGTCAACGCGGCCAACGACAACCTGGGGCCGGGCGGCGGCGTCTGCCGCGCCATCCACAAGGCGGCCGGGCCGAAGCTGGCCGAGGCCTGCGCCGCGATCGGCGGCTGCCCGACCGGCGAGGCGCGCATCACCCCGGGCTTCGATCTGCCGGCGCGCCACGTGATCCACGGCGTCGGACCGGTCTGGGCCGGCGGCGACAAGAACGAGGACGTCCTGCTCGCCTCCTGCTATCGCCACTGCCTGGCGCTGGCGGCGGAAAACGACTGCCGGACCCTCGCCTTCCCGGCGCTTTCCACCGGCATCTACGGCTTTCCCCTGGTGCGCGCGACGAACATCGCCGTGAACACGGTGCGCGAGGTCCTGGAGCAGGCCGGCCTGCCCGAGCGTGTCATCTTCACGGTCTTCGGGCCCGATGCGGAGCAGGCCTACCGCGACGTGCTCGGGCGCTGAACGGGCCGGTCGACGGTCTCACGAGTGCAATCTTCGCCGATTAGTCTGAGCGAGCCTTTGGCCTTCGGATGACGGGCGATGAGCATTCGAAACCTCGACCATCTCTTCAGGCCGCGATCGATCGCGCTGATCGGCGCGGACCGCACGGCCGGTAGCGCGGGCGCCGTCGTCGCGCGCAACCTGTTCCATTCTGGCTTCCAGGGCCCGGTCCTGCCGGTGCACCCCGAGCTGGAGGCCATCGAGGGCGTGCTCGCCTACAAGAGCGTAGCCGAGCTGCCGCTCACGCCGGATCTGGCCGTCATCGCCTCGCCCGCAGAGGAAGTGCCGGGCCTGATCGCTGAGTTCGGCGCGCGCGGCACCAAAGCGGCCGTGGTCGTGTCGCCGGCGACGCTCGACGGCAACGGCGAGAACGCCGCGCGGCGGCGCCAGGCCATGCTCGACGCCGCGCGGCCGAGCGGCCTGCGCGTGATTGGCCCCGACAGCCTCGGCGTCATGGTGGCCGCCATCGGTCTCAACGCCGGTTACAGCCCTCTGGCGCCCCTCGATGGCCGGCTCGGTCTCGTCGCCCAGTCGGACACGCTTGTCACCGCCGTGCTCGACTGGGCACGGAGTGCGGGCATCGGTTTCTCGCACGTGGCCGCGCTCGGCGACATGAGCGACGTCGACTTCGGCGACATGCTCGACTACCTGGCCATCGATCCGCACACCCGCGCCATCCTGCTGCAGATCGAATCGATCAACGAGGTGCGCAAGTTCATGTCGGCCGCGCGCGGCGCCGCGCGGGTCAAGCCGGTGATCGTCATCAAGGGGGGCCGGCACGCCTTGGACGCCGGGAGCGGACAGACCGTGGGCGACGGCCTGGCCAGCGCGGACGAGATCTACGACGCCGCCTTCGCCCGCGCCGGCGTGCTGCGCGTGCGCTCGCTCAGCGAGATGGGCGGCGCCGCGGCGACCCTCTTTTCGCACCAGCCGGTCAAGGGCGACCGCCTGGCGATCGTGACCAACGGCGGCTGGCTCGGCCTGATCGCGGCCGACGCCCTGCTCGACGAAGGCGGCCGACTCGCGGATCTCTCGCCGGAAACGGCTGCGGCGCTCGACGCGGCCTTGCCGGCCGGCGCGCGCCGGGCCAATCCGGTCGATCTGCTCGACGACGCGCCGGCCGAACGCTACGCCGCCGTGGTCGGGGCGCTGGCCAAGGACCGCGGCGTCGACGCGATCCTGGTCTTGAACGCGCCGAGCGCTGTGGCTTCGTCGAGCGAGGCGGCGCGCGCGGTCACGCAGACGCTGAGCCAACATCGCAAGACGGCGCTCGCCGTCTGGCTCGGCGGATCGACGGCCGAGGAAGCCCACCGGGTCTTCGCCGAAAACCGTATCGCCACCTATCGGACGCCGGAGGAGGCGGTGGGCGCCTGCATGCATCTGGTCCGCTACCGCCGGCATCAGGACATGCTGACCGAGATTCCGGCGTCGGTGCCAGGCCACTTCAGTCCTGATTCCACCGCCGGCGGCACCGTGGTTGAAGCGGCCTTGGCAGCGGGACGCTCGCGGTTGAACGAGACGGAGAGCATGGCGTTGCTTTCGGCCTATGGCATCCCAATCGTACTTGCCGAGGTCGTGGGTGACGCCGAGGCGGCGGGTGCCGCGGCGGAACGGATCGGCGGCGCGGTCGCGCTCAAGATCCATTCGCCCGATATCCGCAATCGCGCAGGCGCGGGCGGGCTCGCCCTGAACCTGCAGGGCGCGGCCGAAGTCGAGGCGGCGGCGAAGGCCATGCTGGCCCGCGTCGGGCGCGCGGCTCCGGAAGCGCAGCTCGAGGGTTTCGTGGTACAGGCGATGCAGCGCCGGCCGGGGGCGCAGGAGCTGCTCCTCGGTATGATCGAGGACCCCTTGTTCGGTCCGGCGATCGTCTTCGGCCAGGGCGGCGCCGCGGTCGATGTCCTGGGCGATACGGCCGTGGCACTGCCGCCGCTCAACATGAACCTGGCCAAGCAGCTCATGGCGGAGACGCGGATCCATCGGCTGCTCGAGGGCTATGGCGGTCAGCCGCCGGCCGCGATCGACGAGATCGCGGCGGCCTTGATCAATCTGGCCCAGCTCGTAACCGACCGGCCGGAGATCAGCGCGGTGGAGATCAACCCGCTTCTGGCAGACGCCGAAGGGGTCTTGGCCCTGCGCGCGCGGGTCAAGTTGCGCCGCGTCGCCGCGGTCGAGCGCGAGCATCCGGGGCGCCGGCTGGCGATCAAGCCCTATCCGAAGCGGCTGGAACAGAGCGTCAGCCTGCGCGACGGCCGCGAGCTCTTGCTGCGCCCGATCCGCCCGGAGGACGCGCCGGCGCTCAAGGAGACCTATGCCCGGCTGACGCCGGAGGACCGGCGCATGCGGTTCCTCGGCTCGGCGGCGGAACTGACCGACAGCCTGGCCAAGTGGATGACCCAGATCGATTACATGCGCGAGATGGCCCTGGTTGCGGTCGATCCGAAGTCTGAAACGCCGGAGATCCTGGGCGTCGTGCGCGTCGTCGCCGACGCCGACCTGCGTGCCGCGGAATACGCGGTCACCGTGCGCTCCGACCTGCAGGGCCAAGGCCTGGGCCGCATCCTCATGGAGCGCATTCTCGACTTCGCCCGGGCTCAGGGCGTCGGGGAGGTCTGGGGCGATGTGCTGGCGGAGAACCGCGGCATGCTGGGCCTGGTCAAGAAGCTCGGCTTCACCGTGAAACCCGAAGTCGGCAACCCGGGCGTCATGGACGTCAGGATCACGCTCAATCAACGGACGGACTGAGCGGCGATCAGGGGTCCTCGCTCAGAGCCTTCGAATCAACCGCCGACAGGCTGGATTGCTATGGTGCGTCCTTCGAGACGCCCGCTTGCGCGGGCTCCTCAGGAAGAGGACGAACCTGAATGCCACCCTGGGTCTACCTCATCCTGAGGAGGCGCCGAAGGCGGCGTCTCGAAGGACGCACCTTGGTTCTGCAGCCTGCCGCCAGGCGCTCACGCCTCGGGCGCTGCCTTTCGCGAGGGCTCCGGCGCGGGTTTCGACCGGTCCTCGGCCGCGCCGAGCAGCCAACGAAACACCAGCGTGACCACGATCGCGCCCAGGAACTGCGCGACGATGAAGGCCGGGGCGTCGGCCGGACGGATGCCCGAGAAGGTGTCGCTCCAGGCGCGCGCCAAGGTCACGGCCGGGTTCGCGAAAGACGTGGAGGCGGTGAACCAGTAGCCGGCCGAGATGAACAGGCCCACGGCATAGGGCACGGCCGAAGGATTGAAGCGCAGGCAACCGAGAATCGTCGCCACCAGGCCGAAGGTCGCGACGAACTCTGCGAACCACTGGGCCGGCCCGATGCGCGCCTTGGTCGAGACCTGCAGCAGGGTCTCCTCGAACATAATGTGTGCGGCCAGGACTCCGACCAGCCCGCCGACCACCTGAACCAGCATGTAGAGCGCGGCCTCGCGCCGCGGCAGCGCGCCCTGCATCGTGAAGGAGAGCGTCACGGCCGGATTGAAATGGGCGCCCGAGATCGGGCCGAAGATCAGAATCAGGACCACGAGAATGGCGCCGGTGGCGAGCGTGTTGCCCAACAGGGCGATGGCCACGTTGCCGCCGGCAAGCCGCTCGCCCATGATGCCAGAGCCCACGACCGTCGCCAGCAGGAAGGCCGTGCCGAGCCATTCGGCGAAGAGACGGCGCGGTAGGTTCGTGTCCGACATCTAGCCCCTCGCGAAGCGCACCGCGTGCTAGGCGGCCGCGCCGGAATAGGTCTATGCCTAGCGCAAGATCGAGTTAGATCGAATCGATCTAACTCATGAATCTTGCTCTCCTTCAGCAGTTTAGAGACTGATTCACGGATCACACCGTTTCGGTGTGACCCGATCAGGCTCTAGGCCCGCTCCGGCGTCTTGCTGCCAATCTCCGCCAGGCGCTCCTTCAAGGCAAGATTGTCGAGCGACTCAATCGGCAGGTTCACGAAGATCGACACCCGGTTGTTGATCTGGCCGTAGACGTCGGCGAAGTGGGCGCGCTTTTCCGCCTCGCTGCCCTCGAAGGCGGCGGGATCGGGAAACGGCCAATGGATCGTCATGGGCTGGCCGGGCCAGACCGGGCAGACCTCGCCGGCGGCGTTGTCGCAGACCGTGAAGACGAAATCCATCTTCGGGGCGTCGGCGGCCGCGAACTCGTCCCAGGACTTGCTGCGCAGGCCGTCGGTCGAATGGTTCAGCTTCTTGAGCAGCTCTATGGCCATGGGGTTGACCTGACCCGTCGGATGGCTGCCGGCGCTGAAAGCCTTGAAGCGCCCTTGTCCCTCGCGTTGCAGAATGCACTCGGCCATGACGCTGCGCGCGGAGTTGCCGGTGCAGAGAAACAGCACATTGTAGACCTTCTCGTCCATGGCTCGCCTTGCCTCCTCTCGCATGAAACGCATGGAAGATGGGCCAGCGGCCGTCCAGCGGCCCGCTCCGCTAGTATTGTTCGTTTTCTAGGGCCGGTCGAGTGCGTAGCCCGCGGAACGGACGGTTCTTATCAGGTCGATCTCGCCACCATTATTGAGCGCCTTGCGCAGGCGTCTTATGTGCACGTCGACGGTGCGTGGCTCCACATAGATGTCGCGCCCCCAGACAGAGTCCAGCAACTGCTCCCGGCTGAACACGCGCCCCGGATACTGCATGAGATGCCGCAGCAGGCGGAACTCGGTGGGGCCCAGATGGATGTCGCGCGGCCCGCGACGCACCCGGTGCGCCGCCAGGTCGATCATCAGGTCCTCGAACTCCAGCGTCTCGGTGCCCAGGCCCGGGTGGACGCGGCGCAGCACGGCGCGCATGCGCGCCACCAATTCGGCCGGCGAGAAGGGCTTGGTCACGTAATCGTCGGCCCCGGCGTCGAGGCCGCGCACCTTGTCGGATTCCTCGCCCTTGGCGGTCAGCATGATGATCGGCACCTCGCGCAGCTCGGGCGTGCGCCGGAAGCGCCGGCAAAGCTCGATGCCGGACATCAGCGGCAGCATCCAGTCGAGCAGGATGAGGTCCGGGGCGTCCTCCTGGGCGAGCATCAGCGCCTCTTCGCCGTCCTCCGCCGCCGCGACGTCGAATCCCTCGCGCTCGAGGTTGTAGCGCAGCAGGGTGACCAGCGCCGCCTCGTCTTCGACGACCAAAACCCTGGGCTTCATGCCTGGCCTCCATCGCGTCTCGCCAGCCCTCTGGATTCAACCTCCTCGTCTGGCGTGCGCACGACCTGGAAGCTCGTCGCGTCGCCCTTCGGACGGCCGCCTTCCATGCGCTCGCCGGTCACCAGATAGTGGATCGTTTCAGCCACGTTCGTCGCGTGATCGCCGATGCGCTCGATGTTCTTGGCGATGAACAGCAGGTGGGTGCAGGGCGTGATGTGCCTCGGGTCTTCCATCATGTAGGTCAGCAGCTCACGGAAAAGACTGTTGTACATCTCGTCGACTTCTACGTCGCGGATCCAGACGTCGATCGCCTTCTGCGCGTCCTGCGCCACGTAGGCATCCAGCGTATCCTTGATGATGCTCTGTGCGAGCGCCGCCATCCTCGGAATCGCATAGGCCGGCCGCACGGGCGGGGTCTGGCACAGCACCTGAACCCGCTTGGCGACGTTCTTGGCGTAGTCGCCGATGCGCTCGATGTCGCTGGCGATTCTCAGTGCCGAGACCACGCGCCTCAGATCGTTCGCCATGGGCTGGCGCAGGGCCAGCAGGTTGACGGCCGTCACGTCCAGCTGCGCCTCGAGCTCGTCGATCGCGTCGTCGTTCTTGATGACTCGCGCGGCAAGCTCGGTGTCGCGCCTTGAGAGCGCCTGCACGGCGCTGGCCAGTTGCGCTTCGGCCAGACCGCCCATACGCACGACGATCTCGTCGAGCTTCTCGAGCTGGTCGTCGAAGGACTTGACGATGTGGTCGTTGCCGGTCACGGCTTGCGTATCCAGAGGCTATCCAAGACTCAGCCGAAACGCCCGGTGATGTAACCCTGCGTCCGCTCGTCTTGGGGGTTGGTGAAGATCTGCTCGGTGTCGTTGACCTCGACCAGTTCGCCCAGGTGGAAGAAGGCGGTGCGCTGCGAGACGCGGGCGGCCTGCTGCATCGAGTGGGTGACGATGACGATCGTGAAGTTCTGCCTGAGCTCGTCGATCAGCTCCTCGATCTTGGCCGTTGCGATCGGATCGAGTGCCGAACAAGGCTCGTCCATCAGGATCACCTCGGGATTGACGGCGATGGCACGGGCGATGCAGAGGCGCTGCTGCTGGCCGCCGGAGAGACCGGTGCCGGGCGACTCCAGACGGTCCTTGACCTCGAGCCAGAGGCCGGCGCGCTCCAGGCTGGTCTGCACGATCTCTTCCATCTCGTCCCGGTGATTGCCGATTCCGTGGATCCGCGGCCCGTAGGCGATGTTGTCGTAGATCGACTTCGGAAAGGGATTCGGCTTCTGAAAGACCATGCCGACGCGGGCGCGGAGCTGCACCACATCCAGCGATTTGTCGTAGATGTCCTGCCCGTCGATGTCGATGGAGCCGACCACGCGGCAACCGTCGATCACGTCGTTCATGCGGTTGATGCAACGCAGATAGGTCGACTTGCCGCAGCCGGAGGGGCCGATCAGAGCGGTGACTTCGTTCAGATTGATGTCCAGATCGACATGCTTCAGGGCTTGCGCTTCGCCGTAATAGACGTTGACGTCGCGCGACTTGACCTTCACCTGGGCGGTCGTCGGTTGCTCGAAGACTTGCTCTACGGCGGCCATCTCCATCTCCCTACCAGCGACGCTCGAAACGCTTGCGCAAGACGACGGCGAGCGCGTTCATAAACACCAAGAAGCTCAGGAGCACGAGGATCGCGGCGCTGGTCTTGGCCACGAAGGCGCGCTCGGGGCTGTCCGCCCAAATGTAGATCTGAACCGGGAGCACCGTGGCGGGATCGGTCACGCCGGTCGGGACGTCGACGATGAAGGCGACCATCCCGATCATCAACAGCGGCGCGGTCTCGCCCAGAGCCTGCGCCATGCCGATGATCGTCCCGGTCAGGATGCCCGGCATGGCCAGCGGCAAGACGTGGTGGGTCTGCACCTGGATCTTGGAGGCACCGACGCCCAGCGCGGCCTCGCGAATCGAGGGCGGCACGGCCTTGAGCGCCGAGCGGGCCGCGATGATGATCGTCGGCAAAGTCATCAGCGCCAGCACCATGCCGCCGACCAGCGGTGCCGAGCGGGGCATGTTGAAGACGCCGAGGAAGACCGCGAGACCCAGCAGGCCGAAGACGATAGACGGGACCGCCGCCAGGTTGTTGATGTTGACCTCGATCAAGTCGGTCCACTTGTTCTTGGGCGCGAACTCCTCGAGGTAGACGGCCGAGAGCACACCTATGAAGAAGCTCAGCCCCAGTGTCACGAGGAGGGTGAAGAAAGAGCCCACGACCGCGCCCCAGATGCCCGCGTTCTCGGGCTGACGGCTGTCGCCGAGGGTGAAGAAGTCGACGTTGAAGCGCGTCTCGATCCGGCCCTGCTCTTGGAAGCTGTCGACCCAGGAGATCTGGCTGTCGTTGACCCGGCGGTCGGCTTCCGGCACGTCGCGCCGGATCAGTCCTTTGACGAAGCTGTCGATGTCGTCGGACGACTTGACCCAGACACGCTGGCTGGAGCCGATCAGCGAGGGGTCGTCGACGACCATGTCGCGCAGCGTCAGCCCGGCGCCCGAGCTGACCATGCGGTACAGGCGGCGCTTCTCCCGGCGATCGGTCACGTCCGGGAATGCCGCCTTGAGCGAGTCCTTGAAAAGCTTGTCGTAGTCGGCCCGGGCCAGAACCTGGGGGTCACGGCCGCCGCTTGGGTCCAGGACCTCCTCGGCGAAAACGATGTCCAAGGCGACATAGGTTTGGGTGAAGGCCGGGATCGCCTTGACCGCGATGGACAGCACCAAGAGGGCCAGGACGGCGGCTGCGGACAGGATCGCCAGGAGGCCGTACATCCGGAAGCGGCGCTCCGCCGCATAGCGGCGGCCGAGCCGGGCTTCGGAGAGGTCCGGCCGCCGGATCATGGGAGTGGCTGCGATCTCAGTCATACTTCTCTCGGTATTTGCGCACCACGTGCAGGGCGATGACGTTCAGCACGAGGGTGACGATGAACAGCACGAGGCCCAGGGCGAAAGCCGCCAGGGTCTTGGCGCTGTCGAACTCTTGGTCGCCGACCAGCAGGGTGACGATCTGCACCGTGACGGTGGTGACGGCTTCCAGGGGATTGGCGGTCAGATTGGCGGCCAGTCCCGCCGCCATCACGACGATCATGGTCTCGCCGATCGCGCGGCTGACCGCCAGCAGCAGCCCGCCGACGATGCCCGGCAGGGCCGCCGGCACGATGACCTGCTTGATCGTCTCCGACTGGGTCGCGCCCAGGGCGTAGGCGCCGTCGCGCAAGGTTTGCGGTACCGCGTTCATGACATCGTCGGAAAGCGACGAGACGAAGGGGATGATCATGATCCCCATCACAGCACCGGCGGCGAGCGCCGATTCGGAGGACACGCTCAGTCCAATCGATTCGCCGGCACCGCGGAAGAAGGGCGCCACTGTCAGCGCGGCGAAGAAGCCGTAGACCACGGTCGGCACGCCGGCCAGGATCTCGAGCATCGGCTTGGCGATGGCCCGCACCTTGGGTCCGGCGTACTCCGACATGTAGATCGCCGAGAACAGGCCAATCGGAGCGGCCACCAGCATGGCGATGACCGTGATCAGCAGGGTGCCGGCAAACAGCGGCACCGCGCCGAAAGCGCCGGAGGAGCCGACCTGCTCCGCGCGCAGGGCGGTCTGGGGCGACCATTCGAGGCCGAATAGGAACTCGGTCAGCGGCACGCGGGCGAAGAAACGCATTGCCTCGAACAGCAGCGAAAGGACGATGCCGATCGTGGTCAGGATCGCGATGGTCGAGGCCACGATCATGATCACGTTGATCACGCTCTCGACCTGATTGCGCGCGCGCAGATCGAGGCTGACCAGGCGGCGGCCGTAGTACAGCCCGAGCATCGCTATGGCCAAGCTCGCGACGATCATCGCACCGCCGCCGATCTGTCGGGCGTTGGCGTAACCGTCGGCGGCGGCCTGCAGCGCCGGGTCGATTTCACGGCTGACGATGTTGCCGGTCGCCAGGTTCTTGATGTCGCCGATCAAGAGCGCGAGCTGGTCGGCGTCCAGCGATTTGGTCTCCGGCGGCAGGTTGGCCATCAGCATCCACTGGGCGACCTGCGGCTCCAGGATCAGCCAGGCGACCACGACGATCATGCTTGGGATCCCGCACCACACCGCGACGTAAAGGCCATGATAGCTCGGCAGGGAGTGCAGGCGGCTCGGCTGGCCGCCGCTGACCGCCACGGCCCGGCTGCGGCCCATGTAGAATCCGATCACCGCCAGCAGCAGCAGCGTGGACAGGAGGATAAAGAGTTGCATCGATCGGCCGACTTAATGATGGGGCCCGAGGGTCACCCTAATTTCGCTTTGCCGCCTGCATGCGCTCAGACTTCATGACGCAAGTCAGACGCAAGAGCGGCGGCCGGAATCCAGGCCCGGCCGCCGCTGTACGCCTCATCACATGGACATGGGGTTCAGAGAAAGCGAGCTCTGACGCACCGCGTTGCGGTCCTCGTCCGGCAGCGGGATCAGGCCTTTGTCGACCAGATAGCCCTCGGGTCCCCAGGCCTTCTCGCTGGTGAATTCGCCGACGTAATCGCTGACGCCCGGCACCACACCGACGTGCTCTTTCTTGACGTAGAAGTAGAGCGAGCGAGAGATGCCGTAGTCGCCACCGGCGATGTTCTCGAATTCCGGCTCGACTCCGCCGACCATCGCACCTTGGATCTTGTCGGTGTTCTGGTCGAGGAAGCTGAAGCCGAAAATCCCGAGCGCCTTCGGATTGGCCTCGAGCTTCTGGACGATCAGGTTGTCGTTCTCGCCGGCCTCGATGAAGGCGCCGTCTTCGCGCATCGAGTGGGCGACCGCCTTGAAGGCTCTCTTGTCCTCCTTGCGCATCGCTTTGAGCATGTCGAAGGTCTTGGCGCCGCCCTCCATGGCGAGCTCGACGAAGGCGTCGCGGGTGCCGCTGGTCGGCGGCGGGCCCAGCACCTCGATCTTCGCGTCCGGCAGTGAGGAGTCGATGTCGCTCCACTTCTGGTAGGGGTTCGCCACCAGCTTGCCGTCGATCGGCACCTCCTTGGCCAGTGCCTGGAAGATCTGCTGCTTGGTCAACTTGAAGGGCGCGGTCGCCTTGGAGTTGGCCAGCACGATCCCGTCGAAGCCGATCCGCACCTCGACGACGGTGACGCCGTTCTTCTGACAGGACTCGAACTCGGACGCTTTGATGCGGCGCGACGCATTGGTGATGTCGGGATGCTCGGTGCCGACGCCGGCGCAGAACAGCTTCATGCCGCCGCCGGAGCCGGTGCTCTCGACCACCGGCGTCTTGAACTCGGTGGTCTTACCGAACTGCTCGGCGACCGCGGTCGAGAAAGGAAAAACCGTCGAGGAGCCGACGATGCGGATCTGATCGCGGGCTTCGGCGGGCGATTGGGTCGCGGCCAGCGCCACAGCGGCGACGGCGGCGAGCGAAAGATAGTTCCTCATAACGGGTCACTCTCCGGATTCTCGGTCGGTTGGGTTTCCCGGCCGCGCGCCTCCCCGGGAGATGGCCGCGAATTAACGCGCCCGGCGTGCTGGACCCTACCTTTCGTTGGCGTTACGAATACGACATTTCAATTACGCTTTTATGACATAGAGCGGCATATATTGTGGCTATTCTTACCCGTGCCACTATATATCGTGTATACAAGGGAATAAATTCGTCGATCCATTAACGCCTTGCTTGGCCTGTCGCCGGCCGGCCTGGCAGGCCGCCCCGCAAGCGGCGCCATCGTCCGCTGCGCCCGTGCCGAAGCCCCCGTGCGGGGCTTTTGGGACGGCTATTCGCCGGCCGCGGCGGCCTTGATCTCCGGCTGTTCCTGGACCGCCTCCGGGCCGCTCGCCGTAGGCAGATAGACCGTGAAGGTGGAGCCTTCCCCCTCGACGCTGGCGATCTCCAGCAGGCCGCGGTGGCGGTTGACGATATGCTTGACGATCGCCAGGCCGAGTCCCGTGCCGCCGAGTCGCCGTGAGCGCGCCCGGTCGACCCGGTAGAAACGCTCGGTCAGACGCGGCAGGTGTTCGCGGCCGATGCCCTCGCCCCGGTCGATGACCGAAATCGCGACGGCGCTGCGGCCGATCCGTGCCTCGGCCGCATCCGAGGCCGCCGACGCGATCCGGACCGCCGTGCCGGGTCGACCGTATTTGATCGCGTTCTCGACCAGGTTCTGGAAGACCTGCACCAGCTCGTCGCTGTCGCCGATCACCGGTGGCAGGTGCCGGGCCTCGAGCTCGATCTTCATGTCTTTCTCGCGCGCCGGGATCTCCAGGCTGCCGACCACCGAAATCAGCAGCTGCTCCAGGTCGGTCGCGCCGGTCGGCGGGGTGTGTTCCTTCATCTCGATGCGCGACAGCGACAGCAGGTCCTCGACCAGGCGGGCCATGCGCAGGACCTGGTCCTGCATGATCGACAGGAAGCGCAAACGCGCCTCCTCGTCGTCCTTGGCCGGGCCGCGCAGGGTCTCCACGAAACCGAGCAGGCTCGACAGCGGCGTGCGCATCTCGTGGCTGGCGTTGGCGACGAAATCGGCGCGCAGCTGCTCGGCGCGCTTGAGGCTGGTCAGGTCGTGCAGCGACAGGATCGCCACCGTGCCGTCGCGCGCCGGCGCCGGCAGGCGTGCCGAGCGCGCATTGAAGGTCCGCTGCACCGGGCCCGGGATCGCGAACTCGACGACCACCTGGGCTTCGCCGTCGAGCACGGCGTCGATCGCGTCGAGCAGGGCCGGCGCGCGCAGCACTTCGGTCAGGTCGCGGCCGTCGAGCGCGGCGCCGAACAGCTCCTCGGCGGCGGGATTGGCGCGCACGATGCGCCGCCTCTGGTCCAGCATGATCAGCGGGTCCGGCAGGGTGGCGAGGATCGCCTCGTTGCCGGCGATTACCGTCTCCAGCTCGAGGCGCCGGCGGTGGCGCTCCTCGGCCGCCTTCGCGATGGCGCCTTCGAGTCCCGGGCTGAGGATCGGGCTGCCGGCGTGTGGCGGCCGGGGCAGTTTTCCCGAGCCGCTGCGGCCCAACTCGTCGACGTAGGCTCTGAGGGATTCGACGTGGCGGCAGTGCCGGTAGATGAGCCCCGCGGATGCGGCCAGGATGGCGCCGGCGCCGATCCAGGCCGCGGACCAGGCGAGCTCGCCCAGCAGGGCCAAGGCGAGCAGCACCAGAACGCCGGGTCCGGCTGCCGCGGCCACGGCCAGCGGTGGCAACCGCGCCCTGTCCCGAGCCCCCCTCGTCGTCAATCCGTGTCGATCCATGTCTGGCGATGGGATCCGGTGCGGCGCAGACCCGCTGCCCGCGCCGCCGCCCGGCTATTCCGGTCGAGATATACAGCCTAGCACCGCAATATGAAACTTTGCAGACAGCGCGGCAGGGCCCGAGCGGGGGCGCGGCCCGGGCCGATCTGGCGGGGGCTTCCCGGCTAGAGCAAGATCGAGTTAGATCGAATCGATCTAACTCGTGAATCTTGCTCTCCTTCAGTAGTTTAGAGACTGATTCACGGGTCACACCGTTTCGGTGTGACCCGATCAGGCTCTACAGCGTGGCCAGGGTCTGCTCGGCCTCCTGGGCGGCGATGGCGGCGGCCGTCACCAGGTCGCTCACCGTGGCCCCCAGCTGGACGATCTGGACCGGTTTGGTCAGGCCGATCAGGATCGGGCCGATCGCCGTGCCGCCGCCAATGCCCGGAATTACCTTGGCGACGATGTTGGCCGCGTGCAGCGCCGGCATGATCAGCACGTTGGCCGGGCCCGAGAGGCGGCAGAAGGGGTAGAGCTGATGCATCAGCTCGAAGTCGAGCGCGACGTTGGCCTGCATCTCGCCGTCGTATTCGAAATCGACCGAGCGATCGTCGAGCAACTTGACCGCGTCGCGGACGTGCTGCGCATGGGCCCACATCGGATTGCCGAAGTTGGAGAAAGACAGGAAGGCGATACGCGGCTCGTGGCCCAGAAGCCGCACCCGCGCCGCGCTCTGGGCCGCGATGTCGGCCAGGATTTCGGCGTCGGGGAACTCGTGCACCGCCGTGTCGGCGATAAACACCGTGCGGTCGGGCGCGACGACCACCGATAGGCCGAAAACCTCGTGGCCCTCCTCGGGATCGAGCGCGCGGCGGATATCCTCGAAGGCGATGCCGAAGGTTCGGGTCAGGCCGGTCACCATGGCGTCGGCATCGCCGCAGGCGACCATGCAGGCGGCGAAGACGTTGCGGTTCTGGTTCACCATGCGCTGGCAGTCGCGTTGCAGCCGGCCTTTGCGCTGCAGCCGCCCGTAAAGAAAGTCGATGTAAGCGTGGCGGTGGTCCGAGAGCGCGGCGTTGTGGATCTCCAACGCGCTGCCGTCGAGACCGGTCGCGGCCAGGGTTTCCTCGATGCGGTTCTCACGGCCGACCACCACGGGTGTGCCGTAACCGGCCTGGTGGAAGGCCAGGGCGGCGCGGATCGTGGTCTCCTCCTCGCCTTCGGCGAAGACCACCCGCTTGGGCGACCGCCGCACGCGCTCGAAGATCGTGTGCAGGCTCGCCGTGGTCGGGTCGAGCCGAGCCGAGAGCTCCTTGGTGTAGGCCTCCATGTCCTCGACCGGCCGCCGCGCGACCCCCGAATCCATGGCCGCCTTGGCCACCGCGCGCGGCACCGCGATGATCAGCCGCGGGTCGAAGGGCGCCGGGATGATGTAGTCGTGGCCGTAGCGCAGCCGGCGACCGGCGTAAGCCTTGTCGACCTCGTCCGGCACGTCCTCGCGGGCCAGCACGGCCAGCGCCTGGGCCGCCGCGATTTTCATCTCCATGTTGATGGTCGAGGCGCGTACGTCGAGCGCGCCGCGGAAGATGTAGGGAAAGCCAAGCACGTTGTTGACCTGGTTCGGATAGTCCGAGCGGCCGGTGGCGACGATGGCGTCGGGACGCACCTCGGCGACCTCCTCTGGCCAGATCTCGGGATTCGGGTTGGCCATGGCGAAAACGATCGGCTTCTCCGCCATGGACTTGATCATGCCCTTCGTGAAAGCGCCTTCGACCGAGAGACCGAAGACCACGTCCGCGCCGTCGAGCGCCTCTGTCAGGCTGCGCGCGTCGGTCTCGACCGCGTGGGCCGACTTCCACTGGTTCATGCCGTCCTGGCGGCCGCGGTAGATCACGCCGCGGCTGTCGCAGATCGTGATGCGGTCGTTCGGCACGCCCATGGCCTTGATCAGCTCGGTGCAGGCGATCGAGGCCGCGCCCGCGCCGTTGATCACCATGCGGATGTCTTTCATGTCGCGCCCGGTCAGATGCAAGGCGTTGATCAATCCCGCCGCGGCGATGATCGCGGTGCCGTGCTGGTCGTCGTGGAACACCGGGATGTCGAGCAGCTCCTTGAGCTGCTGCTCGATCAAAAAACACTCCGGCGCCTTGATGTCCTCCAGGTTGATGCCGCCGAAGGCCGGCCCCAGGAAGCGCACGCAATTGACGAACTCGTCGACGTCGCGGGTGTCGATCTCCAGATCGATGCCGTTGACGTCGGCAAAGCGCTTGAACAGGACCGACTTGCCCTCCATCACCGGCTTGGCGGCGAGCGCGCCCAGATCGCCCAGGCCGAGCACGGCGGTGCCGTTGGAGATCACCGCGACCAGGTTGCCCTTGTTGGTGTAGTCGTAGGCCCTGGCCGGGTCTTCGTTGATCTTGAGGCAGGGCGCGGCGACGCCCGGCGAATAGGCGAGCGATAGGTCGCGCTGGCTGGTCAACGCCTTGGTCGCGCGGATCTCGAGCTTGCCCGGCTTGCCCTCGGCGTGGAACCGCAGCGCCTCGCGCTCGAGGTTCTCGATGATGCCTTTTTCCATCCGCCCGCTCCCGGCCGCTGCCGCGGCCTTTTTTGTCGTTATTGCGGGAAGCGGCGGTGGCGCGCCGGCTCCCAGGTTCGATCGAGGATGTTAGAGAGCGCCCGTGAGGGCGTCAAAGCGGCTTCCGGGCTCTGGAGTCGGTTGTCTGGCGCGGTCCGTCAGTCGAAGATGGCCTTTAGATCCACGGCCGATCGGCCCTCCAGGCTTTCCAGCAGTCGGTTGAGCCTGAAGAGGAGGGGGTAGAAAGCCAGGGCCGACAGCACCGGGGTCACGACGTAGAGCAGGACAAGCAGGTCGCGCCCGCGGCCTTCGCCGAAGAAAGCGACTTCGGCGGGGCCGAAACCGCCCGTCAGCAGGATCACCAGCGACGCCGATCCGAGAAGAGCGACAACGGGAAGCGGCGTGACGGAGCCGGTCAGCCATAACAGCGTGCGGCAACGCCGGAGCCCTTGCCGCGAACGGCCGGGAGTGCGCGGCAGATGCCGGCGCGCGTCGACCAGCAGGATCGCGGCGCTGCCCAGCAGCAGCGGGACGGACCACAGCCAGAGCAGGAGGACCGCTTCGACGACGACGAATCCGCTTGCCGAGCCGTAGATCGAGGCGACCGAGAAGCCGAGCGAGAGGAAGCCGAAAGGAACACCGATGAGCGCGAGCCCTGCCGCGAGCCAGAGGCAAGCGGCGCGCCAGCTTCCGAGATCGCTGTCGTCAGCCAGGAGGGTCATGTTCGGCCCTCATTCCCTCATGCCGCCGTCGGGCGCTCGTGCACGTGCACGTCGGCGGCGCCGTGCCGGGACAGGATCTGCGCGGCCTCGACCTGGCGCTCGGGCGTGCCGGCGCGCACCCAGAGCAGCACGGCGCCGCCCTCCAGCGCCTTGGCGAAGGCCTCGGTGTGCGGCGTGGCGCGGATCTCGTCGAGCGCCTCGCGCAGCGCCACGCCGGTGACGCCGGCGGCGACCAGGGCGGCCACGGAAGCGCCGACCGGGCCGGCCGAAAGCATGATCAGGCCGGCGGCGCCCAGGGGCCCCATGTATTTGATCTCGCCGACCAGGCCGGTGAGCGTCTGCTTCCAGGCCTCGCTGTCGGTCTCGCTCGCCGCCAGGGACTCGTGGCTGTCGAGCACCGAGATATCGCTGCGCTCGAAGCCCGCCGCGCGCAGATCCTCGACGGCCGCCGTGAAGGGCGCCTTCTCGGCGAAACGGCCCACGACCTCGGTCACGCTCATGGCGCTGGATCCCCCGTGTTTGGCGGCGCGATTGTGCCCGCTGGGTCAGCCTCTTGCTAGCCCGCCGCGCAGGCGGCGGCAAGCGCGCCGACCAGGGCGCCGGGATCCTCGGCGCGCATCACCTCGCCCATGACCGCGACACCCGCCGCGCCCGCCGCGATCGCGCGCGCCGCGTTGGCTGGGGTGACGCCGCCCAGGGCGTAAAGCGGGATCGGCAGGGCCCTGGCGATCTCGGCCATGATCTTGAGGCCGAGCGCGGGACCGTAGCGGGGCTTGCTTTGGCTCCAGAAGATCGGGCTCAGGGTGACGTAGTCGGCACCGGCCGCGGCCGCGCGCTCCGCCTCGGCCAGGTCGTGCGCGGAAAGCCCGATCAGGGCCTCGGGCCCCAGGGCGGCGCGCGCCGCCGCGACGTCGCCGTCGGCGGGCAGGTGCAGGCCGTCGGCACCGATCTCCGCGGCCAGCGCCGCGTCGCCGGAGACCGACAGGCGGACGCAATGCGAACGGCTCAAATTCAGCAGGTTTGTGCCCAGCAGCTTTCGCGCTTCGGGAAACAGGTCCTTGTCGCGCAGCAGCAGCCAGGGGCAGCCCGCGGCCAAGGCCAGCTCGGCGACGCTCTCCACCGGCAGCCGCGCCTGGCGCCGGTCGGTGATGACCAGGAACCTCGGCAGCGCCGCGCTCACGTGCCGATCAGCCCGAGGCGCGGGCTCGAGGCCTCGGCGTGGCCGCGCTTGGGGATGCGGCCCGCAAGGCGGGCCCGGCGGCCGGCGGCGACCGCGTCGCGCATGGCCCGGGCCATGCCGACGGGATCCTGTGCCTTGGCGATCGCGGTGTTGAGCAGCACCCCGTCGCAGCCGAGCTCCATGGCGCGCGCCGCGTCGGAAGCGGTGCCGATCCCGGCGTCGAGGATCACCGGCACCGGGCTCTCGCGGCAAATCAGCTCGATGTTCGTGGGGTTGCAGATCCCCATGCCCGAGCCGATCGGCGAGCCGAGCGGCATGACCGCGGCGCAGCCGGCCTCGGCCAGCTTGCGGCAGGTCACGGGATCGTCGTTGCAGTAGGGCAGCACGACGAAGCCGTCCTCGACCAGGTGCGTCGCCGCCTCGATCAGTTGGCCGACGTCGGGATAGAGGGTCTCGCGGTCGCCGATCAGCTCCAGCTTGACCCAGTCGGTCTCCAGCGCCTCGCGCGCCAGCTGCGCGGTGAGAACTGCGTCGCGCACCGTCTCGCAGCCGGCCGTGTTCGGCAGCAGGCTGTAACGCGCCCCGAGCAGGTCGATCATCGATTCGGCGTAGCCCTCGAGACTCACCCGGCGTATCGAGACGGTGACCATCTCGGCGCCGCTCGCCGCGACGGCGTCGAGCATGACCTGCTGGTTCGGATAGCCGGCGGTGCCGATCAGCAGGCGCGAGTCGAGCGCGCGGTCGGCGATGCGCATTGGATCGGTCATGAGTTTAGCCCTCCGCCAAAGATCGATGTGGGTGATGCTGGATCACCGATGTGCGTCCTTCGAGACGCGCCCTGTCGGGCGCTCCTCAGGATGAGGTTCCTTCTCAATGCCATGTCCAATCTCCCTCATCCTGAGGAGCCGCCGAAGGCGGCGTCTCGAAGGACGCACTTTTGTGCAGCAGCATTCGACCGCCTTCATCCGCCGCGCACGGCCTTGACGATCTCCACGTCGTCGCCCGGCGTGAGTGTGGTCGCTGCCCAGTTGCTGCGCGTGGCCACGGCGCCGTTGAGCGCAACGGCAAGGCCGCGCGCGGTCGGGTCGAGTCCCTCCTCGATGAGCAGCTGCTCGATGGTCGCCGCGGTCAGCGCGCGCGCCTCGCCGTTGACCCGGATCGTCGCGCTCACGGCCGCCCGCCCCCTTCGGCGGTGCGCCGCGCCGGCCCGTCCGTCTCGCACGCGAAGCGTTCCATGCCGAACGGCCGCGCCGTCTCGGGCATATCGCCGGTCAGGATCCAGCGGCTGACCGCGTCGGCCGTGATCGGCGCCAGCAGGATGCCGTTGCGGTGGTGACCGGTGGCGAGCGCCAGTCCCTCGACGCGGCTCGGCCCTAGGATTGGCGCGTCGTCGCGGCTGGTCGGCCGGAAGCCGGCCCAGATCTCGTCCACCGCCAGCTCCTCGATCGCCGGCAGCGCGCGCCAGGCCGCCTCGAGAAGCGCGAAGAGGCCGCCGGCGGTGATGGTCTCGTCGAAGCCCTTCTCCTCGAGCGTCGCGCCGACGACGAGCCGGCCGTCGCGGCGCGGCACCAGGTAGACGCCGGGCGCCCAGAGCACGTGATCCAGCAGCGGCGTCCTCGGGTCCATGGCGAGCGCCAGCATCTGTCCCTTGACCGGGCGCACCGGCGGCCGCGCGGCCTCCGGCAGCCCGTCGATTCCGCGCGACCAGGCGCCCGCGGCGAGCACCACCAGGTCGGCCGGGCGCCTGTCGCCATCGACGACGACGCCCCTGGCACGGCCGGCCTCGAGGTCGATCGCCGTCACCGCGCGGTTCTCATGCAGCGCGCCGCCTGCGCGCAGGACGGCCCGCTTCAGGGCGCTCGCCAGGCGCCGGTTGTCGACCTGGTGGTCGCGCGCCGCGTAAACGGCGGCCGCAATGCCCGGCTTGAGATGCGGCTCGCGCCGCCGCGCCTCGGCGCCGCTCAGCCAGTCGAGCTCGATGCCGAGCCCGGTCTGGAACTCATAGGTAAAGCGGAGCTGCTCGACGTCGTCGCGGGTCAGCGCGACCACCAGCGTGCCCTCGTCGCGGTAGCCGACGTCGAGCTCGGCGGCCGCCTCCAGGTCTCGCTTGAAGGCGGGCCACATGTCCTGGCTGGCACGGGTCAGCGCGAGCAGTCCCTCTTCGCCCGGCTCGCACTCGACGCCGGCGGCCAGCATGCCGGCCGCCGCCCAGGTGGCGCCGCGCCCGGCCGTGCCGCGGTCGAAGACCTCGACCGCCACGCCGGCCTCGGCCAGACGCCAGCCGATGCCTAAACCGCAAACTCCGGCGCCGACGATCGCCACGCGCGCGGGCGCGTGGGACCTACGGCCTTGAGACTTATGAATGTCGACTCTCCCTTCGCTGGCATGATCCAGATCAGGTTCGATGGGTATGCTCTCAGCCGGCCCCTTGGACCGGCACCCCAGCTATGTCATGAAGAATATTCTAGTGCCTGGCCGCGGCGACGCAAGCCGCGCCCCCGACCGGACGATCTGACCGAAGCGCTTTGCCCGTGCCGGAATCCGCAGAAAAAGCCGCCGAAAAAGCGCCCGCCGCCGCGCCGGCGACGACGCCCATGATGGCGCAATACCTGGAGCTCAAGCGGGCCTATCCGGACTGCCTGCTGTTCTACCGCATGGGCGACTTCTACGAGATGTTCTTCGACGACGCGGTCGCGGCGGCGCGCGCGCTCGACATCGCGCTTACCAAGCGCGGCCAGCACGCGGGCCAGGACATCCCCATGTGCGGCGTGCCGGTGCACGCCGCCGACAGCTATCTCTCGCGCCTGATCCGCCAGGGCTTCAAGGTCGCCATCGGCGAGCAGATGGAGGACCCGGCCGAGGCCAAGAAGCGCGGCAGCAAGGCCGTGGTCCGGCGCGAGGTGGTGCGCATCGTCACCCCCGGCACGATCACCGAGGACGAGCTGCTCGAGTCGCGGGCCAACAACTTCCTGCTGGCCCTGGGCGACGTGGGCGGCGAGCTGGGCCTCGCCTGGCTGGATCTCTCCACCGGCGCGTTCCAGACTCAGGGCGCCGTGCCCCGCGATCTGGCCGCGGCGCTGACCCGGCTCTCGCCCGGCGAGGTCCTGGTGCCCGAACGCCTGCTCCAGCATTCGGAGCTAAAAGAGCTCTTCGGCCAGTGGAACGCCGCGCTCTCGCCGCTGCCCTCGGCCCGTTTCGACAGCGCCAACGCAGAGCGCCGCCTCGCGGCCTTCTACGGCGTCGCGGCGCTGGACGCCTTCGGCGACTTCTCGCGCGCCGAGCTCTCGGCCGCCGGGGCGCTGCTCGACTACGTGGAAATGACCCAG
>JAAUYJ010114662.1_pt1 | contig 22631 bp, 22 predicted proteins | sample 7278031 | NCBI WGS metagenome assembly JAAUYJ01 (sample SAMN14350222, study PRJNA611818) | marine sediment metagenome | isolation source: surface marine sediment (1.8m) | place: French Polynesia: Moorea | collected 2018-08 | reverse complement strand
GTATAAAAACTTAAATAAATTATATCGTAAGCGTTGTGAAGGTGTGTTTTTAACCACCTTCACAACATCCGCTTAGAATCCTTTGTGTTTCAACCAAAGGAGATGTCAAAGATTATCAATCCATTTAGAGAGTAAGGTTTGGGAGTCCCCGCGCTAAAAGACGCGGGGAAAATGCCAACTACGCTAAGGCTACCGCTGCTTGAGGCCAACGATTAACGGTTTTGCCGATGATAGACAATTCTTGCATCAGACGATCAAACTTATCTGGGGTCAAAGATTGAGGACCATCAGATAAAGCTTTAGCGGGGTTAGGATGAACTTCGATCATCAAAGAATCAGTTCCGGCTGCGATCGCTGCTGCGGCCATAGCGGGAACATAATCTGATTTTCCGGTCCCGTGACTGGGATCGATCATAATAGGTAAGTGAGTTAAGGAACGAAGCACAGGTAACACCGATAAATCTAAGGTATTACGGGTATATTTGCCATCAAAGGTGCGAATACCCCTTTCACAGAGAATTACATTGGGGTTTCCTGCGGCCATAATGTATTCAGCGGCCATTAACCATTCGTCAATGGTACAAGACATTCCGCGTTTGAGAAGAACGGGTTTATCTTGCGCACCCACTTTTTTGAGAAGGGCAAAGTTTTGCATATTTCTCGCCCCAACTTGCACTACGTCAGCCACTTCGACAATTTTCTCTAAGTCGGCTGCATCCATGACTTCTGTAATAATCCCTAAACCACTAGCTTCTCTAGCTGCAGCTAAAAGTCCTAATGCGCTTTCGCCGTGGCCTTGGAAGGAGTAGGGAGAGGTACGAGGTTTGTAAGCTCCACCCCGTAAAAATTTTGCTCCTGCTGCTTTAACCCGTTTAGCAGTTTCGACGATCATTGCTTCATTTTCCACTGAACAAGGACCGGCTACCACAGCAACGGGATGATGTTGACCCACTGCTACAGGTCCGTCTGGGGTGTTAACAATGACTTCGCTGTATTCTCCATGACGGTATTCTAAACTAGCCCGTTTGAAGGGTTGTTCTACTCGTAAGACTGTTTCGATCCAAGGACTAATTTCTTGTATTTGCAAAGGATCGAGGGAAGCAGTTTCACCAACTAGCCCGATCACGACTTTGTGTTTGCCGACTATTTTTTCAGGACTCAAGCCCCAATCTTCAAATTCTTTGCTAATACGTTCAATTTCAGCGGCGGGCGAACCAACTTTCATCACAACGATCATAATTTTTGTCCTCTAAGGTCAATGATAGGTGCTTGTTTGGATTTTATGCTTTTTGTTGCGGTTGATTTTCAGATCAGACGTAACAGTGGACCATCTTTTCTATTTAGTCCCCTCCTCACCAGTCTATACCCTCTATTTATATATGTATATCCCCTTAAATAAAAGCTTAATGACTTGCCTATTATTCAGTGAACAAGGGGGGGACACCAAAGGATAGCTCGTTGATCTTCTCTAACTGAGCGGCTAGTGTAATCAAGGTTAATTCGTCGCTGGGTTTTCCCACCAACTGAATGCCTACTGGCAAGCCTTTTTCATCTTCCCCCATAGGCATACTAATAGCTGGTAAACCACTGGCATTAAAAGCGGGACAAGGGGCAATCCAATTGATGATCTTATCTAGAGTTTCTTGAGGTGATAATTGCTGCCATGCCCCGACTTTGATGGGTTGATGTAAATAGACGGGTAACAACAAAACATCAAACTCATCAAAAAAAGCCACTAATTCACGGGAGAAAACCTGCATCTTATGGACGGCTTGTAAGTATTCTCCGGCACTAGGTTCTTGTTGTTTGAACCAATTATTTAAAGGACTGAGTATGTTAGCAGGTAGCCCTGATGCCCCTATCCCTGATTGCCAAACTTGGGTAAAGGGTTTAATTAAGGCTTCAACTGAGGGACATTTTTCTTCTAAATTATGTCCTAAAGTTTCTAATAACTTAGCGGTTTTCTGGACGGTTTCTTTAACAATGGTTTCACTATTAGTGAAGGGAGGCATATGATCGCAAAAGGCGATTTTTAAGGGGTTTAACGTTGCTTTTGTGGCGGCTAAAAAGGAAGTTTTTGGAGGTGGTAGCCAATAGGGGTCCCCAGTGATATAGCCTGACATCACATCTAATAAGGCCGCAGCATCTGCTACAGTTCTACCTAGGGGTCCATTGGTAGAAATGCCACTTTGATGATCTCCCACAGGGGCGTTAGAAACCCTACCTTTAGAGGGTTTTATCCCCACTAACCCACAACAAGCAGCCGGTCCACGAATCGAGCCCCCACCATCAGAGCCTTGGCTAATGGAACATAACCCTGCGGCTACGGCGGCGGCGGCTCCACCACTTGAGCCCCCTGGAGTGTAATCTAAATGCCAAGGGTTACGGGCAGGAGGAAAGTTGGGGGGTTCGGTATAGGGAAATGAGCCTAGTTGCGAGGTGGCTGTTTTCCCTAAAATTATAAATCCTGCCGCTTTCATGCGCATAGTCACCCCGTCATCGTATTTAGCGATGTTATCTTTGAGGGCTGCAACTCCATAGGATAGGGGCATTGCTGCGACTGAAGTAAGGTCCTTGATGGCTGTGGGAACTCCGAAAAAAGGGGGTAAAATATGGGTATCGGATCTATTCGCTAATTGTTCTGTTTTCTCTTTCGCTTCGCTTAGGGCAGTCTCCGCAGCAACATGGAAGAAACTGCCCAATTGGGGGTTATATTTTTCGATTCGGTTGAGGTAAAGTTGGGTTAATTCCAGGGGAGAAATGCGGCGATCGCATATCAATTGGGCCAAGTCTAATGCTGGTTTAAAGGCCAATTCGACCGAGTTCATGTTCTAAGAATGCTAACAATTGTCATCATCATTATAGCTCGTTTATAGTATTTCCCATACTTGTGAGGTACAAAATTTTTGAGCTTTGGTAGTTTGGAGTTCGGAGTTTGGGAATTAAGATATTAGTGTACTTCACGAGATTTATAAACGCTATAGATGAAGTTAACTTTCTTGATTTCGACTCGCCATATTAATGCGATCACTCAATTCTGATAATTGTTGAGACAGGTCCCAATCTTTTTGTTGTAGTTTGGATATTTTATCACAACTATATAACACAGTGGTATGATCTTTGCCTCCGAATTCTTCCCCAATTCTGGGTAAACTTAAATCTGTATGTTGACGCATTAAATACATTCCTATTTGCCTAGCTACACTAATTTCTCGGCGGCGTGAACTCCCTTTTAAATCTTCTATAGATACATTGAAGTTTTCTGAAATTATTTTAATAATCGTCTCAGGTGAAACTGTAATTTGTTCCATAGGTGGATTCAAAACAGGAGCAATATTTTCTACATTCATTGATAGTCCTGAAAGGGAAATATAAGTTACAGCCCTAATTAAAGCCCCTTCTAATTCTCTAATATTAGATGTATAATTAGTGGCAATATATTCGATCACATTTCGAGGTAATCTAATGTTTTCATATTCTGCTTTTTTTTGCAAAATTGCCATCCTTGTTTCTAAGTCTGGTACTTGAATATCGGCAATTAATCCCATAGAAAAACGAGACACCAATCTATCTTGTAAACTTGGTATTCTTTTCGGAGGACGATCAGAAGCAATGACCACTTGTTTCCCTCCTTCGTGCAGAGTATTAAAAGTATGAAAAAACTCTTCTTGAGTGTATTCTTTACCTTCTATAAATTGAATATCATCCACTAATAAAATGTCAGCAGTCCGATAATGTTCTCTAAAATGTTCCATACTATCTTGACGAATAGATGTAATTAAGTCGTTAGTAAATTGCTCCGTGGAAACATAAAAAACATTAGCATTAGGATAAAGTTCTAGTCGATAATGAGCGATCGCTTGCATTAAATGGGTTTTTCCTAATCCCACACCACCACATAAAAATAAAGGATTAAACTCTCTTCCAGGAGATTCCGCTACGGCTAAAGAAGCAGCATGAGCCATTCTATTAGTGGGTCCAACAACAAAGCGAGAGAAATTATAACGAGGGTTTAATTGACTCAGTTTAGGAGACTCTTTAAGGCTTTGATTATGTGATTTTTGAGAAGGCATATCATTTTTATTGGGTTCAACAATTCGGATATTTTTCTGTTGAGATGTGGTTAACTTAACTTCTACCGAATAACCAACAATGGTTTCCACTTCTTCTGTAATCAAGGGATGATACGTTTGCTGTAAATGCTTGAGAATAAAGGGATTTTCTACTTCAATTGTTAAACAATTATTCTGCCAATTTATTACCTTAGCTGAAGCGAGCCATGTTTCAAATGCGGTGGGATTTAATTGTAATTTTAAACGCTCAAGAACCTGATTCCAAATATAGTCAGATGAGATAGTCATTATAAGATACAAAATTAAGTGAGAAATGGATCTGCATTGGAGTTATTCAACAAGGTTTAGACCAATCAAAAGTTAATCTATCTTGAGTGCAAAAAGAAGACTCCCGTTACAGCGATAGCTTAACGGGGAGATTACTCGCACGTTCCCAAGGCGAGGGAACCTCGCCGGGGTCCCTCGTCTTTTTGTCAACAAATAAACCGACCAAAGGGAGAACATTGAATTAAGTTTTGTGTTAAAATGGAAAGGCAAATGCACCAAAGTGTGCCTAGAGTAGACAAATTGCTGGTTCTGCCCAGACAAAATGCGTGAGCCTAAGTAAAATACCTGAGAACAGGGGCGACATAGTTTGTGCAAGAGAAATCGAAACATAATCCAAGTTGTTTTTTGTCTGCTGTCGGGCAGTCAGTGGACGTTAAACAGATGCTTGTGGAGGTGAATCTGGAGGGGGTTGTAAGTCAGTGATGACTTAGGACTAGACAAACCCTATGAAATAAGAATCTCCCGTCACAGCGTAGCTTGACGGCGAGAGTGTCAATGGACAATGAGATTAATGGATTTAAACTCTCTTTTATGAAAGACTTAAAGAAGTTCCTTCAGGAACTTCCAACTTCTACAATTAATGGGCTGAACCATTACCATCATAATTATCAGAGTCATAAAATCCGTTTTTGGTGCCAAAAAACAGACAAGACACTGTGAAAACAGCCGTCAAGACCACTAAAATTAATTTAACATCCATAATCGAGTTTCTCCTCACTTGAGTATTTTCGTTGACATTTTATACTATCTTTTTTTACCTAGCAGCATGAAGATTTCCACCAAAATATTTAATTTTTAATCGGTTGCGTCACAGAATCAGAGCCAGATTCCTCAACGGGCTCAGCCAGGGGTACTTCTTCTACTTCAGACAACTGTTCCGCGCTCAACTCTTTAGAGGTTTTGCTACCTCCTGAGAGACGTTTGAGAAGTTCTGGACGGGGATCGTGTAACAAATAAGTCACCTCATCTCCGGCTTGCCAGTCTTGGGTTGCTTGAACCACCTGTAAACTACCATTACGTTGAACGAGAAGGGGTAACACCTCCCCTGCTCGAATTAAAGTCTGAAAATGAGCTTGTTTAAAGGAAAGTCCAGATTCCTGAAAATGAGTAATCCCTAACTTATATTGTCCTTCTATTAAATATTGATTCCAAGTTTTAATCAACTGTTGATCCACAAAAGCAGGACTGATTTTAGTTTTACTGGTTTTATTGGGGTTAGTTTCTTCTGGAGAATTACTGGGAAAGATGGCAAACACCCTAGGGGGTTTAAACTCTTCTACGGCTCTTTGAGCGAGGACAAGGTTTACTTGACCATTACTCGTTAAAGCCATAAATGTTCCCATAGACTCAATTCCTGCTTCTTCTAAAACATCGGGATCAAGGGCACTACTTTGAAACACAGATAATCCCTGTGTTTGTGCTTTTTCACAGGCTTCAGGATCGGTATCGATTAAAACCACTGATTCTCCTCTTTGTTTGAAAAGTAACCCCATTAACCGGCCTAGAGCGTTACAACCGACAATCACTGCGCCTTTGGTTTCCACGGCGGTTATTTTTAGCCCTTTAGCTACCCAACGGGCCGATAGTCCCTGAATAAATACTGTCATCATAATGGTTAAGAAGACGAGAGCCTTAATCGAATCCCCCCCATTAATCCCTTTTTGGGTCAGTAAAATAGCGAATAAGGAAGCCACCGAAGCTGAAACAATCCCCCTTGGTGCAATCCATCCTAAAAAGAATTTTTCTCGCCAATTCAAATCGCTGTTGATGGTACACAAAGCCACACTAATCGGTCTAACCCCCCACATTAAGGCCAATACTGCTAAGACACTGCCCCATCCTAGGGCAAAAATACTATCAATGGAGAGATCGGCGGCCAAGAGGACAAAGAGCACCGAGACGCATAACACCGTCAATTGACCCTTAAAGCGTCTTAAGAGTCGTTCATCAGGAATAGAAGAAGCCCTTAGTACAATACCTGCTACGACGGTAGCCATTAAACCTGATTCGCTCAGAGTAAGTTGAGCTAAGCCAAATAGCCCCCAAACCCCTGCTAAAACGACTAAGTTTCTCAATTCCTCTGAGAGAAAACTGGTATTTTTGAGGATAAACCCCAGTAAGGCCCCACTCATTCCTCCAATAATGGCCCCAATAATAAATCTCAGCAATAAACCGCTAAAAATTTCTGTGGGACTGGCGTTACTATTAAGAATGGTATCGAGAACAACCACGGCTAAAATTGCCCCCACTGGATCGATGAGTACCCCCTCACTTTCAAGGAGTGTCGCAACCTTTCGCTCCACTTCTACTTGTTTGAGTAATGGACCAATGACGGTTGGACCGGTAACTACCACCAGTGCTGCATAGAGAAAGGCGATTGACCAAGGAAACTCAGCTAACCAATGAGCAGCCATACCGCCCCCAACAAGGGTAATTAAGGTGCCGAAGGTGACTAAATTACGTAGACTCCCTGAGACTCGTCCTAAGTCTCGTAATTCTAAGTTCAATCCCCCTTCAAAAAGAATAATGGCAACGGATAAGGCGACTAAAACTTCTAAGCCAACTCCGAGTTCATGGGGATGAAGCAAGTTAAGACCATCAGCCCCCAAGATAATACCAAAGAGTAGCAAAAAGACAATGCTAGGGACTTTAAAGAATTCAGCAATGACTTGGGCGCTGATGCCGGTAAGAACAGCCATCACAATTTGCAGGGTGAGTTCAAAGGATACTTCCATAGGCGTACTGATGGCAATCTAAAAGTATAGGATACAATCACAGGGAACAATCAGCTTATCGAGAAATTGATTATGAGTCTTACGAGTCATTTCTTTTGGTATTTTAACATTTAGATTCTAATGCGCTTCAATCTCTGAGAATCAACCATGATTCTTTAAGTAATAAATATGATTATTCTTGATTGGCAATAATCTCTAAAGCTTGTTGATGTAAGTTTTGATTAGAGGCAGCCAAAACCTCTGTAGAATGACTGTTCAGGGAGTTTCCTTGCCAATCAGTGATGATTCCCCCTACCCCTTCTATAATGGGAATTAAAGCACAAAAATCGTAGTATTTTAAGTCTGACTCTAGGACAATCAAAGGCATTCCACTCCATCCCATTGCTAAGCAAACATAGTTATAACAGTCTCCTCCAAATGCAGTCCGACGACACACCGTTTGTAGGCGAGTGGCGATCGCTTGTTGGCGGGGAGTAATAAACATTAGGGGTGTGGTAGATGTTAAACAAGCTTCTGTAAGTTTATAATTGTCCCTATCTTTGTAAGGGTTATGGATAGTTTCACTGTTAAAGCTAGTCTTTTCTTCTCTGATTCCTAACCATCTTTCTTTTAAGATTGGTTGGTTAACACACCCTAAGAGGGGTAAATTATTATTGATATCAACTAAAGCAATTAAGGTTCCAAAAATAGGTAAACCTTTAACAAAAGAGGCAGTTCCATCAATGGGATCTAGTACCCACGCATAACCACTTTTCGCTGCAATATTTTCTCCTTCTTCACGAATAATTCCATCATCAGGGTATTCTTTTTTTATCCTATCCACCATAGCATTTTCTGCTAGTTGATCGGCGATGGTTACAATTGAGGAAACTTCAGTTTCTTTGGTTTCAGCTTGGAGGTTGGCGTGACGAAAATATTGTTTGATAATATCTCCTGATAAGTCAGCTAATATGTTAGCTAAGTTTATTCTTTGCTTTAATGTTTTATTATCCATTTTTTAGCTGTTCAATAACTTCTAATAATCGGTCAATTTCGGCATCCGTACCTACGGTGATTCTGACATAATTATTAATACGAGGATTTTTAAAATATCTCACCAATACTTTTCGCTCTTTTAACTGACTGTAAAGTTCTGATGCTTCTAGCCATTGAGGGGAAGCAAACACAAAGTTGGAGTCGGAATCAAAGACTAAAAAATCTAGATTTCTTAGGGAAGCAATGAGACGGTTTCTGGTTGCTCTAACTTTTCCCCAAATCTCTTGAAAAGAGTCCTGAAACTTGAAGCATTTGCTAGCTAAAGTTTGAGCAATTCTATCTAAGTTATAAGAGTCTCTTACTTTATTCATTTCTTCTATTATTTCTGGAGAACTGATGCCAAAACCAACGCGAATACCCGCTAAACTATAGCTTTTGGACATAGTTCTAGAAATAATTACATTATTATATTGTTTAATAAAATCCCAATGATCTTCATCAGAAAAGTCTACATAAGCTTCATCAATTAAAACAACCCCACTAGCTTTTTTGCAGGTTTCTTGTAAATATTGACGGTTTAAATGTTTGCCAAGGGGAGGGTTAGGAGATGCGAGGAAAATAAGCTTAGCTTCTGGACAAATTAAGGGACGATCTAATTCAAATTTGTCATTGGTTGGAACAGTGGTTATTTTGGCTCCGTGTACCCGTGCAATGGTTTCATATAGGGAGTAAGTCGGCTCTAAAAAAGCAATCGTTTCTCCGGGGTTAACAAAGGTTCTTAGGGCAATATTTAAAATATCATCTGAACCATTGCCAGCTAAAATTTGTTCATGAGATACACCAAAAATTTCCCCTGCTGCTTTACGTAAGTGAGTAGAAACTGGATCAGGATATAATCTAACTTTTTTTAATTCTTCTCCTAAATTATTAAAAATTTCATCAGGAGGTGCATAAGGATTTTCATTGGTATTTAGTTTTATATAATCTGTGGTTTGGGGTTGTTCTCCAGGGACATAACCTAGGGTTTGTTGAACACAGTCTCTAATGGGCAACATATAGACATATTTAAGTAAGTATATTTCTTATTGTAGCTTTAAACTAATCATAATCGTCTTAAGAAAAAATAACGGGCTATTTTCTGATACAATGAACACAACTTTATCGCTTTGTGATAAGGCTGTATAATTCCAATTTTAACTTAATTATGTCTATGTCTTCTTTGCCTCTCCATCAATGTTGTTTGTCATTGGATCATGAAGGATTAATTAATACATTAGCCAGTGAACCTAATCTCTTAATCATACAAGATCTAGATGGTGTTTGTATGGGATTAGTTAAAGATCCTTTAACAAGATTTATTGATCCAAAATATGTAGAAGCAACTCAAGTATTTGCGGGATATTTTTATGTTTTAACTAATGGGGAACACATTGGAAAAAGAGGGGTTAATCTCATTATTGAAAAGGCTTATAGTGATCCTAATTTAGTCAAAGAAAAGGGCCTTTATTTACCTGGTTTAGCAGGGGGTGGAGTGCAATGGCAAGATTGTTATGGCAATGTCTCTCATCCTGGGATTAGTGAGGCGGAATTAAACTTTTTAGCAGCCGCACCTCAACATATTGAAGCCGGTTTTAAAGCATTTTTTGCCAACAATGCTCACACCATAGATGAGCAAAAAATGAATGACTATATTCAGGCTTCAATCTTAGATAATAAAGTCTCTCCAACAGCTAACCTAAATTTGTTTCATGATGTTTTTATTGAGCAAGAGGATTACTATTTAAGATTACAAAAATATACTAAACAATTGATGGATGATTTGTTGACAAAGGCAGCTAAAGAAGGATTAGAAGACTCATTCTTTGTTCATTATACTCCTAATTTAGGGAGAGATGAAAAAGGGCAAGAAATTATCCAAGAAACGAAGGGTAAAGACTCAGGAACCACAGACTTTCAATTTATGTTGAAAGGGGGAATTAAAGAGGTTGGTGTTTTAGGAATTTTGAATCATTACTACTATAAAAGAACGGGAAAATATCCTTTAGGAGAAGATTTTACGGTACGAAATGCTCCTAGAAATCATCATGAATTGATTAAATTAACTAAAGATAATTTTGACCCTAAACAAATGCCAAAAATTATCGGTGTTGGAGATACAGTTACCAGTAAAGCCATTGAAAATAACGGGAAATCAAGCTTTGGAAGAGGAGGAAGTGACAGAGGTTTCTTACAACTTGTTCAAGAAATTGGTCAAGAATTTAATACGGGTAATATCATTGTTTATATTGATAGTAGTGCTGGAGAACTTAAGAATAGAAAACCACTAAAACTTGAAAAAAATAATGATCAAACTTATGTTATTGAAGGTCCTGGTGATCCGAGAGATAAAGAAGATCCTTTAACATTAAATGTGGCGTTTCCCGGAGGACATAAACAATATATTCAGTGTTTCCAAGAAGCAGCAAAACGACGTAAGCAGTTAATCAGAATTTAGAATTACCAACCCCTCAAGTTGGAGGCTTGAAACTATTTTTTTCGGCCAATACAATAAATAGGGCTTAATAATATTAAGCCCCTACAGCAGAAAAATTAGGTCATTAAAACTCCTTTTGAACTAGGAATAGCATGGGAGCGACGGGGATCAATTTCTAAAGCCATTCTCATGGATCTAGCAAAAGCTTTAAACGTAGCTTCTATGATGTGATGAGAATTGATTCCATCTAATTGCTTAATATGTAATGTCATCTGACTATGATTAACAATAGCGACAAAAAATTCTCTGACTAATTGTGTATCATAAGTCCCCACTCTTTCGGTGGGAATTTGTAGACCATAACTTAAATGTGGCCTTCCTGAAAAGTCTAAAGCAACTTGAACCAAAGCCTCATCTAAGGGGGCTAAAAAATGACCAAAACGGACAATTCCTTTACGATCACCTAATGCTTTTGCTAATGCTTGTCCTAATGTTATTCCTACATCTTCATTGGTATGATGATCATCAATTTCAATGTCTCCTGTTGCTTTAATATCTAAATCAATTAAGCCATGAGAAGCAATTTGGTGTAACATATGATCTAGGAAAGGAATACCAGTTTCTGCGTTGCAGTTTCCTTGACCATCTAAGTTTAAACTTACTTTTACATCTGTCTCTTTAGTGGTACGAGTAACGGTGGCAACTCTGTCAGGAAAAGTTGAGATAATAGGATAAGAAGTGTCTTGTGTTTGCATAGAATTTGATGAGATGAAAACAGTAGTAGAAGTTAACAAGTTTCTGTCGTAGGATCGCACATGGTATCTGGATCTTCTCCCACACCAGAAACTGGATCAATATAATAGTTATAAAACTCGGTCCCCGTTGCAACACTGTACACCATTATATGACCATCATAAGGATTAAAAACTACACGGGATTGTTGATCATTACCGATAAATTCTTTAGATCCTATCCGTTTTAAAATTCCTCTAAATACATATTCTCCTTCCCTGATTTGCATGACCAAACTATTAATATCCTGCACTTTAACATAAGTGTCTGGATAGGTGTTTTGTGCAATTTCTATCGCATTAATATTAATATCTGGTTCTAACGCAATACTAGGAATACTATAAGGGACTATAATAGCAAAGATTCCCAGAGAAATAATTGATTTAAAGTAATCCATAAACATTTATCCTCCCCATTTCTATCTTTAGAATAGCAAGTTTTCCCAGTTTTGGGATACTTTTGACTTGCTCGACCGTCACTTATACCTAATGAGGAAAGACCATGATAGAATTGCTGCAATTTGTCTATCTTGTTATAACCCTCCTTTTCACACAAACCGAGTATATTTATGAAACTATTAGATTCTAAAGGCCGTTTATTTGGAAAAGTTAGCATCCTTGACTTAGGGGCTGCATTAGCGATATTACTGGTTATCGTAGGTATTTTTGTAGTTCCTGGGAAGTCGGGAACGAGTACCATTGCACAGGTTGTAGAGAAACCCATCGAAGTTGATGTTATTGTACGGGGTTTGGGAGTTAGTAATCCTGATGCACTAATCAACGAGTTTAAAGAGACTAAAAAGACGAATATCGTTATCCGTAAGCAACCGTCTGGGGAGTTTCAGATTAAAGAAATCAAACCCTTACCTAGAACAACTGTTGTTCCGCAACCAGATGGCTCGGTTAAAGCACTTCCCGATCCTAGACCGGAAGTTGTCTTTTTTAAAGACATGATTTTAACATTGAAAGGAAATGCACAAATTACAGATACTGGTGCAGTGGTTGGTCAACAAAAGATTAAAATTGGTACATTAATTGAGTTAGAAGGGAAAGATTATAATTTTAATACCAGTACCATTGCAGTCAGAGTTTTGAAGTAAAAAATAGTCTTTATTTTTCTATTTGAGTCATGCGCTTTTCTAGGTCCATGACTCTTTCTTTTAGTTCTATAACTAGGATTGATAAGCGTTCAAATAAGGGATCGCTTCGTCCAATTACTTCACCATCAACTATCTGAGGAGAGGAATTAATAGGAGAAGGATTATAATTATTATTGGGTTGTTGTCTGATGTTTGTTACCATACTTTCTAAGCGACTTACTCTGGCTCGTAAACGGTTAATGTCTCCCCTTAAACGATTTTCTATGCTTGCTGAAACAGGGGTTATTTGAAGCAATAAGTTGAGGGTGAGTAGGATAATTAGGGTTAGTAAGAGTTTGCGATCGCTCATGATTTTATGTTTCTGTTTCAAACAGTGCTAAAAATGTTTTTAAATCTTCTAACATAGGGTGTTCAAGGTTCCAGATATTTGATTTATTTTCCATAATATATTTAAAACCCTCTTCATTGTAACTACATTTTGCATTAGCATCTCCCTTTTCTTTGTTGGTACAAGTATCATATCTCAGATAGTTATTAATCCAAACTTTATCAAAATCTTGTTGACGAACTTTTTTATTTTGTGCTTCTACACATTCTTTCCAACTTTCTAAACAGTCTGCATAAATAGATTCATGGTTTTTAATCTTTTTAAGAACAGTATCTAAGTTACCTTCTCCATTAACATTCATAAAATAACACGCTGCTTTGATATCTTGTTGATCTATGGTTATTATTTTAACTAACTGATTAATATTTGTCATTTTTTCAGCTTCTGTAAAGATATTTACCATAGATTTATTAACTAAATCAAGTCTTTCTTGTTGTGATTTTTGATCAATATCTATGATTATACCTACTTTTTGTATGAATTCTTTTTCTAATCTTTTTTTAACTCTTTGTAAACTTCTTGTTAAGGTTGTTTCACTTAAACCTCTGTATTCTTTGTTAGGAGTCTTATCATTTAAAGTTGTGTAACCTTTTTGACTATCAAGATTAATACTAAAATTATTATCTTCTTGTTCATTCATATATTTAACCATTGCTTTAATAAAGGTAGCATCATTTTCAGCTTCAACAATAATCACATTACTCATATTATTCTCCTCTAACTTCTTCACTACGGTTTAGTGCATAATCTAGCATTTCTAATTCATGTTTTATTCCAACAATATTATTAGTTCTTGGATTTCTTGCTATTTCAAAATAAGCACCACTATCAGCATAATAGTTAAGTCCAATGTCTCTAAATGCTTGGATCATTTCTAAACTATGGGTAGTGGTAAATATTTGGACATCAAGTTCCTTTGATAGTTCAAATAATGCTTTCCAAAAGTCTCTATGAGTGCTGTAATGTATTCCATTTTCTATTTCATCAATTAAGATTATACCACCTTGATTATTCAGTACCCTCACAATAATTTCAGTCACTCTATTTATAGCATCACCAAACATTGAGATGGGTAGCATTTTTTGATGAGCTTTTTTTAAATATATTAAAGGTTTTCCTATAGAAAAAATTTGAATACCTTCTATTAATGGGTCTATGTTTTGAAGAATAGAAATCATATTTTTATAATTATCTAAATTTTCAAATACTGCTTTGCTATATTCTTCTATTATTATTTCAGAAGCATAACGAAATGAAGGTGATATATAAATAGGTTTTTTACTCATTAATTCTTGTCTACTCGTATTTAATATACTGATTATTTCTGCTTCAGTTATTAACGAATCTCTACTAATGTCTTTAATAGCTTGTAAGCCAATATTTTCATTAGTAGAAACTATAATGAATTTATAATTACTAGAATACTTATTAACAAAAAATTGCATCTCTTTTGGTAGATTTGCGTGATTAACATCAACTGCTAAGTATACTTTAATTGTTAATTTCGATCCCTTATGATAATTTTCAGATAGATACTTTATTTGTAAATCTTGTTCTTTATCTCTATCATTTTCATTCTGTTTAGTAATCTCATTAGATAAAATTAAATTATTATTCAAATAAATTATTTGCTCTTGATTATTGTCATTATTAGTTTTGATTTCTCCTTCCTGTTCTATATCATTATTAAAAAAGAAACTATCCCATGCTTTTTCAGGATAAGCTTTGCTAAATTCTTCAGATTCTTGTCTTAATTTTCTTAATAAAAAGATTGTTTGTGGTTGAGGAGACTGATTTAATAATATCGCTTCTAATAAACCAGTTTTTCCTGAATTATTTTTACCTCCAATTAAATTAACTCTTTCAAATCCTTCAATTTTTGTAGATTCAAAACATCTAAAGTTTTCGATTTCAATATCTTTAAGCATTGCTTTTAATACTCCTTAAATAATTTTGTTTTAGAGATTGTCATCTAATAATTTTTCAAGTTTATTGTAAATATCTTTACGACTGCCTTCTTGTCTTAATCCTACTCCAATAATATACACAGTAACTTCCGATTTAACAACTTGATATATAATACGATAACGTTGACCAACTGCCCTAATACTTCGATATCCCTTAAGTTTATCAGTTAAGGGTTTTCCTTGTTTTTCAGGACTCAGTTTAAGTTGATCAATGCGTTTACTTAATAGTTGTAAATGTCGCTGATCTTTAATTTTCTCTAACATCTCTAAAGCTAAATCAGTTAATCTGATCTGATATTCTTGTGTTTCATTCATAATCCTAATTTTTCTTTAGCAGCTTCCCAAGAAATTGTCTTACCTTCTTTTTCTTGCAGCATACTTTCTTCTAAATTTTGACTAAATGATTCATCAGAAAGAATCCTTAAAGTTTCCATTAAAGATTCAAATTTTTCATAACTCATTGCTGTTATAATAGGTTTACCTTCCTCAAGAATGATGATCGGTTCATCATCCAAATTATCAGGGAATTCTAATAATTTTTTTTGTGCCTCAGTAATATTTATATATTTAGTCATAGGTTTATTATGGGAATAATCCTCAGTAAAAACACTTTAATTATATCGTTTAGTTTCTAATCTCAATCCACCTATGTCTATTCCCCCACTGGTATAACACTGGCCTAAAATGTCCCAAAACCGTATATCCTAGAAAAAGGTAACTTTACGAAACGTTACAAATAGAAATTTGTAATTACTAACTATGCAATGTGTTATTAACCGTCGCGCCCAATTTAGTGCCAGTCATCGCTATTGGTTGCCAGAATGGGACGAAAGCAAGAATAAGCAAGAATTTGGGGCTTGTAGCAATTTTCCGGGTCATGGTCATAATTATGTCCTATTTGTCTCTCTTTTAGGCGATATCGACCAATATGGCATGGTAGAGAACCTATCCACTGTCAAACAGGTAATCAAACGAGAAGTAACCTCTCAACTCGACTACAGTTACCTCAATGATGTCTGGGAAGAGTTTAAAACCACCTTACCCACCACCGAAAATCTTGCCAGAGTTATTTGGCAACGGTTAGCCCCCCATTTACCCATCGTTAAGATACAACTTTTTGAACACCCCCAACTCTGGGCCGAATATCAAGGAAACGCCATGAAAGCCACATTAAACATTCAAACCCATTTTAGTGCTGCCCATCGTCTTGCCCGTCCAGACCTCACTTTAGAAGAAAATACTAAAATATATGGTAAATGTGCCCGTACTCATGGCCACGGTCATAATTATCATTTAGAAGTCTCTGTTAGTGGAGAGATAGATGCGCGTACTGGTATGCTGATTGACTTAGTTGCATTACAAAACATTGTTGATGAGTATGTGGTAGAACCTTTTGATCATAATTTCTTGAATAAGGATATTCCCCACTTTGCCGAAGTTGTACCCACAGCCGAAAATATTGCCCTTTATATTGCACAAATCCTACAAGAACCTGTTAAAAAGTTAGGAGGAAATTTAGAAAAGGTTAAGTTAATTGAAAGTCCGAATAATTCTTGTGAGATTTATTGTGGAACTTCTGGGGATTCCCTTCCTCTTGCACCTCAAACTGAACCTCAATTAGTAGCACTTAATTAAATCATCTGAGGGCTTAATAATATTAAGCCCTCATAAAAGTTCTCTGTGTAAACATTAAGAGGGTTTTATTCGTCAATCACTTCTTCTGTTTCTTCTTCTCCTTCCGTTTCAGGAGCCGGAGGAACCAAGGCAACAGCAGCGATCGCATCTTCACTATCTAAGCGTTGTACCCTAACCCCCGTCGCAGCGCGAGACTGCATGGAAATGGCATCCACTGCTTGACGAATAATAATACCTCGGTTAGAAACAATCATTAACTCATCCTCTGCATTCACCACATGGAGGGAGGCTAAACAATCTGTTTTTGACTTAAACTTAATAGCTCGTACTCCCATTCCTGCTCGTCGTTGTAGGCGAAACTGGGAGATAGGAACCCGCTTGCCATAACCGCCGTTGGTAATGGCTAAAATCCAAGGTCCTGCGGTAGTTTCTGCTTCGGTTAACTCTTCGTTTTCGCTATCTATCATGTCGTCATCTTCGGGACTATCTTCCATTCCTGCGGTTACTTGAGAGGGAAGAATATCCATGCTAATTAATTCATCATCTTTCTTCAACTTCATGGCTCTCACCCCTCTAGTTGCTCTTCCCAAAGGCCGCAGTTGCTGGTTATCGGCATGAAAATGAATGGCCATCCCTTTACGGGTTCCCAAAATAATACTATCTTCTTCTCTGGTTAGTCGCACCCATCGCAGTTGATCCCCTTCTCCGAGGGAAATGGCAATCAGTCCATTAGTTCTAATATTACTAAATGCTGAAAGGGCGGTTTTTTTTATGTAACCATTGCGGGTTAACATCACCAGGAAGACATCGTCACTAAACTCACTTACGGCAACGATAGAGGTAATTTTTTCATCTTTGGGAATCGGTAACATCTGCACAATGGGAATCCCTCGGGCCGTTCGAGAAGCTGCTGGTATTTGATAGGCATTGACCGCATAAACCACCCCACGATCGCTGAAAAAGAGGACTTGATCGTGGTCACAACAGCTTAAAAAGTGTTCTACCCCATCGTCTTCTTTAATCTTAGCGGCGGCTTTCCCTCTGGTTGCCCTTTGTTGGGCTTCAAAGGTACTCACGGGCATCCGTTTGATATAACCTTGTTCTGTGAGGAGGATAATGGCTTGTTCGTTAGCAATGAGGTCAGTATCGACTATTTCTCCGTCGTCATGTATTATTTCGGTGCGTCGAGGAGTGGCATGAATGGTTTTGATTTGGCTTAATTCTTCTTCGATAATGGCTTCGATCCTTTCGCGTCGAGCCAAAATGTCTTTTAAGTCGGCAATTTTTAGCTGCAACTCTTCATGTTCGCCGTGTATTTTTTCGGCTTCTAAGGCGGTTAAACGACGCAGTTGCATTTGTAGTATGGCATCGGCTTGCACTGTAGATAAACCGAACTGTTCCATTAACTGTTCCCTGGCGGTGGTAGTATCAGCCGCTCCCCGAATAAGTTGAATAACAGCATCTAAGTTATCTAAGGCGATTAATAACCCTTGTAAGAGGTGGTCCCTTTCTTCTGCTTTACGCAGTTCGTACTGGGTTCTACGGGTAATGGTTTCTATGCGAAAATCGATAAAAACGGTTAAAAAGTCTTTGATTGTTAAGAGTTGAGGTTCCCCGTTAACTAGAGCTAACATATTCGCACCAAAGTTCCCTTGGACGGGGGTTTGTTTATAAATATTGTTGAGAACAACCCTCGGATAAGCATCCCGTTTTAGTTCGATCACTACTCGCATTCCGTCACGATCGCTTTCATCGCGAATATCGGAAATGCCGTCGATGCGTTTATCATTAACTAAGTCTGCGATACGTTCAATTAATGCTGCTTTATTAGTTTGATAGGGCAGTTGAGTAATAATAATGGCTTCTTTATCTGGACGGCCTCGCTGTTCGATGGTTTCTATTTCTGCTACCCCGCGCATGGTAATCGAACCCCTTCCTGTTATATATGCGTCGTGGATACCCGATCGCCCCAAGATTTGTCCACCGGTGGGAAAGTCTGGACCGGGGATGATTTTGATCAGTTCTTTTTCAGTTAACTCTGGGTTATGGATCAAGGCTATGGTGCCATCGATTAATTCTCCGAGGTTATGAGGGGGGATATTGGTGGCCATACCCACGGCAATACCTGATGAACCGTTGAGGAGGAGTTGCGGTATTCTGGACGGGAGTACGATGGGTTCTTGTTGCGAGCCATCAAAGTTATCGGCAAAGTCAACGGTATCGGCTTCAATATCTCGTAAGAGGGCGTTGGTGGATAAGGCTTGCAGACGACATTCTGTGTAACGCATGGCGGCGGGGGGATCATTATCCACCGAGCCGAAGTTCCCATGACCTTCAATGAGGGGACTGCGCATGGAAAAGTCTTGGGCCATTCTTACTAATGCGTCATATACTGCCGTGTCCCCATGAGGATGATATTTACCTAATACTTCCCCGACGACACGGGCGCATTTTCTAAAAGGGCGATCGGGGGTTAAACCCAACTCATACATGGCATAGAGAATCCGACGGTGAACGGGTTTTAAACCATCCCTCGCATCGGGTAATGCTCGTCCCACGATAACGCTCATTGCGTATTCTAAATAAGAACGGGACATTTCATTACTCAAATCTGTAGGGATAATTCTATCTTGAGGGATGGTCATAAGTTTTTTAACTCCGTTAACAGGGATTGTTTAGGGAATATTTGCCTTAATTTTTGACAAAAACGCCCGATGTTAAATATTAATTGATTTTAGTTGCTTATCCTTTTCTATTCTAACATAAAAAGCACCCCCTATGAGACTATACATAGAGCTTCAAATGATCAATTATTGATTGTCAATTATTAATTATTAATTATCCAAAGGATTCAAAGAAATCATTTCCCAAGTTACATAAGTTCCGATGGGACTCCATAACAAATAAGGGAATAATAAGAAGCACGATTCTGGAGATATTGGCCACACCAAAACAGCCATAATTAATCCCCAAAAAAAACCAGTTGCACCGATTATTGTTCCTACTCGTAAGCTACGAAGTTTAGTCATGACAGGGGTATAGGCCATGATCAATATTTCTAATAGTAAATACCCCACCATTAATAACCAAGTTTGCTGGCTTCCAGGTTGTTTTATCCAAACTTCATAAGCTGAATAAACACCACAAATAAAAACTATTATCCAGATAAAAGGAATGGCCCATTCAAAGGTTAACCATTGTGGGCGACGTAAACGGTTAAACCAACCGAAGTCACTTTTAAAAGTACGGTTAATTAAAATAGCGACTGACAGGGTAATGCTTGCGATAATTAATAGAGGGGAAACCATTGACTTTTTTAAGTGAACATCCTTTGACAGAAACGGCACCATTTCCCATGATTGTACCACAAAAATTAACTTGTTCTAAAATGGCATGATCGAGCCTAGAATTGTTGAGATTTGCCCCTGCTAAATTGGCATTTTTTAGGTTAGCATATTTTAAATTCGTTGCTTGTAAGTTAGCTTCTATCAACTGTGCTTTAACTAACCAAGCTCCTTCTAAATTAGCTTCAAATAAATTCGCTTTTTTGAGGTTCACCTTCACTAACATACTCGGACATTCATTATTAGCTGATAAATTACTTTTCTCTAAATTAGCCCCTTCAAGATTAGCATAAGATAGCTTACTTCCTATCAATAATGCTTGTCGAATATCAGCATTCTTGATAATACTTTTATAGAGATTAGCATTGGTTAGGTTTGCGTTTCTTAAGATAGACTGCTCTAAGTTACTTTCGGACAAATTAGCTTCAAATAAATTTGCTCCACTGAGATTTGCTTCTTTTAATTGTGCTTCTGTTAACGTTGCTTTTTCCAGATTGACATTTTTTAGATTAGCACTGGTTAAATTCGTTTCGTGTAAGTTTGCGTGTTTTAAATTAGCCTTTTCTAAATTAACTTCTCGTAAATCTAACCCCTGTAAATCGGCATTTTCTAAATGACAACCAATGCACTCTCGTGTTGTTAATAATCTATGTCTTAGATCAGGTTCTTGCCGATCCATTAAGAATAAAGCAAGGGTTAACAGAATGACAGTGATTAAGACCTTCATCTTGAATACTCCCTCCTTGCTTAATTCATCTTTGAGAGGGGTTAATCAATCTTCTTATTCCTAGCTGGTTAAGACTTCAATCTTAGACTAACCTCCTTCTACCATCGTATCTAATCCTTTCGCAAACTCCTATGAAAATATAGATTATTTTAATGGATTTTAACCCTCAATCACTCTATCATGGGAATGATTGATATTGATAGGGAAGAGAAGAGCCTCCATAATCAAGCATCATGATGGTTTACTCATGATTACTAATTTTTTTATTCTTCGGCGAAACGAATGATGTCATCGTCTCCTAAATATTCTCCATTCTGAACTTCAATCATCACTAAAGGAATGACTCCAGGGTTTTCCACACGATGACGAGTATTCATGGGGACATAAGTAGATTCTTTTTGCTTTAAAAGTTGTTCTTGTCCATCAAAAATGACTTTAGCAGTTCCTGACACCACTATCCAATGTTCGCTACGATGATAGTGCATCTGGGTACTAATATGTTGTCCGGGGTTAACCTGAATCCGATTAATACGATAGCGCGGACCTTCTTCTAACATGGTAACAGTTCCCCAGGGAGGAGTACGGGTAAATTCGCTAGGATGAGAATCTTTTTGTGTACTCATAATCCTTAACTCATGATGATAGCTGTTCTCGACTTTTCTCTATTTTAATCGTAAGTGGTTGCTGTCGGGGTAAAATTACCGTAAAGGTTGTCCCTTGTCCTAGCTGACTTTCTACAAGGACATTCCCTTTGTAAGCTTCTACACATTTACGAACAATGGCTAACCCTAATCCTGTTCCTGATATATTACTAATGTTATCAGCACGATAAAAGGGTTCAAACAGGTGTTTTTGGGCTGTTTCAGATATGCCGATTCCTTGATCTTTAATTTTGAAGACAGTGGCGTTTTCTTCTTGAATAATCTTAACGTCTATTTTGCCCCCTTTGGGAGAATATTTAATGGCATTATTAAGAAGATTATGAAGAATATGCCAGAGGAGTTTGCTATCCCATAATTCTTCATCAAAGTTTCCTTGAAATTCTAAATTAATTTGATGACTATTTTCTAAAGAAAGGTTTAAAGAAGCGATAATTTGTTGACAAAAACCTTTGATATCAATCGGTTCAAAATTAGCTTTCAATTTTCCTGCATCGGCTTTCCCTAATAATAAAACCTCACTTAAAAGTTGATTCATATCTTGAACGGCCTGACGAATCATCTGAAAATAATATACTTGTTGCTCTTTTGTTAATTGATCACGACTATCTTCTAATAAGCCTGACGACAATAGTATGGTATTTAAAGGATTACGAAAGTCATGGGAAAGCATCGAAACAAATTCTGATTTTAGTTGGTTAAGTTCTTGGGCTTTTAATAGTTGAATAGTTCTTTCTTCTACTCTTTTTTCTAAAGCTTGATTGGCTTCTCTTAATCTTTCTTCCATCTGTTTACGTTCAATACCATAACAAATGGAACGCACTAAAGTATCAAGGGTTATATGACGTTTCACTAAATAATCCTGCGCACCTTTTCTCACAGCTTCTAAAGCTAATTCTTCATCGTTCATATTCGTTAAAACGACAATAGGGAGATGAGGAGTTTTGACAATAATAGGGCTTAAAGAATCTAGTCCCTGGCTATCTGGTAAAGTTAAATCCAGTAAAATAATGTCAAATATTTGATCTTCTAGTTTACTTAAAGCATCTTGTAGGCGTTTGGCATGAATTAACTGAAACTCTTGTCTTGTTGCTCCTTTTAGCACTTCATTTAAAAGTCTCGCTTCTGCTAAATTATCCTCAATTAACAAAACCTTGATAACACTGCTTAAAGCCATAATAATTCTGCCCTGCTTGGCTTTCTCTTTCTAGCTTAGCGCGATCTGGTGTCAAAAACTCTAATCTTCTTTCAATATTTTAAGAAAATCATCTTAATGATGCAGATTGTGCATTTAAAATCAAGGATGTATTCTTGGTGCTACTATTTTCTTACATCGAACTACCAATATTTAACAAAATGTGGGGAGAAAGCCCCAAAGATTCTTAAAATGTCCCGTTCTAAATCCATCCAATATTATATAGCAGCCCGTCTTCTCCT
>JAAUYJ010060945.1_pt1 | contig 22631 bp, 23 predicted proteins | sample 7278031 | NCBI WGS metagenome assembly JAAUYJ01 (sample SAMN14350222, study PRJNA611818) | marine sediment metagenome | isolation source: surface marine sediment (1.8m) | place: French Polynesia: Moorea | collected 2018-08 | reverse complement strand
TGAAGTGTGAGATCGCATAGATGAGTATTGCCCAATCATATACACTTGAGATGAAGGTAGACTCACAGGGGTGATCTGGTGAGACGATACAAGCCTCTTCATTAGTTCCGATAGCCATACATGCGAGAAACGCTGGAATGGCATAGCAAGCCAGGAACACCCTCGACCAGACAGAACACAACATCGCTTCAAGAATTCGGGTCATCTCGCGACCTATTGTTTTCTGTTGGCTCGATGTGTCCGGGCCGTGCTGCCAGGATCCGTCGACGGTCATCAAATTGGGTAATTCCCATCACGCACGGTTTTCATGTGCCGTTCGTTCACGGCGAAACATCGTCCGCTCTAGGGAGATTGTGTGGTCGGTTTGCTGAGGAGACTTGTCGCCAGAAAAGGCCAGTTACTTGGGCATGGGTCGGATGTTCTCCTCGATCCACGCGGCCAGCGTGGCCTCGTCGATTTCACCGGCGGCGAGGGCGAGGACGATATGAACGACTTCCGGTTCTTCGGGCAGGAATTCATAGCCGTTGATGTCGAGAAAGACGGCCGCGGCTAGGATCGCTGCCCGCTTGTTCCCATCGATGAAGGGATGGTTTTGAGCGATGCCGTAGCAGTAGGCAGCTGCGAGCTCTGATATCGAGGGGTCGTTTCCATAAGCGAAGAGGTTTCGAGGCCTTTCCAGGGCGCTTTGCAATAGCCCATCGTCGCGTAGGCCCTCGGAACCCCCGAAATCGCTGATCGATTCGCTGTGAAGCACGAGCAGCGTTTCGACCGTGACCCACTTGGGTTCAGTGATCACTCAGCGAGCTTCTTCATCGCGTTGGGATAGCGGCGCATGAACTTGCGGCCGGCTTCCAAGGCTTCCTCGAAATCAGGGTCGTAGCGAGAGAACTTGACGCCGTCGGGGGTGCGCACCGGATAGAGGACATCGCCCTCGCCGACACCCATCTCGGAGAGTAAATCCTTTGGCAAGACGACACCGAGGGAGTTACCGAATTTACGGATCTTGAGTTGGCGGGTCATGGTCGAGCCTCAAAGGCAGGTCTGTTATCACATTTGTTATAACAGACCTGCCTCGCTTATCCAAGGCATGGCTTGCCTGGCCGCAGCTCACCCCGCCCGCACCCGCCGGGAGAGCACGATCACCGCGTAGCCGCCGAGCAGCAGCAGGGCGGCGCCGAGGATGGTGAGGGCGCCCAGGGTCGGGACCAGGGGCGTGTAGCCGGAGACCATCTTGGCGTAGAGCCACTCGGGAATGGTCTGGTCGGCCCCCGTGGTGAAGAGCGACAGGGGAAAGTTGCCCCAGGACAAGAGGAAGGAGAACAGGGCGCCGGAGAAGACGCCGGGCCAGAGCACGGGCAGGGTCACCTCGCGCAGCACCTGCCAGCGCGTCGCGCCCAGGTCGAACGCGGCCTCCTCCAGCGCCGGGTCGAAGCTGTAGGCCTGGATCGAGATCACCAGGGTGGCGATGGGCACGATCCAGATGAGGTGGGCGAAGACCGCGGTGCGCCAGTCTGGGATCACGCCCACGGCCGTAAACCAGAGCAAGAGCGCCAGGCCCAGCACGGCCTGGGGGAAGAAGATCGGCAGCAGGACGATCTTCTGGAACACCTTGCGGCCGGTCCAGCGGAAGCGCGCGAAGGCGAGCGCGCCGAAGAAGGCCAGCACCACCGATACCCCGGTGACCAGCAGCGCAATGGAGAGCGAGGTCTCGAACAGGCCCTGGACGGTGAGCGAGGTGAAGGCCTTGCCGTACCACTTGTCGTCGAAGGCCGGGATCGGGAAGCGGAAGTAGCGGTTCTTCGAGAAGGAGGCCAGCGCCACGCAGGCCACCGGCAAATACATGAAGACCAGGATGCACCCGGCCCAGACCACGATCAGGTTTCGGGCGATGCGTTGGCTGCGGGATTCCATGGGGTCAGCGGTCCAGCGCGCGCGAAGGAATCCCTCTCCCCCGTAGGGGCGAGGGGATTTGGTCGGCTGTGCAAACACCCATCGCCCTCACCTCCGGCCGAGGATCGCGTCGAGGTCGATGCGGCGCAGCAGGGTCAGCACCAGGGCGCCCGCGAGCAGCATCAGCAGCACGGAGAGCGCCGAGCCCAGGGGCCAGTTCTGGCCGAAGGTGAAGGCGGTCTCGATGTCGTCGGCGATCATGATCACCGCCTGGCCGCCCATGATCTTGGACTCGGCGAGCGAGCCCAGCGACAGGATGAAGGTCAGGAGCGCGCCGATCAGGATGCCCGGCATGGCGAGCGGCAGCTCGATCTCGCGAAACACCTGCCAGCGCGTGGCGCCCAGGTCGCGCGCCGCCTCGGTCGTCTCGCGCGGCACCATGGAGATGCCGAGCACCATGGGAAACAGCATGAACGGCAGATAGACGTAGACCAGGCCCAACACGATGGCCGGCACGTTGTAGATCAGGCCGCCGGCCTCGACCCCGAACCAGGTCTGCAGCGTGCCCAGCAGCACGCCGCCCTTGATCAGGAACAGCACCCAGCCGAACAGGCGGATGTTCTCCGACACGAACAGCGGGATCACCAGCAGCAAGGTCAGCAGATGGGACCAACGGCCGAACAGCTTGGCCATGCCGTAGGCCAGGGGATAACAGATCAGCAGCAGCAGCGCGACTGTCGCCGAGGCCAGGCCGAGCGACCAGAGAAACGAAAGGTAGTAGCTGTCGCGAACGATCGCGCCGTAGTTCTCGAGCGTCGGCAGGTGGGCGAATTCGAAGGTCTTGGCCGGCATAAAGCTGTAGCCCAGGACCATGGCGAGGGGCGCGAAGAAGCCGAGCAGCAGCAGCGTCATCGCCGGCAGGGCGGCGAGCACGCCCGGCTGGCGCAGCCAGGCGCGCAGGCCCGCCAGACGGTCCGGGGCCTCGGCCGGCGCGAAGGCGGGCTTTTCGGCCGTGGCCGTCATCAGTCGGCCACCAGGATCGAGTCGCGGCCGTCCCAGCCGATGGTCACGACGTCGTCCAAGGCGCCCCCGTAGCGTTGCTCGCGCAGCTTCTCGACCAGGAAGACCTCCTCGCCCACGCGCACCTGGTATTGGATCCGCGAGCCCAGGACGTACTCGTTGTAGAGCGTGCCCCGAACGTGGTTCTCCGCGTCCCCGGGACGCTCCAGAAATCGCAGGTATTCGGGCCGGATCACCAGGTGGCCGCTGCCGAAGCCGTTGGGCGCCTCGGGTCCGATCAGATCGGCCTGCAGGCCGGGCGCGTGCAGCCGGCCGTCGTTGCCGGCGCGCACGGCGATCACGTTGACCTCGCCCATGAACTCCGAGACGAAGCGGTTGCTCGGCCGGTTGTAGATCTCGTCGGGCGTGCCGACCTGAACCAGCCGCCCGGCGCGCATGATGCCGATGCGGTCGCTCATCACCATCGCCTCCTCGAGCGAATGGGTGATGTAGATGAAGGTCTTGCCGGTCTCGCGGTGGATGTCCTTGAGCTCCTTCTCCAGGGCCTTCCGGAGCTTGTAGTCGATCGCCGAGAGCGGCTCGTCGAAGAACAGGATGTCCGGGTCGGAGGCGAGCGCGCGGGCCAGCGCCACGCGCTGCCGCTCGCCGCCGGAGCATTGCGTGACGTTCTTGCCGTAGTAGTCGAGCGGCAGATGCAGCTGCGCCATGAGCTGCTCGCAGCGCGCCTTGCGCTCGGCGCCGGGCGTGCCGCGCATCTTGAGCGAGAACTCGATGTTCTGGCCGACCGTGCGGTGCGGGAAGAGGGCGAGCGACTGGAACACCATGCAGGTCGGCCGCCGGTTGGCCGGGATCTCGTTGATCCGCTTGCCGCGCAGCAGGATATCGCCGCCCGAGGGCCGCTCCATGCCGGCCAGCATGCGCACGAGGGTGGTCTTGCCGCTGCCCGAAGGCCCCACGACGGTGAAGAACTCGCCGTCTTGGATGTCCAGATCGATTCCGTCGACTGCCGAGAAATCGCCGAAGCTCTTGCTCAGTCCGACGAGGCGGAGGATGGCGGACGCGGTCATGGGGCGGTGATCTGCTTTTCTCCTGTCGCCCTCGGGCTTGACCCGAGGGTCCATGGTCGAGACAGGACCCGGACCGAATACATGCTTTCACAATCCCGTGTTCGCGGCTCAACGGATGCTCGGGTCAAGCCCGAGCATGACAGGACTAGGACGGGAAAGGGGCGGCCGCCTCGCGGCCGCCCGCGTCGATTGCCCTCACGCTTCCCGCTTCGCCGCGTTGTAGACCTCGTCCATGCGGTCGTAGTCGGGATTGATGCCGTAGTCGACGCTGCTGGCCAACTCCTGCTCCAGCGAGTCCCACTGAATGGCGTCGAGCTCCTCCTTGGAGAACTTCTCGAAGACCTTGGGATCGGCCATCTGCGAGACCGGATTGTAGGTTCCTTCGGCGAAGGCCACGGCGTGGCAGACTTCGGGCCGCTGCACGTAGTGCAGAAACTCTTCGGCCAGGGGCGAGACCTGCGGGTTGTTCACCACCGAGGTCACCTCGACCCAGACGATGCCGCCCTTGCCGTCCATCGGCCCGCGCTTCGGCGTGATGCCGCGGATGTTGTTGGCGCCGTCGAGTCGGGCCGGCGAGGCCGTGTAGGTGCCGCCGGTGCAATAGAAGTCGATCTCGCCGTTGATCAGCGCCAGATTCATCTGCACCAGGTCATCGGTGAGCAGCTTGGCGCCCTTGAACCACTTGCGCGCGGTCTTCTCGAAGGCGGCGATGTCGGCATCCGAGTGCTTGGCGAAGGGGTCGATCCCGGCGCCGACGCACATGTGATAGATGTTCCAGTTGTCGTAGGTCAGGATGCCGAACTTGCCGGCGTTGCCGTCGTCGTTGAACAGGTCGAAGCCCTGGTCCTCGGCCATCGCGCGCGACACCTTGTCGGTGTTGACCACGAAGTTGAAGGGCCCAAAGCGCTGCACGATGCCGATCAGCTGCTGGCTGTCCTGGCTGAGCGCCCATTTGTAGGGCATGTGGAAAGCGTCCATCATCTTGGCGAAGTAACCTTCGAACTTGTCTCGCGGCAGCGGCTTGATCAGGTTCTCGGGCAACATCTGCTCGCGCGCCCAGGGCTGGTTCACGTTGATGATGTCCCAGACGTTGACCTCACCGGCGCGCAGCTTGTTGATCATGTCGGGGTCCGAGGTGCCGCTTTCGGCCTGCACCTTCGCGCCATGCTCGCGCCGGAATGGGTCGAGCACTTCGTCAGAGTTGTAGCCTTCCCAGCACAGGATGTTCAGCTCCTTTTCGCGAGCCGCCTGCGCCGGCCGGCTCATGAGTCCGGGAAGTGTCAGCGCCGCGGCCGACGCCGCCGACGCCTGGAGGAAATTACGGCGTTTCATGGTCATGACTGAGTTCTCCGTTCCTCTTGCCTCGCCTGGTCGTTCTTGCTTCTTCGCTGCCGCACCGGCTTCGCCTTCCGGCGCGCTTGCCGCCCGCCAGTTCGTCCAGGCCGCGGGCCGACCTCGGCAAACGATGACGCTAGCACGTGGTATTTGCCGGCGCCATCGCTTGGCGGTTGAGGTCGGCGCGCGCTCTCTGCGATAAAGGCTGGTGGCCGCCGACGACAGGGTAAAGAGCGGCGCGGGGAGGGGCGCGATGATCGACTTCATCTTCATGCTGACCCGTCAGGATCAGACGATCGAGGACTGCCTCGAGACCTTCGAGACCATCGCGAATGTCGGGCTCCGTCACGTCGGCTTCAAGGACATCGGCGTCGACCGCGACACGCTCCTCGAGCTCAATCGCCGGATCAAGGCCTCGGGCGCGACCAGCTACATGGAGGTGGTCAGCACCACGGCCGAGGACTGCCTGCGCTCGGCGCGCAACGCCGCCGACATCGCCGTGGACCGCCTGCTGGGCGGCACCGAAGTGCCGGAGACGCTGGAGATCCTGCAGGGCACGGCGATCGAATACCTGCCGTTTCCCGGCCGGCCCGAAGGCCATCCCACCAGGCTCGGCGGCTCGCCCGACGACGTCGCGGCCGACTGCAGGCGTTTCGCCGACCTGGGTTGCGCCGGCGTCGACTTGCTGGCCTACCGGGCGACCGAGTCCGATCCGCTGGCTCTGGTGCGCGCCGCGCGCGGCGCCTTGGAGGGCTACTTGGTGGTCGCCGGCAGCGTCGATTCGCCGGCGCGCATCGCGGCCTTGGCCGAGGCCGGCGCAGACGCCTTCACGATCGGCTCGGCCGTGTTCGACGGCTCCTTCTCGCCGCGTAAGGGCGCAATCGCGAGCCAGCTCCGAGATGTGCTGGCGGCCTGCGGCTGACTTATGCGCTATTTGCTGAAGGTCGCCGAGGTGTGGTTGAGCAGCTCGAGCTGGTCGACGCAGCCCTCCCTCTCACCCGTGGCGTCGCGGCAGTCGATCACGTCGTTGACCACGACCTTGCTGATCTGCTCGCAAGCCATGTCGCGGATGTCCACGGGGCGGATGCGCGTCTTGTCCGGGTTGACCGGCGCCGTGTCCACCACCAAGCGCTTCTGGATCACGCCTTCGGGATCGAAGACGTAGAGATCGAGGGTGAAACCGCTGAAGCTGCTCTCGGTCGAATTCTCCAGGACGAAGTAGGCGCGGCAGGCCGATTCGCGCGGCTCGAGCTTGTTGAGGTCGATCTTGATGGAATTGTCGGCCCGCGCTGGCGCCGCGGCGAAGACCAGACCTGTTGCCAACACAGCTGCCGAAAACCTCGCCATGGAACCGATCATCAGCGCTCCCTCGCTCCGCGGACACCACCGCTGCCCGCCAGATCCATAACACGGCTGGCTGGCCATGACTGTCACATTTTGTGCGGCTGCGACGACAGATGCCTGGCCCCTGGCGCGCCGGCCTCGTCGCGCCCATATCCTGATCTAGTCGCCAAGCGACCACAGGAGGCATGAGACCATGACGACGGCCCGAACCACCCCGCCCCAGCGCTCCTCAGCCGGAGTCCACCGACGGTCCTTGGCGGCCGCGGCGCTGCTTCTGCCGCTGGTCGCCTGCGTGCCCCGCGCCTGCGCGAGCGAGGAGAGCCTGGAAAGCTCGCAGCACCACGATTTCAAGCTGGTCACCGTCGTCGAGGGGCTGGAGAACCCCTGGGCCCTGGCCTTCTTGCCCGACGGCGGCATGCTGGTGACCGAAAAACCCGGGCGCCTACGAATGGTCCGGGACGGAAAACTCCTGCCCGAAGCGGTCGCCGGACTGCCCGAAATCACGGTGGTCGGGCAGGGCGGGCTGCTCGACGTCGCCCTGCATCCGGACTTCGCGAACAACCGCTGGGTCTACCTCGCCTATGCCGCGCGGGGCGACCGCGGCTACGGCACGCGTGTCTCCCGCGGCAAGCTCGACGGCATGCGTCTGACCGAAGTCGAGACGATCTTCCGCTCCACGCCGCTATCGCGTGGCGGCCGCCACTTCGGCTCCCGCCTGCTGTTCGATGAAGCGGGCATGCTCTACGTCACCGTGGGGGACCGCGGCGATCGCGCCAACCCCCAAGACCTGGGCCGACTCAACGGCAAGGTGCTGCGCATCCACGACGACGGCCGGGTGCCCGACGACAATCCCTTCGTCGGCAGCGACGACGCGAAGGCGGAGGTCTTCTCGCTCGGACACCGCAACCAGCAGGGCCTGGCGCTGCAGCCTGGGACGGGGCTGATCTGGGCGACTGAGCACGGCCCACGCGGCGGCGACGAGCTGAACGTGGTGCGCGCCGGCGTCAATTACGGGTGGCCCGTGATCACCTACGGAGAGGAATACGCCGGCGGCAAGATCGGTCGGGGCACCGAGTTCCCGGGCCTGGCTCAGCCGGTCACCTATTGGGTGCCCTCCATCTCGCCTTCGGGGCTGGCGTTCTACGACGCCGAAGCTTTCCCCAAGTGGCGCGGCGATCTTTTCGTCGGCGCGCTCTCGGCCGAGCATCTGGAGCGTATCAAGCTCGACGGCGAGCGCGTGGTCGAGCAGGAACGGCTGCTCGAGGATTTCGAGGAGCGCATCCGCGACGTGCGCCAAGGCCCCGACGGTCTCATCTACATCCTGACCGCCACCTCCGACGGCGGGATCTATCGCCTGGAGCCGGCATCCTAAGACCGAGACTCTATATCTGCGGTCGCCGGTCGAACCAGGGTGCAATCTGCTCGAGCTGGCTGGCCACGCGGATCAGCGTCGCTTCCTCGCCGAAGCGGGCGGCGATTTGCACGCCGATGGGCAGTCCCTCGCGGTTCCAATGCAGCGGGATCGAGGCGGCCGGCTGGCCCGAGATGTTGAACAGTGCGGTGAAGGGCGAGAAGGCGGCGGCCGCGTCGACGAAGCCCTCGAGATCGGGCTTCGCCATGTCGATCGTGCCGAGCGGCACCGGCGGCTGCGCGAGTGTCGGGGTGGCGTAGAGGTCGAAGCGCTCCAAGAAAGCGGCGAGCCTCCGGCCGACCTGGTGGATCCAGTTGACCGCGCGAATGTAGTCGGTGGCTGAGCGCCGCCGGCCCGCCTCGGCGAACAGCCAGGTCACCCCCTCGACCTCGTCCTCGTGCAGGGCCCGCTGCTCCAAGGGGTGGCCCAGATCCAACGTCTCGGCGGTGTGACATTCGATCACGGTGAGCAGCGCCGATCGCAGCTCTTCGTAATGGATCGCGGGGCTCGCCTCCTCGATCTCGTGGCCCTGGTCGGCGGCGATCGCGAGGAAGCGCTCCAATGCGGCCCGGCAATCCTCGTGCGCCGGCAGGCCCGAAGCGGCCTCGGCGCACCAGGCGATGCGCAGCCGTCCGGGATCGGCGCCCACCTCCTCGAGAAAGGGCCGCGCGGGCGCGGGCGCGCAATAGGGGTCGCCCGGCGCGGCGCCGCTGGTCGCGTCCAGCATGGCCGCGGAGTCCCGCACGCTTCGTGTGATCACGTGATGCACCGCCAGCCCGGCCCAGCCCTCGCCGACGTCGGGGCCCATGGGGTTGCGCGCCCGGGTCGGCTTGAGACCGAAGAGGCCGCAGGCCGAGGCCGGTATGCGGATCGAGCCGCCGCCGTCGGTGCCGAGCGCCAGCGGTCCCATGCCTGCAGCAATGGCCGCCGCGGCGCCGCCGCTGGAGCCGCCGGCCGTGCGTTCCAGGCCCCAGGGGTTGCGGGTCGGACCGTTGGCGAGCGGCTCGGTCGAGACCGACAGGCCGAGCTCCGGGCTGTTGGTCTTGCCCAAGATCAGAAGGCCGGCGCGCCGGAAGCGGGAAACCAGCTCGTTGTCGTACTCGGCCACGACGCCGCCCAGGCCGCGGCTGCCGTTGCCGTTGGGCGTGCCGGCGTAGCTGGCGTAGAGGTCCTTGAGCAGGAAGGGCACGCCGTGGAACGGCCCCTCCGGCAGGCCGGCGATGACCTGCTCGCGCGCCTTGTCGAAGAGCTGGCAGACGACGGCATTGATCTTGGGATCGAGCGCGTCGATCCGCTCGATGGCGGCGAACAGCAGATCGCGCGGCGCGATCTCGCCGCGCCGAACCAGCTCGGCTAGGCCCAGCGCGTCGTAGCGGTCGTACTCCGAGAACGTCGTCATGCCTTGCCTCCCCTGCGCAGCGCGGCCGCCGACCATCGGCTACCATCTACGGCGGCGAGATGCCAGCGGTCTTTGGATGGTGCCTCTTAGAGCTCTTTGAGCGGCGGCAGGGTTTCGGCGATGGACGCCCGCTCGGTAATTCTGTCGGTCCAATCCGCGAGTTTCGGATGACCGGGGCGCCACCCGATGTCCGGGTTGCGCCGCTCGAGCTGGAGCGCGCAGACGAGCGCGATTTGCGCCATGTTGAGTGGGCCGTTCATGAGCGGGTGCGCGATCTCGGATTCCCAGAGCTCGGTCAGGCGCCTGCTGCGCTGCCGCTCGTGCTCGATGATGGTGGGGGAGCGTTCGTCCTCGGGCCGGCTGAGCTCGCGTCCCCAGACGGCGAGACCGTCCATCAGGCTCCGCGCCAGAGCCTCGAGGCGCCGTGATTCCAGTCCCTCGTCTCCTGACGGATGGTCGAAGATCGGCGCGCCGTCCAGTTGATCCAGGTAGGCGCAGATTAACTGCGATTCCTCCAACGCGATGCCGTCGTCGCGGATCAGATAAGGGACTCGGCCGGAAGGGTTGATCGCGTAGTAGGGGCTGTCGGTCTTGCGCGTCTCAGCCCGGACGATCTCGACACTCTGCGCCAAGCGCTTCTCGAGAATCACGATGCGCGCCAACCGCGCGTAAGGAGAGGTGGGGGTGACGTAGAGCTTCAAGTTCCAAAGGCCCCTGCTTGACCGGCTCGCTGCAGTCTTGCCGCTCCTGGGATTCGAGACAAGTGGCGCGCTTCATGCGCTCGGCAACTTGTCGCCGGCCGTGGAACTCGGGATGATCTGTCGCGATAGAATCTGTAAGGCGAGCTCGCCGACATCATGCGACGCGAAGAGACCGCACCTACCACGGATGCCCCGCCCGGACTCGCTTTCCTGCCGGCGATGGCGGCCGCGGGCGCCGGCGTCCTGGTCGGCGCCGCGATGGTGGCGACGCGTTTCGTCATCGACCAGACCGAGCCCGCCTCGCTCGCGCTGCTGCGCTACATCATCGGTGTCCTCTGTCTGCTGCCGCCGCTCTTGGCCACGGCGCGGGTGCGCTTTGCGCCCCGCGACCTGCTGCCGGTCTGCCTGCTCGGCATCGGCCAGTTCGGGATTCTGATCGCGTTGCTAAACTACGGCCTGCAGTTCATCCCCTCGGCACGTGCCTCGCTGATCTTCGCCACCTTTCCGCTGATCACCATGCTGCTGGCGGCGCTGCTGCGGCTGGAGGCGCTGACCCTCTTCAAGGCGGCGGGCGTCGGCCTCACGATTCTGGGTGTCGGCTTGGCGCTCGGCGAAAAGGCCGCAGGCCTGGTCTCGGCCGAGGGCGGCTGGATCGGCGAGCTGGCGGTCCTGGCAAGCGCCTTCACCGGCGCGCTCTGCAGCGTCTTCTACCGGCCATATCTGAGGCGCTATCCGCCCGTGCAGGTCAGCGCGCTGGCGATGCTCGCCTCGGTCTTTTTTCTGGCCGGCCTGGCCGGCCTCGAGGGCTTTTTCGCGGCTTGGCCGTCCTTCACGGCGGCCGGCTGGGGCGCCGTGCTGTTCATCGGCGTCAGCAGCGGCGTCGGCTACTACCTTTGGCTCTGGGCGCTCAAGCACGCCACGCCCACGCGCGTGACCGTGTTCCTGGCGCTGAGTCCCGTCACGGCCACGGCCCTGGGAAGCCTCCTACTCGGCGAGGCCGTCACTCTCGCCTTCCTCGCGGCACTGCTCTGCCTCGCCCTGGGCCTCTGGCTCGCGCACCGGCCGGAGAAGGCGCCGGCCTCAGGTTGACGACGGCAAGGCTCTGGCGAGGGCCCAGCGGTGGCTCTCCCAGGAAAGCGCGCGATCGGCCTCGGCGTGGCCGAGCCAATGCACCTCGTGATCCGCCTCGAGCGGCGGCCCGAGCCGGGCCGTGACGGACACGACGTAGAAGCTGCCGAGCTTGTTCTGCGCCTTGCCCTTGTCCTTGGTCACCATGAACTCGTTGGCCCGTCCGAGCTTGCGGACGATGTGCACCTCGAAGCCCGTCTCCTCACGGATCTCCCGATGCAAGGCGTCGACGACGTGCTCTCCGGGGTCGATGCCGCCGCCCGGCAGGACCAGCTGGTCCTTGCGCGGCACGCGGACCACCATGAGCCGCCGCCGCTCGTCGAACGCCAGACCGTAGACGCTGGGGCGGTCGAGATAGCGCTTGCCCGGGAGCTGGGTGCCGAACTGCGGGATCGGGCGGTCGTCCATGGGCGGGAAACTTCTCGACTGTGCTGCGCCGACCCATTAACTGGAGGACGGCGGCCGGATGCAAGGGCGGGGTGAACACCCGGCCCCGTCTGCCGCCGCGCGCGTTCGACTTCGGGGGATTCGCGTGACCGATCGCTCCGGCTTCCTCTTGGGCGTCGATCTCGGCGCCGGCAGCCTAAAGGCCTCGGTGATCGACGCCGAGGGCGGCCTGCTCGGCGAAGCCTCGCATCCGATCCAGACCCGAAGCCCACAGCTCGGCTGGGCCGAACAGGATCCGGAGGACTGGTACCGGGCCTTCTGCCGGGCGGTGCCGGCGGCGCTGCAGCGCTCCGGGGTGGCGGCCAAACAGCTTGCCGCCATCGGCATCAGCGGCGGCGCCCACATCGCGGTGCTGCTCGACGCCGAGGACCGGGTGATCCGCCCGGCGATCCTGTGGAGCGATCAGCGCAGCGCCGCCGAGGCGGCCGAGCTGCACGACCGCGCCGGCGAGACCATCATCCGAAGCTCGCTCAACAAGGCGAACGCGACCTGGACGCTGGCGCATCTGGCTTGGCTGCAAAGACACGAGCCCGAGGCCGTGGCCCGCGTGCACCGGCTGTTCATCTCGAAGGACTATCTGCGCTACCGCGTGACCGGCGACTGGCACAGCGACTTCAGCGACGCGGTGGGCGCGCTGATGGCGGATGCGCAAACGCGCGGCTGGTCGCCGGAGATCTGCGCGCTGATCGACTGGCCGATGAGCAGCCTGCCGCCGCTGCTCGAGCCCCACGAGCCGGCCGGCACGGTGACGGCGCAGGCGGCCGCCGACGCGGGACTCGTGACGGGCATCCCCGTGGTCACCGGCAGCAACGACACGACCGTGGAACTCTACGGCGCCGGCGCGGTCGAGGCGGGGCAGGGCGCGATCAAGCTGGCCACCGCGGGCGTGCTATTCCAGGTCGCCGAGGGGCCGGCCGTGCACCCGCCGATCTCCTGCTATCCGCACGTCATCGAGGGGCTCTATTACACGGCAACGGGGACCAACTCCTGCGCCTCGGCGCACCGCTGGCTGCGCGACCAGGTCTTCGCTCCGCTGGACGGCGGCACGCCCGAAGCCGACCTCTTCGCCGTGATGGACCGCATGGCCGGCGAGGTGCCGCCCGGTTCCGAGGGGCTGATCTTCCACCCCTATCTGCAGGGCGAGCGCGCGCCCTATTGGGACCCGCACCTGCGCGCCGATTTCATCGGCCTGACCATGCGGCACGGCCGCGCGCACATGGCCCGGGCGCTTTACGAGGGCATCGCCTTCTCGATCCGCGATCTGATGGCGGCGGCGCGCGCTGAGGGGCTCGACTACCGGCAGATCCGGCTGCTCGGCGGCGGCGCGCGCAGCGCCGTCTGGCGCCAGATCATGGCCGACGTGATCGGCCTGGAGATCGATTGCCCCGAACGCGGCGACGCGTCCTTCGGCGCGGCCCTGGTGGCGGGCCTGGGCGCGGGCCTGTTCGACTCGCCGCGGCAGGCGGTCGAGCGCTGCGTGCGCCTGACCGCGCGCTGCCAGCCGCACGCTGCGCGGCACGCGCTCTATTCCGATCTCTTCGAGATCTACAAGGAGGCGCAAGCACGCCTCGCCCCGCTGGACCACAAGCTGCACGCGCTGGCCGGTGCCTGCCCGGCGGCGGACTCCGGCTGAGCCTCCCGGCATGCGAGGAAGCAGCGGAAATGGTTGATCCCAGCCGGCACTGGGACGCGGCCTGTGCCTCGTCCTGGGACAAGTGGTTCCACGTCATCGAGGCGGCCGCCGGTCCGCTGAGCGCGCGCATGCTCGACATGGCCGGCGTCGCATCCGGGCAGCATGTCCTGGACATCGCGACCGGCCTGGGCGAGCCGGCGGTCAGCGCCGCGCGGCGGGTGGGGCCGGAGGGCTCCGTGCTGGGGATCGATCTCTCCGCCGACATGCTGGGCTTTGCGCGTCGCCGTGCCGCCGGTCTCGGCCTCGGCAACATCGCCTTCCACGAGATGGACGCGAACGAGCTGGGCCTGAACCAGCCGGCTTTCGATGCGGCGCTGAGCCGCTGGGGGCTGATGTTCATGTCCGACCTGGCCGCCACGCTCGCAGACATCCGGCGTTGCCTGATGCCGGGCGGCGCACTCGCGGCCGCGGTCTGGGGTCCGCCGGAGCGCGCACCCAGCGTGAGCCTGAGTGCGCGGGTCATCCGCGAGCGGCTGGGCATGGCGCCGCCCGACGAGGGCGCGCTCACGCCCTTCGCCCTGTGCGGCGTGGAGGCCTTTCTGGGACTCATGCGAGACAGCGGCTTCGGCGACGTCGAAGGGGAGTGGGTGCCGGTGGAGATGGTCTTCGAGTCGGCGGAGAAGTTCACCGAGTTCCGCTGGGACCGCTCCGCAGCGCTGCGCAAGCTGATTGTCGACTATCCCGAGAAAGAGCGGGATGCGGCCTGGCGCGCGGTGACGGAAGCGGCCCGCGGCTATGAGGCATCCGACGGCAGCGTCCGGATGACGAACCAAGCCTTTTGCGCGGTGGGCCGCAACTAGGACGGGGACTTCGAGCGCCTCAGCGCCGGGTCGGCGGCCGCGCCTGCATCAGGCGTTGACCGTCGGCGCCGTAGAAGAAGACCAATAGCACGTAGCGTTTGCCTGCCGTCACCGGCATGGCCTCGTGCAGCAGCGAGCAGGAGAAGACGACAGCATCGCCCGCGGCCGGGCTGTAGAGGTCGGGCCCGTACTCGGGGAAGCGCAGCTGCCCGCCCTCGTACTCTCCCGTGTTCAGGTTGAGCGTCATGGCGAAGCGGCGGTGGGCGGTGCTCAGGTTGGTATTGTCGCGGTGCGTCTTGAAGTAGCCGCCGGTCTCCGCGTCGTAGCGGACGATGCGGAAGGATTCCAAACCGGCGACGTGGTAGAAGAAGGCCTTGGCGATCTCCGGCAGCACGCGGCCCTCGATGCGTTGCTTGATCTCGGCATGGAGCGCGGGGTCCTGCACCGTGTAGTCGCGGCGCAGCTTGACCTTCGGATCGATGACCTCCTCGCCGCTGCCGTCGGCGCCGGCGCGTTGGGTTCCCGACGCCACGTGGTCGCCCGCGTCGAAGATCTCGATCAGCCGCCGGCAGAAGTCCGCTTCGAACACGTGCGGGACGTAGAGCACGGGTGCGACCTGGCCCATCTCGCGCCCATTGCGCGACGCTTGGCCCTTGAGAAAGTCTAGGATCTGCGCCGCATGGTTCGGGTCCGCAGCATTGCGGTTGATCTGCAGGACGCGCCGGTTGCGGTCGGCTACCAGGCTGGTGAAGGCGCCGCTTCCCGTGAAGTCGGCGGATTCGGTCAGGTTGTGATCGATGCCGTAGGCGCGTGCCGCCGCCCGTCTTTCGTCGGACAGCAGGAAGTCGAAGGGGAAGCTGTTGAGCCCGGCCCACTTGGCGTTGGCTTGCGGCGTCTCGTTGCTGATGGCGAAGAGATGTGCCCGCTCGTCGAGCTCCCGGTAGCGTTCGGCGAAGCCGCGCAGGATCTGCTGGCAAGCCGGCTTGTGCGTGTCGGGATAGAACAGCAGCACGACGTGCTTGCCGCGCACCTTGTTGAACAGGACCGTGGTGACGCCGCGCTGATTGACCAGTTGGAAATCGGGCAGGAAGTCCCCGACCCTCAGTTCCCGGCTCGGCTGCGGCGTGAGTTTTTCCGGCGCGATCTGCATGGCGGAGCCGGTCAGTAGACCTCGAGGTACTCGTTGCGCTCCCATTCGGTCACGTGGTCGTGGAAGCGTGCCAGCTCGAAGCGTTTGACGGTCGTGAAGACGCGCACCAGGTCCTCGCCAAGCATCTCGCGCAGTTCCGCGTCGGCCTCGAGCGCGTCGAGTCCTTCCTCAAGGCTCTGCGCCAGCTTCGGCAGGTCGGCGTTCTCCTCGCTCGGTCCCTCGACACCCGGCTGCAGCGGCCGTCGGCCCTTGATGCCGAGCAGCCCGGCGGCGAGCACGCCCGCGGCGCTGAGGTATGGGTTGCTCAGGCCCGAGGCCGCGCGCATCTCGACGTGGGCGTTCTCCTCGCCCAGATGCTTGAGGCGCACCATGGCGGTGCGGTCTTCGGCGCCCCAGGAGATGTTCGACGGCGCGAAGGTGTGCGGCTTCAGCCGCCGGTAACAGTTCGGCGTCGGACCGATGAGCGGCGCGATGGCCTTGGCGTGATCCAGGATGCCCTGGCTGAAGGCGCCCAAGACTTCGGGGATCCCGTTCGGCGCGTCGGCGTCTTCGAACGCGTTCTCGCCGCTGGCCTTGTCGATCAGGCTCATGTGCACGTGGCAGCCGCAGCCGGCCATGTCGGTCGCCGGCTTCGACATGAAGGTGGCGAGGTAGCCGTTCCTGTGGGCCAGCTCCTTGACGGCGTTCTTGAAGGTGAAGGCCTTGTCGGCGCCGGCGACCCCGATGCCCGGTCCGAAGTTGATCTCGAACTGTGACGGCGAGTACTCGCAATTGTGCGTGATGATGTCGATCCCGATGGCCTGCAGATGATCGAGGATCTCGTCCATGAAGGGGACGTAGTTGTTGCGCACCGCGTTGAAGATGTGCACGCCGCCGAACAAGGGCTGCTTGGTCTCGCCGTCGAGCAGATAGAACTCGAACTCGTGGCCCATGTTGACCTCGAAGCCCATTTCGGCCGCCTCGGCCAGCAACTTTTTGAGGACGTAGCGGGGCGCGGCCTTGAGCGGATCGCCGGGGGCCCACTGGGTGTCGCAGATCACCTTCGCGGTGCCTTCCAGCCAGGGGATGACCTGTAGCGAATCGAGATCCGGGATCAGCGACTGGTCGCGATAGTTCAGCTCCTCGTGCAAACCCGAACCCGGGACCACGCCCGAGGAACTGTCCAGCGCCAGCGTGCCGCCGTAGAAGTTGAGCCCGCGGCGCGCGTAGCCCTCGACCTTGTCGACCGGCACCACCTTGGTCCGGCTGATGCCGTGCAAATCGGGGAGCTCGAAGCGCAAGTAGCGGATGTCCTTGGCTTTGAGGTCCTCGACGAAGGTCGAGATGCGATCGTTGGCGGCCATGTCTCCCTCCCTGTCCGGGGGCCGTTGCGCGGGCCTCCCGCTTATTCCGTCGTGCCTCTCCCCGGCTCCGGCGGGCCCCGCGAGGGGCCGAGCCTCGATCCCGCCGCGGCCGTTGCGGTTGCCTCGTCGGAAGGCCGCGCGATAGGCTCGGCGATCATACGAGAGCCTTGGGAAATCGCAATCTCCGCGGCCGGATGGGCCCCAGGGGCGCCACAGGATCCGTGAACGAGGGAGGGAAAGCGCATGCTTTCGCCGCAAGGACGTGTCGTGTTGGTATCGGGCGCCAATCGGGGCATCGGCTTGGCCGTGGCGCGCTGCCTCCACGGCAAGGGCTACGCGCTGAGCCTGGGGGCCCGCGACGTCGCCGCCCTGGAGGGCAAGCTTGGCGACCTGGCCGATGAGCGTTTGCTCGCGCAGCGCTTCGATGCCGAAGACCCGAACGCCAGCGAGGCCTGGATCGAGGCCACCCTGGCCCGCTACGGCCGGATCGACGCCCTGGTCAACAACGCCGGCATTATCGGTCCGGCGCGGATCGAAGATGGCGAGGCGGCCTTCGACCGGCTCTGGGCAGTCAACGTCAAGGCGCCGCTGCGCATGATCCGCTTGTGCTTGCCGCACCTCAAGCGCAGCGGCAGCGGCCGGGTCGTGAACGTCGCCTCGCTTTCCGGCAAGCGCGTGATCAACGACAACGCCGGCTACGCCATGAGCAAGTTCGCCGTCATGGCCTTGACCGACGCGGCGCGGCGGGTCGCCTGGGACGAGGGCGTGCGCGCCACCGCCGTTTGCCCCGGACTGGTCGCCACCGATATGACCGCCGCGGTCGATTCGGTGGCTTCCGAGGACATGACCCAGCCCGAGGACGTGGCCGAGCTCGTGGCGCTGGCCATTGCCCTGCCGAACAACGCGGTGATGGCGGAGCTGCTGGTCAATTGCCGCCTCGAGTCTCTGCTCGCCTGAGACCGGGGGACCCGGCCTCCGCCTCCTGCCAGGCGCGATTGTACCTCGCTGAGTTTCGTCTTGCTTCGGGCGAGCTTGCACGGAGGGCCGGCTACTTTAGTACAGGCCGCGTAGGGGCAAAAATGGGGCGAAACCCGCAGATTTCCTTTTGCGGCAATATTTCGTGTGGACAATATTTGTAATAAGTATTATATCGTGATTATTGACATTGGGCAGGGAACCTTAAACTCGGGAGGATAGATATGGCGCGGAGACCATCGAACGCGCAGACTTCAGCCGTAAATGAAATCAAAGCTGTGGATTCCGATGCTGCTGTGGGTGCTCATGATGAGTTGATTCAGAACACGACTGACATCGTTTCGAGCTTTGTTGCCAACAACAGCGTGCCGGCCAGCGAATTACCGGCCCTGATCAAGTCGGTTGCTGAGACTTTTCGCGGCCTCGAATCGCCTCAAGCGGTGTCCGAGCCGAAGAAGCCCGCGGTTCCCGTCAAGAAATCGGTGCAGCCCGATTTCATCATTTGCCTCGAGGACGGCAAGAAGCTGAAGATGCTGAAGCGCCACCTGCGCACCGCCTATGACATGTCGCCCGACGAATACCGCGAGCGTTGGGGCCTGCCGTCGAACTATCCGATGGTGGCGCCGAACTACGCCAAGCAGCGCTCAAAGCTGGCCAAGAAGATCGGTCTGGGCCGGCGTTAGAGCCAACGGTGCGGCGGAGTCCTTGTCTCCAAAGGCGGAAGACACCATTTCCACTTGGTAGGTTGACGCTTGGGGAGCTGCAACGTGATCGGAAAGCGGTCACTCCTGGTCGCTTTTTTATTGGCCATCTCGTCGAGTGTTTCTGCCGGCGACCGTCCATCGATAACGAAACCCACCTTTCTCAATCCGCCCCCGGAACGCCTGAGCAAGACTGAGCGGTCGCGCGCCAGCATCTATCGCCAAAGCTTGCAGAGCGAAGTTCAGCGCCTGGAGCGGGAGTCCCTGCGGAACAATGGGGCCGCCCGCGCGCGCAACCGGGATGGCTCAAAGCCGAACCGGGCCCACAGCCGGGCGGTGAAACTGCAGTCGACACGCCAGGAACTGAACCGGATCAACCGCGTGGTCCGCGGCCGTCCCGCCTTGCGCTCCCCGGTCGGCAGCCTGAACGCCTCCGGACGGGCGCCGCTGCGGCGCTAAGCCCCGGTTGGCGGTCGAAAAGCGCTAGAGACGCAGAGCCTCGCACTTTTCGACGGCGCTTTCGCCGGAAAATAAAGAAGTCGTGAAGTGTGACGGCTGTCACTACGGAAGACAGCTGGCCTGACCATATGTCTTAGTGCCCCCCGTTGAAGTCCCTCAGGCGAGCCGGTTGGCTTCTGGACGGGCCGGCCGGAACCGCTCGCCAGGCGACTTCGCCACAATGGACCCCGCCATCCCAGGCAGAAACTGAGGATGGCGGGGTCTTGATTCCGGCCCCATGGCTCGCCCGCTCGAAGCGGATTGCGTCCAAAGTGGGCTGATCGGCGTAAGTCAGCCGTAGTCTCGATGATGCATTGCGGAGGACGCTCCATGGCGCGGAAGACAATCGTCGTTGCCTTCCTGTTCCTTTTGCCGCTCGGGAGCCCCGAATCGGCGGCGGGGCCGTTTGAGACCGGCGTTGCCGAGCGGGACGACGCCACCGGTCCAGCTGCCGGCGGCTCTGCGGACCTGCGTCGACGCGAAGCGGGCGGTCGTGACCACAATCGGAGTTCCGGCATGGAGCCGCCCCAGACCGGCATCGCAGGCCGTGTTTCCGGGTCGGGCGCGCCGGACGAGGTAGATGTCGACGCCGCCGCGCGCTTGGACTATTCCTCTTCGCGCGGCGGAGCGGAATGACCAGACCACGGCAAAGCACCGGAATTGCGAGGCCAATGGGTGGGCCTCTTGGGGGGCGAAGCGGGCTCGGCTCTCGCCGTCATCTCCTGCGGGCCCTGGGCGCCGCCGGCCTGTCGCTCGTCGCGCTGTCGCCGGGTCGTCCTCTCACGGCGGCCGGATCACGGGTGCGCTACTTGACCTGGGGCGGTTATGACGCTCCGGAGCTGTTTTCCGACTACCTTGAAATCCACGACGAGCCGCCGGACGTCTCGGTTTTCGCCGGAATGGACCAGGTCTTCGCCGACCTGAACGGCGGCATGACGGCGGACGTCGTCCATCCTTGCTTCGAGGCCGTGCCCCGCTGGCGTGAGGCCGGCCTGATCGGCGCCATCGACACCAAGCGCCTGCGCTTTTGGGGCGGCGTCTTGCCCGAGCTGAAGAAGCTTCCCGGCGCCGCCAGCGAAGCAGACACCTGGTTCGTCCCGGTGGACTGGGGTCAGACCTCGATCACCTACCGCACCGATCTGGTCGATGTGGGCTACGGCGGCGAATCCTGGAGCATGCTTTGGGACTCGCGTTACGAAGGCCGTATCGCGGTGATCGGGCTGGCCGAGGACTCCTGGTGGTCGGCGGCGATCTACGCCGGCCTGGCATCCGGACCGCCCGACGACGCCGCCTTCCGGGCCGTGCGCGAGCTGCTCAGGCTGCAGCGCCCGCTGGTGAGCTTCTATGCCGACGACATGGCGCGGGTCGAGCGCGGCTTGGAGTCCGGCGAGCTGGTGGCGGCCATGACCTGGAACGATACGCCGCGCCGCCTGCGCGCGAAGGGCGTCCCCGTCAAGTTCGCCCAGCCGAAGGAAGGCGCCTTGACCTGGTGCTGCGGCCTGGTGCTGCACCAGCGGGCCCCCGCCTACGACAAGGCGCACGACTTGATCGATTCCCTCATATCGCCCGAAGTCGGCGCCTACATGATCGAAACCTTCGGGTTCGGGCACGCCAACCGCCTGTCGTTCGACCGAGTCGGCGAGGATCGGTTGATCGACAGCGGCCTGTCACGCTCGCCGCGCGAGCTCCTCAAGAAGGCCGTTTTCGTCGGGCCGCAGGACGGCGAGGTCAGCGCGCGGATAGAGCGCGACTGGTCGGAGGTGTCGGGCGGCCGGTGATCCCGGCATGCCGTCCGTGGCCGGATCACAGGTACCACGCGTACTCGCGGTCGGTGATCAGGCTCAGGAACTTCTCGTACTCGAGGCGCTTGGCGTCGACGTAGATGTCGATGTACTCGCGCCCGATGTAGTCGCCGAGCACGGGCGCTTCGGCCAAGCGACGCAAGGCGCTCGGCAGATCCATGGGCAAGTCGGGATCGACGCTCTCCGAGGCGTTGCCCTGCCAGGGCGGGCCGGGGTCGATCTTCTGGGTGATGCCGTGGTGCACGCCGGCCAGCACCGCCGCAAGCACCAGGTAGGGGTTGGCATCCGCCCCGGCCGGGCGATGCTCGACGCGCCTTGCGTCGCCCGGCCCGCCCGGCACCCGGAAGGCCAAGGAACGGTTGTCGCCGCCCCAGCTCTTGGTCACGGGCACGAAGAGGTTGGGTCCGAAGCGGCGGTAGGCGTTGATGTTGGGCGCCAGGATGGCCATCGACTCGGCCATGGTCGCGGCCAGGCCGCCGATCGCGTGGCGCAGCGTCTCGCTGCCCAGCGCGCTGCCGTCGTCGAAGACGTTGCGCCCGCGCTTGTCGATCAGGCTCAGATGCACATGCATGCCGTTGCCGGTCTGATCGAGGAAGGGCTTCGACATGAAGCTGACGTCCAGCCCGCAACGCAGCGCCACGTTCTTGAGCATGTGGCGCAACAAGGCGCCGTAGTCCGCGGCCACGAGGGCGTCGTCCCGGTGGCGCAGGTTGATCTCGAATTGGCCGGCGGCGTACTCCTTGCTCGCCACGGAGACGGGGATGCCCTGCGCCTCCCGCGCCGACTCGATGCCCTGAAAGAACGAGGGGAAGTCGTCGAGTCGATCAATGGCGTAGACCTGACCGGCGGGCTGGCGCCGGCCCGTGGTCTCCGAGACCGGCGGCCGCGGACGGCCGTCCGGGCCGCGCTCGAGGTCCAGCAGATAGAACTCGAGCTCGAAGGCGACCACCGGCGTGAGCCCGAGCTCCGCGAAGCGCTCCAGAACCGCCGCCGCGATGTTGCGCGGGTCGACGATAGAGGGCCGTCCCGTCTCGTCGTGCATGGTCATGAGCACCTGGCCGCGCGGCTCCGCGGCCCAGGGCACCGGCATCAGGCTGCCCGGCACCGGGATCGCCGTGCCGTCGGGGTCGCCGTCGGTGAAGCCGCGGCCGGCGGGGTCGAGCGATTCCCCCGTGACGTCGAGCAGGAAGGCGGAATAGGGGATCTGCAGGCCGGCCGTGTAGAGCTTCTCCGCGTCCTGGCGCGGATAGCGCTTGCCGCGCACGATGCCGGACATATCGATGAACATCGCATCGACGCTGTGCGTCTGCGGGTGCTCGGTCAAGAATGCCTTGAGCTCCGCCGTCGCGCTGGCGGCTTGGCGTTTGCCGGCCATCGGCACGTCCCCCCTAACCTCGGTCGTCTTTCCAACGATAATACAGATAGGCGGCGCGCAAGGCCCAGAGGCGAAGCGCGGCGAGCGGAAAACGCGCCGGCAGCCCGCGCATGACGGCCGGCACCATGTCCAGGTCCCGGTTCGAGCCGGCGATCAGGCGTGCCAGCGTCATGCCCGCCCAAGGCGCCGTGTTGACGCCGTTGGCGTGGTAGCCGAAGGCGTACCAGACGCTCGGATCCTCCTCCAGCCGCCCGAGCGAGGGGGTCAGCCGGCGCGTGACGCAGACCAGGCCGCGCCAGAAATGGCTGATCTCGACACCGCGCCAGGCCGGGAAGAGCTCGCCAAGTCGCCGCTGCATCCAGGCGCGCATGCGTGCGCCGTCTTCCGGGCGGCCCGTGGTGTCGCCGCGGGCCCCGAACAACAGGCGGCGGTCCGGCAGCAGGCGGTAGTAGAACAGCAGCTCGCGCGTGTTGCAGATCGGGTTCTCGGTGCGCCAGCGCTGGGCCTCGAGCTCGGCCGCGGTCAGGGGGCGGGTCGTCACGATGTTGGAGA
>JAAUYJ010044331.1_pt1 | contig 22640 bp, 14 predicted proteins | sample 7278031 | NCBI WGS metagenome assembly JAAUYJ01 (sample SAMN14350222, study PRJNA611818) | marine sediment metagenome | isolation source: surface marine sediment (1.8m) | place: French Polynesia: Moorea | collected 2018-08 | reverse complement strand
GGGGTCTTTTCTACAAGCGGATTGCTGATGGCTCAAGACCTCTGGTTACGCAAGGATGCCAGGAAAAGTGTCAAAGCCAAGAAGGCAGCGTTTGGACCACTTCAGATTGCAATAATGGGCACTGAAATCGCTTGGTCAGCAAATAGGGAGTCAAGTTAGGACTGTTGTCATGGAGATTAAATAATGTACATGTGCATTTGTGCTTTTAAACATTTTGTCTCACATGAGCTCGTATTAAACTGAACATTTTATTGGAAACGATTGTTCCAACGGAAATATCATCCGACAAATTAAGACAAATTAAAAAATAGTTATTTTTTAGGCTTTGTGTTTTAAAGCTAGTCTTTTCTCTTAAACAAACAAACACGTTTGTAAAAACAACGGAACATTCTGCTAAATTTTTGCTTTTTTTCCCTATCGTTTAAGCAACTAAAGCAAAAGAAAAAAAGATTTTCCTGAATACAACATTGGTTACCTATTCAATCCTGCAACAATATTGTTTCTGTTTTTTGGCCCTATATTTGTTGGAGAATAATTCCCATTGCTGGGAATACTTATTTTCTTTTCTTGTTTTTCTTCCTCGTTAGACTTTTCGACTTTTTTAATACTTTGCGTTTCCATACTGATAGCGTCAAATGTAAAAAGAGTAACGGATGCAAAAAAAACCCTTTTTCTTCCGATACCTTTCTATTTGTGACTTTCTTTTGAGCAGCTGCCTGCGCATATAAAAAGAAAGCTTTTCAAAGCTACTTCTCATAGCAGTTTTCTTTTGTAGGCAGCTGAACGTAACAAGATTAAAATTGATTAGTTCACTTCTTAAAGTCTGTGCAAAATATTTCAATAATTTTACGTTTTTACGTTTACGTTTTAAATATTTTTTGTAAAGCAACTATGTTTTTCTTCTCCCAATTTTTTTCCCATTACTGGTAACATTTTAGCACTTTTTGTTTTACCAAAATATTTACCAAAATTAAATAATGTTTGTTCTGTTCATTCTTTTAATATTTATATTTTGTCTATTCAAGAGGGTTTCACATGTCATTGAATCGACAAAAAAATGCGTAACTATAACTGTTTTGACACCCTGTGGTAGCTGATATGTGCATTGAAAAACAGGTCCGTTTGCAGAGTTGATAATGTCAAACCTGAAAAAAGTAGAATATGTTACTTTTATTCACTGTCATCTCATTCGATTTTCCCTAATAATATGTACGTATTGTATGAATATCCTACGCAATAGCCAATATATATGGTAAATATAAATCTTTCAGTTATAAATACTTACAAACCATTCAGAGTCATTTTGGCAATTAGACAACATGCTGAAAAAATATTTAGTAGGTCAATATGTTCCTTCAAATCTATCAAAAGTAAAGACGTACCTTTCCGTTTCTGATTCAATCAAATCAGGATGTTGGGCACAATGTTTTTGTTCATTTGGCGAGCAAAATTGAATGTACCGATCCTTGGTGACTTTTCTGTTTTTCTCTTTAACCCTCGCTCCACAGGGTGGTTCTCGTTTCCCTGGTTGTCTATCATTGATGTTAAAGCAGATGAGCTTTGCTGAAAAGGGTCATCCTACAAAAAAAAGCGTAGATTGACAAAGTACAATTAAATTCAAGCTATGATTGATACAAGTACAAGCACACGGCATGCATTGTTGTATGGCTAATATAAAAAAGCTATTGTATATACAATTGCAAAAATAGAATTGTTTTGGTGTTTCAAATACGAAATGTAGAGTAAAATTGTATTTGGAAAACTTTTTGTTAGCAAAAAATACCTTTATCACATTACGTCTGAAAAGGGTCGTCCTGAAAAACAAAATCTTTTTCATACTTTGCTTTTTTGCATTTTTTGCCTTGAAACATTTTTTACCAAACTAACGCAAAATATCTAAATAGCAAAGAGTAATACCTGAATTGGAGGTGTAGAATCAAAGATATGATGGGTATTTCCTGTAGCCATTAGCGATGTTGATGTGTACATTTGACTTTCCAAATTCATGTTCCCCATTCCCAAGCTGCCAACTGAACCAGCATTACTTCTAATCCCAGAAGCATCATTTGATCCTTGTGCAGTTGGAGCCATTTGATTAGGTGTAAAAAGGCATCCATTTGGAGTTTTTGTCACTAAAATTGTTTAAGTTTTAAGTAAATGTAAAAAGGAAACACATTTTCTTTTTAATGTTAAAATATATATTGCCATGCATAGTCAATTTTTAAATATTCTCACTTTGAAGTCCCACAGATGGTGGTAGCTGGATTCTTATTCTTTGGTTTGCTCTTGATTCTCTTTTTCTCCACCTTACAATCCAACAAGCAATAGTAGATGCTGTGGCTAGCAGGAGAGCTGCCAAAACAATAGATACTGTTGTTGTAGTATCTGTTCCCATCCATGTAGGAAAAGTAATGGCTGAAAGTACTCTTTTAAATGTCCTATTCCTTTGACATGTATATTATTTCTTTTAAAAACCTGTGTTGTCCGTAGAGAAACTGTTTAGAATGGTTTCATCTTCTTGCTTTTGTTTCAAATGACAAGGACAAATTCTGCCAGTACTCATGATGGCAGAAAAGAGAGAGCCTTGCAATTTCACTAAAAAAATATAAAAAAGCATTAAAAAATTATTTGTCAAAAAGTGACGTATAACGTATTAGATCTTACATGAGCAAAATTGCGAGTGACGTTCATCAGAACTATCTCCGCAATGGTCTACATTGTCGCATACTAGATCGTTGTCAATGCATATTTTAGTATCGCATAAGAATCCTAACCGGCAACCGTTTTTTTCTGCTCCCTGCAATAATTTTTTTTACTTTTGTGTCTAATATGTCCCGTTTGTTATGTTTTATTTTTTATGTTCACCTTGAAAGCCGTTATTATTAGTTTGAATCCGTGTTCTTTCGTTCCCCATGAATCAGTTCTGTATTTTAGTGTAACAAAATTTGTGTCAGTGTAGAAGTAGCCTCCTCTTCCAAAACTTGCTTCGGTTGCATCACAAGATAAATTGGCCTTGAAAGAATTAAAAATGTGTGTTTTGCATTAAAAGAAAAAACTAAGTTAGACGACCTGCGGCAAGGAATGACAGAAGATTTTTAAAGATTGCCGGTTTCAAAGTACTTTTCTAGAAGTACGAAAAAATCACCGATTTTTAGCGATTTGCTTTTTTAACCTCTTTTGACCTTTACATATTCTTAAAACTTAAATTTGACCTTATCCGCTCAACATAATTTGGGGGTGCCCGCAGTTTTCAATTTTAAAAATTTCCTTTCTAAGCATATTTGGACCATAAATGTGAAATGTAATTGTTTTTGATTGTTTGCATAGAGCTGATTGGTCACAAAAAGTGTCCTTTTTGAAACAGTTTTTAAGTTCTACCTGTTACTTTGACCTGTAAGGTCATTTTAGTGCTCAAAGAAAAAAATCCCAAAATCCAACAACAACTTGGACCACTACTTGAGCTGACGGCTATCGCCGCAGGTAAAAAAAAGTAAACAACACTTACCCTGTGGTTTCCAATGGCGTGTGCTCCGTCGTACAAAATTAATCTGTCATTGCAGTCAATTGACAAACGCTCAAATCGGAGCATAAACCGCTCCAAAATACTTTCCGTTTGAAACGTAATGACACAATCAACATCACGTTCATTGTCAGACGTTAAAACAGCTCCGTCTACTGGTCTTGGAAGAGAAGAAAGAAAGCCTGAGTGACTTCCATCACATAGTTTGTCTATTGTCACTGAAACAAGGTGCAATGAAAAATTTGTGAAAACTGCTTTTTCACTGTTGGTTCTTACAAAACTCATTTTTGATGGCGAGATTGACGTTGAAAAAGTTTACTGAATACCACAACCACGTAAAAAATAAACCGATTTGGTTTCTTTGTTTGCTAAATGATTTTTTTCTCACACGCGATCGATGAACTGAATGATCCATTTTTGATATATTTATAAAATACCATTTGCAACTCACTGTCTTTTTACTGGACAATTGGCCTTTCTTTTTGAAATCTAAAAAAGGCTTTCAACAAATTGTAAACGGCGCGATGATTACAAAACATTACAATTTTTTAAGAACTACGAAGAACAAAACGTAATTTCTTGTTGTACTTAAAGCACAGACCGCATCGCATTATAGACCATAAAGACGTTAGCACATAAGAAAATATATAAATATATGTTTCAAATCTGCAAATAATAAGTACACAATAAATTGTGACTTCAATTTTTTTGCTAATCACCTTGGAATCCGAAGGTCTTCAAAAGAGTCAAACATACTAGTCAATCTATGCCAAATGGATAATATACTTAATAAATTTCTTACAATAGAGGATACATTAAACACTAAGTAAGTGGTCACCAACCAGAGTGTGATAACAACAGTCATTTTCGTTACTATGTTTGAATGAGATGAAGCTGAAAGCCCTTTCATCAGCCCCACAAGAAGACTAGCGTAAGGGAAAATAATTACAGACAAAGGTGCCATATATGGAAGGACAACCTAAAAAATATGTATTTTTTCCGCTTTAATTGTTATATAGAAACAATAACACTAGTCACTAGGGCTAGGAAATGAAAATGGGTGCAAAGGAAGGTTTCAAGAAAGTAGCTGGGCGGGATCCTTTCAAATGCTTGTAGTGTATTAAGAACAAAAAACAGTTGCAAATGCAGGTCTGGCTCATTGCTCAACTACGGGTGCTCCAAGTCGCCATGCTATGGACTGCTGATTCCCAACCTATGAGTCTAGAAATTAAGTGCTTAGAAAGTCTTGGATCCAGCAGTTTGTGTAAAACCTGTAACTCTTGACATAGACCTGTAATACAAACCAAACCAAACCAATAACACTGTTCAAACCTTTGCACCATAAAGAAAATCAAGCCAAAACATCAGAAGCGCACCAAGTTTAAAAAGTGAATCGTTTCAGGCGCCATTTGTTGTCATTTTCCCTACTTTGAAAATGTCATAAATGTTCATACTATTACCTCATAGCATAATCTGTAGGCTGCGGCAGTCTCTCGATACAGTAAAATGCTTTTTTCAGTTTCCAACGGTTTTTCAAAAATTGGAGGTACCTCAAAGTTACAGTACTGTCGAAAGTGCGAAGTTACCGCTCGTTCCATTTCCGTATCGTAGGTTGCCAGGATGCTTTTGCTGTAGAAAGCGCTAGGAGTTACAAGAAAGATCGTTGTCACCATGCAGGAAGCAAGTACGAAGGGAGTATATTTCATTGACATGATGTGTTCATATGCACGGGTCGGATCAAGAAAAAAAGTAATGAACGCATGGTACACCAGCACCACAAGGAGCACAGAATATGTTATCTGGTACCTAAAGAAGAAAACTATTTAAATTTTATTTATCACATAAGAAAAATTTGAAAAATTACTTTTCCACGAAAAGAATGGCAGCAGTGTAGAAGGTTTGCACTTTGCTGCGTCCTAAAAAATAATCGACTTACCAATGTGAGACAAACTGCCATATAGCGCATGTAGCGTCACTCTGAGCCCATTCTGGAGTGTGCGAGTTTCCCCAGTTTGCCAACTCCAGCGAGACCTTGGCGTAGAAGGCGAGGTCTGGCACAAAGAAGGCGCAGATGATCAGGTAGAACACGGGCGTCGTCTTTCTCTTTCGAACGACAGCAAAGAACAATAGTAGGTTGAGAACCAGAGAAATTGTTATCTGTAAGATGAAGGTTCTTGTAATTACAACAGCAGTTTGTATTAATTCGAGCTTTCCTACCAGTAAGGCGAATGCAATTCTGGTCACGATCAGTTCTGCAGGGCTGTAGAGTGCTGGAAGCGTGTCCTCAGTTGAGGACGGGTGTGTAGGCGGCGACTCGGCCTCCAGATCTCGTGGGCCAAGAAAACTGTCATCCTCTCCCGCATTCATGACGGAAGCTTACTGCGCAAAGACCGTGCAGAACAAAGACGGATTTAGGACACCAAGACACCACCCAGGTCCAAAATGAGCTCATCATCACAAAAAAGACGAAGGGAAAAGTCGTGCGTGGGTAGTAGATGTGACCAAGAGAAAAGCCGTGAAACTTTCCAAATATACTTCCTGCTGCCCCAACACACAATGCGGCGTTTTCCTCTTAGACGGAAGAATTAAAATTAGTTCCACCTGCTTTACTAAATGTCCTGGATCGGCTGTTTTGGTACGAGCGGACAGCAGTCGCTTTGTACACTTCTATCAGTACTATATTCCTCCACCAAAAGTGGCACTTCACGGCCTGAAAGTCTTGGACATCTAGGTGCTCAGGTGTGTGCGCGCCCGCCCGCCCCGCAGCAGCGTGCTTACGGTATTTAGGTTACATACGGAGGAAAGGGAAAAGGAAAGTGCTGCGAGTGGAATAGGCGTGGAAGGCAAAAGAAGAGATGAAGGAAGAAGAGAAGTTGAGGAGATTTCGAACCAATCATATATTGCTGCTGGTTTTTGAAAAGGGCCTTATTTTTTCCTAAGATGGCGGCCTTGATTGTATTTGTACTTTTAAATCATGTCAACATTCTGGACAATAGCAACCGATGATGATACCCTCCTGAACATTTGTATCGAGATCTGTGTATAAATGCTATGAATCTCCGACTTATTTGGCTCTTTTGGGAACTAGCTCTGGAAAAGCAGGCGAGTAGAACAACTAGAGAAATCGATGTATGCGAGGAAAATACATAGTGGGAATCAGCGCAATCTTTTGGAACTCACTCGCTTTATTTTTAAATATTCATGTAGTATGTACCTGTAAATAGAGGCTTTTGGGGTACAAGGATAGCTGAGACACTATCTACAGCGTACGAGACTATCGTACTATCTTATGACATTAAAAGTCTTTGACGGTGGTTCTGTTGACCTCTACTACTGAATGGATTTTCTTTGCCTCTAAACAAGGCCATGACTTATTTACAAGGGGAGAAAATTTTGGAGGGCCAATTTGAAAGATCAAGCTTTTTTTATCACATTATACTTAATCAAGTTTTTAAACCATGTCTTCAACTTGGTGCGGTGTTTCCAGAAACTTGAGGGAGTGGGGAATGGGTGGCTACTGTATATACAGAGAAGGGGGGAGATATTTTCCTGCAGACAATCTTTTCGGGAAAAAAAGCAAACACTTTTTATATCTGAAAACGAGTAGTGGTACAGGTAGCACGGGGCGGAGAGATCTGAGAGAGGAGTAGTGGTTAGTATGGTGGAAAGAGCGGAAGTGTGTCTGGCTCATCGCAGCGAATGAGTACTGACGGGACATTCTCGCTTTTCAAATCCTTGTTCCGTCTTGGTCTTTTTCTTGCTTTTTCTAATCAGGGTCTGGCGGCGGGGCAAAAGGCAGGGGGAAAACTCTCCTCCTCTTCCCTACCGTAATTTTGTACAACATATGTTGTTAGTACTTACACAGGGTGGTTCAGTAAAAAAACACAGGAAACCTTTTTTGTTTTGGGTAGGGAAATGGCGAAAGGGGAGAAACAATTTCTCTCGTGCTTCTGGTCCAGAGCGGGCGTATCGGTGCTGAAGCAAAAACGCTTCAAGATGTTCCAATCTTCTCTCTGGTGCGCTCTTCTTGCAATGTTTTTGCTTTTCCCCACCCCCGGCGACAGAGGGAAGCGTCCTTCGCTGCCGAGAGGGGGAAAGAAACAAATCAGGGGAAAGTAGGGCAAAAGAAAAGTGCCTCTTTCTCTCATTCAACAGGGGCAAAGGTATTTCTTTTTCATTTTGAGTGGAGAACAGCTCCAGGGACTAATTTAGACATGCGGGACAGGTAAACCACCTGAAATGTCTGTCTTCTCCACTTAAAGCTCCAACCCAGCCAAGAGTTTTTCTTCCTTTCTTTCTTCTGTCGCAGCTCAAAACTGCATGTCTTCCCCTGCTGCTGCGGCCGCGTCCTGCTCTTCGTCATACTCCGGTCCGAACCCCACGACATCTGCGCCGCATCCGCTGAAGGGACTGAGGGCGCGGCAGGTGAACAGGACGACGCGCTTCTTCTTGCGGTTGTAGAAGAAGTAGTTGAATGACCACAGGCACCCTTCCTCTCCAAAGGGGTCCGAAGCAAGGTCAGGGTTGTACGAGTAGATCTCGCATCCGGGAAGGTCGATCTCAGCGTTCATCGTCACCCACAGAGAGTCATGGGCCTTGGCGTAGCGGTCGGTCGCTGTCACAGACAGAAGACCGTCGATGTTGGTCGTCACGTACTGAAAATACATTCCCAATTAACCCTTCTTTGGCATTTTTTGTGCGGCAGTGCAATGTACTCACGTTCAGGCTTGGCTCTTTGACGAACTCGCTGCTCTTCGCGTCCGAGAAGTCATAGTCCGGGAATGCTGCGTTTAGCGTCGAGATGAGGTAGAAGAGCGTCTTCCTGCTGATGGTGTCGCAAAGGACGCCCTCGCCGTCGCTCCTGGAAGCGGAGATGGAAGAGGCCGGTTCAGACGTCCCCGCCGCCATTGCCGCTACAGCTCCCCCCGCGGCTGCCGCCCCCTCCTCCTCGTCGCTGCTCTTGCAGCTGGAGTAGGATCTTAGGTAGCTCTGCTGCGGCGAAAGGCTGTATCCTCCGTATCCGTTGTGCGGAGGGCTGAGTGCCTCCAGCGCGTGCGGCCCGCCGCTGCCGCCCTCGGCGCTGAAACGCTTGTAGAACTGCTTGTCCGACCCGATCATCTTGCACGAGTAGGACTCGATCCTGGAAATGAAGACAGACAGGAGAGCTTCAACAAAGGGGCAGAACAGTCCCGCCGTATTATTAAAATTGGCGCGCATAAGAACTATCAAAGATTCTTTGGATTTCGAGAACCTTTGCGAGAAGGGCTATCCACGGTCAGGCGCTAAAAGATGTCACGGAGCAGGGGGAATAGGGAATACAGCAGTCCCGTTTTTACTATTCCTAATCTAACCTAACCTTGCCTAAAAGGCATCCCTAGGCCCCTAAACTAGGCCTAGGCCCCTATGCTAAGTCCTGAACCCATATGCTAAGTATCCCGCCATATGTTAAGTATTTCTAACTGTATATGGTAATTTCCTAAGCTACGTTTTATAGCATAAAGGACGGGACTGCTCTATTCCCCCTGCTCCAAGATGCCTCTTTTCTCACCTTCCCACAATCTTTGCCTCTCCCGTCTCCACGAAGAGGGCAGAGTTGACGGCCTCGAAACTGGAGCTCTCCAACAGCTTCATCTTGATGAAACACACAGACGCACTTGAGAAACAGTCCAAAGTCACTGTCCAAGACTGGCGAAAAGGCTTCTTGGGAGTTGTGTTGGGGGCCTCGGGAACCGTCCGAAGGCCTCCACGCAAAACACTAATACACTTGCACTGTGGGCGGGCAAGAGGGCCCCTCTCAGGCGGTCGCCGCCGCCGCCGCTCGAACGTCCTTTGCTCGTATTATTGAGGGCAGTCTCTTTCTTAGTGCCAAGAATGGTCGCGACGAGGAGCACGGAGGAGAGGACATGGGGACGGAAGTGGCGGCGGCGGCGGAGGAGGAGGAGGACATGGTGGACATCTCCCCGGGGCGCAGCATCCTCCTCAAGGACCAACAACTCGCACAATTCCAGGCACTCCAACGGAGGCGGGAACAATTGACCCCTACTCTTTTGGAGGTCACTTTTGAGGTCGCGACCGCGGGCGGAGGACACTTTTCGAGGTCAGAAGAAGTGCACAAAGTTGGCGTTGTTCGCGGTCAGATTTTCTTTCCTTTTCTCTCTCTTGTCAAACTGAAATTTATTTTTGCTTGCACTGTGGCGCTGCCTGGTAACGGACTGAGACCACTTTTTTATGCGGAAAAGTGCCAAAAAGGGATAAAAAAGTACAAAATGTGAGCTCACGACCGACAAACAAGCAAGTAAAGGATGTTACAAGTTCTTTTGTTTTGTTTTATAATTAAATATTCTCACTAAAAAACGTTTTCAAGTTTTTCAACGTTTTTTGTGCAGTATTGTAGTAAGAAAAAAATGATTTTAAAATTATATTCTCCGCTTTTGGTCAAAATGACGCAAATAGCCTATCCAAGATGGCGCCTTTAAGCAGGCGGGCGGGCTAAAGGAGAAGAAAAGCAGAGAAGGAAGAAAGCGAGCACAAAGGGACTAGAAATGGATAGAGATGTTATCAAGCCTACTTTTGTCGAGCTCGAGTCGGGCCGAGCTTTTCAGGATCGAGCTCGGGTCGGGTCCAGCTTTTAGGTTCGAGCCTCAGGTCGGGTTGGGTCGGACAATAAAACGCGAGCTCGGGTCGGGTTTTGCGAGCTTTATGTACTGTAGAATCAGGCAACTTCAAAAATCACAGAACTCCTTCATTTTTTTAACTTTTTGGTTTAATTCTGCTATCTAACTAATTATAAAAGGTAAAAATACTATTTAAAATTATATAAAGACCGCCGGAGGCTGCCATTTTTTTACAATTTAACATAGAATTTTGCCAAATTTTGCTCTTTTTGTCAAAATTCCAGGCTCGCGAGCCTGAGTGCGGGTGGCGGGTTAGTGCGGGTTGGCAACATAGGGTGCGGGCTTGCGAGCCTACGAGCTCGAGCCTAGGCTCGATAACATCTCTACTTGACACAGCCAGAAAAAAAAATGCCAAAAAAATCTTGGCCCTTTGAGTTTTGACCTTCCTGGAAGGTCGGACGTGGCCAACTTTATCGAGATCTCTAACGTGCGTCCCTGTGGTCACCATCATGTCCTCTTCCAAGGTGTTCGAGCTGTCTCCTGCACTGGACAGGGTGCACATGGAGCAGGGAGAACAGGTGAGTCAACATGTAGTCAGGCAGGCAGGCAATTTGACCTCCTATTTCCTTGTTCCTGTCCTCAGATCGAGACCGTGGAGCTGTGCGGCTTCTCACTGTACCTGGCGACGACCCTGGGCAAGATCATGAGGTTCAGGTTGGCGCAGGACGGAGACGAACAGGGCAGGATGTCATCGGCAGCCAAGGTGGCCGAGAAGAGCATGGGGCCGGTGAGGATGTGGAAGACGTGCACCCGTATGGTCCTATGCATGTCGGAATCTCTTTTTCAGAAGTCTCCCGTGACGTTCGTGCGGTCGGCCTCCGCCCTGTCCCGTCTGTTGGTGCTGTGCGACGGGGTTCTCTCCGTGCTATCGGTGGCAGAGGACGGCGACGGTGGAGGGAAGGTGGGGCCAGGGATTTCCCTCCGCAATTGCAACATGCCTTACATGAACTCTTCCCTGTCTCTTTGTACCAGGATGACCTGTCGCTGGTCCCCCTCTCTGGCGCGGCCAAGCTCCGCGGCGCCCAGGCCTGCTGCGTCAACGAGAACCCCAGGACGGACGATCCCTTCGCAGTACAGGTCAGCTCATTCTGTTTTCTAGGAAAAATTGGTAGGATCGTTCTTCTTGGACCTCGTAGAAAAACGACGTGCGTAGCCCGTAGCCTAGGCATCTTCCTGTCAGCAACCACCAGCAGATCAACAGCAGGCCAGTAGGGAAACCAGAGAGGTTTTCCCTGTGGCACACAGTATCAGCAACCAACGCGATTAAAACTAAGAACACAACTTTATTTAAGTCTACGATAAGACATCTTATACGACTTGGCAGGCCTGGGACCAGTTCCATCTACAAGATAAAACGGCAGAAAAGTATTGTCGAAGCTTAGCGCAAAAAAGCTTGTTGATAATGTTGGAACATCAAGTCGCACAAAAACTATTTCTCTCAAATTTTCAAACACACTTTGTGCGACTGACTAATTACGCTCACGCTTGACTTTTCAAAGCTTTTGCGATTTGGAAACCTTGACGTATTGCTTATGGAATTGGTCCCCTGGCACTGGCTATGAAACGTGTCAACCAACTAATTGGAAGTTGGTGGAGCATTGGGAATCCTCTCGCGAAAAGATTGTTTCTGGAGCACTGGTTCTCTCCGTATCTCTTGCGAGTGGCGATGGCCTCGCCACTAGGCAGCTTCGTATGCACTTCTGGACGTTGATACCGCCCCGTGCTTGTTCCAATGTCTCCAGACGTTGTCGTGATCCTTGCTGATCGCCCTTGACGCGTCATATATTCAGCTTGTGCGTTAATACCACATACAGACTTCGGAGGCTTTGGAGATGCGTCCTTTCTTTGGTACTAATTTAGTCAAACTGATTAAAAAGCTTGGGCTTCCCCATGTAACCGGCTCTTTAAATTGACCGAAAAATAGATATTTCAAATTCAAAATTCAAAACAGTGATTTCCCCCCCTAATTTATGGGAAATAGCATGACTTGTTTGTGTTTTTATTGTACCGTAGTTCTAAAATTTATCGTATTTTCGCCCTCATGTTAGATGTGCCTGGCCAAGAAGAAGCAGATCGCCGTCATAAGCATCACCGAAGCAAAGCTGGCTGTGGAACGGGTGTGCGACCTCAGCGACCAGGTACGAGCGCAATAGCAACTTTGCATTTAGTTCCCTGTGCAAGAAAAACTTGCGGTTTTTTTATCAGGTGACCCTGGTGTCCATGGACGGCAACTTTGTTTGCGCCGCCCTCGCCTCGCACTACGTCATGTTCAACGTGTCCAGCGGCGACAGCCAGGAGCTCTTCCCCTTCGAGGGCTGCCCCGCCGTCGCCAGGATAGCCAAGGAGGAGTTCCTGCTTAGCGCCCCTGGCGGCCTGGGCATGTTCGTGACGGCCGAGGGCGTCTCCCAGCGGCCGCCCATCCAGTGGTCCTCCGCGTCCTCCGCCTCCTCGCCGGCATCAGTGAGCGCCTTCGCCTTCCACTCGCCGCACATTGTCGCGCGTGGGGAGGACGTCATTGGGGTGTACAGGTGAGCGCTTACGTGCAAAACAGTTAATTTTGGTTTCAAACGATATTTCAAGCGCGATTGAGAGGGCGACTTCCGGATCGGTTTGTAAAGGTTTTTTTATTCAAGCAAAGTTTAGGCGCCAACATGTCTTTGCTCTTGAATTTCCTTTCACTGCGAAGCGCTGGATAAGTCCCCGCTTCCGATTAGCCCGCAGCCGTCCACGGTGAAGTCAGCCCCGCTGGTGTAGCCGCACTTGTCGTTGTCGGCCTGGGTGCGGATGGGGATTTTTAGAGACCTTTTGTTGCAAAGCCCATTATTTTTCAACGTACCAGGAAGGCGACCGTGTTCCCGATGTGATCCGGCATCCCCACCTTCTTCAGGGGCTGGAACTTCTTCATCATCTCCTTCATTTGGTCGTCGCTGGAAAAAAATACCAGTTAATATTGAGACGGGCTTTCCTGCAACGGTTCAGTATGTTCCTCACGTGACTTCACTGGTCCCCGAGGCGTCCTTGAAGGCTGCCCTGAGCATGTCGGTGAAAATTGCTCCAGGGCTGACGACGTTCACTCTGACCTCGTGCTTGGCCTCCTCCAGGGCCATGTTCTTGGCCACATAGGTAACAGCAGCCTTGGAGGCACCGTACGCACCAAGTGCTTCCATGAACTTGGAACCTGAGTAAGAAAGGTTTGTTTGCCATTTGGAAAATGATAAACTTTTACTTTTTTACACACTTCCAATGGATGAGATGAAAATGATGTTGCCCTTTGTTTTCCTGATGTGTGGCATGGCCTCCTTGGCAGTCACAAATGGAGAGGTGACATTGAGGTTGAAAATGCTCTGGAATTGCTCAGTGGGCATTTCAGCCAGGTTTGTGCCTCCATATTTGGCTGCATTGTTGACCAGGACATCCAATCCTATGATAGGGAAGTTGTAATTGTGTGATTGGATCTTTCACTATCATTACACTTACTTCCAAAATGCTTGACAGTCTCCTGGACAGCCTGAGCACATGCCTCCAGGTCAGAGAGATCCTTAGTTACCACCAGGATGTCCTTTGCTCCCAGCTTCTTACATCCTTCTGCCACCTTCTCCAGGCTCTCCTTTCTCCTTGCCACGAGTGCCAGCTTCTTCCAACCAGCCTTGGCCATGCATTCAGCAATGCCAACGCCGATGCCACTGCTGGCGCCAGTGATCAGACACACCTTGTCAGCCATGTTGTTGCACAGTGATTTCAATTCAGATTGGCAAACGAAAGAGTTGGCCTCTTTTATGTATCCGCAAGAGAGATACGGTGTACACTGTACACTATGCTCACATGAGGCACAACGGGTTTCAGGACATTGAGTACGCCTGTTGCTGCTCTAGATGTACTATAGACCCTATTTCATCGGCAAAGATGAATTGTTGAAGTCAAAGAGTACGTCTTCTCTCATTATTGACCCATCAAAAAGGAGTAAATGGAGAAGTCTGTCGTCCAAAATCTGGATTTCTTGTCTTTTCGATACGTGGCATTCATAGGTGGAGTAAGTTAGAATGCTCCGGGTGCATGCACGGTACTTAGTAAGAAATATTTATTGTGTGACTTTTATAGCAATATTTTTTACAGGGCATGGTGCTGCACACTGGAGCAGTAAAATAATACATGTTATACTGTATAACAGTATAACGATGCTAACTAGCGGCAATTATAACGAGAGGTTAGAGTCAGAGTCTGTTAGGTATAGTCATAGCCTTAGTTTCAGGGCTCATTTTTTTATTTCCTCATTTTTGCCTTCTCACGAGAAAACGTGGCCGTCATAGCATTTTTCTCTCTACTTTGCGCTGGCCCACTCGGTGGCCTTGCTGAGCTCGTCCTCTCCCGTGCCCAGGACTCCGCCCCCGTCCACCACAAAGTCAGTGCCGGTTGTGTAGCCAGAATGCTCGTCGCTGGTCTGAACAGAAACAGAAATCTGTACATACTTTGCAAACACAATAGGGAAAGTTTTCATACTAGAAATGCGACAGCTTTTCCGATGTGGTGCGGCATCCCCAACCTCCTCAGCGGCTGGAACTGCGTGACCATGGTGTCCTTCAGCACCTCGTCGCTGATTTCAGCTACCCCAGAGGATTTCTGGAAGACGTCCCTCAGCATCTCAGTGTAGATGGCACCAGGACTGACGATGTTAACCCTGACAAAGTTCTTGGCCTCCTCCAGGGACAAGGTCTTGGCCATGTAGGTGATGCCAGCTTTGGCGGTCCCATAGGCGCTCAGGCAGTGGAAGGGCTTGAGGCCTACAAGAAAATATCATTATACAATTCGAAAGTATTGCTTCTCTCAAAACAATTTATGTACCTCCAATGGATGAGATGAAGATGATGTTTCCCTTTGTCTTTCTGATATGGGGCAGGGCCTCCCTTGTCATGGCAAAAGGTGAAGTGAGGTTGAGGTTGATGACCTCCTGGAACATCTCATTTGGCATTTCTCCCAGCTGCACACCATCATACTTGGCAGCATTGTTCACCAAAACATCTAGTCCTGCAAATGGAAAAAGTAGTGTTTGCAACTGTGCATGACTCAAGTCTGTTGATACTATTTTTATGTAATTGACTTACTGCCAAAGTGTTCAATGGTCTCCTTACCTGCCTGAGCACAGGCACTCAAGTCTGAAAGATCTTTGGCCAGCACCAAAACTTCTTTGGCACCAGCTTGCTTGCATTCTTTGGCCACATCCTCCAAATTTTGCTTTCTCCTTGCCACAAGGACCAGCTTCTTCCAGCCAGCCTTTACCATGCATTCTGCTATACCCACTCCAATGCCACTGCTGGCGCCAGTAATCAGGCACACCTTGTCCTCCATGCTTGGCTCTCTGCAGATGCTCCGTTCAGATAGAGGTTCAAAGCTTTATTGAATTCGTCGCCTCTGTTGCACCATACGAACAATAGTGACTTTGTGGCCTCCGGCCCGTCGCCCCTGCGGTGAGATTAAATTGCCTTCCTCCCCAATGCCCATGTACTGTACGACGTGCACGAAGTATGTTGTCTTGTCCCGAACAGTCGGCAACAGGCGATGTTCACAAAGTCCCCGTGGTAAAATTGTCGTATTGATTGGACCGGAATTTCGGATGTTTCGGGCGCAAACAGAGAAAGCGTGGATCACGTTGCCGATTTTGTCATGTAATTTTTTTATTCATTCTGTATATCAGGTGAAAAATTCGACAAGGCATCATCAACCACACGCGTGCAAAAATCTATCCCGACCAAAGCAACGGCAGTTCTACCTTGGAAGTTTTGACATTCTTCTTTTTAGGGAAATAGTCATGCGAGTGTTTTGGATTCATAGCAAAAGAAGGAAGATATTTTTTTTCGGGCAGAAAGGTCTATAACTCTAGGCACTTGTTGTTTCACTTCTAATTTTGCATTATTTCTTTTTGGAGCGACGTTGTTCTTTTCACGTTCTTCTCGTTCTCGTTGCATTTTTTCGTTTTCATCCTTATCTTGTTCGGTTTTTGTCGAGGCTCCCCCAGTCATCAAACGGGGTTGCCTCACCCCCTCCTTTGAGTTGCAGAGTTGAGAGGGGGACTACTGCTCCGACATCATCAAATCACAGCGTATAGGAGAAATCTTTCAATTGTCGCCATTCTCTATCGTTCATTCAGCACTCGTAAATTTCCAGCCTCAAGTAAATGTCTTTCTTTCTTTCTCAATGGACCCGTGATCCCCGTCAGTACACAGCCCCCAGGTCAAGTCCCCTCGTCTCCAGCACCAGGTGCTGCGGCTGGCTCTGCTCCTCGTACTGCGCCCAGTACTCCTGGCACTGGGCGTCGTTCTTCAGTCTAAAAAGAAGGGGAAATTAGCAAGTTAACATGGATTGTGTAAGCTTTTATTGATGCGCTTTCGAGTACCTGTACATGGCCATCTCGGAGATGCCGTGGTAGTGGACGAAGGCGGCGGCGATCACCAGGACGTGGAAGATCTGGTGGCTGTGGAACCAGATGTCGCACTTGCCCGGCAGGAACCTCTCCGGGATCCTGGCGGCGTAGAGCAGGGCCCCGGTGAGGTAGAGCGCCGCCATGATGGCGGTGCAGTGCATGGAGGCCTCCGCCACGGACGCCTCCAGCCCGTTCTGCATGCAGTAGTGCAGGCAGGGCACGACGGAGACGCCGCCCAGGGAGACGAAGACGGAGGTGCGGAAGACCCGGTAGTTGGGCGTGTTGAATCGCTCCCACATGGTGAGGCCGACGGTGGCCAGCCCCAGCACCACCACGGCCGCCATGTAGGTGACGCGCGCGTAGGGCTGGCAGTAGAAGCCGTAGTACAGCCAGGGTATGATGGATCCGACGATGAGGAAGGCGATGCCGGCGTAGTCGAGGCGCGAGAAGACTGCGCTGACGAACTCGGAGTGGCAGCTGACGGTGTGGAAGAGGGTGGAGCAGGCCAGGCACAGGATGGCGCCAACGAAGAAGCAAAGGAAGATGAGCTTCTCCGAGAGCTGGATGTCGAGTTGGCAGGTGGCGCACAGAGGGCGCACGTAGAAGACGACGGTGACGACGACGAAGGCCACGAAGCCAATGAGGTGCGTCCAGATGTTGCCAGTCTCTGTGTGGATGCGGAAGATGGAGCGGAAACACTCGGCGAAGGACTTGAGCTCCGGCCGGTGGCCAAAGTGCAGGTGCTCGTTGTCCCTGAGCCAGTCTGGGAGCACCTCGTAGTGGCAGGCCTTCCAGTTGCGCAGTCGCTCGTAGACGTCCTTGGCGAGCTCCTCCGCCTGGTGGACCTTGGTGAGGGCCATCTCCGAGGCCTTCCCCACCCCGTTGTGCACCATCTCCGAGGCCTGGTGGACCTTGGTGTGCACCATCTCGTTGGCCTTGTGCACCCCGCTGTGGACCATCTCAGAGGCCTGGTGAACGCCGTTCTTCATGGCGTCCTTGGAGCGGTGCACCATCTCGCTGGCGTTGTGAACAACGGCGGCGGAGGCGTTCTCTGCCTTGGACACCAGGCGCTCCAGCACCTCCTCCAGGATCTCGTCGGCGTCAGAGAGGTACTCGCGCATTTGGCACATCACGGGGGAGAGGTCGCGGGATCTGACAAGGGAAAAACAATAATTGAAGTAGGATTTCTTGGGTGAATTGCCGCCTTGTCGACAACTTTTTTTTTGTACCTCAGTGTATTTGAGCACATGCTGTCGCTCCTCCTCTCGTCGTCTGCCGAGACCACCTCCCTCTCGTCCATGGCGGCCGTCGAAGGGGCCCTCATCACCCTCCTCCTCCTGGGGCTGTCGGCGCCCGCGGTGGTGGCGGTGGGGGCGAGCCCGCCGCCGGACGCCACCAGGGGACTGCGCCAGTGGATGGCGCCCTTGCGCGGCACGGCGTAGGACGGCGCAGAGGTGGAGGTGGAGGTGGACGTTGAGGCGGTGGTCCCCTCTCCCGACCTCGTCCTCCGCCGCGACCTCCTGGCGGCGGCGTTGCGGCGGCGGCGGAGGGTGACCTCGGGCGTGGCCGCGCGGCCGACGCCGCCGTCGCCCTCGTTGTCGTCGTCCACGCTGGGGTCGACCACGAACGCGGCCTTCCTCTCCTCCTCTCGGTCCCCCATCTTTGAAGTCACGCTAAGCGGGATTTCCGTGTCGGCGCCACCTGGCAAAGAAGTGGAAAAGAAATTCAATTAAGTCTAGGGTTTCAAGGATGAAACGTGATGCACCGACGAATCCTTCCTTTGTGGTTGAGCCGCGGCAGTGCCAAGAACTAAAGTATTATTTGTTTTCCATAAATAGGGCGAGACACAAATTGAGACGACAGGCAAGCTACCGTACAATAGGTACACAATTTCATCCTAACTTTAACGCCGCAAGGCCAAGAGTGCGCAAGCACTTAAGAGAGTTTGTTCATGCTCGACGCCCCTTTAATACTACTGCACTTTTTGCGCTGAGAAACGTCACTCCTCCCTTCTCTCTCCATCGAGTTCGTTTTCTTATCACACGAGGGACTTCTTATGTTTCTTCTTAGGAGAGCTGGAATATTAGGTCCTGTCGTAGCCGTCGTACTCCTGCTTGTAGCTCCCTTGGCTGCTGCCGTCCTCCATCAGGTGCTGGTGCTGCGGGTGCAGATGAGGCAGCTGTTGCTGATGCTGCTGGTGATGGTGCGGATGGTGCATGGCCGCCATGCCCGGGAAGTAGCCCTGGGCGGCGGCCAGCGCTGCCTCCATTCCCGCGGGCACCACCCCGGCCATGGCGGCGGCAGCCTGTACCATCTGGTGAGGAGCAGGAGCGGCGCCAGGTGGGAGGTTCAACTTGTGGACGGGAGCCGGAGGAGGAGGAGGAGCCTGCTTGACTGGCTTCTCTTCCTGTTGCTCCTGCGCCGCCGCCGCGGCCGCTGCCGCCGCCGCTGCATCGGCTTTTTTGCTACTTCTCTTCTTTCCTGACCCCGCAGCCTTGCTCTTCCCGCCCTTCTTCCTCAAGTTGGTGGGCAGCTCCTTGCCCTGCCAGTTGGGGTCCTCGTGCGCGAACAGCCTGATGTGCTTCCTGACGTAGCTGGCCTTCTTGAAGTACCTCTTGCAGTTGTCGTGGGTGAGCGGGCAGACGAAGCCCGTGGTCTTGTTCTCCATCCACCGGTTGACGTTGCTGTTGGGCTTGGTGTGGCGCTTCTCGTGACGCCTCAGCTCGTAATCATGGTGGAAGCCGGTCTTGCCGCAGAAGGAGCAGACGAGCGAGGGGTCCACCTGCTTGTTGTGCGTCAGGGATATGTGCAGGGCGAGGGAGTTCTTGCTGGTGTAGTCCTTGCCGCACAGCTCGCACACGATCCTGGTGTGGAAGTACTGGATGTGCTTCTCCAGCATCTCCTTGGTGGTGCCCACGTACTTGCAGCCCTTCTTGGCCGTGCAAGGGTAGTGCTCCTTCCTGTGCGTCCTCTGGTGGTTTCGCTTGGCCGGCATGTTGGGGAAGACCTTTCCGCAGATCCTGCAGGTGGTGTTGTGGATGGCCACGTGCTTGTCGTACTTGGCCTTCTCGCTCTGGATGAAGGCGTTGTAGACGAAGGTCTTCCCGCAGTGCTCGCAGACGGAGACGGTCTTGGGCTGGAGGCAGTTGTGGTGGCACTCCATCTTGATCTCGTGGTGGATCTCGTTCTCGCCCTGCGCTCCGCAAGGGGTGGCCAGCCAAAGCTCCTCCAGGAGGTCCCTAGTCCCCACCCAGTTGACCAGGAGGGTGAAGAAGAGTCTGACGGTGAGGCGCCAGTCCTCCATGTTGACGGTGAAGAGCGGGACGAGGCGGTTGCCGCGGATGTCCCGGTCCTCCGATTTGGGGACCCTGCACTCGATGGCCACGGCGCCCATGTCCACCGGCTCCAGGCCAAAGTTGACCATGATCTGCCTGCCGGGCACCTCCGCCTCCATGTTGGGCGAGAGGAACTGTCCCTCCCTCGACCGCCCAGGGCTGCAGACGGTGGGAGGGGGCTCGGGCTCGCGGTTGTCGTTGTCAGTGATCTCCTTGGAGTACTTGTTCCTCAGCCCGGCCAGGTTCCTCGTGTAGGAGACGAGCGTGATGGCGCTGCCCTTGTCGTTGAGCATCTCCCCCATGGTGGCCCCTGTGACGGCCAGGACGGCGTGGAAGAGCTCCCTCAGGTCCCTCAGGTTGACGTCGTGTCTGGCCATGAGCGGGCGCGCCTCCAGGAACTCCCCTCCCTCGCCCACCGTCATGCCCACGAAGCCCACGGCGAAGTCCAGCTCCCTAGTGTGTGCCAGCCGCGCCAGCAGGGAGTACTCGTCCGGCATGCAAGGAATCTCCTCGCCCACCATCTCCGGGTCCAGCTTGGAGGTGGTCTCCTCGTCCTCCTCCGCAAAGTCGCACGGCCCCTCCAGCCTCTCCCCTCCTCCCCGGTCGAACCGCACCGTCCCCTGCGGCGCCTCTGGCTCCGGGAACATGACCCTGATGGTCCTGCTGGCCCCGACCCCCTTCGAGTCTTTAACGTCCTTCCCCTGCGCCTCCGCCTCTGCCCGCAGCCTCAGCCGCTTCTCCAGCGTGATCCTGTCCTTGTTCTTTTGGTAGTACTCCCTGCTCTTCTGCAGCTTCTCGAGCCTGTTCTCGTAGTAGTTCCTCATCCTCATCTGGCGATCGTGCTCCGCCTTGGCGGGGTCCTTGTTCCTGTACCTTGCCCTCCTCTGCTCCGCCCGCATCTCCTCTATCCTCTCCTCGCCGTAGTGCTTCCGGCAGGGCTTGATGTGGGAGATGTGCTTTAGCATGGAGGGAAGCGAGGGCCACATCTTCTCGCACTTTTCGCACTGCACCTCCTCCCCCGGCACTGGCTCCGGCGGGGGGCGGCGCTTGTAGGTGTCCCTACTGCCCCGCGGCCTTCCGCGGCCGCCCCTGCCGCGACCCCGCGGCCGCCCCCGGCCTTTCCGCCGCGGGGGCTTGAAGTCTTCCTCGTCGTCGTCTTCATCATCATCCTCTTCGTCATCTTCGTAGTAGCTCTTGTGGCTCCTGGACCTCCTGGTGGCCTTCCGCTTCCGTATGACTCTATCCACGTCAAAGTCCGGGTCTTCGTCCTGCTCCCACAGTGCCTCGTGGTCTTCCGGATCCACCGGCTCTTCCTCCTCCTCCTCCTGCCAGCCCTGGTATTGCTCGTGGTCCACCTCCGTCTTGACCCTGGGGACACGGTTGGGATCCGTCTCGTAGTCCTCGTCGTCGTTCTCTTCATCATCCTCGTCTTCTTCGCCGCCATCCTCCTCCTCCTGTTCCTCCACCTCCTGCTTGACTCTGACCTTGGAGGGATCGAATGGAGGGGCATCTCCCTGATGCTGATGCTGCTGCTGAGCCTGGCCAGCTTCGGAGGAGTCTCCCTCCTCTCCCTCTTCATCCTCTTCTTCTCCGGTCTGGTCATCTCCGGTCCCCTCCTCTTCTCCTCCCTCTTGTGCCCGGTAGTCCTGGTTCATCCCGGCGGGCTCATTTGGAGAATTATCTGCCCCGTTTCGATCCTCCTCCCCGTTGTAGTTTTGGTCTTCCCCCTGCCCCATCGAGGGTCCTCCTCCGCCCTCCTCCATGGTGGAGACCGGCAAGAGACACCTGAAAACGTGAAAATAGAAGGTCGAGCAATTAACTTACGTGTATAGGAGGAGAGATGCAACGTGTGTGTGCGGGTGGCGGGTGAGTCAGTCAGGTGTGGAAAACTGATTGCTCAAGGTGGTCTACACTGTTTGAGCTTCTGGGCCGGAATGAACCCCAACCCAACCCAAGAAGGAGAGGGAGCGAATGTAGTCACAGAGTGTGTTGTACTACAAGTCTAGAAAGGGCGCTTGTTGAAAGAAGAGGAGCGGTCAAAGGTCAAGCAGCCACTCAGGGAGACGGACGGGGGTTCAAAGTGGATCGAAAAACAGGCTCGTATCATGTTTACGACCGGGCAGAGGGCAACAACAGCGACACCATGAGACCGATGCTCTGACCTATAGACTTTGGTGCTGGCCCCGCTCCTCCTCCGCTCCCTTGGCGAGGCTCCTGCTGTTTAGTATGGGCCCAGGACGTTTTTGCTGTTTCCGCGGATGCCCAAGATGATCTTGAAGATGTTGGGGACGTCGTTGGCGAGGTCGGGGATCCTCTCCTGGTTGCCGTCGCCGCTCTCTTTCTTCCTCTCTCTCCCTCTTCTTTCTTTCTCCAGCAAGAATAAAATCAGCTGCTTTTTTCTCTGGCGATCACAGGGGACGAAGCAACGAAGGGGGAAAAGGGGGGAGGAAAGGGAAAGGAAAGGCGCAAAAATCTGTCTGCTTCTCCTGCTGCGGGGCGGATTCTACGCGGAGGAATGGAAAGAGGAAGGTCCGAAAGGGGCATAAATAAACCCACTATGATTTGCCTCACAAAATAAGGTACACACAGTTGCTTGAATTCAAGCGCAAGGACTCGGTTGGATCAAATACTCTTTGCACCGTTTTACCTTGGATTCACAAATATGTTCTTCGACCTTGTGAGCCCTCACGTGTGAT
>JAAUYJ010120822.1_pt1 | contig 22655 bp, 22 predicted proteins | sample 7278031 | NCBI WGS metagenome assembly JAAUYJ01 (sample SAMN14350222, study PRJNA611818) | marine sediment metagenome | isolation source: surface marine sediment (1.8m) | place: French Polynesia: Moorea | collected 2018-08 | reverse complement strand
CACTTGATTGACCATTTTGTAAGCGGGGGTTTCTTCTTCGGGGGAAAAGGTAAACACGCCTACGTGATCGAATTCGTGTCTTTGGGTAAAGTTAATTAAATGCTCAAAATGCTCATCTGTTTCTCCTGGAAAGCCGACAATAAATGTAGTTCTCAAAACGGCATCGGGAAGGGCATCTTTTAACTTTTCTATAATCTTGTCATTGACTTGTCCTTGCCAGGGACGATTCATGGCTTTTAAGATAGTGGGATGGGAATGTTGTAATGGTAAATCTAGATAGGGCAAAACATTGGGAGTTTCTTGAATGGCTGCTATTACTTGAGGGGTTAATCCTGTGGGATAGGCATAATGAATGCGAATCCAAGGAATATCTACTTTTCCTAATGCCCGCAATAGTTCGGCTAGTTTCGGTTCCCCATAAATATCTAAGCCATAGTTGGTGGTAATCTGAGAGATTAAGATGATCTCTTGTACTCCTTGCTCGGCTAATTGTTGCGCTTCCGTCACAATTGACTCAATGGAGCGGGATCGCTGATTCCCTCGCAAATAGGGAATAATACAAAAGGCACAACGATAATCACACCCTTCTGCTACCCGCAGATAAGCCACTGCTTCGTTGGTGGTGCGATAACGGGGAACGGTTTCATCGGCAACAAAGGTAGGGGTTTGGGAAATTTCTGTTACCCTTTCTCCAGTTTCCACCCGTTCGATGACATCAACAATTTTTTGATAGTCCCCTGTTCCTATCAAAGCTACTGCTTCGGGTAACTCTTCTAATAACTGTTCTTGAAAATGCTGCGCCATGCAGCCAGAAATGATAATCTTTTTCTGAGCTTCGGCTAGTTCTACTAAAGTGCGAACCGACTCCTCCCTAGCTTCTTGGATAAAGCTACAGGTATTGACAATGACGTAGTCGGCCAATTCTTCGTTAGCGTCAATTTCATATCCCTGTGCTGCTAGAAGACCTAGCATATGTTCTGAATCTATACGATTCTTCTCACAACCGAGGTGAGAAATAGCAATGGTTGGCTTGTTGCCCATGTATTATTTGGTTTTACCCCTTGTCTTCCACTGGGGCGAAAAACCAAGCAAATTCTCTAGTATAGCCTTTTAGCTAGGAGTGTTGTCGAGAATACTGGCTTGCCCCTTTTGTACTCTTAATCTATCTTAACAGATTTTTTTCTACAGGGGAAGTCTTGACGTTAAATTTTCTGGGATTGCAGTAGACTGTTGATACAATATTCCCTTTGAATACCATAGGTTAGGAGGATGTACGCAGGGGAGCAGAGGAGGCAGGGGAGCAGAGGAGGCAGGGGGAGCAGAAGAGGCGGGGGAATATAGATTTACAATAGCAATTTTAACTTTTACTGATTAAGCGAATTTGATATGAGTTATGCAATTTTCAAGTTTGCAGGTATGCCCTAGTATGTGAAAATAGTTGAAAATTTATTATTTGCGTTCAACTATTTGCGATGAAACCCATAAAATACCTCATAGGACTCATACTCTGTTTAACCATCGCCCTTGGCTCAAACACCACCCCAGCAAAAGCAACGGGGGTTTATGATCTCCCTGTTTTGAGTGCTGGTTCGGATACTTGGGTGATTGATCAAGCGGATGCCATTAGTTTTTCCAATCAAAATCGCTTAAGTGGTCAATTTAACAAACTTGCGCAAAACACTGGCAACGAAGTGAGAATGATTGCGGTGCGTCGTTTGGATTATGGAACCACCATAGAGGGGTTGGCCGAGGACATTTTTAGCAAATGGTATCCTAGTCCTGAAGAAAAAGCCAATCAGGTGATTTTGGTGGTAGATACTTTCACAAATAAAACGGCCCTGCGTCAAGGAGAAGCAACTCAGTCTGTATTAACCGATGAGATTGCTACCAGTGTGGTCAAAGAAACCGTTGCTGTTCCCTTACGCAATGGAGCAAAATACAATCAGGCGTTTCTTGAAGCGGGCGATCGCTTAGTGGCTGTTTTATCAGGGAATCCTGATCCCGGTCCTCCTACAGTGGAAGAAATTAATATCGAAAGTACCTTCACCAGCGCCGAAGATACAGATGATACGAGTGCAACCATCTGGGTTGTAGTCTTAATGGTCTTAGCTACGGCAATTCCTATGGCTACCTATTTCTGGTATGTAGGTATTCCAGGCAGATAATGGCAATTGAGAATGTAGAAAATTAATTCTAAATTCTACATTTTCAATTCTTCGCTTCTAAAGAGATATAATGACAGTAGAAGCTAGTGGAAATTATAATTTCCCCTAACGGTAATCAGAGGCAGAAAAATGTTACACAATCTAAAAAAAGCTTATCAGGATAATCCTAGTCGTGCCATAGCCGTTGGATTAGGGGCATTAGTTTTAACTCCTGTGGTCTTCCCTTTGCTAAAACCTGTAGCCAAAGCAACGGTTAAAACAGGGGTTATGTTATACGCAAAAACCAAAGGTACGTTAGCTGAAGCAAGTGAAGTGGTGGCTGATATTGTAGCAGAAGCAAAAGCTGAAGTGATAGCAGAACAGGCACAGAAAAATGCCCTTCCTGCTTCTAACCCAGAGGCAGTTAATGCAAGTCGGGGCTAAAAAAATTCTAGCACTCTAAAATCCCTGTCAATTTGTTACAGGGATTCTCGATTACAACTCATTGATCTAACATCATAAAGTTTTAGTTTGAGAGTTTTGGGGAGAAGAGACAGTTGAGGTGTTCTGAGTCTTGATCATGGTTTTTGGACTTTGAGGAGAGAGGTGAAGTCCAGTTTTAATAATAGACTTGAGCAAGGGGCGACCGAATTTTGTAGCCGCAGGAATGGCAATAGTTCCTAGTAAAATTACTCCCAATCCTAACATCCCAGTGGAATCACCCTTATGATGATGATCCTCAATAATTTCTTTGACGTGCAAGGTTAATACAGATTTATCCCAATGTATGAGTGACATCATCTTGGCCTCCTATTTTAAGTTGCTTTCTAGTTTGTGTTGAACAAGGGGACGTAAACTATTTAAGCCAGCCATGATGGCAGTTCCATTATGAATCAGGGTGGCTAACAAAGGGTTAAGGCCGATGGTGGTGGCTAACCCTAACGCCGCCATGTTGGGTGCAACAACCATGACGGTATTTTGAGTGATTAACTGTTTAGTTTGTTGGGCAATGGCGATCGCCTCTAATAAGTCTGATAAGTCATTGTTCATCAAAACCACATCGGCGGTTTCTCTGGCAATTTCGGAACCGTTTTCAAAGGAAATGGAGACATCAGCGTAGGCTAAGGCCACAGAATCATTAAGTCCATCTCCGACAAAAGCGACAGTTTTACCCTCATGATGCAAGGCTTGGACAATTTTAGCCTTATCTTCGGGAAACGCCTCTGCATGGACTTGGGAAGGGTCAATATTCAACTGTTTGGCTACTTCTGTCGCCCGTTTTTGGTTATCTCCCGTCAGGAGATGCACTTCCATGCCATAGTTTTGTTGCAAGTGATGGATCAATTTTGCACTTTGGGGACGCAAGGGATCGTTATAGTAAATAATGCCCTGACAAATTCCATCATAAGCGACATAAACAGGGGATAAATCTGCGTTTTCCTGCATTTTCACTGTTTCAATAATGGTGACTCCTTTACTGGTTAATAACTTCTGAGAGCCCACTAAGACTGTTTTTCCGTCGATAGTGGCAACCATTCCCAACCCTACCTCATAGTCCCAAGCTTGACGGGGTAAGATTTCTATCTTCTTACCCTGAGCATAATTGGCGATCGCTTCGGCAACGGGGTGAGTAATGCGTTGTTCGGCGGAGGCAGCTATTTGTAACACTTTGTCTGGCTCTAACCCTTGCGCTACGGTTTCGATTTGGACAACTTTAATATCGCCTTGAGTGAGGGTTCCAGTTTTATCAAAGACAATGGTATCTATTTCTGATAATAGTTCTAATGTGCGACCACTCCTGACTAAAATACCATGACGAGTGGTATGGTTTAATGCACCTAAAAAAGCTGTTGGCATGGAAACCCGAATTCCAGTTACAAAATCTAAGGTAAGAATAGAAGCTACTCGACTGGCATCTCTTGTTACTGTTAACATAATAGCTGCCAATAATAATGAGGGCATCATTAATTGTTCGGCTAAGTTGGCGGCATAGTTAGCCATTCGGGTGTCGTGAACTGGTGCTTTTTGTAGTAAGTTAAAACTGGCTGCTGCACGAGTTTTCTGTCCGACTCTTTCACATTTAATGCGAATCTCCCCTGATCTTAATAGGGTTGAAGCATAAACATAAGTATCTTGTTGGGCAACAATGGGCATTGATTCCCCTGTTAGTTGCTGTTGATCAATGGTGGCTCTACCTTTGATAACAATTCCATCAACTGGTATTTTCTCCCCTGGATAAACGACAACTATTTCTTCTACTTGTACTGTATTACTTTCAATAGAAATAATTTTTCCTTCTCTTTCGACCCAAGCGAAGTTACCAATAGTATCTAATAAATTACTGGTTTTGGCTTCAGTAGAACGAGCGGTTTTTTCCCTAATAATATCTCCCAGTTCATGGAGTGTAATAACTAAAGCAGGAGTGACAATTTTCCCTTGTAAACCGCTAAATATTAAAGCTAAACTATCCAAGCAATCAATATTAAGTTTATGCTTATTAATAACACTATCATAGGCTCTGTTTAGTACAGGTAAAGCAGCCTTTAGTAGCATTAAAATAGCTATTAACCTCAAGCCAGGTAGTCTGATTTTTAGGGCAGCTAAGGAGATAATAGTGGCTAAACCTGGATAGGTCAAACTTGACCATGCTGATAAATTTTCTCCTTTATTGGTGCTATTAATTTGACGAGAAATATTACCTTTTTTTACATTATTAATAACAGCAATAATCTGGCTCTTAATATTCAGATTTTTGTTTATTTCATAATGAATAATAATTGAAGCTGACCAACAATTCAAACGTACCTTTTTTATTCCCTCTACTGTGTTCAAATGTTCCTGAATAGCCATAGCAAAGGGTTGATCGTAAGTCAAACGATGCACTCTAACCCTAACTCTTCCAGGGACTTGATGAATGATAAAAGGTATTGATTTCATTTAATTTTTTATACTCGTCTTGTGGAGAGTTAGCTAGTGATAATTTCACCAGCAAAATTATCACTCATTGTTCTAACTAACGTTGGCTGCTTCTTCATTTCCTTGAGCCTGACTGAAAATACTTAATAATCTTAAACCAAGCTCAATATCAGACAATCCTTGGCCATCATAATTAATGATAACCGAAGCGGCAGAAGGATTGAGACGAACCTGAATAACATAATTATCTTCATTTAATAATTGTTGCAATCGTTGAGCGAATTCTTGATCTTCTGCGAGTCTAGGAACTTTAATACGAATCCGCCCAGGAATAGAATGAACAATGGTATATTCACTCTCAGATTCCTCATTAGCGTTCATTGCTCCTGTTGTTGCCACGGAATTATCGGTGTTTATTGGTTGATTTTTAATGGTCGCAAAAACTTGTCGAAATAAACTGGCCACAGCTAAATTGACTAATAAAGCATTGGTACCCCTCAGTTGAAAGCGACTGGTAACAAAAACACCAATAATCACAGGAAGAATCATTTCCACTTCATTATGCTGCCTGAGAAAGTGTATCAGTTGCTCTTCTGTTTCCTGAATTTTTTGCGGATTGGTTATGGGAATTGAAGCGTTACTTATCATAATGTTTCTCCTAGCTTACATTTTTCTGTCCTTTCTATTTTTGGTCAGGTTTTGTCCAGTTTTTCAGTCAACTGCCAACAACCTCCACCAGATTCAAGTGCTAAGATTCTCCGTCTTCTAAGCAAATAAGATGGGCTGCTTTATGAGCCAAGCTGGCACTACTTCTCCCTAACTTAATTATATATCTTTATCTCTTAGACTAGACTTGGATCTAATGCAATTTTTTTTCAATAAAATTTTAGCATGATAAACAACCCTCATGGTATGCCAGAATACTCTTTACAATATTTTTATGTCCATTAAGAAATATAGTATACTTTTTTGGTATCTTGTTTAAGAAAAGATTGAACGGTTTCCCGGTTAGGTTTATGATTTTTATTAGTCATGTTTTTGATTAGAATAATGTATAAATAAAAGGAGCGATCGCCGAGCCTTGAGTGAAAATAATCAATGCACCTAGTAACACTAAAGTAATAATTAAGGGGGCTAACCAATACTTTTTACGCTCATTTAAAAAGCCCCATAAATCTTGTAATAGTTCAATAAATCCTTCCATTAATAAGGCTTCTCCATACTAACTTTACTTTTAGTTTGACTAGAAATTCGATAGGTTTCTAATCTAATTTCAAACTTTCTTTTTAGAGCATCTCGATTAATAATTTTCATAATTAAAGCCATTGGAGTCACAATTAAAAAGAAAATAAGCCCTAAAATCACAGAACTATTCACCCATGCAAGTACCTGAGATACTTTCATCCATCCTTGATAAATAGGGGCAAGGGAGTTAGGAATAAATAAAGCTAAACTAACTGAAACACCACCAATTATCCAGGGTATTAATGGTAAATCATACCTCCACAATAAGGGTAAAATCAAGCCAAATAACAGGGCAATCATGGCTCCTGTTAATAAGCCAAATTCTCGTAATCCTTTTTTGTCCAACTTAGGTATTGCATGAAACATATTTTTTTATCTATAATTTAATTAATCTAGTTCAAATTCATTTTTCCAAGACTCATCTTTTTGCCATTGCGGTTGTTTAGATTTTGCTAATAAATAATTATTAATTACTAAGTAATCCATCTCGGTACGCATAAAACAGCGATAGGCATCTTCAGGAGTACAAACAATGGGTTCTCCCCGAACATTAAAGGAAGTATTCACTAAAACCCCACACCCTGTCAAGGCTTCAAATTGTTTAATTAATTGATAGTAACGGGGGTTGGTTTCAGCGTGAACCGTTTGTACTCTTGCTGAATAGTCAACATGAGTAACGGCAGAAATTTTTGAGCGAGGAACGTTTAATTTATCGATACCAAATAATTGTTTTTGTTCCTCAGTAATAGGAATATGTAAGTCTTTTTTTACTTCTGCAACTAATAACATATAAGGACTTGGTTTATCCAAATCAAAATATTCGTTAACTTTTTCAGCTAAAACAGAGGGAGCAAAGGGACGAAAAGACTCTCGATATTTTATTTTTAAGTTCATTACTGACTGCATTTTTTCATTACGAGGATCACCAATAATAGAACGATTACCTAATGCCCTCGGTCCAAATTCCATTCTTCCCTGAAACCAACCGACAACATTACCTTCTGCCAATATTTTTGCTACTTTGTTAAACAGTTCATTGTCTTGCCAATAAGTATAATGTGCTCTGACATCATCAAGATATTTCTGGGCCTCTTCATTACTAAATTGAGGTCCTAAATAAGCTCCTTTCATACCATCATAATTATTGCTATAACGAGGCTTTTCTAAATATTGATGCCAAATACTTAAAGCCGCACCAATCGCTCCTCCAGAATCTCCTGCTGCTGGTTGAATCCAAATATTTTTAAATTTACTTTCTCTTAAAATTCGTCCATTTGAGACACAATTTAAGGCTACACCCCCCGCTAAACATAAATTATCTGTTCCTAATTCTTGGTAAGCAGTATTAGCTAATTTTAAGACAATTTCTTCCGTTACTTTTTGAATAGACGCAGCAATATTCATCTCCCGTTGTGTAATTTTACTTTCAGGTTTTCGAGGGGGCTGACCGAAAAGTTGAGCAAATTTATGATTGGTCATTGTCAACCCAGTTGCATAGTTAAAATAATCCATATTTAGGCGGAAAGTTCCATCCTCTTTAATATCAATTAAATTCTCTAAAATTAAATCAGTATATTTCGGCTCCCCATAAGGGGCTAACCCCATCAATTTATACTCTCCAGAATTGACTTTAAATCCCGTATAATAGGTAAAAGCAGAATATAGCAAGCCCAAGGAGTGAGGAAAGTGGATTTCCCACTTAGGAGTCATGTGATTACTTTCCCCTAACCATAAGGAGGTAGTTGCCCATTCTCCTACCGCATCTAAACATAGAATAGCTGCTGTTTCAAAAGGGCTGGGAAAGAAAGCAGAAGCGGCATGAGATTGATGATGTTCAGTAAATAATAAGGGTGGAAGTTGGGATGTTTTGCAATTCCCCAGTTTTGCTAATTCTTTCTTTAAAACTGTCTTTAAATATAACTTTTCTTGTAGCCATGCAGTCATTGCTGTGACAAAAGAACGAAAGCCTTGGGGGGCATAAGTAATATAGGTTTCTAATAATCTTTCAAAGGTAATTAAAGGCTTTTCATAAAAAACAATATAATCTAACTCTTCTAGAGAAATATTGCCCTCTGTAAGTACATACATAATGGCATTTTTGGGAAACCTAGGATCATGTTTCTTACGGGTAAATCTCTCCTCTTGTGATGCGGCTAGAATGTTCCCTAATCGAACCAAAGCAGCCGCACTATCATGATAATAGGCAGAAATGCCCAAAATATTCATCTTGAATTTAGCCCTCCACCATGTTACTCTATTAAGGCTATGACAATGGAGACTCCATGGCCATAAATAAATACCCTAGATGATAACATAGAAGACGTAAAAAAATAAAATAAGATCCTCAACAGCCCAAACTATTAGGGATGTAGCTAGCCCCGAAACCTAAAACATAATATTCCCACAACTGGGATAAACTGGCTAAAAAGATTTTTTGAAGCAGGAAACCTTATAAAATGGCTACGATGGCTAGGGTGACACCAGTCCAAAATAAGGTCTTACTACGGGCAGAACATAAACCTGGTAAAATCATAACTGTTTATCTCCATGAAAAATAGAGGACTGCACTCTATCTATCTCCACTATACTATCACTAATCTAGAATTAACTCAGTACATTTCCAGGTTAACGGATATAATCTCGTTAGTCGCTCCGTAATTGCCATAAGTACCCCTAGAAAGATCAATACTGTAAATATGCCTATCATAGATGTTTCCTCTTATATTAACTTTTGTAAAGTAGCTTAATTACATACTACCTGGTTGAGACAAGCATCTGAAGGGAAGATAACCGAATCAGTAGAAATGCGCATTAATCTAGAAAGAAGACAGAATTGAAAGTAAATAATCTTAAATATGGCCTATTCTTTCCTCTTTGATGGCTAAAGCTAATTTTTGCGGGATATGATCCAAACTGGCTGAATTTTGCGCTTCTGAAAAAGGAGAAACGAAGGTATAGCAAGGATCACACTCTCCATCATCATAAACTTGCATCACCCACTTATCAGGTAGATTGTTAACAGTAACTTCTACAATATACCACCATTTATCCTCGATTTTACGGGACTTTTCTATCATCAATAACTGCTTTTCTTGAGCAGATAATTCCCATTCTTCTACAATAAAATTAACGGCTTTTTGTTCAGCTTCAGATAAAGAAATCATTACTAATTTTCTACCTCGTTGATCTTTTCAATTTCCCAGTGATCTGCGTCCATTTCTTCTAATAGAGCTTCTAGTTTTTCTTTTGCTTCGGCTGAAGACTTCGCTTTAATAGAGAAACAGGAACTAACTACAACTTCATAAAGCTTATCGGGATTGAACTTTTGAATACTATGTTTCATTCGTATCCAAGGTTAAGTTAATATATCAATTCTAATTTTATGATCTCTCATTAAGCTGTAAAATAAATATTAAAAAGGTAGGCATGGCTTACCTTAAATAATCAATTATGTTATTAAAATTTAACCTTTATTTAGGAAAAATATAAACTTAATCTTAAAAAAAACATCTCGTTAAAGAAGAAACAGTTAGCTGTCACAAAAATAAGAGATAATAGGGAGTACGTCTCAATTTTGGTCAGTGTTAAGCGTTATAATGCACGACCCCAGTACAATAACAAATTAGATAAACTTCAGATGCGAACCCATTATTGTAACAACTTAAGCGCAATAGATATTGAGAAAACTGTCACCCTGTTTGGATGGGTGGATCGACGTAGAGATCATGGCGGGGTTATTTTCATCGATCTAAGGGATCGTACAGGCATCGTGCAAATTGTCAGCGATCCTCAGCGCACGCCTACATCCTATCCCATCGCTGAGACGTTACGCAACGAATATGTGGTGAAAATCATTGGACAAGTTAGTAAGCGTCCCCCAGAGTCTTTAAACCAAAAAATTCCCACAGGGGAAGTAGAAATTTATGCCGAGTCTATTGAGTTATTAAATGGGGTAAATAAACAACTACCTTTTGTGATTTCTAGTTTAGATGCAGAGTTAGTTAAAGAAGAAACTCGTCTCAAATATCGCTATTTAGATTTAAGACGAGATCGCATGGCAAAAAATTTACAATTACGTCACGCTGTTGTTAAAGCTATGCGTCGTTATCTCGAAGATGAACAGCAGTTTATGGAAATAGAAACCCCTATACTGACTCGTTCAACTCCTGAAGGAGCAAGGGATTATTTAGTCCCTTCTAGAGTTAATCCTGGACAGTGGTATGCCTTACCTCAGTCACCGCAATTATTTAAACAATTATTGATGGTTTCAGGCTGCGATCGTTACTATCAAATTGCCCGATGTTTTCGAGACGAAGACTTACGGGCCGATAGACAGCCAGAATTTACTCAACTGGATATGGAAATGAGTTTCATGTCTGAAGATGAAATTTTAGCTCTCAATGAAGGGTTAGTTCGCTCTATTTTTAAAGCGGTAAAAAATCTTGAATTACCTTATCCTTTTCCTCGCTTAACTTATCAAGATGCAATGGAAAAGTATGGCACAGATCGTCCTGATACTCGCTTTGGTTTAACCTTAGTTGATGTTTCGGATATCGTCAAAGATAGTGGGTTTAAGGTGTTCTCTGGTGCTGTCAAAAATGGCGGTAAAGTTAAAGTTTTACCTATTCCTGGGGGAAATGATGTTATCTCTAATGTGCAAATTAAACCAGGGGGTGACTTATTTAAAGAAGCAACCGATGCTGGTGCAAAAGGGATCGCTTATATTCGGGTGAAAGAGAATAATAAACTCGATACAATTGGGGCGATCAAAGATAATTTAACGGAGGAACAAAAAAACGAATTATTAGCAAGAACAGGTGCAAAACCTGGATATTTGTTATTATTTGGTGCAGGAGATACAGATACAGTTAATAAGTCGTTATCTCGTCTTAGATTAGTGGTAGGGGAGCGCATGAATTTAATTGATCCTGATAAGATTAACTTACTTTGGATCACTGAATTTCCTATGTTTGAATGGAACGCAGATGAGAAGCGTTTAGAAGCTTTACACCATCCCTTTACTGCTCCTAATTTAGCAGATTTAGACGATTTAGCAACAGCGAGAGCGCAAGCTTATGACTTAGTTTATAATGGGGTAGAAATTGGAGGTGGTAGTCTCAGGATCTATCAAAAAGATATCCAAGAAAAAGTTTTTGAAACCATTGGCTTATCTTTGGAAGAAGCTTACAATAAGTTTGGCTTTTTATTAGAAGCATTTGAGTATGGAACTCCTCCTCATGGGGGTATTGCTTACGGGTTAGATCGTCTGGTTATGTTATTAGCAGGAGAAGACTCTATCCGTGATGTAATCGCTTTTCCAAAGACTCAACAAGCTGCTTGTTTACTGACAGAAGCCCCAGCTTCAGTTGACAGTAAACAGTTGAAAGAATTGCAGGTTAAATCAACTTATAAACCCAAAACAAAAGAAGAGTAAACTATCATTAGTAGAGACGTTTTATAAAACGTCTCTACAGTAACATAATCTTCTCGACTGTAATAATATAGAGCATCTTTGGGTAACAAATCATGACACAGCAATGGGAAGCGTTAATTGTTGACATTGATGAATACATGATCGCAGAATTTCCTATTATTCCAGGTTGCCTCAGTTAAGGAAAAACTCGTCAAGAAGCTTTACAAAATATTCAAGAAGCAATCACACTTCATCTAGAAGTTTTGCAAGAAAGAGGTAAACTAATTTCCGAAGACAACATAGAAATAACGTCAGTGAAAATATGAGTAAATTACCAGTTGTTTCTGGAAAACAATCTATTAAACCTTTAGAAAAAATAGGTTTTGCAATTTTTAGACAAAGAGGAAGTCATATTACAATGGTAAATGAGGTTGATAAAACTTTATGACTGATTATATTAATAACAATAATAAATTAGACTTCATTGCCAAAGAATTACAAGCAAGAGAAAAAAATAATTATCTTAGACAATTAAATCCTATTTATCCAAACAGTACAGTTACTGTTATTAAAAATGACAAAACTTTAATTAATTTTAGCTCAAATGATTATTTAGGGCTCTCAAAACATCCCAAGATTATTGCAGCTTCTCACGATTATCTTAACCAATATGGAACCGGTTCCACTGCATCCCGTTTAGTGACAGGAACCTATGATATTCATGACAAATTAGAGCAAAAACTAGCAAAAATCTGTAATAAAGAAGCAGCATTACTATTTAATACAGGATTTCAAGCAAATACGACTATTATCCCTACTTTAGTTAATCAAAAATCCTTGGTGTTATGCGATCGCCTGGTTCATAATAGTATCTTACAGGGTATTTTCCTGAGTAAAGCCCAATGGAAACGCTATCAACACAACGATTTAGAACATTTGGATATATTGCTAAAAAAAGCAGTTTCACAGGGCTACAATCGCATTTTAATCGTCACTGAGACGGTGTTTAGTATGGAAGGTGATCGCAGTGATGTCGACGCTTTGATTCAACTTTCTCAACAATATAATACACTTCTTTACCTCGATGATGCCCATGCTTTCGGTATCATGGGAGAGAAGGGTATGGGGCTGACTGCACATAAGTCAGGAATTGATATTAGTCTGGGAACCTTTGGCAAAGCATTAGGAAGTTTTGGAGCCTTTGTTACCACCTCTAAACTAATACGTGATTATCTGATTAATTGTTGTCCAGGTTTCATTTATACAACTGCTTTACCTCCTGCTGTTATTGGTTCCATTGATGCTGCTCTTGATATCATTCCCAATCTAGACAAAGAAAGAGAATATTTATGTCGGCAGATTGATTATGTACGAAATAAGCTCATAAATTTAGGCTATCAAGTTCTTAATTCAAATTCTCCGATTATACCTGTAATTATTGGTCATGAAGAGAAAGCATTAGAACTATCAAAATACTTAGAAAATAATGGCATTTTAGCAACTGCAATTCGACCCCCAACGGTTCCCAAAAATACGGCAAGAATACGCCTTGTTTTATCTAGTAAACATCAACAAAAACACATAGATTATCTTATTTCTTTACTACAAAAGTATCATGAATCTTAAAGGAGAAATTATTGCTTATCATGGTTGGAGTTTTGATAGCAATTGCTGGAAAGAATGGCAAAATATTTTATCAAGTAATTTTCACTTTAAAACTTATGATAGAGGATATTTTGGAGAAGAAAATTATCCTAAATTTGAACATGATAATCTAAATAAAATCATTTTTGCTCATTCTTTTGGCTTACATTTATGTCCTTTAGAACAACTAAAACAGACTAATATATTGATACTTTTTAATAGTTTTGCGGAGTTTCATCCTAATAGTGAAAAGCAGAGAAAACGATCACAATATGCCTTAAAATTAATGATAAATGAATTTCAAAATAATCCTCAAACAGTTTTAGAATCATTTTATAAAAAATGTTATTCTCCCTTTCCTTTCATTCCTCCAAACTATGATTTTATAAACTGGAAAAAATTAGAGAGGGATTTACACTTATTGGATACATCTCTTGTAGACGTAAATATTCTTAAAAAAGTACCCAATATTTATATAATTAATAGCTCAAAAGATCGTATTGTTCATACAGTTTGTGCTCAAGAATTTTTCAATAAATTAAAGATCAATAGTCAATCTTTTAAGGTTGAGGGAGTTGGACATACCTTACCATTTACTGACATCAAATATTGCTTACCCATTATTAATCAAGCCTTAGGAGAAATAGAAAATCATGGTACTGATTGAATTAAAAAAATCTAATCAAAAACAGAAAATAGCTAATAATTTTAGTAAAGGAGTTGACAACTATTTAGAGAATTCACAAGTACAGAAAAAATGTGCTGAAAAATTATTAAAAATAGCACAAAATTATACCAATTGTCTCCCAAACGGACCAATTTTAGAAATTGGATGTGGGACAGGTTTTGTGACTCAAGGATTGATTAAAGAGTTTCCTAATCAATTTTTAGATATTATTGATATTTCACCAGAAATGCTTAATTATTGTGCAGAAAATCTACAAATTACTAAAGCACAAAAAAAGTATATTCAGTTTAGAACAATGGACGGAGAACAACTAAAAGAAGAAAAAAATACGTATGCTGCTATTGTTAGTAGCTTTACTGTGCAATGGTTTCAAGATATTGTTAATAGTTTAAATCGTCTAATCAATACATTAAAACCTCAAGGAATATTATTAATTTCTTTTCCTAATGATCAGAGTTTTCCTGAGTGGAAACAGGCGTGTCATGAATTAAATTTACCATTTACTAGAAATCAATTACCCAACACCATAGAATTAACTCAAAAACTATTAATTCCACCCCATAATATTCATATTTTTGAACAAAAAGTCACTATGAATTATAATAGTGCAGCCGATTTTTTTAGAAGCCTTAAGATTATTGGTGCAGGATGTAATTTAAACCAAGAAAAATTATCAATACCTGAAATGAAACAATTAATTAACTATTGGAATCATCAATGTTATCCTGATCAAATAGAAGTGACTTATGAGGTTACTTTTTTAATGATGATAAGCTAATTGTTTCTCAAAGCGTAACCATCATCAACCATATCCTTAGATAAAAATTTAACCTATTCTTTAAGATTTAATTTTTGATTTGGCCATGGATAAATTTACGCTCTCCCCCCTATACCCTACACCCTATCCTCATACCAAATCCGCTTTAGAAAGTAGATAATCATCTTAAGAAGCCAGAGGGAGCAGGGGAAGCAGAGGAGGCAGGGGGAGAAAAAATATTACTCTACGATAATAAGCGAATCTGGTATAACTAATACTTTATGAAGCAGGTACAAGATGTGAGTGGAGCATGACAAACATAATCAGGTCGTAAGCATTTTTGTGATAAGATACCCTGATAATATGCTCATAGTCAATCGTTATTTTATTTTATACTATGCCTTGGTTTGTAAAAATTGAAACTGGAATTGTTAGCAAAAAAGTCTTTGATCAATATGTCCGTGATCATCAAAAATATGTCCAAGAATTAATTGAGCAAGGATATGAAGCAAAAACTGGTTATTGGGGAGACTATGGAGGAGGAATGTTATTATTTAAAGCAACTTCTCTAGAAGAAGCAGAAGCTCTTATTAAAAAAGATCCCCTCATTGTCAATAATTGTGTTGATTATGAATTACATGAATGGTGTATCGTTGTTGAATAACAAAAGGAGATTTTAACTATTTTTTTCTAGATGTTTTTTTAAACCAAGACTGAACTAAAAATCAAGCTGTTACCAATTATAATTTAATTGTCTGAGGTAAGTAAAATTATTTTTTGGGACTTCTTTACCTTGATATTAATTCTCTGAATCGGACAATATCAAAACCTTTTGATGTGCTAGGAATAGGTATATCTGACGGCGTTTTATGGGCAATTGGAACCTTTTCAAGTTAATTGTGGCTAAATCAGATAATAAGATAAAAAACTATCTACAGGTAATTCATCATATCTTCTTTTAACCTCAGTTCGATATAGAGCAATCTGGAGACAACTTAGTAAAATCAGCAGTCTCAAACCCTCATTGTCTGGTTTAAAAAAGAATAACCCCACACTCCTAACTCCTAACACCGAACTCACGTTCTTTTACTACCCGTTTTCCTTTTTATGTCTGATTTTGATGACATTCTAAATGTTAATAAATTCTAAAATATATGGACATAGCCTTTAGATACCGATCTGTCTTAGGCTTGTTCCAGTCAGGGCTATAATCCTCTTTAGTTCAGATGTATAGCAAAAATTCCGTTAATCCTGACTGCCAGTTAAAAAGGATATAAGTATATTTACTTATTCTTAACTATAAGTTGATTTTTCTTTAACTTTTTCTCGTTATTCTAACGGTTGAATAATTCGGGTAAAAATGAGGTTAATGATGTTCCTGAAGTTAGCAGTATCAAGTAAAGATATTGAAGAAATTGTTAAGTTAAGAAAGCGAGTTTTTGTTGATGAATTAAAAGTTCAAGATGAACATTATCAGGATGTTTTCAACGATTACTTTTGTAAGAATTTGATGGTGATGCAAAATGAGCGGCTTGTTGGAGCAGTTCGTGTTGCTTTTAATCGCCACACTCAACGCTTTTATGCTAGCTATATAGTCACAGCATCTCCTAAACGCAAGCGAACAGTTTTCGCACTTCTAGTGGGTGGAATGCTGCGTATTATGGAAGTAAATGGCATTCAAACTATCTATGCTGATAGCCATCAACAGATACTTGACGTATACCTCAAGTTCGGCTGCGAAATTATAGGAAAACCTTCGCGAAAATATGGTTTTACCTGTGAGTGGACTCCTATACGTTATCGGTTTTCTAAATCCACATCGGTGGCTAATTGGATGCTTGAGCGAGCCCGCCCTTTTTTGTCGAGGCGCCAATGCCAATGGAGGTATCCAGTTAACCTAATATTCTGCCGCACCATTAGAGAATATAAAACAGTTCTTGAACCATTAATTGCAAGTCGTCAAATATTCAGTCAATTTGCGGTAATAGGGCATAAAGTTCCCTCAAAATTGAGTAATTCCGAATTAATTGGATTAGACTCTATTAAAACTCAATCTGCTCAAGTTTGGTTGCAATCTCAATCTTCTTCCTTGAAAAGTTATCAAAAATCATCATTTGATCAATTCAATAGTTTGATTCCTCAAAAAAGGGTGTTAGCAATAAAGCGCAACAGTCCCCTAGTCCCTATGGCTAAATGCTATGCTATGTTGACAGGAACACGCTTGCAGATGGTTAATCATTTCTCTGAACTTGTGATTAATGAAGAAACTAAGTCAGTTTGGGTGTGGGTAATGTTAAGAGACTTGAGTCGGGATGAATGGGACATTATTGGTCAACAAAGCCAAAAAGTGGCTTTAGGTCTCCAAATTAGCAAAACAGTTCAAGAATGTTCCATCAATCTTGTGCGAAATTATCTTGATTTTATTCAACCCCAGACTCAACCTGTAGTCTTTGAAAACACTAAACTCAATCTGGAAGGTCAAACATACCGTCAGTTTGCGTTTTTTGGAAAATCTCATCTGATTGTTTCCAAGGAAGAACATTCTCTGAGTTTTCAAGACCAAAACTTATGTCAGGAATTACTCAAGAATGGATTTAGTTTTGGGGATACTGTAAAGCGGCTAAATTCGAGGTTGTCTTCATCTTTCTCTCGCCAACCCTTTCTTTTACTTGGCGATCCTACATTATGTACTATAAACCAGCCAGGCCTTTAAATAAAGTTCCACTCATTCATTTTGGCCCAATTTTGCCTTCTGAATGAGCAATTGTGGCATTTCCCATACTTATGAGGTACAAAATGTTTTAGTTTTGGGAGTTCGGAGTTCGGACTTTGGGAAGAAGATATTGGTGTACCTCATCAGAGTGAGAAACGCTTTAACGAAGTCAGAAGTTTTTTTTGAGACGACTATTTAAGCCTCGCCTCAAAAACGTTTCGCTTGAAAAAGCCAGGTTTTAGACCCTATTATCTCGATAATCAACTATCTAGAACCATTTCTGGAGTCACATCAAAAGGTAAATTATTAATCGTTTCTTTTTAATCGCAAGCTCTTTTTGCTACTGGGATAAGATAATGTTTATCTGAATTGGTGACTCCTAATTGTTCCAAAATAATGGGTAATCCAAAAAATTCACAAAAACTATAAACTTCAAGGATTTTATAGTATATTTGTTTGGGTAAGTTAATCTAGATCAAAAATTGTACAAATTTTGACGGATAATTTTGCCACAATTGAACAATTTGAGAATACTCAAACAGAAAAAATCAAATAGTTTTAATGTTTATTGTCAGTATTTTTGTCCTTTTTTTCTGATTAACAAGACTCATCTTTCAACAACCAAAACCCACTAAAAGACTCAACATCCGGACGAGATTGAATCGCTAAGAAGTGAACCCCTTGGGACTTTTGCTTAGTCTCTTCAAACCTTTGAGCTTCAGAAACACTACTGTTATCCGTTAAATTAGCCAAAATCCAGTTATCACTTAACCCTGTTTCTAAACAGAGAATGGGGGGAGACTGAGATTGAAACTTAAGACAAACTAACTCTAAACCAGACATCCAACCCGCCAAGGGTAAAGATCGTTGGGAGAAAATAATAAAGCCAGGAATTTTGCTGTCTGGGGAGAGATTGGCCAAAGAGAGGGGAAACCCTTCTCCAAAACGAATATCCCACTCATTCATCTCATCAAATGCTGCCGCTTCGAGACTAACAAACGCCCATTTATCAGATTTATCCCCTCTAACTGCATCAGGTAAGGTGATTGCATTCAGGGTAGGATAAGCAACGGAGGTGTTAGTTGCAGCCTTAGCGTCGTATCCAGGTTGAGTGGGATAGAAGTCGTTTTGTCTTTGTTGAAGCCAATTATTAAGAGTATAGGTGCGACGACTGGGAACAGCAGTTAATCCAGCATCATCACACGCTTTGACAATCATATTGTTCATCTGACGACGAAAGAAGCGTATTTTACTAGGACTTGCCCCTGCTTTTTCTATAGACCTTTCGATAGCTTGACGCAACCAGATGGAGTTAACCGTAGTTGAGGGACAAAATTGAGTGTATTTAAAACAATCATCCAGAGAATCCTCTGTATTAGTGGGTGTTTCGCAGATCAACACTTCCCATTGTTTCTTTTTATTTTCATCTAAAATTGGTCGTGAATAAAAATCCAGTTCCCAAATCTTGCCCATAATCAACCTTTAACCCATTATCACCACATTAATGATAATGCAAAATGTCCGCTCGTGAAGTACCCTAACTAAACTCTAATTATAGTTGGGGCTTTCAACTCAACAAAGATTTGGGATGCTACCCTTGTCTCTGGGTAGGAAGCCCGCCGTGTAACTACTGGATTAGAATTGAGTAGTTCACTACACAGAAATCTAGAATGGCAATATGAAACGTAAAAATTTTAAAATCTCGAATTAAGAGTAAAATAATCCAATCTTTATCATTCAATTTATACCTATGAATAAAGTAATTTGGTTTAAATCTTTTAAGGTTATTAGAATAATATTATTTATGTTCAATCATACATAATTGATTTTGTCTTTATCTAAATCCAAATATTCTTCTCCCCATAATGATGTTAGTCGGTTTAAGTAATAGCTATCTGCTGATATTTGTTCTTGTTCATCCATGAAGTAGATTTGGTTAAGTTGTTGCTTATTCATAGTTTTAACTCTCTTGATTAGTTGAATTTATTGGTTATTGCTTTATATTAATTTTATATACTAGGTATTATCTTGTATGTGATTTAGATCATATTATATTAGTGACCTTATAAATTTTTAGACAAGCTTTACCTTGAGAAGTAGGAAAAACTATTAATGGAGTGGAATTAAAGAAACTTACGAAATTAATTAAAATGTTTGCACTACCCTAAAAATTTACTCAGTTTTTGTATTAATCCCATCAATGAGTATTTATACTTGAGCATAAACCACTGCGCCGCACATCCTGTCTCAACTCTAAAAATTGTTTGGTGCAAGATGTGATTTATCCCTATTGACCTTGAAAGTGCGGAAACACCTCCACACTTTCAAAGCTGCGCCCCCAGCTAAATCTGATTTATTCTTGGTGATGTAGATTTTAGGACTTCTGCCAACATTCTGTTAAACAGACTTAACTGTAAAAAAACGATAAGTAACAACAATTGCACTAATCAAGATAAGAAGCCAGAAGACAAAAATTAATCGGTTTAGCCAAGGATTAGAAATTTTTTGTTGAAGCACAAAGGGAAAGAAATTAATCTGATTCCACTTGTTAACCAGTTTTTCTTTTTCGGGATAGTTGGGAATACAATAGCTAACAAGAGAAGGATTAACATAACAAGCAATATTAATCACTCTTTGAGCTAAGCGTAGCTGATACTGAGATCCTGGAAAAGCATTTATTTCTTGAAAAATCTCTAAATTTAAAGGCATAGTCACCGAAGCCAGTTGAACAATGATAGCAACAGTAATTATTGCTTTTACTGCCATTTTTTTAAGAGCAGATAAAGAAGGAAGTTCTTTAATTAATACAGCAATTAAAGGAAGCAACAATAAGTGAAGGGATGTGACATGATATCTAGCAGCCCAAGCACTATCTCCATGCCAGAAAAAGAAGCGACTATAAGCCACTAAATGTAGGGAAAAATTCAAGACTATTGTTATTAAATACCACTGAAGATAAGGGTTAAAGCGTCGCCAATAAGCAATTCCCACCACTAAACAAGGAAAAAGGAGGGGATCATAAAGAAAAATACTTTTTGCTGGAGAAAAAAATGGACCGAGTATGCCAACATGAGGAGAGTTAACTAAAGGATAGTTTGGGGGAAGTTGTTGCAGCCCCTCCCACATTGGATCGGTAGCTAGTTGAAGTTTTTCGACCCTTTTTCCACTAGCAAAAAAACTACCATATCGAATAATATCAAAAAGACGGCCTAAAAAAGTAAACGGTATTAATCCCAGGAACCAGATACCAATATCCTGAATAATTTTTCTGATATTTTTCGTTTGATACAGTAAACATCCTAGCAAAAAACAACCAACTGTAAAAACATGAAGAACGCAAGTTATTCTAATTAAAATGCTTCCCCCTAATGCTAAACCACTCCAGAAAAGCAGTGGATATTTTTTGGTCTTAATAAATCCTAAAACTCCTGCATACCCCACAATTAGTAAAGCGAGAATTTGGTTATTTTGTTGATGTACTTGAGCGTAATGAAGAGCGGTAGTAGCTAATAATAAAAACAAGCTAGAAATGGCTGCTACTTTGTCAGGAAAATCCAATAAATTAAGTAACCAATATCCAGAAACAACCACAGCAATATTAATGGGAATAAAAATTAGAAAACTAACCGTTAATTCCCGCCAGGATTCTTCCTCTAAAATGGGAAAAACCTTCGATATTTGTGTTCCTAACCAATCGCCAGGAAGCATTAATAAAGACTGCCCTTGTTCATAAGCAATATAACGTTTATTATCAACCCCCATAATTCCAAATCGAATATCCCCTCTTACTTTTCTATTCATATTAGGGGTAATTTGAACCTCTTCTTTTCCTGTCCACCAGGCATTAGCCATTTGTAGCCTTAGTTCGGTATCTAGAACACCTAGATTACCTGCATTTGTTAATAAAAGCCATAAAAAAGTAATTAATGTAATCTGTTTTAAATATTTCATATCAATCAATCATTGAATTTGTCCTCAGATTCCCTTAACCTCGTCGTTAACTACGGGATCTGATCACAGGATAAGATAAATAAGCCATGCGTTTAACTTCTCGTCTACCACGGGCAACGGAATCTAAAATGAGTCCACAAGTAAAACTTAAAAAAGCCAATAACATAATCGAAGCTGCTAAAATGGCTGTGGGAAATCGAGGTACTAACCCCGTACTTAAATAAGTCGTCAATACTGGTAGACTCAAACCTAGAGAAATAAGCCCTAAAATAATAGAAATAATACTAAAGAAAAGAAAGGGACGAACTTCTTTAAAAAGTAAAATCGCCGTTCCTAAAACTCGCCAACCATCGGTAAAGGTTTTCAGTTTACTTTCAGAGCCTGGGGGGCGCGAACCGTATAGGGTATATTCCTCGGCGAAGGGTAGCTTTAACTCTAAGGTATGGACGGTTAATTCGGTTTCAATTTCAAAACCACTGGAAATGGCCGGAAAAGATTTCACAAAGCGACGAGAGAAGACGCGATATCCTGAGAGCATATCTTTAAGTTGTGCCCCAAATAAGAACTTAACCACTCCTGTTAAGAAGAGATTCCCGCTACGATGACCCAAACGATAAGCTTGTTGATCATTTTCTGCCGAACGACGAGCCCCAACCACCATATCAAGATTATGGGTTAAGAATTTATTAATGAGTTGAGGGATAGCGTCCACCTCATAAGTGTTATCCCCATCCACTAAGACATAAATGTCAGCCTCAATATCAGCAAACATTCGTCTGACGACATTCCCTTTTCCTGGTAAGGGTTCGTAGCGAACGATTGCACCGGCGGCTTGGGCTTGGGAGGCTGTATCATCGGTGGAGCGATTATCATAAACATAAATCTCTGCGTCTGGTAGAGTAGAGCGAAATTCTTTCACCACTTGAGCAATGGTTAAGCCTTCATTGCGACAGGGAACTAACACCGCTAAACTACAATGGGTTCGACTGATGGTTGGAGATAAAGATTGATTGTCTAACATTTTTGATAAAAATATTTTTATCGTATTATATAGTCATTGGGACTTTTATTGTTTTTTAACCGAATGTCGGGCAGAATTCCCTAACGTTCTACAACTTAGGGATGAATGCCCGACCAATAAATAGACCGCGTAGCGTCCTCATTTCTTAGTTTCTAGTCCTCCT
>JAAUYJ010216576.1_pt1 | contig 22692 bp, 9 predicted proteins | sample 7278031 | NCBI WGS metagenome assembly JAAUYJ01 (sample SAMN14350222, study PRJNA611818) | marine sediment metagenome | isolation source: surface marine sediment (1.8m) | place: French Polynesia: Moorea | collected 2018-08 | reverse complement strand
GATTTATCAAGAAGAATTAAATCGCCTTGGTTTCCATCTTCATCTGGTCTGAGGTCTGGTTGGAAATTATTGATGGTATCAACACCAAAATCATTGGAGTCAAATTCTTCATTACTATTATAGATAAAGCGGTCAATACTCGCGCCACCAGTGATAGTATCGTTTCCAGCACCCCCATAGATTCGATCGCGACCTTGACCACCATTCAACACATCATCACCATCACCACCAAGTAGGCGATCGTTACCTTGACGACCTTGAAGTGTATCATCACCATTCTGACCACGGAGGATATCGTTGCCACGACTACCAATAATTGAGTCGTCCCCAAAATTACCTACTAAGGTATCGTCGCCATTGAAACCGACAATAGTATCGTCTCCAGTACCACCACGCAGACGTTCTCCTTGGGCAGTACCTGGAATGAACACACCTGGGGCAGGATCGGTATCTTGAATAACGATTTGAGCTACTTGATTTTCTGAATCAACCTCATAATCATCTCCTGGTTGCAACTCAATAGTTGTGGTTTCATCTCCTTCATCCTCACCATCAAAAAGAGTCGTCCAGGTAACGGTTGCTGAAGTTGCTCCTTCATTGATCGTAATTGCTGTACGTCCGATTTCATCACCAACTGGATCGAGAGATTCGAGGTTAGAAGCATTGGTTAACTCAGGAGGGAAATCTATATCGCCGAGTTCATCATCAGAATCTGTTTCTGACCAAACTACCTGTAAACCACCTTCTGGAGCAGGTCTGCTTAAGTTGAAAGTTAAAGAGTATTCATCTTCTTCTGCAACAGTGTCAGGTTCAACCTCTATACCAACGATAATAGGAGGAACTCCTAATCGTGGATCTAAGTCTAGAGGTTCGTCTAGCTCTATCTTAATAATCTCGTTGTTATCAATATCTGGTCCCCGACCGATAGAGAAAGGATAGTTGTTATCGTTGGCAACTACAATTGTGTCTTCATCAAAAACTAACACATCTTCAATAGTCACAAACGGGAAACTAAAGTTAGTGTCGCCATCACCGTTGAGGTCGTTGGGGTCGTCAATATCTAGTAAGTCTACAACTTCCTCTTTGTAAACAAAACCTTCATTATCAACTACAGAAAGGTGAATCTTAAAGATTTTCTTGAACTCAGCTTCATCTCCTTCACCACCATCCCGTTCAATAACTAAAAATTCATCGTCATTGATGGGAGTAAAGTCACCTATCGCATGACCAGCTACATCAGTAGGATAGAAACCTATTAGACCAGTGAAGGAGCTAGACTCAGGGTCAAATTCATAGATGCGTAAAGCGTTATTTGGATCGCCGTCAACTGCACCCTCTAATAAAGGATAGAAAGTTTCGCGATCGGGACTAAATGCCAGACCTTCGTAACCACGGGAACGAGCTATGTTAGGTTCATCAATAAATTGATCTACAACAATACTACCTGTGGCAGGGAAGTCAGTAAAGAAACCATCTGCACCAATTTCGATGAGTTGTTCAAATTCTTCTCCTGCGGTCTGGGGAGTACCATCTTCAGTCAAAGTGAGGAAACGTTCTTCATCACGCAAAGTGTAGGGGTGAACCTGTAAACCTGCATCGTGAGCATCTTCAATAAAGGATGTAACTACTCCTGTCAACTGGGAAGTGATTTCTGCTACACTGTCTCCATTTCCATCAACTGCTGGAGTTATAGACTCGCGCAAGAGAATGTTATTTTTCCAAGGTCCAGCACCTTCTGCATATAAGTCACTGATAACTTCCAGAAAAACTGCACTGTCTAGGTCTGCATAAACTGTATTTGCGGAGAGAGGTTCATCTAGTGCATCTAGGAACTCTTGACCGTAAATATCTACTAAGTCGTTACCTGCAGCAATATTAAACCGGATATCGAATGGGAAGGAGAAGTTCGCGGTTGGATCTGCTCCATCAGTGGTATTTCCATAAAGTTGAACTAGAGGAATATCTCCGAGTTCTGCATCATCTAATTGTTCTTGGAGGTCAATTAAGTTAGCAAATTCAAATGATTGAATGAAAATGCGGTCTGGGTCGGTGAAACCTGTATCTTGCAGGGTTTGAATTAGGGGTTCTTCTAAGGATAAATTTTGTTGGTCGAAGAATGTCGGGTGTTTGGTTTCAGGATAGATACCAACTTCAAATCCAAAACCTTCCATTTCTTGTACCAACTCGATAACTTCTTGGAAGGTGGGAATTTCAAATAAACCATCAAAGCTAGGGTCGCGGAAGTCACGAGATTGAACGGCGCGTAGTTGTTTGATTTCTGCTAGGGTGAAGTCTTCAGCAAAATAACCAGTAGTTTCTACACCATCAAGAGACTTAGTGCTTTGGCGTTCTAGACCGAATACATCAGCAACGTTGGTGGTATCGTCTAGCAGTGGTTCGTGACGGGCAATGAGAACACCATCGGCAGTAATTACGAGGTCTGGTTCAACAAAGTCTGCACCTTGAACGATCGCTAAACGATAAGCTTCTAAGGTATGTTCTGGGAAGTCCCCACTTGCACCACGGTGTCCGATAACTATTGGTGCGCTACCGTCGAGGGTATTAAAGTCATTGAGGTCAGGATTTTGGGGCGAGCGAATTTCGTCGGCAACTACAGCATCCCGAACGGGGTCGCCAGTGCGTGGGAAGTCGGTAAAGAAACCATCTGCACCAATTTCTATGAGTTGCTCAAATTCTTCCTCAGCAGTTTGAGGTGTTCCTGTTCCTAAAACTTCAAAGGAAATACTGCCATCAGCAACATAAGCTCCTCCTAATGGAATAAGTGCGCCTGTATCTGGATCTGTTATAAAACGGACGTCAGAATCTTCTGACAGAGGAAAAGCAAATCCTAGGAAACCAGTAGTATCAACTCCAGTATCAATTGGATCGACTAGACCACTTCCTTGAATAATATCTAGATCGTTATCATTCAAAAAGTCTTCGGATATAAAAATACTGTTGAAGCTACCTGAGTCTGGACCGCCAACTGCTTGAAGTTCACCTGTTTCCTCATTTAATTCTAATAAAAAATTGTCAATGAAAAAACCTGCTTCTTCACCTTCTAAGTCAGGGTTGCCAAGTTCTTCAGCAAGTTCAGGAGCAACCAACAAGGAAATGGGTGGGGTAGTAACTATTCCTGTATCTGGATCTAAGACTAAATCTGCTGGAGTAAATGTAAAGTCAAAGAATGGCTCTAAATTATTAATTAGTTCGTCATTATTATCTAGTTCGTCCGATATAGTGTTATCAATACGACTATAAAGAACAGCATTTCCACCGGGGCGGTTTATATCTATTAAGGCGCTAACAATTAATTGCGGACTATCAAATTCCTCAGTATCATTAGGGTTGAGTGTGAGGAAACGTTCTTCATCGCGCAAAGTGTAGGGGTGAACCTGTAAACCTGCTTCGTGTGCATCCTCAATGAAGGAAGTAATTTCTCCTGTCAACTGAGTACCAATTTCTGCTTGTCCGTCTCCGTCTCCATCAACATCTGTATCTAAAGATTCCCGCAACAGAATATTATTTTTCCAAGGTCCTGCACCTTCTGCGTACAACTCGCTGATCGCTTCTAGAAATTCTGCACTATCAAGGTCTGCATAAACAGTATCCGCAGAGAGAGGTTCATCTAGTGCATCTAGGAATTCTTGACCGTAAATAGCTGTTAAGTCGTTATCTTCAGCAACATTAAACCGGATGTCGAATGGGAAGGAGAAGCCAGCGTCGGGGTTAGCTCCTTCAGTAGTATTTCCGTAGAGTTGAACTAAAGGAATATCTCCTAGTTGTGCATCATCTAATTGTTCTTGGAGATCAATTAAGTTAGCAAATTCAAAGGATTGAATGAAAATGCGATTTGGGTCTGTGAACTCTGTATCTACCAGAGTTTGAATTAGGGGTTCTTCTAAGGATAAGTCCTGTTCGTCAAAGAATGTGGGGTGTTTGGTTTCAGGATAGATACCAACTGCAACGCCTGTTTCTGCTTCTACTCTTTGAACCAGTTCAATAATTTCTTCTAACGTGGGAATCTCGAATAGTCCGTCAAAACCAGGGTCTCGGAAGTCGCGAGATTGAATGGCGCGGAGTTGTTTGATTTCTGCGAGAGTGAAGTCTTCAGCAAAATAAGCAGTAGTTTCTACACCATCAAGGAACTTTGTACTTTGACGCTCTGGACCGAATACATCAGCAACGTTAGTGGTATCATCCAACATGGGTTCATGGCGTGCAATGAGAACTCCGTCGGATGTTGTTACTAAGTCTGGTTCAATAAAATCAGCACCTGTAGCGATCGCTGCTTCATAAGCTTCTAGGGTATGTTCGGGTAGGTCTCCACTGGAACCCCGGTGTCCGATAACGAGAGGGTCTTGACCGTTGAGAGTATTTAGTTCGGTGAAGCTTGGTGTGGCGATGGGAGCTTCTAGTAAAGTTCCTGTGCTATCGAAGTGTAAAATATAAGGTCCAAATTCTTCTCCGATCCAAATATTTCCATTATTATCAATCACAAATGACTCTATATCAAAGTCTGCTCCAGTTAAGAAGCGATCGCTTGTACCTTCGTTGACAATATCAAAAGGTATCAGATTATTTGGATCTGCTAGTTGAATAAAATCTTGAATGTCAACGCTAGTATCACCATCTTCTGCTCCAGCAAAGTCGGGGTCAACTTGATATAGTCTGAGTAGATAATCAGCACTATTGTCTTGCAAACCGAAACCATTATCAGACAGAAACCAAAAAGTGCTACCATCTTCGCTACCGGGAGCAAATTGAACGCCACTAAAACCCTGGACTGGTTGACCTTCAAATGGTGTTTCTCGACCATTTGTTGTTCCAAAGAAGTTTCCAGATGATGGACCTTCCGCAAATGTATCTGCTGGTAATACAGCAAAACCTACTAATTCTGGCATTTGATTCTCCTCTCACCCTTAAATTTACATTAATTAATTGAGATTAATTTTTTTCTGGATTAACATTGATTTACTATCAGTTCGTAGAATCAATATCAGAACAAAAAATTGCCATATCAAGTTTGTCAATGAGGATAAAAAGCTCAATGACTATAATTCAGACTTGATTGTTTTAGGAATTTTTAGTAATTCCCAAAGTATAGTATTTGGTTGATGTTAAATAAATATTTAGAGAAGGTTAAATTTATGCTAAAAAATGGTTAAATTTTAGATAAGGTAGTTATCATATCATGTCCGGTTAAATACTTACATTTAAGAGAAAGGAAGGCAGACGGCAGACGGCAGAAGGAAAGAAAGAAGTTTCAAGTACAGCTATCACAGGCAAGATACCTGTGCTACACTATACGCTCTACTAACCTCTGATAACAAAGTCACCAACTTCCAGCAATGCTTGATTACTCAAAGTTGCAAACTGACCGCCATCACCAAAACCATTAGCACTACCATTAGGATTATAGAATAACCTACCATTATTGATGTTGTAAACAATTACAGCATCAGAAGTTGCAGCACCACCTGTGACAGTAGCAAAATCTGCTTCTATATCGTTAATAGCAGTGAATGTAGTTAGGTCTAACAGAATTTTATCTTGACCAACAACAAAATCAGTAATTTCATCCACGCCAAGATCATCAGAATCAAATTCTTGATTTGTCGCAAAGATAAAACGGTCAATACTAGCTCCACCAGTTAAGACATCATCGCCCGAACCACCATTGAAGCGATCGCGACCTTGACCGCCATTCATTTCATCGTCACCCTCTCCACCGAAGAGACGATCAAAACCAAGACGACCTTGTAAAACATCATCCCCATCTTGACCATAGAGATAGTCATTACCACGACTACCAATAATCGAATCATCACCATCCCCACCAATGAGAGTATCATCTCCCGCTAGACCAATGATGGTATCATTGCCAAAATCGCCTCGCAGACGCTCATCTTCAGAAGTACCAATAATTTCTTGAGGAGTTACATCTACAATAGTAATCTGGGCAAATTGATTTTCTGCATTGACAACATACCCTTCTTCTGCCACCAAAACAATAGCTGTGCTTTCTTCTCCTTCCGAGTCATCATCAAAAACAGTCGTCCAAGTAACAGTCGCAGTAGTTGCTCCTGCATCAATGGTAATTGCGGAACGTGCGAGTTCATCGCCCACTGCATCTAGTTCTTCTAGGTTAGAAGCATTAGTTAACTCTGGAGGAAATTCGACATCACCGAAGGCACCATCACTATCTGTTTCTGACCAAACTACCCGTAAAGCTTCTGCGGGAGCAGGTTCACTTAAATTGAAAGTGAGAGTGTACTCCTCTGCATTTTCATTAACAGTTTCTGGTTCAATGCTAATACCTATAGCAATACTATTAATTATAGTGTCTGAAACTTGGCGCGGATTAAAACTAAAACGGTCAATTTCCAGAGGTTCTGCAAAAGCATTAGCAACATTTTCCCAAGGGATAAATTTAAAGTTTGTATTGAAGTTTTGAATTTCTCCATCTTCTGGATCTTGTAGGACTGCTTCTGGTTCATTTGCTCCGTCTTGAACAACTAATAAACCGTTAGGGAAATTGTTACCTAAAGGCACATTAATTACATCAGCACCATCAGATTCTTCTGCTCCATCAATATTTGCAAAATCTCCTATAAAGAAGTTGCCAATATATTCATTATTACCTTGGCGTTCATAAACAGCAAAAGTATTATCTCCCTGACTAGAAGCTAATAAATAACCATTGCCATTATCAGCATAATAAATAGTTAAACCTTCTACATCAGCTTGAATATTTTCACCAATTCCATCCACTAAAGTTCTGTCCGTACTACCATCAGCTTCTGCCTCAAATTTCCAGATTCCGAAGTTTTCTTGACCAGCATAAAGAATTCCTAATTCTCGGTCTACAACCATTCCTTCTACTTGAGCATCATCAAGTTCTCCACCATCTGGAATAGGTACAGTTAGACGACGAACTTCTAAAGCACTGACTGTTCCATCTGCGTTACTTGTTAACTCTAATTGAGCTATTTGATCGCCATCTGCCTGACTAATATAAGCGTAAGTTTCTCCAGTGTTAGGATTAGTATAAGTTGCTAATCCATAAGCAGTTTGTTCCCCATCATCTACACCAAAAATTGAAACTTCAGGGTCGCTAATATCGGCAGCAGTAATATTAGTAAGTTGACGAGTTTGAGGGTCAATACTCCAAATTGCTAAAGTGTCATTTGCTCGGTCAGTTGCTACTGCCAAGTCAACTGTTTCATCTCCTATTTGAAAATCATAAACAATATCTACATTGTTATAGCGAATATCCCCAGGAGTATCAGGAGAAATTTCTTGTAAAATTTCACCGTTTAAATCGTAAACTGCCAAACCAGCATCTTTTAATGTACCAATAACTAAACTTTGGTTAGGGTTATTAGGATGAATATAAATTGCCGGGTCATCTGAATCAATACCTGTTTCAATTCTGTTAGTATCTGGAGTTTCCACAGTAGGGTTAACAACAGGAATACTATCAATATCTAGGGAGAAACCTAAGAATTGAGTAACTTGATTTCCAGCATTAAAATTATTATCACTAACTACGACTAAAGATTGAGACCCACCCGGCAAAACAGGTCCGAATGCTATCCCCTCAGAATTATCTAAAGTAATGCCTAAGTCTGCAAAATCTAGTAATAGTCGTTTTTCGGCTACAGCATCAACATCAAATAATTCTTCATCGGGTTCATCTGGATTAATTAAACTATCAAAGTCTTGGATATTTGTTGTATTTTGTAACTGAACTTCGTAGAGACGAATATTATTACCAACTCCAACAGAAAAAGACCTTTCTAAAGCTAGTAAAGTATCACTATTATCTAGGGCGAGTAATTCAACTAAACCATTATCAGCAAAACCATCTGCTGGGTCTGGAGTATCAGGAATAGGGTCAACAAAATAGAGAAATTCTTTGACAGTTTCTCCGGTTTCTAAATCATATTTAATAATCCGAGAAGTACCCTCATCTTCCAGAGTAGAAATTCCACCATCTTGCACTAAAGAATTTTCAGTTGCTGTGTAGAGATAACGTTGATTAGGAGTAATTGTTAAACTCTCAAAAGCCAGATTATTTCTGATGCCTTGAGTACCATCTTCATTAGGTAAAAACTTATCGGGAATTGTTAACTCATTTAATTGTTCTCCTGTTAGGGAAAATAGATTCACAAATGGGTCAATACCTTCATTGACATTTCCTTCTGAAGATATGAATAAATTCTCACCATCAAAAGCAATTCCTTCTGGGTCAATTCCATTTTCTGTAAAAGTTACTCCATTACCATTTAACAGAGTAGTAAAATCTGTGAATTCTATATCTCCATCATCAAGAGTACCATCACTCAAATCAATATCAACAGTATAAAAACGGGCATCATTAAATTGACTCCGGTCATCAGAAAGAGCATAATAAACTCCTGAATCTTTGTCATAACTAATACTAGAAAGACCTCCTACTTCTGTAGCCGCAAAATCAAATCCAGTCTCAAATTCTACATCGCCAATAAATTCAATATTAGTTACAGTTTTACGATTTTCATTAGTCACATCTGCCCAAACTAAACGATGGTCTGAACTAGGAAAAGGAAAATCTCCTACTAATGTAAATAGGTCATCATTTTCTGTCGGCCAAAAAACAGCAGCATCAACTATTTCTTGGTCTATTGAAGGCAAAACATAATCAACTCGTAAATTTCCAGAAGTACCTTCTGCATCATTAAAATCTGCTGTATCAAAACGAGGGTCTCCTGAGTGATTTGCACTTTCTCCACCTTGACGGTTTGTAGCATCAACTCCCCCTGCACTATCAGGAGTTACTGAAGTATTTACTAGAGGATTTTCTAATAGTTGATTAATCGCATTATTAAAACTATCACCATCAAATGGATCGGCATTTTGGTCTCCCATAATTACAAAGGAATTACCAGGATTTAAACCACCAAAATTTCCTACATCATCATAAATATAATCTCCCTCTCCAGGAGTCACATAATCTGCCCAAAAGCGAATTTCATCGTGATTTCTGAGACCATTTCTATCTTCCGGACCATCAAAAACTGGAGGAGTAGGATGACTAGCTAAAACATGAATTATTTCACCATTAACTTCTATGGGAATATCCCAATGACTTTTAGAAGAAAGAGGAAATACTTCTAATTCTTCCTCTGAATACCAATCATTAGGTTCAGGTGTTTCAAGATTATCTGGCAATAATGCTCCTGGCATATCTCTCCAAAGAAAGTTTTGGAAAGTTCTGATTCCTTCTTCAACAATGGGATATTTTGAAAATAAAACCATGGCAAATTGACCAGGAAAATTACCAAAACCAAGAGCATCATTTCCATAACCATCTGCACCAGGAATTGCAACTATTTCCCCATTATTATCAAGGTCAAAACCAGAAGCAATACCTGTATTAGAAGGAGCAATATATACGAAGGGATATTCTACAGGGTCTACTCCATTTTGACTGATTTCTAAATAGTTATCTCGGAATATATCGGCAGCTATTCCTTCTGCATCAAAGTCAAATTCATTAACTAATAAAACATCAGGATTAACTCTTTGAATTATTTCTGCTACTGTCTGTGCTTGTTCATTTTCTGGTGTGGAAAGGTCTTGAATTAATTGACCTGCTTCGCCACGATTTAGAGATGCGTTGAAGCTGGCAAAACGGACTTGATTTGACATAAATTTAGAAACCCTTTTCTTACTGACAATAATCGGATTCTAGGGTTTCTGGTTTAAGTGTAGCTTGTCTTTAGGTTAAGTTTTGATTGTGTTATGGTTTAAATATCGTAATTAATAATTGATTCTCTTGAAATTTTATGTCGTAGTTCTAATTTGAGTAAAGTCAATAAATATCTTATTTATTTTTTGCTTCCTACTGCTTTTGTAAATAAATCAATTACACTAATTATGTAAGCATTCAGCCGTCAGTTATCAGCTATTAGTTTGATACTAAATGAACTAAAATCGCAGTCTTAAAAGACTAAATTCCCATAGTCAAGCATGGTTCAAAATACATTTTTGGACAATTTAGCCATTTACAGTAAATGTGTTTTTTTGATTTACTATTAACTGATAACTAATAACTGAAATTACTTACTATTACTAACCAAAATAGGCTGGTTCGTTGTTGGGTTTCCACTTGATATTACAACCAATACTTGGCTTTTGTTCTTCACTAACAGTTTTGCCGGCTAAAACTGCATCTAAAGCTCCTCTTAAATCTTTTCCAGTTACAGCTTTATTATTACCAGGACGACTATCATCTAGTTGTCCCCGATATACTAATTTTAACTCACTATTAAATAGGAAAAAATCAGGAGTACAAGCTGCCGTATAAGACTTAGCTACTTCCTGAGTCGCATCATAACAATAAGGAAAATTAAACTCTAATTCTGATGCCATTGCTTTTAGTTGACCAGGAGCATCATCGGGGTGAGTTTCAATATTATTAGAACTAATTGCGATAATACCTACATCTTTTGGAATGTAATCTTTGCCAATTTTAGCAAGTTCTGATTGAACGTGCTTGACAAAGGGGCAATGACGACAAATAAACATTACCAAAAGTGCTTTTTTTCCCTCAAAATCAGAAAGAGAAATTGTTTGGTCGGAAACTACATCTGGCAAACGAAAATTTGGCGCTGAAGTTCCCAAGTCTAACATTGTTGAAGGTGTTAAAGCCATAGTTTTTTCCTTGTAATTTTACTATAAGAAAAAACTATCATATTTACTACTGATTTGGCAAAGATTATCTGAATTTTCTAGCTTGAGAAATAGATAATTTGAGTTAACAGTTAACAGTTATCAGTTAGCCTCCTATCGGAGGAACTTTCCTCTGGAATGCTACGCAAACCCTAACAGTTAATAGTAGGGACGTTGCATGCAACATTCCTACAAGGTTTTGGTTATGGCGATCTAGTTCATCAATTTCAAAACCGCTGTATGTATTTGTCGTTCAATGTAGATTTCAGGAGAGTCAACCGATTTAATTAGAGGCTTTTCTCCCCCCACCTCCCCATCTCCCAACTCCCCTACCTCTTGCTTCAGAAAAGGGTGGGGCGGAGTTCCTGATCAGGGATAGGTTAAAATGGGAAGCGCATACCCAGAATGTTTCGGTAAGTATCTAACTAGACATGATCTTAATATTACTATTTTAAGATACTCTTTGCAATGGAATTTTCACAGTAAAAGTAGTTCCTTTGCCAACTTCACTGTCAAATTCTATTGTTCCACTATGCAATTCTACGCATTGCTTAACAATTGATAATCCTAATCCTGTACCTGGTATTTTACTGACATTACTGGCTCTATAAAAAGATTCAAATAACTGTTTCTGGTTTTCCTTGGGAATGCCTATTCCCTCATCTTTAATCTTAAAAATAGCCTCTTGATTATGCAAAGTTAACTGCAAATTAACTTCACCACCTTCAGGAGAATATTTAAGTGCATTAGATAATAAATTACTTAAAATATGACGAATCAATTTTTCATCCATCAGGAAAAATATCCTATCTTTTTTGCCTGACTTTTGCTTGGATTTAGCAGTGATTTTATTGTTCATAGTAAAATTGATTTGATGTTTGTTACTAGCAGTAACTTTCATAGATTTGACTAAATTAGAGCAAGTTTTAATCAAATCAATTGGTGCTGGTTTATATTTCAGTTTTCCCGCATCTGCTTTACCAATAAACCGTACATCATTTAGCAGTTCTAACATTTCTTGGGTAGACTCTTCAAGATAATCAAAATATTGTTCTGTCTCAGCTTCTGTAATTTTAGATTTGTAGCTTCTTAATAACTGAGTAGATAATAATACTGTGTTTAAAGGATTACCAAATTCATGGGTTACCATTGAGAAAAAACGACCTCTTAGTTCTCTCAAATCCCGTTCTTGTTCCAAAGCTTGACGAATTTCATCTTCTTCTTTTTTTCTTTCTGTAATATCTCTACCTATATAAACAAAATTTTGGATTCCTTCTGTATCTGTTTGAATCACTGAACAGGAAAATTCAACAATAATTTTTTCTCCTGTTTTATTTTGACAAATTAATTCTACATCTTTAGATACTTTTTCTTTTAAAAACAAGTGTTTTTGCCGAGCTTTGTGTAGTAACTTTTTATCGGGAATAATCAGATAAATTTCTTTACCAATTAACTCTTCTTTTTTATATTCAAACAAATTTTCTGCTGAACGATTAACAGTTTTTATTACTCCCGAACTTGTTGTTACTAACAAAGCATCACCCATAGAAGCAATAATTTTATTAATATAATCCTGAGAAGCAGCTAAAGCACTTAATAAAAGATTAGATTCATTAGCACTTTGAATTAACTGCTGTTGCATTACCATTTTTTCTGTTACATCTTCCACCAATAGCATTAAGCTTTTTTCTGTTGTGCCTTCATTTAAACCAGCAATTATAGATATATCTATATATAGAGAAGATTTATCTTTTGAAGACCTACTTATACCCTCATATTCAAAACTTTCTCTCTGCCCATTTATAACTTCTTCTAGGAGTTCTTCCACTCCTATTAATTCGGGAAAACTGCTACGAACATCCTCACCAATAACTGTTAATTCAGGCGCATCAGCAAATCTCTTTAACCCGTAGGATACTTCTAAGATTTTTAGCTGTGAATTCATCATCAAATACTCTGTATGACGAGAAGCTAGCAGTTTTTTGAGCAGATTAATCATGAGGAATTTTAACCATTTACTACCAAATTTAATTAGGCATTTTTTCTATAACTCTAGATGTTAATTTCTGAAATATATCATCTACATTTTCGCCACTTTTAGCAGATGTATGATATGTCGCTATGACTCGTTCCTCCTGATAACTATTATATTTATCCAAGAGTTGATTAATAATTTCTACATCAACTAAATCAGACTTATTTAAAGCAAAAATAGCCACACCTTGAGGATTTACTGATAAAAATAATTCTAATCTTTCCGAAAGATTATCTATAGTTTCCTGACGAGTAACATCAGCAACAACTATTGCCCCACTAGCTCCCTGTAAATAACTCGGAGCGATCGCTTTAAATTTAGTATGACCTTCTAAGTCCCAAATTAAAAGCTGTACTGAAGTATTTTTTTCTACTTCTATACGTGCTACATCTATTTGCTTACGAGAGATTTTTACTCCCACTGTGGAAAGATATTCATCGCTAAACTTACTCTCAACAAATCTACGAATGAGGCTTGTTTTACCCACACCAAAATCGCCCACAAGACAAATTTTTTTGGATATCATAATCTTAGTTTAATCGTCTTTTGCACTTGGTTCAAATAACTCAAATGTTACACATCTGCTTAACAATAGAGGTTGATTATACTCTACATCTTGGGGAGAGTTAGTTTCTCCAGTTACTTCCAGTCGTCTAGCATCAACTCCTTGCTCCACTAAAGCATCCATCACGGCATTGGCCCTTTCTATGGCCAATTTCTCGTTAGTTGCTTGGTTGCCAGTACGATCTGTATGACCTACTATCCTAAGATGTTTTTTGGGGTATTGACTAAGAAATTCTGCGATTTGAACCATAGTCTCTTGATAAGCAGGCTCAAGTCTGGACATACCCAGATCGAAGTAAATACGAGTTTTCAGCTTTAGTGGGCTGATTTTAATGGTGCTAATTACAGATTTAACCCCTGGGACTTGCTCTATTTTACGAATAACTGTCTGAGTATCTTCCATGTCCATTACCGTACCTTGCAATGTAACTTTGCCTTCCGCATATTCAGAGGCAATGGACACACCCTCCATTTGATTTAATGCTCTTGTAATTCTATCAAGTTCACCGACCACTTCTTCTGTCTCAGGTGGTACTTCGACAGCTACAATTTGATTATTTAGTTCTAGATTGTAGGAACTAGCCTCTTGTAGAGCTATTGCTGCTGCCTGATTAGTTAGATATTGGTTGGGTAGTTGTCCAGTTAGAGTTAAGGAACCTCGTTTCACTTTTGCATTTAAACGATATAGTGCCAACTCCGGAACAGAACTCCAAGCTTCCATTGTTCTGACTTCAACACTGCGATAAATTCTGCTGTAATACTGATAAATTCCCCAGGGTATTAAGATGAGGCTGATAATTAATCCAGAAAGAATAATTAAGGCAGTAGGAGGAGCTTGAGAAATTTGTAGCTTATTTTGTTCTTCTTGATTTTTACTTAGATGATGTTTATTGATATTTATATCTATATCTATTAATCCTTTGAGTAGTAACTGAATTGAAGTCGGAATTGTGTCTGGGTCGCCATCAAAATCTCTAATTGATTTACCATAATCTATAATAATATTGCTTAATATTTGTCGCAATTCTTTGATAAATGATTTGTTTGGCTCGCCTCTGATTACCACTGCTAAATAACAATGTCCAGCTACTTCTAAGATTATTTTAGAATCACCATATTCAATTTGATTAAGCTCTGAAACATTCCCCGATTGCATAATACAGTCATTCACAAAACTACGAATAGCTGTTAGCATCCCTGCGACCATTTCTGATTCTAATTTCTCCGTTCCAGACTGTTGTGCTTCGGAAATTACTAATCCAGATTCTTTGTGAATTAAAAATACAGCCTGCACCCTAAAAACCATTACTTCTGAGATAATTAATTCTGCCTCAGAAACACCTTGAAAAGTCGCCTGAATTTTCCGTTGTATTCCCCGGAAGCTAAAAGTATCTGAAATTTTGTCATTAATTTCTCGAATGGCTTCTGCCATATATTTAGATATTGTACTGCCAATAACTGGATACAAAGCATCTACTATAGCATTTTGCTCTAAAGCAATTTGTTCTTTGATTGCTCTACCCATTTCTGGTGCCAATGCTTGGGTAATTTGTCGCCGATCAATTTTAATTTGTTCTCGAATAGCTGCCCCCATTTCTGGTGCTAGTGCTTTAGCAATTTCTAGGGGATATTTCTGTACAGCAGAAGAAATTGCACCAGGTAATAATGGTGCTAATGTTTCACTCATTGACTGTTGGTCTTGCTGAGTTTTCTTTTGAATAATCACATCAATAATTGGCGCTAGTACCTCTGCCATTGCTTGAGGTTCTTGTTTGATTTGTTGTTCTATTGCGGGTGGTAATAATGGCGCAAATGTTAAAGTTATTGCTTGCCGATCTTGTCTAAATTTTTTCTGTATAGCTTGATCAATAACTGGGGTAATTGTCTCGATAACTTCTTCGTCTGTCTGAGCAAAATTATTCAGTAAGAATTCAGCAAATAAAGGTTCTACTATATAGTTATCAATATGCTGTTGATAATTGAAACGTTTTTGCTTGAGGTCAGTATTTAGCTTCCGCACTAGTCTGGCTACTTGCGACCCTAATAAAATATTTTGTAAAGCTGATATAGCATCTGCATCTGCATCATCTTCTTGGTGATACCCTGATGTTTTTTCTAAGTCTAATTCTGATAATTTTTGGGGTAAGAGTAATACTTCTTCCCCAGATATTTCTTGTTGATTATCGGTAGATATACCCTCCACTTCAATAACATCATATTGATTTTGAGATGGCTGTTTTTTTATTACTTGATTTTCTAAATCATCATTTTGTTCAGCATCAGATTGAGGTGGGTGATAATCTATTTGTTTTTCCCAATCTTCTGAATGTTGCTTAGATATAATTGACTCCTGAGCCGAATTTGACTCAAAATCAATTAAGTCTAAGTCAGCTAATAAATTGAGTAAGCATTCTAGCTGTTGAACTGCTTCAATGTTAAGTTCAGTAGATTGCTCAACCTCTACTTCTTGCTGATTTATTTTTGCTGAATTTCCGTTCAAGTAAGCCATCTTTTTATAATCATTTATTGATTGTTGTCTGTGGGCAGAAGTTCTTTTTCCAAATCTTTATCTACAGCTTCTTTTAATTCAGTCACAAACTCAGTCTTTTTCATTCTCATGCCAACTTCAAACATTACTTCTGCTAGGTCATCCCTAGAAACTTTGACATCTTGCAGCATCGAAAAGCGTCGTTCTAGTTCTGCAAATATCTGGCTTTTGAGATTATTTACATCATTTTGGAGTTGTTCCCTTGTTTTTGAGAGTTCTTCCCCTAAAGAATTTGCTTGGTTGTCAATCGTTTCATCCAATACTTCTTTAGTATTAGTAATTTTGCGATTTAGCCTTTCTAGTTGTTGCTTGTTTTCTCCTATATCCTCCTGAGTATTTTGCAGAGTTAAGTTGACACTTCTAAACTTTTTTTCTATCGAATCAACCGCAGCATGGAGTTCTGTAGAAAAAACATTTCTTACTTGTTCTACTTGATTTTTCATTTCTTGCTGAACTAAAGATAACTCTGACTCTAGTTTATCAAAACGATTCTCATATTCTCTCAGCTTAGAGCCAAAAATTATATCGCGAATCTTGTCAATATTTCCCAGTCTTTCACGCATTTCTTCTTTGGTTAATTCGGCCATATTTTCTCCTAGTGAATTGCAAAATAATCATAGAATTGATAAAAACCCTACCTGATCATTTTACTGGTTACTTGACTATTTTCAGTAGGGATTTCTATGCTATTATACTACTTATTTGATTACACAATATTTTTGATAAACTACTAAACTTACCTACTACTAAGACTTGACAATCCTAATATCTATGGGGTTGATGAAAAAATGTATAATATTTTAGGATTCAGAAGTCGAGAGTCAGGAGGTAAAAAGGAATTTTTGTCTTAATTCAGGGGGTAAAAATATATATGATTTGCACTCTTAATTTTTGGCTCAAAATTTACATTCTTACGAGTTCCATACTGAAAATCAGCAATACTCTAATTTCTGAAGAAAATAGTTGATTACTGAATTCTAGGATGTTGGACATTGCCCCAATACATGGACTTTATTACCGCTTTTTAAGTCAAAAGTCAAATATATCTTGACTAAATATGGCCTGCTGATTAAATCTAAAACCATTTATAGATAAAGCTATTAGCCTTTTACTTATGAAAAAACAGCAAAGTTTTAGCGTAAACAAGGCCCATAAAATTGAGCGACAATTATTTTTCCGGCCTTCTCTATAATTCCCTTTCATTTCTGTACGGGTAATTTCCTAACCTCCACCAAAATACTTTTTCTTTAACTAAGAATAATTTCCTGAAACGATTTTATTTGTAAGGGCGTTTAATTATTTACAGCGCTTTCCAATGTTATGAGGTAAAACTATCGCGGGCAAAATACTCTGATTACGGGCAAGATACCCGCACTACAAGAAATTCAATTTACCCCTTGTACATCATAAGTCCGATCAGATGCTGTATGAAATTTATTAAGTTATTAAGAGAATTAGTATTATCCACATTAGTAGATTATATAACTATTGCTCAAAAGCTAAAATAAAATTAGTTGTCCCACTTTTGTGATTTATTATCGATTTATTATCTATGACTACTGCTGCACCAGTTGAAACCAAGTACGAAGCCATCATTGGTCTAGAAACCCATTGTCAGCTTAGTACCCAAACTAAAATATTCTCTAACTCATCCACAGAATTTGGTGGTACTCCCAATACCAATATCGATCCTATTTGTATGGGAATGCCAGGAGTTTTACCCGTACTCAATCAAAAAGTGCTAGAATATGCAGTCAAAGCAGGATTGGCCCTCAACTGCCAAATAGCACCCTACAGTAAATTTGACCGTAAACAATATTTTTATCCGGACTTACCCAAAAACTATCAAATTTCTCAATATGATTTGCCGATCGCCGAACATGGTTGGTTAGAAATAGAAATAGTTGATGAAGATGGCAATGCAACCCGGAAAAAAATCGGCATTACTCGACTCCACATGGAAGAAGATGCTGGTAAGTTAGTACATGGAGGCAGCGATCGCCTTTCTGGTTCTACTTATTCTATGGTAGACTACAACCGCGCTGGCATACCCCTAGTCGAAATTGTTTCTGAACCAGATATGCGTTCTGGACAAGAAGCTGCAGAATATGCTCAGGAACTAAGGCGAATTGTTCGCTACCTTGGAGTTAGTGATGGGAATATGCAAGAAGGTTCCCTGCGGTGTGATGTAAATGTTTCTGTGCGACCTGTGGGACAAAAAGAGTTTGGAACCAAGGTTGAAATTAAAAACATGAATTCTTTTAGTGCTATTCAACGGGCGATCGACTATGAAATTCAACGGCAAACTGAAGCTATAGAAGCAGGAGAAAAAATTGTTCAGGAGACTAGACTTTGGGAAGAGGGGGCTCAACGTACTATTAGTATGAGGGTTAAAGAAGGTTCTAGTGATTATCGTTATTTTCCAGAACCCGACCTCCCACCTATTGAGGTTTCGACTCAACAGTTGGAAGCTTGGAAAGCAGAATTAACCGAACTTCCGGCACAAAAACGTCATCGTTATGAGACTGAGTTAGGTTTATCAGCTTATGATACTCGTGTACTAACCGATGATTATCATGTGGCAGCATATTTTGAAGCGACAGTTGCAGCAGGTGGGAGTTCTAAACAAGCAGCTAACTGGGTGATGGGAGATATTACTGGATACTTGAAAAATGAAAAACTTTCTATTAATGATATTGCCCTCAAACCTGATAATTTGGCAGAACTAATTACAATTATTGAAGATGGTACTATCAGTGGAAAAATTGCTAAGGATATTCTGCCTGAATTATTATCAAAAGGAGGTTCTCCTAAACAGTTAGTCGAGAAAAAAGGTTTGATTCAAATTTCTGATACTGGTGCTATAGAAGCAATGATTGATGAAGTTTTAGCTGCTCATCCAGAAGAATTGGAAAAATATCGTGGTGGTAAAACTAAGCTTAAAGGTTTCTTTGTTGGGCAAGTGATGAAAAAAACTCAAGGTCGTGCCGATCCAAAATTAACAAATCAATTAATTAGTAAGAAATTACAACAGTAAATGTAAGCATTTATCAGTCAGCTTTCAGCTATTAAATTCTGACTACTAATATTGCCATATTTTAGAGGATTTCTATAATTATTAATCAAAGCATAATTATAGGAATCTCTTGTCTAAAATGTAATAGAGGCTAAACGAATGCTTGCTTCCTTCTTGAAAAAGCTGTTTGTGCAGCATTCTTTAGGAAAAGCTGACCGCTGAAGCCGTGAATTATTACTAGTAAATCTTAAGTTATAGGTGGTAGCTTGAGTAAGAATAATTTGCAAATTATAGCTTCAAACTTAACATTTGATATTAGGTTACAGCCCTTTTCAAATTGATGAACCACATCGCCATAAACAAAGCCTAGTAGTAGGAGAATTGGATGCAACTGTGGTCTACTGAAATCAAAAGCGCTGTAAGATAATTAGTTATCAGATTTTTAGATTGAAACAAAGACCTATATCGGTTGAGTTACTTTTCGAGCAGCAAGCTATTTTATTATTAACCGATAACTGTTAACTGATAACTGAAATGACCTCAAGCTAAACCAACTATTGATTATTCGCTACCGATTTTTCTAAAGCTTTTTTTGCCAGTCTACTTATATAAATAGTTACTATTACCGTTGCTATAAAACCAAAAATATTTATGCTCCACTTGATGACTTCCGCTGCAAAAATTGTCGGTTGTTGAGATGTACCAATCAAAGCAATATCACCTACTAAATAACCAAGATAAACATACATAACCGTTCCTGGTATCATCCCTAGAGAACCCAAAATATAATCTTTTAAAGAAACCTGCATCAGACCAAAAGCATAATTCAAAAGATTAAAAGGAAACAAAGGGCAAAGTCTAGCTAAAAAGACAATTTTGAATCCTTCTTTAACAACCGCTTTATCAATAGCTTCAAACTGTGGATGTTTATCTAACTGTTGACAAACCCAATCACGAGATATATATCTTCCGACTATAAAAGCAATTGTAGCTCCTAAAGTAGAAGCGATAAATACATAAATTGAACCCCAAACAACGCCAAATATTATGCCACTTCCTAGAGTTAAAACTGAACCTGGTATCAATAGTAAAGTGGCTAAATTGTAGATAATTATAAAAGTTATAGGACTCCATAAACCTAGATTTTCAATCCAGATTAATATGTTTTTTAGAACTTCTGGTATATTAAAATATTTTGCTGTAATGATTAAACTGGCAACGAAAATAAAAATTATGAAATAATGGAAAAATTTTCTGATTATTTTCTGATACTTACGGTTAATAGTTAAATTCATTTTAATTTAATAGCTCAATTAATACAGCCTCGATTCTGAAAAGTTATAAAAGTTGTTGTCATAATCATACGTTAGCTGTATTAAATGATCTTTATCTGAGTTAACTATGAATTTATCCTGAGAATTTATCCAGAAATATTAATGAAAGCCCTGCGTTTCTAAGGTGGCAGTAGTAAGGATTTTGGATGGAATGTCCCTAAAGATTAGGGAATATCAGGAATAGAATAGCAGACAAGCAAAGAATATCTACTCCTTTACCCCATTAATTGTATCAAATTAGTCCAGAATCTGCTGCAAAAAGTGAAGCTGAGGATTATCAATAATCATACTTAAACTTTAACCAAAAGTTAATTTATTTTTAATTAGTGTATGTTATTTTAAAGCTTACATTAAAAAAATTAGACCAATGATTTTTAACTATCGTATTTTTTGGACAACAATCTTAATCATAGCCAATCTACTGACAACTAACTCAATTGTTTTAGCCGAAACAAAACAAACTAGTCAATTAATTGACTCTAATAATAATAACTCTTATAAAGTATTAGTTAAGCAGGCAGAAGATTTAGTTAAAAATATAGTCAATCAAGAATTTAAAAATAACCCTCAAATCACAGAAGTTACAGTCACAATATTGGGAGAAAGGCAAAGCCAAATAGTACCAGTGCTACGTCTAACAGTGTCTCGTAGTGAATGGCAAAATAATCCAGATATCGATGAATTTACAAGATATTTTGCCGATGCGAAATTTTTATTAAAGTTTGACAATAATAGCACTACTACATCTGATTCTCAACCTAAAACTCCTAATTCTTCACCTCAAAGTCCTGTTGCTCCTCCGCCTCCACCATCTGATTCTCGACCGATAGTTCCTCAACCTAGTAAAAGATCAAATCCATCTAAATCTAATTCTTCTCCCAGATTTCCTACTGACGCAGATGATTCTGGTGAGATAGATGATTAATCATACCAGTATTTATAGCATATTTCGGGCTGATGATGTCAAAGGTGTGAATTGAATGTCTTGTAGTTCGGGCAAGATTCCCGCTAGCATAGTTGTACCTCATAACATCGGAAAGCTCTGTAATAGACTTGTCGCTCAATAGATTAAAACAATCTCTAAAACCTAGACTTTAGCCACTATTAGCCTTTGTGCAGCATTCCGCAGGAAATACTTAATCTTTCCCATTAGACATCTCCAATAATAAAAAAATTAAATCAATTATCGTCAAGAAAACATCAATTATTTCTCCCTGCTCTCTTTTTTCTGGAGAGGTATATTGCCTAAAAATCTATTCACTAATTCCATCTTAAATCATACTAACAAAAACTAACTCATCTTCTACACTTAATAATTTGCAGGTTTCAGAGTCTTTATCATCCTATCAGCTAATTATCAACTATTTAAATATAGAAAAAATTATAGTTTTTACTTCAGTAGACAAATTTACATATTTAATTCTACAAATCCTGTGATAACACACCTCAAATACTTGGTTAATATCAATTAATCTAGGCTTTAACCTAATCTTAAACCATATTTTAAATAAATTTAAACTAGCGATAAACAAAAAATAAATTAATTAATCTAAACTGCTGGAGGCAGTGTCAAAAGAAACTATTAATGTCTTAAAGTCATCAAAAGACTAGACAAATATAGTTAACAGATGCTGCTAGCAATAAATTCACGGTTCGTATCTACCACATCATAGATAGATAGATAAAATTTTATGTCTAGGTTAACTCGCAGAAAATTACTAATGTTCTTTGGGTGCAGTGCAGCAGCAACAGCAATTGCCCCAAAAATAGGTTCCAGTATTTTCAATACTAATTCCGGAGTCGCACAAGCTCAAACTAGGGGTCTAAGTTTCACACCACTGAAACTCGCACATCCTTTAGAAGCTTATGAAGATAACCCTAGCTTCGTACCTTTAGGAATTGGTGGACAAGGAAACACCATAGGAGCAGGTGTAGATGTGGCACTACAATCGTATCAATACTTCGATGATGTCATAGTACCTCCCGAATATGAAAGGTATGTAATTGTTGCTTGGGGCGATCGCCCATTTCCTAACCCAGAAGAATACTTTGGTTATAACTGTGACTACGTTAGCTTTATCCCTATTAATAGTAATCCTGATGATGGATATCTATGGGTTAACCACGAGTATGTCTCTTATCCCATATCCTCATTAATAGGTGGTGATGACCTAGCTCCTTTCCCCACTACAGACCAACTTGTACTAGGTTTAGATTTATCTCAAGAAGGCATCTTTACCCGTGGAGAATTTGCTTATAATCAAGGTGGATCTATTGTCAGAATTAGAAAAGATGGTAATGGTCGTTATGCTCCTGTAGCAGATAATGCTAACCGTAGAGTACATCTCCTATCTGGACTAGGAATTAACTCTGAACGTTCAGATGGTTATCAAAGCGTTACATCTTGGGGTCCACTCAGCTATCAGACTGGAGACCAAAACTTTTTAATAGGTACTGGACCTGCTGCTACTGATGT
>JAAUYJ010224546.1_pt1 | contig 22702 bp, 18 predicted proteins | sample 7278031 | NCBI WGS metagenome assembly JAAUYJ01 (sample SAMN14350222, study PRJNA611818) | marine sediment metagenome | isolation source: surface marine sediment (1.8m) | place: French Polynesia: Moorea | collected 2018-08 | reverse complement strand
CTTGTAGCCGCTGTCGAGTTTCATCAGCGTCTGGATTTCAGGCGGATACATGCCGGCAGGGTTCTTGTCCCAGAAGCCGCCGGGGATGCCGATGCCCAGCATGCGCTTGTCGTCGCGGGTGGAATAATTCTTCGGCGAGAACGAGGCGTATTCCTCTTCCAGCCAGATTTCCTGTGGCAGCGGCTGCAGATTGGTATCAAAATCATCAGAACACGGGTTGGTACCGGTCCCGGGGCGGTCACGCAAGACATCGAGGAAGTGGTCCGGCATGCACGGGCGCAGCTCCCAGCCGAGTGATTTGTCCGGTGCCAAGCCGGCCAATTCCGTCGGGTCGGTCGGTGTCGTGATAGGGGTGAACGCGCTACCAACACCGAAACCGAGTTCGAGGCGGTAGCCGGCCAGGCGCTGACCTGCGCGCGTTTCGATTACGTTACCGGCGTCATCGATCGGGTCCGTACCCGTGGTGTTGTTAAATTTCTGCAGGATACGGTAGACACGGCCGGACTCCTCGATCGGACCCAAACCGTCGCCGACCACATCAAAAGTCGGCAGCGTGTCGTAATTGTTGTAGGTCAAATCAGCCGGCTCGACGTTGTAGACCAGATCGAGCGGCTGGTCCATTTTGAGAAGACCCATTTTGAAGCGCTTGGAAGAGCCCTGCGGGTTGTTGCAGTTCTTCTCTATCGCGACACCGCCAGGCTGCGGGATCTCTTGACCGGCCGCCATGATACAGTTGCGCGATTTGAAGCCGTCGACATCGGCCTTGGCCATGACGCCGGGGAACTGGCCACTGCCGTTGTCCAATACCCAGTGGATAAACGCAACCGCGTCAGCCGGAATCCCCATTGGCATCGGGTCGCCCGCTGCCACGTTCCACCATGCATTAGCGGACGCCTCATCCGGGAATATATAAACGACACCGTAAGGTCCGCCATCCGGATCTTCGCGGTCAGGGTGGACACCGGCACGGAGGTTGACCGGGTTCAACGCGTAGACAGTGGACTCAGTCAGCCATTGGGCCATGTCATCGGCGAGTGGGTAGTCAAGCTTGATTCGATTGTTTGGTTCGGTAATCGCAGCGGTTACATTGGACGCCAATGCTGTAACGACAATGGCGCCAGCTACCGCGGCCGTCAAAGGTTTAATAGAAGTACGTAGGTTCATCACAATTTCCATCCCTCCTGTAGGGTATTACATACAGGTAAATATTACCTGTTAACTAACAAAGACATGATCCAAGACTAATCACATGAATCTTCATGATCCACATATTTGGGAATGTAATCCTATTGCAAAACATTGAAGATTACATTGACAATTATCAATTATCGTATCCCAGTGGTTTGTTAATCATAATCAGCGTGTAAATGCTTGCCCGGCGTACAGATTCGTTCGCTATCATTTACACTCATGTGATTAATCTAAATCAATCTGCCAAGCGATGCTTGACAAATTAGGACAATAATTTGACAAATTGCAACGGATTACGTGTTGACCCAAATCAAGTTGTGCACAATACATCGAGAAGAGAAATCAAGCAATATAAATGTAAAGTTTTATGTAATTTGTAAACATATGTAGTAATTTTAGCGCCGCATCGTTGCCTGCCGCTTTAAAAAAGCGTGACGCAGTTCACACTCGGCAGCGCCAAAGCCCTGTCGTGATTGACGATTATAAAAATTGACGATTACCAATTAGATCGGGGTTGGCCCGTTCGCTTAGCCTGGTGAGTGCGTCCGACGCCGCAATCTAGGAGCGGCTTCAGCCGCGAACAACCCTTTGTCGAATAAGAAAAGGAAAAATCCCCATAGGTTCAGGAGATCTCTCCCTTCGGTCGAGATGACAGCGATGCGGGTTAAACCTTCGCGGCTGAAGCCGCTACTACGATTAAAGACGAACTTGGCCGAAAAAATTTAACATAGGTTAAATATTGCACCTGCTGCGTTGCCGGTGCTAACACGAAACATGGCAAACGATTACCGTTTCTTATTCCTTTATATATGGTATATGTTTCACGATGGCTAACGACACGCTGCGCTACCTGGCAAACGAGATCGGATTCAGACCGGCAGGCCGCTGCTTGCTGGATTACCGCTTTGTGCTCGCGCTGATCGCGGGCGTCTGCGTAGTAGTGGTCGGGCATCACTGGCTACCGCCATTTTCGTCTCAGTACGCGTTCGACTGGCGACTGATACTGTCGTTGATCGTCTGGCAACCGGTGTTCGAAGAAATCCTGTTTCGTGGGTTGATTCAGGGACAGTTGCTCAGGCGCTCCTGGGGGCAACGTGCCTGGCTGCACATCAGTGGCGCCAATGTCACAACCTCTCTACTGTTCGTCGCCGCCCATATGGTCATGAACCCACCGTTGTTCGCGCTGACGGTGTTGGTACCGTCGTTGCTCTACGGTTATTTCCGCGAGCACTGCAACAGTGTTTATCCATCGATCGTGTTGCACGCGGCTTACAACGGGTTTGTTATCGCCGGTCTGATCATCGCGGGTAACATGGTGTGACGCCTGGCCAGCATTTCTCAACGCAAAGACGCAGAGACGCAAAGACCGCAGAGTTATTTTTGATTACCGCAGAGGCGCAGAGACGCTGAGGTAATTTTAGGTCCATTTATTGTATTTCTTAGCGGCCTTGGCGTCTTTGCGAGAGATTCTCCGTCAATTACCGAAGGATTTCTTTTAGAACACGGTAAATTTCGACGTGGATTCGTTGTAACGAACGAAGATGTACCACAAGGCCAGCAGTACGTAGGTTAGTAATAAGGTGTACTGCCAACCACCCAGCAAGTCGGGTAGAAAGGCCTGGACCCCGAGATCGCTGATCTGGGCCATGCCATCGAGGAAATCGATATCGATATCCGTTGCCAACCAACCCGCATTGCCCATTATCGCATTCGCTATGGAACCGATCCAGGCGAAGAAGAAAAGTGCGACAACAAGTTTCATCTGCCCCTCACCGATGCGCCACAATGAACCCGACGCACAGCCACCGGCGAAGATCATGCCGATGCCGAAAATCACGCCACCGACCAGTGATCCCAACCAGAAGCGTGTCGGTACCGCAAGATAGGGATCGATCGTGCCGATCGCGATCAGCACGCCGCCGACCGCTGCGCCCAGCGCAATCGCGAGGATCATGGCCTTGGTCATCTCACCCTCGGCCGTCATGAAGGGTTCGCGGAACACGCGAGAAAAACACAATCGCGAGCGGTGCATGACGAAACCAATGGCGAAACCGGCGACCACCAGCAACGCGCGGATGACTTCTTTCTCGTCACCTGAATTCCACCATTTCAGCGCCCAGTACAGGGTCAGGCAAACGACCGCGATGCCGATCATTGGGTACCACTGCTTTAGATGGGCCGGCAACACCTTTGCAGGCGTCATCCCCCAGGTGATGTTTTCCAGCGTCCACAGCAGCAGCTTCAGTCCAATCACAGAACCGACGAGTAAGCCAACGCCCATCGACCAGCCGGACGCCGACGAGAACGTCAGCGGCACAAAAAAACCACCGGTGGTGCAACCACCCGCGAGCACCGCCCCTATACCCATCAGCGTGCCACCGACAGCCGCCCAGAGGTATTCCAGTCGAGGCGGGCGGTTGATGTGGAACTGACGCGACAGCAACGCGGCGCTGAAAGCCCCTAATAACAGGGTGATGTTGAGCAAGGATATGCGGTGCATCAGCGGGCTTTCCAGTTCTTGCTTGATGCCGAGCACACCGCCCAGACCGATGGCGTTGTTGAAGTAATCGCCCCATAACTTGAGACCGCCGAAAACACCCCAGAATAGCCCCGAGCCCATCAGCACGGCCATCAGGATCACCAGCAGAACCGCGCCGGTGTATGCCGACCAGGGTTCGACAAACACCGCCTTGTAATCCTCACCGAAACCCTGGAGCCATGCCGGCCTGGCTGTTTTCTGATTCAATGATTGTAACCTTGGTTTAAGGTATTGAATTAGCGAAATTGATTAATCGTAATTAAAAATCGAAGACGCTATTCACAGCCCGATGGTTGATCGGAATCTTTGGCGGTGTGCACCACGAAAGCCTGGACATCAGCGAGCAGTTGATCGTCGGGCACTTTCAGGAACTTCTTCGCTGCGCGATTGGTGTCCTTGATGCTTTCGCGAAATTCCGTGCTGACGAAATAGTCGACGGTGTATTTGTGCGGACCATCCTGAGGACCGTGGATATTGTTCTTGAAGTATTCTTTCCATTCGGCCTGCGTCTTTTCGTTCGGCGCTATCTTGCCACCCGCCTCTTTGGCGTGGCATTCCGTGCAAACCATACGATAATAGATGCGTCCGTTCTTCCAGTTGCCTTCAACAGCTTGCGCCAACGGTGATAATCCCAGTAGTACAACAGCACAGGCTGCCATCATGCTTTTATGATGTCTCATTGTTGATTCCCGGTTGGTATTATTACAAAGGTTTACAATATCATACTTTCAAGCGCTCGACATCTGGCCAGCGATTATCACGCCTCACCGGCGTCCACTCTGGGATCCTCGCACTTGCCGTCTTCGCGTTCGCATTCCCAGCCGCTGATCATCGCTTTCATGTGCGCGAGCAAAGTCGGGCCGGTAGTGATCAGGTAGATATGGGCAATCAGGAAGATCAGCATCATGAACGCACCCGTCGCATGGATGAACGCGATCTTCTCAAGATTGAGATACCGATCGAGGCCCCACCTATCCCATTCGGCGTAGAAGATATAGACCCAACCGGACGCCCAGATCACAGGTGAAATAACGACCCACAGAAACAGGTAGGCCAGGCGCTGCAGCGGGTTGTGTTTCCTGATCACCGTCTGACGAAACGGGTGCGGCGCGCGGATGAAGATGCCGAGCAAATAATAGCGGATCATCGCATCGACTTTTTTCAAGGTCGGTATGTACTGCTTCCACTCGCCGGTGGTGAAATGCCAGAAGATCGCGAACACCCACAGCGTGACCAGCGACCAGGCCGTCGTCCGGTGAATCGTGACCGCGGTCTCCCAGCCGAGCACTTTGTAGGAACCGTGTATTTCGAAACCCGTGTACAGCAACACCATGATCAGCGCCGCCTGGGCCCAGTGCCAGAAGCGCTCGAAGCGTTTGAATATCATTACCTTCTGGTTACCGTTCATGATGAACACCTGCTCTTGATATAACTGATAATACGACCGATGGCGTGTATGAGAACACCGATCAGTGTCAGCAATGCCGCCGTCCAACCGATCATGTCCAGTCGAACGCTGGCATCACGGCCCGGAATAAAGATACCTTCGATGTCGGCCAATCGGCCGTTCTTGTTGTGGCATTCATCGCAGCCCACCGATTCTTCTTTCGGCGCGACCATGTGGGTGATCGGCCACGACATCTGCGTCTTGATGAAATCCACTTTCCCGGAGAACGGGTGGCCCGCACTAATCATACCCGCAGTGACCGCCTTCTCCCAGTCGAAATTCTGCCAGTACGCATCTTCGTTCAAGCCCGTCGTGTGGACAACGACCAGCGTACCCAGTTCGGGATCGTAGGGCTGCACGCCGCGGAACACCTTGACCGGCCAGATGCGTGATTTACCGTCTCTGGGACTACCAGAGAAACTGTTGATTTCGACGTAACCGTCTTCGTTGGGCCGGACCCGCTCATTCAGCATCAGGTAACTGACCGTGCCGTTGAACCAGACATACTCGGGGCTGATATTTTCTGCGTAGCTGAACGTGCCACGCTTGCTGTCATAGACGATGTTGCCGTTATTTTTTTTCTTGAACGGCTGATTATTATCATCAAGCGTACCCGCGGTTGACCAGTCCCAGGTCATCCGTGTGGGTACACCACCGCGCGCGATCTGGGGTATGTGGCAAGTCTGGCAGGCGATCTTCTTCGCATGATTGTTCAGCCGGGCCTTGTCTTTTTTCCGGTGCGGGTTGTTGCCGTGACAGGCACGGCAGTGGGCGAAGTTGTGGTCAGAATGCTCACGGCGGTGCAGATGGTAGTCTTCGGTGTGCGCAGCCTCCACGATATAACGGCTGCCGGCAACCCTGTGTTCGATATGCTTGTGGCAGGTGCCGCAGGTGAAGTCCTCGCCCAGGGCATCCATGTGCACGTCGAGTTCACGCTCGGGCACAGCCAGCGAGGTATCCATATCGCCGTGCTTGACGCCGTTGCCGCCACCGCCGTAGAAATGACAAGCACCGCAGGTATCGCGGCTGGATTTGCCGACGCGTTGCGCAACGTACTGCAGATCGACGCTTTCCTTCGGCAGACCGCCGTTGTCACCGGCTTTCAGGTAAGTACCGGTGGTGTCGTGGCAAACCAGGCAGTCTACATTTTCCTGCACGGTAAAATCGTATTTCGCATCGACCCAGCCATAACCGGCGTGGCATTTGGTGCAGTGCGCGAAGTTGGACTGCGGTGTGATGCAAAAGTTATTCAGGACATTGCGTTTACCGAGGCGCTGCTTGTTGTCAGGATTCAGGAATTCCCAGGTCCAGTGCTTGGTTTTCATCACCTGCTTGGCCGCTTCAGTATGACATTTCAAGCAGGCTTTGGTGACTTCCGGGCCGGTCTCAAACTTTTTTTGCAATTCCTTGAATTTCGTGTGATCCGCCGTCGATGCAACCTGACCGTACGACGGCCCGGCGATGCACACCAACACTAGTGTGACGCTGAAAGCACGTATTAAAAGGTATATTTGATTAAGCAAATCCATCGTATTCGTCTAAAACTAACAAAAAGTGAGCCATTGAAGCATAGCCATTAATTATTCACAAAATCGAAGACGAGACATTGAGATATCGCAATTAAACTTGAATTAAATCAATTTCACGAGTAAAAATGTGGTTTCGATGGTTATACTTTCTCTACAAAAATACAACGTTCTGTAAAACTATGGCATTTTCTAACTGTAAAATAACGTTTCTGCTGATGGGCCTTCTATTGGTCAGCGTCATCGCATACGCGGCCGACCCAGAGACACCACCCGAGGAGAACACCCCGGTCGACGTCGCCCCCGAAAGCGAAATCGAGGCCGGTGAAGCAGAACATGCCTTCAAGGAAGCGAATCCCTGCGAGGGACAGCTGGAGGGCGAGTACATGGGCGCAGAAGTTTGCGCCGACTGCCATGCCGACAAGGTCCAGACCATGGAGCAGAGCCCGCACGGCCAGGCGGTCGATCCGCGCTCGCCGTTCGGCCAGGAAGGCTGCGAAACCTGCCACGGGCCCGGCGAGTTGCATTTCGATACCGAGGGCAACTGCATCATCAGCATGAACGGACGCTATGGTGAGTCGATCGAACAGCGCAATGTGATCTGCCTGAAGTGTCACCAGGGCGGCAGCAATATCCACTGGTTCAGCAGTCTCCACGAAGCCGAGGGCGTTGGTTGTGTCAACTGCCACTACATCCACCAGCGCAACGACGTTCAAGATCGCACGACCCAATCGCAGGTCTGCTACAAATGCCACAAAGACATCCGGGCGGCGACCTACCGCGCCTACACGCATCCGATTCGAGAGAACAAGGTGATTTGCAGCGACTGCCACAATGCCCACGGTTCACCCGGCCCCGCCTCGTTGAAACAGTACAGCATCAACGAGAACTGCTATGCCTGCCACGCGGACAAACGTGGCCCTTTCCTGTGGGAACATAATCCCGCCAGCGAGGACTGCACATTGTGCCACCGGGTGCACGGTTCCAACCATATGGCGCTGTTGAACCGGCCAGGACCTCAACTGTGTCAGCAATGTCACGCAGCCGAGTCTGCCGGCGGCGGCCGCTCGCATATCAGCAGCTTTTATGATTTTGATACCACGAACCCTCGGCAGATGCGCTTCGTCGTTGCGAAGAACTGTGCGAACTGTCATATCAAAGTGCACGGCTCCAATCATCCATCTGGTGCTGCCTTGCAGCGTTAGCCAGCTCAGCAAACCGCTTAATCAGTCACAGAGGCGATCATGACAACGAAAACTTCCCTACTGGTCCTTTCCGTCGCAACCGCACTGACTGCTGGCAAGGGTTACGCTGCGGACTATGCCTCCAGGGATGAAGAAGGCGAATTGCTCTTACCAGCATCCATCGTGTCCGAGCCAGTCAAGAGCACCGTCGAATTGGGTATCGGTTATGTCTCTGACGACGCCTATCGCTTCGGTCGTTACAACGGCCTGCAGACCAAAGGCCCGTTCCTGGTCGCCGATTTCGATTCCAAAAAGTTCTTCGAGGATGGCCATTTCTATCATGCACGCGGCATCAACCTCGGCCTGGAATCACGCTACTTCCGGATCGATGGCGGCAAGGCGGGCAGCTATAAAGTTTTCCTGCTGTGGGACGAATTGCCCTATTACATCGACAACACGGTTCAAACGCCGTATCAAGGCATCGGCGGAACCAACCTGACGCTGCCGCCGGGCTTCGACATCAATACCAACCTTGATGCCAACCTGAACCTGTTCGAGCTGAAAACGAAACGCGAGCGCATCGGCGCGGGTGTGAGTTTTACCCCGAAAGAGCGCTGGCAATTCGATATCGATGCCAGCCATGAAACCAAAAAGGGCGTTAACGGTACCGGCTCGGTGCTGGGCTCCGGCGGCGCCGGCCTGATCGGAAACAGCGCGATTACCTTTCTACCCAGTCCCGTTGACTACGAGACCGACAAGGTCAACGCCAAGATGTTTTACTCCGCTGACAATGGTGAGCTCGAACTGGCCTACCATGCGTCATTGTTCAACAATGCGAACAAGGCGTTGACCTGGGCGAATCCGTTTGCACCGACGACCAGTTTTGGCAGAATGTCACTCGCACCGGACAACGAATTTCATCAGCTTTCGCTGAATGGTGGCTACAACCTGCCCTACCGCAGCCGCCTGACCGGCGTGTTTTCGATGGGGCGCATGACCCAGAACGATGATTTTCTGCCCTACAGTGTCGACTCGACGACAGCAGAACTCCCGCGCACGTCACTGGATGGTGAAGCCTGGCTCACCACAGCGCAACTGAAGCTGTCTTCGGTGCCGATGACCAAATTGCGGCTCAATGCCGAGTTACGCTATAACGAACGCGACAACGAAACACCGGTCTCAACCTACAATTACGTCGTTATCGATTCGGGCCAGACCGCAACCGCTCAAAACGCGCCGTACAGCTATGAGAACAGCCGCTTCAACCTGAACGCGAACTACCGCTTCAATGCCCTGTCCAGTTTGCGCGGCGGTTACAAATACAACAAGATGAAGCGGCAAAACTCGCAGCGCGAAAAAACCGAAGAAAACACCTTGTTTGCCAAATGGAAGGTCAAACCGGTCTCGCAGGTCGATGTCGAACTCTACGGAGAAGCCGGTAGCCGCGACGGCAGCGATTTTGTGATCCCACCGGGCACCAATCCAGCCCTGCGCAAATACAACCTGGCCGACCGTGATCGCACGATGGTCGGCGCTGCAGTCGATTACATGGCGACGGAAAAGCTGTACTTACATGCACGCGCCGATTACAACAAGGACGACTACACGAACACCGTGATCGGCTTAACTGAAGCCACGCGTCCGGTGGTGACACTGGATTTTAATTACCAGGTGCGTGACAACATTTCGACTTACGGCTACTACACCTACGAAACCATCGAGTCCAGCCAGAACGGCGCGTCCGTCATCGTCGCCGCGCCTCCCGGACCCGGGACGCCGGGCGGGCCAGGCGCCCCACCCACCGCGACTACCCCAACCGGTGTCAACTGGCAGGCTGACTTTGAAGATGTTTTCGACACGATTGGCGTTGGCGCCGAATGGTCCAACCTCGGCCGTTGGGACATTGGCGCCGATATCGTTTACAGCCAATCGACCGGCAAGATCAACATGAAAGACCTGGTCAATCCAGGAACCGAAAGCCAGTATCCGGACAACAAGACCGAACTGACCAGCATCAAGCTGTGGACCGACTACAACCGCAGCAAACAGATGGTCTACAGGCTCAGCTACTGGTACGAGAAGTACAACGAGGACAACTGGGCCATCGATGGCTGGTTGCCGTATGATCCCGCAGCGGTTCAGAACACGCTGCTATTTGGCAACCAAACCCTGGACTATGACGTCCACGTTGTTACCGTTTCTGCCAGCTACCGGTATTAGAAACCTTCAGTTGGACTTTATGCTTCAGAGTCCGTCTTCGCTTAAACGGTAGCGATAGCGACGCTTTCCGCTCCAGAAACGCACCGGAGCACGATTCCTGTTCGCGGCTGAAGCCGCTCCTACATCATGCGATTCATCGACCACTGAGACGGTAGGAGCGGCTTCAGCCGCGATTTTAGCCGTTTGCTACGAAATCGGTTAATAAATTCACCGCAGAGACGCTGAGGCGCAGAGAATGTCTATGTTGTCATTCTGACCGCAGGAGGAGATCTGCTGATCCTCGCGAGATTTCGCTCGATAGTCGAATTGACAGAAAAGAATGGAGTCCAGCTCTGCGTCTCAGCGCCTTTGCGGTGATAGTTTTTTGTTTATGACCAGAGATTTTTCTGACGGCTGCTGGCCAGCGACCAGTATCGGAATGCGGGAGTTGAAAACAGCCTGGATAACGCTTGAATGATCGCTGCGGGCAGGCGACTACAGTGTCGCCTATCCCTCAGCGAGCGCATCCGTTTTAACGCAAAAGCAGGCCCATTAACAGACCCCGCAGATCACTGTCTTATTGTTTCTTTGGCTTAACATGGCAGAGTTTGCATTTCTTCTTCTGCGGACCCGCTTTCATACCTTGAGCGACGGTATACTCATGACAGCCTATACAACGCGTATGGAAGGCCGCTTTGTCGAAGGGCGGCTCCCCTTCCTTCGGTTTAATCTTTTTGTCTTTGGGCTGTTGTTTATGGCATTCCTGACACGGTTTGACCACAGTATCGCCTGGCTCGATCTTGTGGTGACAGGTCTTGCACTCGGTGATCTTCAAATCGGCGTGCTTTTGATGGGCAAAGGTCACGACACCTAGCCTGGATTTGAATTCGATCATCGATTTCTCGGCTGGAATCGTCAACTCCGCAGCGCTAGCGCTACCGAGAAAAAAGGACAGCACTATAATGATATTTGTTATCAAACGCATTTCATTCCCCTTCAGTAGTATAAGCCGACACACTATAACAACTAATCGCCGAGTCTCAATGACTCTGGTCAATTAATATTTACTAAATATTACTTGACAACGCCAAGCCTCATCGGTCCTACTTTACAGCTCTGACAAGACCTGCTCCATCATGCCAATTGCCTGGCCGTGATAGCCACCGCCAAATAGATTCAGGTGATTGATGATGTGGTAGATATTGTAAAACGTCTGGCGTAATTCATAACCGTCATCCAGCGGCCAGGCCTCGTTGTAAGCCGCGTAGAAACGTCCGCCGAAGCCACCGAACAAACTCGTCATCGCCAGATCGGCTTCGCGGTCACCGTAGTAAAACGCCGGGTCGAAAATCACCGGCAAGCCGTCACGCAGCGCGCCATAATTTCCGCTCCAGAGATCGCCGTGCAGCATGGATGCCTGGGGGTGATGGTTCGCGAACAGTGCCGGCATGTCGGCGAGCAAGCGCTCTCCCAGACGCTGTAACTCGCCGCCGTAACCATTTTTTGCAGCGGTCCGTAACTGGAAACCGAGACGCTGCTCGCGCCAGAACTCGATCCAGTCATCGCTCGGCGTATTGGGCTGCGGCGTCGAGCCGATGGTATTATCGATATGCCAGCCGTAGCGATCCTGAACGACAGCGTGCATCGCGGCAAACTGACGGCCAAAGGCCGCCATATCGGCACTGCCTCCAAGCTCGAGGTATTCCAATACCAGATAGCACTGGCCATCAAACTCACCGTAGCAAACAGGTTCTGGTACGCGCACGGTTCGGGACGCTGCCATTTCGCGCAAAGCCTCTGCCTCGGCTTCGAACATGTAGGCAAAACGGGCGTTATTGGTTTTGATGAAATAACTTTGTTGTTGATCCGAGACTCTAAACGCGGAATTTATACAGCCACCACCGACGCTCCGCTGGTGGTGAATACGAAAACGGCGACCCGATGCCTGTTCGATTTGTTGTTCGAGGTGTTGCCAGATGTCCACGATGGTACCCCCTTGAAAGGTGGAGGCAAAGCCTAACCGAATTTTTTTCAGGCTCCAAGCCGGAACCGACGCTTCCTGTTAGAGCGCGGTTATACACAAACACCCGGTCAGGCATCAGGCCATCCAGACTACAGATGTGATACACATCCGGATTCGTTCCCAGACCCCGGATGCACCATCAAATACACAGCAAGCCATTGTTTTTATTGACCCATTGCAGATTGGTCAAAATTTGATCAACAGCACCCTAATCGCTGTATTGTTGGTATTTTTTCCCTACACGAATATGTTTTCCACAATGTTATCCACAGAAAATGTGAGCAACATAAATTTTCTTCATTAAATTATAAAGTTAAGGGTTTTTTGTATAAATTTTATGAAGAAAACAGCCCAAGTTGAGCCCAATCCCTACTGCGCATTTCGGTTTTATACACAATACCTTTTTACAAAAAATTAAATACCAGAAGAAACGCATTTCAGCCTATTATAATAGAGCTGCCGCCTCCAACTGACTGTATTTTAACGACTTATTGCCATGGTTAAATTATGACCACATGATGGCAATCGGCTTGATACACCGCCATTCGACGATTTGATAAAGTTTTTTCCACATAGTTATCCACAGACTTTGTGGACAAACCAGCCTTGTTATCGGCCAGCGCCAAAATGGCTTCATCTAATGGCGCATTTCGCTCCTCGCCCCCGGCAAAATCAGCTATAGTGCGCGTGCATGCAACAGGCCAAGCACAATAAGAAAGCGACCGGTAAAATTCTACGAGTCGCAGTTCCAGCCCCGTTGTATACGGCGTTTGACTACCTGTCGCCGGCAACGATGAGGGACAATCTACCGCGTCCCGGGAGTCGTGTCCGCGTGCCGTTCGGCCGCCGCACTCAGATCGGCGTTGTTATCGCTCATGCCGATCACAGCGATGTTCCCGACAGTAAACTGAAGGCCGTGCAGGCAACACTGGATACCGAGCCGGTTCTACCTGCTGCGTTGCTAAGACTGCTGACTTGGGCTGCGAATTATTACCAGCATCCTCTCGGTGAGGTGATACACAGTGCCATGCCGGCGCTGCTGCGCAAGGGCAAAGCGTCAACGGCCAGGGGCCTGACCCTGTGGCGTGCGAATACGGAAATCAATCCAGCGGAGCCAACACTCGAACGCGCACCAAGACAGCAACAACTGCTCAGTTTGTTAACGCAGCATAACCAGGGCCTGACCGATGAGCAGCTGAATCAGCGACTGGAACGCTGGCGCCCGACAATGAAGACACTGCTCGCCAAGGACCTGGTCGTCAGAATCGAGCTGCCTTGTATCGCCGATCCGCTCCTAGCTGAAACCGGACCACAACTGAACCCGCAGCAGCAGACCATCGTCGATGCAATCATTCGTCAGGCTGCCGGATACCAGACACACCTTGTACACGGCATCACCGGCAGTGGAAAAACGGAGATTTACATCACGCTGGCGCAACGGGCTATCGACGCGGACAAACAGGTGCTGGTTCTGGTACCTGAAATCAGCCTGACCCCCCAGCTGACTGCGCGCTTCCGCAGCAGACTCGGCGTGCGCACTGCGCTGCTGCACTCTGGCTTGAGCGACGGCGAACGTCTGTGCGCCTGGAGCACCGCCGCATGCAATCAGGCACAACTGGTGATCGGAACACGCTCCGCCGTATTCACGCCGATGCCGCAACTCGGCTTGATCATCATCGATGAGGAGCATGACGGCTCTTACAAACAGCAAGATGGATTCCGTTACAACGCGCGCGATCTGGCATTGGTACGTGCACAACAGAACGATATTCCAGTCGTTCTGGGCTCGGCCACACCTTCGTTGGAAAGTCTGCACAACGCCTATAACGGGCGTTACCAGTTACACACGCTGTCACAGCGTGCACGCAGCAGCCAATCACCGCGCATCGAGCTGTTGAATCTGTGCCGACAGAAACTTCAGCATGGCCTGTCGCCGAAACTGCTACAAGCGCTCGACCAACATCTGAACCATCGCGGGCAGGTCTTGCTGTTTTTGAACCGGCGCGGCTATTCGCCCTTGATGATGTGCCACGACTGCGGCTGGACCACCTCGTGCCAGCGATGCGATGCGCACATGACCTATCACAAAAGTCAACATCGGCTCAGATGTCATCACTGTGGCGCTGAAGCACCCGTACCATCACACTGCAGCGATTGTGGCGGTAACGAATTGATCTCGATTGGCGCCGGTACCGAGCGCATCGAACAATATTTGCAGTCGCTCTACCCCGATACCTGCATCGAACGCATCGACCGTGACACCACACGACGAAAGGGATTGCTGGACGCCAAACTGGAGCAAGCACGTAGCGGCAACGCAAGAATACTCGTGGGCACGCAAATGCTGGCCAAGGGACACGATTTCCCCAATGTCACCCTGGTCGGCGTGATCGATACCGACCAGGGTCTATACAGCGGCGACTTTCGTGCCGCGGAACATCTGGCACAGCTCATCACCCAGGTGGCCGGGCGTGCCGGACGCGCCGAAAAGCCCGGCGAGGTTTTGATCCAGACCCACCATCCCGATCACCCGTTGTTGCAGACGCTGTTGCATCAGGGTTATGACGGCTTTGCGCACGCGGCCCTGGCCGAACGCGAGCAGGCCGGTTTTCCACCTTATCGCCACCTTGCCTTGTTACGTTGCGAAGCAATCAAGGTCGAGCTTGCGCAGGCATTCATGGAAGCGGCACGCGACTGTCTGGGCGACAGCGATGCCGTTGATGTATTCGGGCCGTTACCCGCACCGATGGAAAAGCGCGCCGGCCGCTACCGCTTTCAATTGATCCTGCAGTCGTCGCACAGAAAGGACCTGCATCGCCTGTTACAGCCCTGGATGTTGACGCTGACTCAACTCAAAACCGGAAACAGGGTGCGCTGGTCAATCGATGTCGACCCCTACGACACTTACTGAGCGATACATTTCGCAGTCGCTATTCACCAGCGGATGCGTGTAAAATCTTCCCGCTGAATTCACCAGGAGGATGCAGAACGAGCGAACGAAAATGCATTCCCTCATTTTTAGGCTAGGTCATTTTGAAAACCAATATCGAGGACCTGATCAATCAGGCCATTAACCATTTGCAACAACAGGGCACGCTGGATGCTGCATTGCAACCGAAGGTCCAGGTAACACGAACACGTGATGTCGCCCACGGCGACTTCGCCAGTAATGTCGCCCTGATGCTCGCCAAGACCATAGGCTGGAAACCACGCGAACTCGCCCAGGCTCTGATTGACGTCCTGCCCGATGACGACCATGTCCATAAGGTCGAGATTGCCGGTCCGGGTTTCATCAACTTTTTCGTTCACCAGCAAACGACGCTCGACATTATCCGCATCATACTCGACCGCGGCGACCGTTACGGCACCAGCGAGATCCGTCACGGCGAGAAAGTACAGATCGAATTTGTTTCAGCCAATCCGACAGGGCCCCTGCACGTCGGCCATGGCCGCGGCGCCGCCTACGGCGCCACGGTTGCATCACTGATGCGCGCGATCGGTTGTGAAGTCGATTGTGAATACTATGTCAACGATGCCGGACGGCAGATGGATATTCTCGCTGTCAGCGTGTGGTTTCGTTACCTGCAGCGGCTCGACGTTGATGTACCGCTACCGGACAACGGCTATAAAGGCGACTATGTGCGTGACATCGCTGCTCAGCTGGTCAGGCAACACGGCGGTATATTCGTCCATGATCCCCGGTTGATCATGGAAGATATTCCGCCCGATGAATCGGCTGGCGGTGACAAAGAGCTCCATATCGATGCGTTGATTCACCGCGCAAAACTATTACTCGGCGCTGATGGCTACCGCGTGATTTCCGAAGCAGGGCTGGACACGATACTTACCGACATTGCGGATGATCTCGAAGAATTCGGCGTCCACTACGATATCTGGTATTCGGAGCAAACGCTGGCGGACCGGGACCTGATCAATAAAGCGGTTCAACAGTTGCAGAATGCCGGACATATCTACGATAAAAATGGCGCACTCTGGTTTCGTTCGACGGCCTTCGGTGATGAGAAAGATCGTGTCGTCATTCGTGACAATGGCCAGGCCACCTACTTTGCATCAGACATCGCCTATCACATGGATAAATTTGCACGCGGCTTTCATCGCGTGATTAACATCTGGGGAGCCGACCATCACGGTTACGTGCCCCGTGTTAAAGCCGCTATCAATGCACTGGGCGAGGATGCGGACAAGCTCGATATCCTGCTGGTGCAGTTCGCGATTCTGTATCGGGGCGGTAAACGCGTGCAAATGTCGACGCGCTCCGGCTCCTTCGTGACCTTGCGGGAATTGAGGGAGGAAGTGGGCAATGATGCTGCGCGTTTTTTCTACGTTATGCGCAAGTGCGAGCAGCACATGGATTTTGATCTGGACCTGGCAAAATCTCAGAGTAATGACAATCCGGTATACTACATTCAGTATGCCCATGCCCGGGTGTGCAGCGTGCAACGACAGCTCGCCGAAAAGAACCTGTCGCATGATATCGCTGCCGGAAACGACAACCTGGGGCTTCTGACGGAGTCGCACGAAACGGACCTCGCGGTGCAGCTGGCGAAATATCCCGAAGTCGTGGAGAAAGCCGCGATCAATGCCGACCCCCATCTGCTGGTGCATTACTTGCGTGAGCTGGCCAACCAGTTTCACACTTATTACAATGCGCATCAATTCATCGTTGAAGACGACGCCATACGTAATGCACGCCTGAACCTTATTTCTGCAACCAGCCAGGTGATACGAAATGGTCTCGGGCTGTTGGGTGTGAGCGCACCTGAGATGATGTAGCCATGCCCGCCGACTATAAATCGCACGCCAATCGGAAGAAGAAAAAACCCATGCCCGGGTTTGTCTGGATGATCAGTGGGCTCGCGATCGGCCTTTTCATCGCGTTCCTGGTTTATCTAGACAAGCAGCCGGCGTCCGACATCAGCTTCAGTGACGCCGTCAAAACCGAGCTCGATCGAATTAAACAGCACAACGCAAACGCCACCGCTGAACCGGAGACCCCGGCCAGGCAGGAACCGAAATTCAATTTTTATACGATACTGCCTGAACTCGAGGTGCTGATACCGGAAGACGAAATTCGGCCGCCGGAGAATAAAAAAGCCGCAGGTAGCGCGGACAGCAAACGCTATATCCTGCAGGCCGGCTCCTTCAGAAGCCGGCAGGATGCGGAAAAGCTCAAGGCCACGGTCGCCTTACTCGGTCTGGAGGCCAGTATCAACCAGGTCTCCATCGAAAATGAGAAATGGCACCGCGTTCGCATCGGACCAGTGGATAACCGCAGAGAATTGAACCGCAGCCTCAACCTGCTGCAGCGCAACAATATCAATGCTATGGCTATGGAGCTCAAATAACCTACCCCTTCCGATATATAATTTTGTGTGCTACTATCCCGCCGGCGATATTCGGTGAGTCAATAATTCCCTATAACAACCACTTACACTGGATACTGGCAAGGGCCACTTTAACCTGGCTCGTAAATGAAAGGGCCTACAAATGCCCAATTAAGAACACTTCCGGAGGTTTACATGGCTTTATTTGATGATGCCTGGATGAAAAGTTTCCAGGAACAGTGGAACGCAGAACCTGCGTTGAAAGATGCGCTTGCAAAAATCGAGTTCAGTTCGGTTATTGGCTACGGCTTTCCGGGCGATGATACCTGTCAAGGGTTTATTGACGTACAGAACGGTGAAGTCGTTGAAGCTGGCGCCTATGACGGCCGCGAACTTAACTGGGACATGCGCGCCGAACAGAAAAACTGGGAAAAGTGGCTGGCCAAGGAAATCGGCATGACCGGTCTGGGACTGGCGTTCTCAACGGGCAAGCTGAAATTCAAGAAAGGTGATTTCAAGGCCATGATTTCTGATCCTCGCATGGCAGGTCCGTTTATCAAGAGCTTTGCCGCAATGGGTCGCGCGTAATATCTACACAAAGCCTATCCCCCTGAAAGGCCACTGTAAGGTGGCCTTTTTTATGTTGGCCCGCATTTCTCACCAACGCCGCCTGGTGAGAAATGCGGGCTAGCGTAGCATAGCTGACGGCCGAAATTGCCCAGAGCAATCCAATATCCGGCGTAGTATTATTGTCCGGCAAAAACCACGCTAAACTCAGATCAATAGATAATAACTAAAACCACAGGTATATCATTCATGAACAAAATCACCATTGTTGGCGCCGGACGTGTCGGTGAGTCCACTGCCCAGTTCATCGCGGCCAAGGACATGTGCCGCGAGATTGCACTGCTCGATATCAACAAAGGTGCGGCCGAGGGTGCTGCACTCGATATCCAGGAAGTTGCACCGCTATTCGAGTACGACACGCGACTGCACGGGGGCAGCGACGGTTCATTGATGTCAGACTCCGACCTGATCATCGTCACCGCAGGCCTGCCACGAAAACCGGGGATGTCACGGGAAGATCTGCTGGCAAGCAACATTGACATCATTGACGGGATTGTCGACGATGCGATGAAGTATGCGCCAGATTGCCTGATGCTGTTAGTGACTAATCCGGTCGATATTGTCACGTACTATGCCTGGCAAAAGACCGGCTGGCCGCGCAATCGCATATTTGGCCAGGCCGGCGTCCTCGATTCGAGCCGCATGGCCAGTTTCATTGCGATGGAGACCGGCTATTCGACGCTGGATATCAACACCATGGTACTCGGTGGTCACGGTGATACCATGGTACCGATGCACCGCTATACGACGCTCGCGGGTATTCCCGTGACCAACTTCCTGAGCAAAGACAAACTAGACGAAATCGTCGAACGCACACGTCATGGCGGCGCTGAGATCCTCGCCCTGCGCCAGAACAGCAGCGCCTACGATGCACCTGCAGCCTCGGTTGCCGAAATGGTCGACGCCATCGTCCATGATCGCAAACGCATTCTGCCCACCGTCAGCATTCTCGATGGTGAATACGGCCACGACCAGATTGCAATCGGCGTACCTGCCGTGCTCGGTAAAAACGGCATGGAGAAGATCATCCACCTGGAAATGAACGATGAAGAAATGGCGATGTTTCACAATTCTGCCAATATCGTGCAATCGCACATTAAACTGCTGAAAGAAATAAAGGAACTGTGATCGATGTTCAAATTGATCAAACTTTGTATACTACCGCTTGTTGTCATCACCGTTGGTACAGCTCGCGCGGGTGATGCCTACAGCATCAAGAATATCGGCCTGGATCTGGCAACAGATATCGCCGTTGCCGCAATCGACGAATGCCGTAAACAGGGATACCAGGTCAGCGTGGTTGTGGTTGACCGCAACGGCCTGTTGCGAGCCGCGATGCGAGACGATCTTGCACCCAGATTCACCCTGCAGATATCGGAGGAAAAAGCCAATCTAGCCGTGATGGCGGGGACAAGCTCCGGTGATTTTCGCAATAGACGAGATGATATCAGGGCTGAAATGAATCACCTGGATGATATCATCGTCATGGAAGGCGCTGTAGAGATAATCGCGGGTGGTGCCCGCCTTGGTGCAATCGGTGTTTCAGGCGCACCGGGCGGCGATATCGATGAAGCTTGCGCTCAAAAAGCACTGGACAGGCACGCAGAACGGCTCGAGTTTCTCGAGTGAATCAAGCAAGAGCTGATTAGATCAGAATGTCCTCAATAACAACAGCGGAGAATCGGAATGGCTAACGAAGGCTATCATGAACCAATCGATGAAATCTCAGATGAAACACGGGATATGCACCGTGCGATTATTTCACTGATGGAAGAGCTCGAAGCGGTCGACTGGTATAACCAGCGTGTGGATGCCTGCAAGGACAGCGAGCTGAAAGCGATTCTTGCCCACAATCGTGACGAAGAAAAAGAACACGCAGCCATGGTGCTCGAGTGGATCCGCAGGCAGGATCCTGCGTTTGACAAAGAGCTAAAAGACTATTTGTTTACTGACAAACCAATTGCACACGAATAGATCAGAGAGGCGCCTGCCATAGTACGATGGTAGCCCGCAGCAGCTTACTGCAAGAGCATGAGCCTGGTGAACTGCTTCGCACCCATTGCAGACAGCAATGCTGTTGTGCTCATTCTGGGCTCCATGCCGAGCACAAAATCCCTCGATGCACATCAGTATTATGCACACCCGCGCAACAGTTTCTGGCCGATCATGTCGGCCCTGTTCGCCGCTGATGAACTGCCGGACTATGAACACAAAAAGCAACTGCTGCGGAGGCACAAGCTTGCATTGTGGGATGTGCTCAATAGTTGTCACCGCGAAGGTAGCCTGGATTCATCGATAGATGATAAATCCATCGTGGTCAATGATTTCAACAAATTCTTCACCGAGCATCCGCTGATAAAGGCCGTCTATTTCAACGGCACACGTGCACAGCAAGAGTACAACAAACGGGTGCTGGCAACGCTGGATGCGAAGTTCTCATCGATCAAATATCAGCGTCTGCCGTCAACCAGCCCGGCCATGGCGAGTCTAGACCGCGCGCAAAAGCTGCAACACTGGCAAACGATCCTGAAGCATCTGGATTCACCACCAACATAGCATCCAGCGTAGCGGCTTCAGCCGCGAACAATAATACAGTCATTGCCAAAACCAGCATTGTCATTGCGAGCGAAGCGAAGCAATCTGGCAAGTCTCGCGCCACTTCAACAACGTGCTGCAACGACAACGCGAGGTTCAGGAGATTGCCACGCCGCTATCGCGGCTCGCAATGACGAGTATGTGGGACAGCAGTGGCGGGCTGGCAGTCCGACAGACTGCTAGCAATTATTTTCATCGATCACTTGTCCCGATACACCGTCGCCAACCAAATAATAGCTATTGATACGGAAACGAACCCGCGTCGGATTATGGTCGGAAGATGTTACCTGCAAGGTATCATGCTCGACGGCTTCAAGACCACGGTAAAATACGTGATCAATGGCATTGCCAAAAACGCTCGTTCTGTTATGGTTTGTATAATCGAGTGAAGCAAGACCCAGACGCCGCGCCAGCCCTTCGACTATCCGCAAGCGTTTTTCACTCCAGGTGTTGAAATCCCCCGCCAAAATAAGCGGACCGTCATGATGCTTGATCGTGTCATAGAGATTTTCAATCTGCCGCTTGTACGCTTTGGCGCCCAAAGTAAAGTTGATTCCATGAACATTGGCTACCAAAAGATCTTCGTCGACACCGGCTAAAGGATAGTAGGCAATCAGACTGGTTTTAGGCGTCCTGATCCATGGCTCTCTCGTGCGCTGCCCGCATAGAGCAACGGGTTTGATCGCCGAGGCCGTCATCACGCCTGTGGCCCTGTCCTGATAATCGAAAGCGACATTCAACGCCCAGTTTTGGTGCTCGGCTTCAAGCAAGTATTCCAGCTCTTCATCCAGATGCGCTTCCTGTATCGTCAAAATATCATGCTTCTGACTGTAGCGTTCAAAATCTGTCGCCCAGTCGTCACGCTTACCCTTGAAAATATTCCAGTTCAATAACGAGATACGATTAGGATCGAGTTCTGACAGCTCATTGTCTGTCCGGGCTTGACTGTTCTCAAAGATCCGGTCTACTTTGCAGTCACCACCAGCCGAGTGCGTTGCCGTTGATGAGCTTGAATGCATTCGTTCCTGGGTTGCAATAGACGCACCCGTAGAGAGCACCAGGCTAACGATCACTAGCAGGCTGAGCGAATATCGACGCATGATTTTTATCCAAATAATCTCTGAAATGCTCCGCAGCTGAAAGTTCAATACGCAGGCCAGTACGATCTGAACCCTTTGGGTCGTGATCAGCCGTGCAGCAAGCTAGCTATGACACTGATTATATTACATAAGCCTGCTACTATCACTGTATCAAGCATGGTTATCCGCGTTACAATGGGCTGCGATTATGTTCACCGCCCAGACAAGCATTTGAGCGACCTGTAACAGAATCGCCACCAGAACGAACGCATTCATTCAGGCAATGAAACAAATGAGCACGCAAAAAAACACACGATTTCCGTTGCAAATCACGATAAGCGCCTTGTTTATCACGCTCTCAGTCATGCTAGGTGTCGTGCTCAGTGTACAAAACCATAAGAAATCATCAGACATCCTGCGATCATCCGCCCATGAAATCTATGGCAGGCTCACCGAAGAGTTGAGCCTGGACATAAAGGGCACCTACACGCCGCTCGCGGGCGTGCTGAAATTACTGGCCAGGTCACCGATTACCACGGCGGACTCGCTTGAACAGCGGCTCGAGCATCTGGAATACTTCAGTATCGTCCTCGACAACCATGCCGCCGCGGCGAACCTGTACATTGGCTACGCCAACGGCGATTATTTCATTGTTCGTCACGCAAAGAATGAAGATGTCAAAGAACAGTTCAATGCGCCTGCCAATACCCATCTTGTGGTCGATAATGTGGAGACGACCAAGTTGGGTAAACGTCGGCTATCCCGCCTGTTTATCAATGACAAACTCGATATCATCGCGAGAGAGCCTGGCGTCGCTACCGATTACGATCCACGACTACGTCCGTGGTATCGCGAAGCAGGCGCTGAACCCGATGCAACCAAACCTTACCTGTTCTTTTTCTCCGACGATGTTGGCATCACTGCAAACATAAAATCCACACAACCCG
>JAAUYJ010079021.1_pt1 | contig 22738 bp, 18 predicted proteins | sample 7278031 | NCBI WGS metagenome assembly JAAUYJ01 (sample SAMN14350222, study PRJNA611818) | marine sediment metagenome | isolation source: surface marine sediment (1.8m) | place: French Polynesia: Moorea | collected 2018-08 | reverse complement strand
GCTTTTCTAGGTGGTTTTGTAGGAGGAGGTGTAGAACCTCATGGTGATTATACAATCTGGTCTGTAAATGGTAGACTACACACTTTTAATCAAGGAAACCAACCTGGAGAAGAAGCAATAGAAGGTAGAAAAGTAGCAGAATGGGAACAAGAAATAGACGATCTATATGTCAGAGCATCTCAAGTTCTAGATGAACAAAAACGAAAACAACTTTATGCTAAGGCAGAGGAAATTATTGTCGAGCAGTTACCTTTTATTTATATGGTAATTCCTTTAGAATTTGAGGCGATAAGAAATAGAGTTCAAGGCATTAAATATGGTGAACTTGGTGGAGGATTTTGGAATTTATATGAATTAGAAATTTCAGATTAATTTCAGAAATTGAATCTATCAGGAAATATCAAAATGATATAGGAAAGACTTAACTGGGAACAGGGAATAGGGAGGAAGAAATCAAGACAACTATTTCTCACTTAAAAATCTAGGAATATATTTACCTAAAATCTCTCTATATACCGGATTTTAATCATTTGAAGTATGACCGTTTTTGATTTTACTAATATTCCTTTTATTAATACTTATTTGAAAAATAGTCTCTAATAATTCAATATAATAGGTAATAATAGGTAACTTATACAGCAATTTCCCAATTGATGAGGTACAAAAATCTGGATAACTAGGCAATAGGTAAAAGAGCAGAGGAAATATAGATTAATTTAAAACTTGGTAGTCCTGCATGGTAATGGTGAGGATATATATTTTTTAATTTCTTCCACACTCCCCATCTCCCCAGACTCCCTGTGCTTCGTTTCGCATTACTATGCACCACCACCTAAAACTTTACCTCATACTTCCTGAAAATTCTTGTAAGTGGTAAACTTGTTAGGGTGCATCTCAATTTTATTTAAAAATTAGGTTCATTTAAACCCTTAAACCTTTATTATATCGGTATTGGTCAATCAAGGTATGAAAATAAAAATTGAAGAATCTCAAATATTTGTTATTCAATAGTTTAGCAATTACCAAAAAATACAAATCATACCCTAATTTACTAACGCCATTATATCCTTACCTAAGTTATTAATTTATAAATATGAAATGCAGAAAATTTGTATAAATCTACTAGTAAGCATTCAGCAGTCAGCTATCCTCTCAAAGAGGAACTGCGGGCTTCAGCTAAAAATCAAAGGTTCTAAGTCCGCCACTATATTTAAAACTAGATTTGAAAGTTTAGTGGTGTTTATTAATGGGGGTTTAAATTCTCTATTATACAGCTTAAGAAGCTGAGTCCTGAATGCTAATACCTGTTTGTTCAGCATTCCGGAGGAAATGCTGACATCTAGTGATTGATTTTCTGATAAATTTATAAACTAATCATCACAAAATTATTCTATCAATTATTACTAATAGTTTAATCAATGGAATCTGAAGCTTTAAAGAAGTTATTAGAAGCAATTGCTATAGGTGATTTAACTCCAGAAGCTGCTTTAGAAAAATTCAAACATTTTAATTTTGAAAATGTCGAAGAATTTGCTAAAATTGACCACCATAGAAATATTAGAACAGGTTTCCCTGAAGTCATTTGGGGACCAGGGAAAAAACCCGAACAAATAGTAAAAATTATGGAGGTGATGAGACAGCATAATCCCATAGTTATGGCAACTAGAATCGAACCGGAAATATATGAACAGTTGCAAGATAAAGTTTCTAATCTTTATTATTATCGAGATGCCAAAATTTGCGTCGTTATCTCAGGTTCTCCGAGGGAAAAATATGAAGGTATAATTACAATTTTAACTGCTGGTACTGCTGATTTACCAGTAGCAGAAGAAGCAGCAGTTACAGCAACTCTTTGTGGTTTTCAGGTAAAACGTCTTTGGGATGTTGGGGTAGCAGGAATTCATCGGTTATTAAGTCATCAGCAATTAATCAGAGAAGCTGATGTATTAATTGTTGTTGCAGGTATGGAAGGTGCTTTACCCAGTGTAGTAGCAGGTTTAGCTGACTCCCCCGTAATTGCAGTACCTACAAGTGTGGGTTATGGTGTAAATTTGAATGGTTTAGCTCCACTATTAACTATGTTGAATTCTTGTGCCCCTGGAATAGGTGTTGTGAATATAGATAATGGTTTTGGTGCAGCTATTTTAGCAGGACAAATTATTAGGACTGGAAATAAGTTGGCTAACAGAAAAAATTTGAGTATCAATTAAAATTGCTCAAATTATCTGGAGTATATTTGTTGGTTTAAATCAGACAAAGCAAAGACAAATTTTAAATAGGTCAATAATTTTGCATACTCGCTGAGAAAACCAAGTTAAAAATTTCTCTTCGAGTTCCAGTCAATATCAAACAATAGAGATAATATAGCAATCCTATTTGAGTAGTGTACAAAATTTTAATGGTTTTTAGGGAACGGGGAACACGCTTTCGCGGAGCGTGACGTTAGTCGTAGGGAATGCGCACTTCTGTGAGGGAACAGACAAGAGTTTCAGTTTTTTTATTTGCTTTTTGATTACCCGCAACCTATGGGCGGATTACTATATTTACTTTTCCAAAGTAAATCTTTGTTTTTTAGCTCTAACCGAGCAACTTCAAAAAATAGTTAATGAATCAAAATTTAGCAAATAAAGCGAGAATCCTAATCCTACTTAATATACAGTGAATTCCAAGTAGATGAAGTACAAAGATTAATATTCAAATCTCTTGAGTACGAGTATTTTTCCCGCTCTGGGTATACCTAACAAAGGTGGAATCTGCTGTAAATATCAATTAATTTTAAACATTATGTACTAGGTAATAGGATTCTCAATTTACAGTTCATGCTAAATCAAACAAAAGAATTTCTGCATCTGAGCGAGCTTCAATAGTAATCTCATTAATATCACTTAAGGCGACACCATCGCCAACTTCAACAGATAACTCATTAAGATTTATTTCTCCACGAGCAACTTGAATCCATCCATGACGATTAGATGCTAAAGAATAAGAAATACTATCGCCCTTTTTCAAAATACCCGCAAATAAATCAACATCTTGATTAACTTTTATTGCCCCATTTCTACCATCCTTAGCAGCAACTAATTTTAATTGACCAGAATTTTTAGCAATATCAAAAGCCTCTTGATCGTATGTTGGTTTTATACCCTTAGTATCTGGTAATAACCAAATTTGTAAAAAATGAACTGGATCAGATTTTGAGTGGTTATATTCACTGTGCATTATTCCCGTACCAGCGCTCATGTGTTGTACTTCTCCAGGATGAAGCACCGCTCCATTTCCGAAACTATCTTTATGTTCTAATGCTCCTTCCAAGACATAGGTAATAATTTCCATATCCCTATGTCCATGAGTACCGAAACCTTTACCAGGAGAAACGGTATCTTCATTTATTACCCGTAGGGAACGAAAACCCATATATTGGGGATCGAAATAGTTGGCAAAGGAAAATGTATGGTAAGTATTAAGCCAACCATAATTTGCGTGTCCTCTGGCTTGAGCTTTTCGTAATGAAATCATTTTAATACTCCTGATTATTTTTCCGTAATTTTGAAGAGTTTGCCGTTTAGTTAATTAATACAAAATTTGATTAACTAAGCTTTACCAAAAACTTATGAAACTTTGATAGTTTAGAGATTAATTAATACCAATTTGATTAATCTTTACTAAAAATAAATTTATAGGTTTTAAGTGGTAGGTGAATTATTAATTATACCATTCCTATTTTGGTTATGAAAAAAAATATCCTAGAAAAAGGGAACAGTGAACAGGGAACAGGGGTAATAGTTTCAGGATTTTTATCTATTTTTTTATTTGTTACAAATAATTTAGGATTTCTATAAAAATTACCTCTCTTTGAAAAAAAGAAGATTGACTCAAAGGAAAATTTTTTCTTATTTCCCCTGAAAAAGGGGAGGGTTTATACCATTTTCATAAAATCTTGCTACATTCCTTGGTTGTAGGTTGTAGTGGACTGACACAGCTAAAACTGTGCATTAGATTTTTTCCTAAAATTCCAGTTGTGGCAAGGTTTGAAAAGTTTTTCCTAATGCACCATTTAAGGTGTGTCGGTCCAGTAGGTTGTAGTAGACCGACACAGTTAATTTTGTGCAAAATTGTAGGGTGAGCTAGACGGCTTAAATTTAAACTCTTAAAGGGATTTAGCTATCCGTCGTAACCCACCATTTTAGATGTGTCAATCCAGTAGATATTAATAGAAGAAGTTTAAATATTCCTATCATTTGGTGTCCGGATTTTACTGTAGCATTCCCCCGCCTCCGGGAGGGCAAAATTTTTTCACACCTGGTATAGTACAGTTTTTTCAAGATGTATAGATAGTTTTAAAAAATCTTTAGATGACATAGATAAAACATGAATTCAATCAACTTTAATGCAGATTGTTTTTGGGAATTTAGTGAATTACTTTGTCCTTGATTTAGATTTTAATCGTTAACAATAAGATGAAAATAAGTTATGTTAGATAACTAAATTTACTCTGGTTAAAATAATATAGTTAGGTTTGAAAAAAAGCAGAGTGTGGGAAGCGTGAGAAGGGTAGAGAGACAGAAAAAGTAGAAGAAATAATTTCCCCTTAATTTGTGTGTCCTTGTCTACCCAAAATCCTAACTCTTTGGTCACTAAAGCTGAAACAATTGCACTTTTTTCGCACCAAAAATGCTAATAAATTTACTTTTCAGTGCTTTTAGATTTAATCAGTAAACCCTAATTACTCGTGACTTTTATGAAAACATTTTCTGGATAGAAAATGATTTTATGATCATGCAAAATCACTGAATCAATATTTTACAACTTGCTATGAGTACCATCACAATAAGGAGGATTATTAGTATATTTGCAATTGCAAAGTGCTACTTTCTTCTTTTCTACTATCTCGAATGCTAGAGGAGTAAAATCGGTGCCTTGATGAGAACCATCACAAAATGTTTGTTTTTTTGACTGACCACATTTACACCAAAAATATTTTCCTGGTTCTAGTTCCATTAAAGCAGGTTTCTTATCTGCAATTACAGGCTTATTCATGATCTTCTCCTGATACTAAAGTAACATCTAACTTGTATAGATTTTGTTTGGATATTCATAACTTAGCTCAAGTCAGGTTATTATGTATAGTATGCACTTTTAAGTAAGATAGTACCCAAAAAGATACTATGGAACTCCAAATTAAACAGAAAAAGGCTAATTGTCCGGTAGAGATTACCTTAAAAGTGATTGGTGGACGTTGGAAAGTTTTGATTCTTAAAGAACTATTTGGGGGGGTCAAACGTTTTAATCAACTTCATCGTTCTTTAAAAGGTGTAACTCAGAAGATGCTAACCCAACAGTTGCGAGAAATGGAAGCAGATGGTATAGTTCATAGAGAAGTTTATTTACAAGTTCCTCCCAAAGTCGAATATTCTTTAACTGCTTTAGGAAAAAGTCTGAAACCTATTATTAATCAAATGCACGAATGGGGAATTAAACATCTAAATATAAATAAGCATAAGATAAATTGATTAATAACTCCTAAAATTAAATAGACTTGTCATTAATAATAGGATTAGTCACAACTAATTAGGACTTATCTTGAAGGTGTCATTAAACTAGCTGCATAAACCTAATGACCTGATCAAGGATTCCAATTGGTAAATACTAATAGCAATCAGGAATAATTTGTAAAATTTATCTAGAAATATTATTATTCCTGTGTCTTATGTTTCAGGCAATTACTATTAACGAATCATTTCATATTGCTGTATGTTGAAAAATTATAGAAGTGGGAAAGGATAACACCAGGAGGATTAAATCTAATTCAAAGTTTACAGTCATTTCTACTCGTCAATTTTTTTTCTGGCATCAATAAAATTAGTTCGGCTTTTAATAAGGGGAAATATCAGGAAGGAAAATAAAGTATAAATACTATTTAGTCAATTTATACTCATAATTAATTTACTAATTGTTTCACTAACAACTTGATTGCCTTGAGGACTCAAATGAATATGGTCTCTATACAAACTACCTGATTGTGAAACCGATTTAAAAATATCTAGAAAATCTAGATATAATATATTTTCTGTTTGAGTGAATTCCTCTAAACGTTGACGAGTTTTTATTTCATAATCACGGGGTCCCGGTTCACCCACTTCCCGCAGCAAAGGAGTCATTGCTAACATAAATTTACTATTATTTTGCTGCGCAATTTCTTGAATTTTTTTGATCGCTTCTAAATTCAAACCAACCCGGTCTCCTTCTTCGTGAACTTCAGGAACTTTTGGAGCAGATAAAAAATAACGACTAATAACTTCTGAAATAGCAGAAGGAGGTTTTTTATCTGGATAATTGCGATCGCTGCCTACCACTAATGAACTAGGTGCTTTAGCAAACAAATCATCAGTATTAATTAATAATACTATGATTTCAGCATCAAATAAACCAAATTTTTCTACATAAGCCAACTCATTTCTAGGTCCCCAAGAATTAGCTGAAGCATTAAGAACTTCAATATTTTGGTTATTACCTAAATTTTCACTCAAATACCTTTGGATTATTTCTGATATAGTGTCTTTTTGGTCAGTCCACCAACAACCATTAGCCACAGAATCTCCTAATAAAAATATTCTCACTATAGAATTATCTGTTAAGGGTTTAATCGGATTTGAACGCATAGAATACTGATTAATTTTGATGCGCTTACCAAAACGACTAACATTTTGATTAGGTGTGAGGAGATAACCTATTTTATTATCTGCAGTATAAGTGAGAGGATTACCAAAACCAACTACAAGTCTGAGACTAATTTCTAAGAGTCCTACTAATCCAATAATAACTGTTGAAATTATCAGTGCAATTTTCACTAATTTTTATTCCCAAATATTGTTATTTTTACATATTAAAGTAGCAATAAACCTGGTTTAAGCGAGCCAAATATTTCTAATTATATTTATAATTAATAACAAAAAAACCTTTTTTAAAAGTGAAATTAAATTCCATAAAAATATATTTATATGACCATATTAAATGTAAACTAATAAAGTTGTTCACTACAGGAAAGAATAGGAAAACTATGAGAAATCCTAAGTGTATTTCCTAAAGAGAGAAACAAGAGCAGATAAAGTTCTCACTAAGTGATTAGGAAGCCTCCCAGTATAGTCTGTAATTTTGTCAGGGATAAATGAAAATAAGGGCAAACTGTATCCTGTTAATCTCGGCCCAATTTGCCAAGGGTGATAATTTTTGTGACAATAAAATTAAGCAAAAATGTGGCATATATAAGTTTAGGTGTTGGTATCAAACTAATAGCAGAATATTTACACTTATTCTATTAATACCTGAAACCTACAACCAAGCAATATAGCAATATTTTATGAAAATAGTATAAGTGGTTTCGCTCTAGACATAAGCCTTCTTTCATAGTACCTTGAGTCACTTTTAGTAATAGACATCTGCAATAATAAAAAATCAAATCAATTATCGTAAAGAAAATATCAATTATTTATCCCTGCTCCTTGCTCCCTGCTCCTTGCTCCCTCTTTTCCACCAGAGGTCTAATCAGAACCCGTTATTACAATCTCTAATTTAATTGCCGGAGTATGTCAAAGTGTAGGTACTTCACAATATTATGATGATCGGAAATTAGGGATAAACTTAACAGAGTCCAGATATAAAAGATGCCATTTGAGCTATATTTTATGATCTAACCTCTAAGTTATGTTGTTGCCCAATAATCGTGGTTTCAGGTAAACCCGTGGACTTAAAGCAAATATTTAAAACTAGACATCCCATTATTGGGGTAGTACATTTACAGCCTCTGCCAACCTCACCCCGTTGGGGAGGCGACCTCCAAGCCATTATCAGTAGAGCTGAACGAGAAGCCACAGCCCTCGCATCTGGGGGCGTTGATGGCATTATCATCGAGAATTTTTTTGATGCCCCTTTTGTCAAAGAGCAAGTCGATCCTGCGGTGGTTAGTGCAATGACATTGTTAGCACGGAGGATTATGAATTTAGTCACTTTGCCCATTGGTATCAACGTTTTGCGTAACGATGCTATTAGTGCAATGGCCATAGCCTCCTGCGTACAAGCCCAATTCATCCGTGTCAATGTCTTGACCGGGGTTATGGCCACAGATCAGGGATTGATTGAAGGTATAGGCCATCAATTGTTACGCTATCGCCGGGAGCTAGGCAGCGATGTCAAAATTTTCGCAGACGTTTTAGTTAAGCACGCGAGACCATTGGGATCGCCAAATCTCACTACTGCTGTCCAAGAAACTATCGAACGTGGTTTAGCTGATGGAGTAATTCTTTCTGGATGGGCCACAGGAAGTCCTCCTACTTTGGAGGATTTAGAATTAGCCAGTGCCGCAGCAGCAGGCACTCCCGTTTTTATTGGTAGTGGAGCAAATTGGGAAAATATTTCCACCTTGATGTCTGCCGCAGATGGTGTCATTGTCTCAAGCTCTTTAAAACGTCATGGGCAAATAGACCAGCCCATAGACCCGATTCGTGTGAGTCAGTTTGTTGAAGCTACGAAGCAGAGTTTATCAAACAATCACAATTGGGAAAGAGAAAGTAGAAAGTCTCCTTCCCCATTTAAAAACAAGGAATCAAAAATATAGAGGTAAAAATGCTTGGCCGGAACTCTACTCCGAGGATTCACCGATGGTCACGTCCAATTATGGTAGCGATCGCCATCATTGGGGCCTTAGAAACTGCCTATCTTACGATAGTCAAATTATCTGGTGGCACACCAGCTTGTCCTAATGCTGGTTGTGAACAAGTTATCAATAGCCCCTATGGACAAATATTTGGTTTGCCAATTACCCTATTTGGTTTTTTTGCTTACACCATTATGGCAATTTTGGCAAGCTTACCGCTAGTGGTAAACCCAGATAAAAATAAAACACTGCGGCTGAATTTGGAAAAGTGGACATCGCTATTGATGTTTATATTAGCAACTGCAATGGTAGTTTCCAGCAGTTACTTGATGTACACCATGATTTTTGAAATCAAACATTTATGTCTTTACTGTATTGCCTCAGCAACATTTTCAGCCAGTTTATTTATTATGACTATAATAGGTAATTACTGGGAAGATATCGGTCAACTATTCCTGAGTGGAATTACGGTTGGCATGGTTACATTAATTGGGATATTGGGAATTTATGGTAACGTAAATGCAGTAACAATTCCCCAAACTAATTTTACAATTACTAGTCATTCTGGAGTTGCAGAAATAGAATTGGCTCGTCATTTAACAGCAATAGGTGCTAAAAAATACGGTGCTTTTTGGTGTCCTCACTGTCAAGAGCAAAAACAATTATTTGGCAAAGAAGCTTTCCCAGAAATTAACTATATTGAGTGCGACCCTAGGGGTAAGAATGGGCAACCAGAACTTTGTCAAGCAGCCAATATTAAAGGTTATCCTACGTGGGAAATTAATGGCAACTTTTATTCAGGGTTACAGTCTTTAGAAAAACTAGGAGATTTATCCGATTATCAAGGACTCCGTAATTTTCAAAACCATCTGCCTAGAATGTAAAAGATTAAGTGATACAAACATAGCTATAATTGACTGAAAATCTACTAAGTGCTTAAACAAAATTAATTACGCACTTTTATTTTTAGTAAATATTACACCATCAGCCTTTCAGTTTAGTAATATGTGTGATTAATTTTGTCTAGGTACTTTCTAGGTACTTATTTATTTTTATCCTGAAATTACCCCCATTTTGTTATAAATATTTGTAGCAGACCGAAACGCCTAAAACTGTGTAATAGACATCTCCAAAAAAGAGAGAGCAGGGAGCAGGGAGTCGGGAGTAGGGAGAAATAGTTGATGTTTTCTTGACGATAATTGATTGGATTTTTGATTATTGGAGATGTCTAATAGATTTTTGTTTCTAGGTGTATCGATCTTCCGCCTCTTCCCACAGCTTCCCCTCCTCTCACACTTCCTTTTAACGCACTATTTTAGCTGAAATAGTCCAGTAGGTTATAATATCTAGACAAAATTTTCTTCCTACTTAATTAGCAGCAAATAATTATTTTATTCAATATATAGTAATCCTAAATAGGTTGTGACAAATTTAAGAATAATAAATTTCAACTGGAATGCTTGTAAATTCTAAATCATGGTTTTTGCATTATGGCTGTTGATAATTACGAAAATGTTACGACCTAAATAGGATTGCTATATTTAGCCTTATTAATAGGAATATTATTTTTCATAAAAATAGCTATTGTTTATATTATCAATGTTTAAACTTTCAGGCAGACATCAAAATAAAAACCTAGAAAATGTGAAACGGTGGCTATTAGAAAACAGCCGAGTATTGCTGACTGCATCAACCTCTGCAGGTATGGTTATCCTGTTACGTTCTTTAGGTTTATTACAACCATTAGAGTGGGGAATATACGATCTATTTTTTCGTTTACGACCACCAGAATCACTAGATCCAAGAATTGTTATAGTAGGAATTAACGAAAAAGATTTACAAGAATATAGATACCCTATTAACGATCGCGACTTGGCTAAACTACTGCAAAAATTGCAATCTTTTCAACCTCGTGTAATCGGTTTAGATATATATCGTGATTTACCTCAAGAACCAGGTCACAAAGATTTAGTAGCCGCTTTTAATAATATTCCTAACTTGATTGGTATTGAAAAATTAGAAACAAAACAAAATCTAGGAGTTAGACCTCCTGTAGTTTTAAGTGAAAAAAATCAAGTAGGTTTTAATAATGTTATTAATGATGCTGATGGCAAAATCCGCCGTGGTTTGTTATATATTCATAATGAATCAGGTAAATATCGCGAAAGTTTTGCCCTAAAACTGGCTTTAGTCTATTTAAAGTCAGAAGAAATTGAGCCAAAAGCAGCAGCCAATTCTGATTACTTACAATTAGGTAAAGCCATCTTTCATCGCTTTAAAAGAAATGATGGTGCTTATATTAGGGCTGATGATAAAGGTTATCAATTCTTGGCAAACCCTAGAGGTATTATAGATAGTTTTACGGTGGTTTCCATGAGAGATGTACTTTCGGATAAAGTATCTCCCAACTTAATTAAAGACCGTGTTGTAATGATTGGTTATACTGCCATAAGCCTCAAAGATTTTCACTATAATTCTTACAGTAGTCGTTTATTTACTTCCCCAGAACAAATATCTGGTGTAGAAATGCAAGCTCATTTTTTGAGTCAGATTTTGAGTTCAGCAATTTATGGTAGAAGTGATATTAAAGTTTGGCCAGAATATATAGAATGGCTATGGATTATTATTTTTTCTTGGGTTGGTGCTAGCTTAAGTTGGCAATTTCGATTACCCAAAAAATCAATTTTTACCATAGTCTTAATTGGTAGTGGTATTATCGGAATTTCTTATATTGCTTTTATTTGGAATGGGTGGTGGTTACCTGTAATTCCTCCTATAATTTCCCTGAGTGGATCGGCTGTAATGATCATGTTTTATCTGGCCCATTTACAGGAAGAATGGCAGCGCTCTACAGAATTTTTACAGTCAGTAATTAATGCGATTCCTGACCCTATTTTTGTTAAAGATAAACATCATCGTCGCATCGTTTTGAATCAAGCTTATAGTAAATTCATGGGTCATCCTTTAGAAGATTTACTCATCAAAACAGATTATGAATTATTTCCTCAAAATGAAGCTGATATGTTTTGGCAACAAGATGAGTTAGTATTTCAAACTAGTCAAGAACAAGAAAATGAAGAATCTTTTACGAATGCTAAGGGAGTGACTCATATTATTGCTACAAAAAGATACCTCCACCAAGACGCAGCAGGAAATCTATTTTTAGTAGGAGTAATTAGAGATATTACCGCACGCAAAAAAATGGAAGAGCAGTTAAAAGAAACAGCAGCTAAACTAGAACTTGATAATGCTAATCTGAAGCGTTTAGGAGATAATTTACACCATCAGGCTCACCATGATCCCCTTACAGGGTTGCCTAACCGTAAGCAATTCCTAGAGTGTTTGAGACAAGCTATTGAGTGGGCGGATCTCAATGAACAAACGGTAGGTTTATTATTTCTCGACCTCAATGGATTTAAAGCTGTTAATGATACATTAGGCCATACAATAGGAGACTTACTTCTAAAACAGGTGGCAGGAAGACTTAATGGGTGCTTAAGGGGAAGCGATACAGTTTCCCGACTCGGAGGTGATGAATTTACTGTAATTCTGCCAGGTATTCCAGGGGAACTAGGAGCTTCCAGAGTAGCCAATAAGATTCGCCATACTATAGATCAACCTTTTGAACTAGAAGGTCATATTGTTTCAGTAAGCACTAGCATTGGTATAGCTCTCTATCCTCTGAATGCTCAAGGTATCGATACACTAATTAATCATGCTGATGCTGCGATGTATCAAGAAAAAAAACATCACAAAAAACAACGTTAATCAAAGTAAATCTAAACTAAATGTAGAGTTAATTTATGATCTCTTGGTTAACTTTAACTGAGATGTACAAATATTTACTTATATAGCTTAGTTAACGATGCTGAGATACTTTACTAAGAAAAAAAAACCTTTTGGCCTCCGATGACATCGGAAAATTTAGTCTAGACCAAGAAAATCATATCAACATCTTAAAAACAGATAAAACCATTAGTCTTTAGGACTTTATAGGTTTCTGATTTCAGACTCTTGGCTTGTATATAATTTGAGTCTATTTTATCACTGCTTCATAAAACTGATATAAAACCTCACATAGCGTGATATTTTAATCTTTACTTCCTGCTGCAACCGGAACTGTCGGCAGCACTCTGTCCACACGCACTGACGGTCAAGAATATCGCATCTCTTCAGTTTACACTTGTATTTAAGTCTTTGTCAATGCATAGAATGCCAGAAATGTTTAAGCAGTGATTAGAGCAGAAGATACAAATCTCACCGTCATTACTACTTGCCAAGAGAATATCGTTTTATATCACTTACACACATCAATTTTCAACTAAGTCAAAACTGTATTTTGTATAAATCTGATTAAATATAATCATAAATAATAATTATCAACCTAAATAGATAATCATCATCTATGAATTTGTTAACATAAAAAAACAATTCTTAAAATTTTTTTATAACTTGTATCCTGGTATTTTCCCTCATCTTAACCCCTGAATTAATTTGCGCCCAAGTAAGATTAGACATTCCAACTTTATAAACAAACCAGAAAGTTTATACAGTTGTTCACATTTTCCGGATAATTAAGTTAATTAATGTATATCTATCAGTAGATACACTGATATAATATAAATAATTAGATTCTAGCTTTTCTATAAAAGTAAATAATTGTTCTACTCTATGTGTGTGAACAGTAGACAAAATCTAACTAATTTTTACCTAATAATCAGAAATGTATTAGTCTTACAGGAAAAATAATCTAGGCAATCTTTCTACAGCTACTATCAGGGGATTCATATTATGAACCTTATACCCATTAAAAAAATAGCTCTATCCACTATAACTATAAGCTTAAATATAGTTCTACCTACACAAGCTTGGGCTTTGTCAGAAGTCAACCATCAAAGCCTATCTATTATTGATAATTTCTCTCCAGAGCAATTGTCATATCCATATATCGTCCCTCCTGTTTTGAGCAAATATACCCCACCAAATAATGGTGGTCCAGATCAAACAGATGCTACAGGAACACGCTAAAGCTATTTAGTAATTCAAAAAATTGGACTTTCGTAATTTACTGTTGTGTTGAACTAGAGTATGAGCTTGCCAATCTGAATTTTGCTTGGGGCAATCTCTACGATAGTGACCACCTCTAATTTATGGACGGAACCAGTAGCTTTGTAAAATGATATGACTTATAACTTATTAGATGTAAGTTTCTACCCATATCCGTATAGCTAAATAGTAATCTAAATTTTCCACTCCGTTGTCCAATTTAAGAATTTTTTCTGGTCTCAAATTAATTAGATTTTGACTAATATCCAAGCTAGCGAAATGCTTCTGCCAAACTTTCACAGTGGCGATCGCTTCCTCTAGCCCATGTTGCTGTCTACAAATACCAGCTTTAGCCCAAAGAAAATCCGGTAATTTCCATCTTATTTCCGTAATTATACAATCTTCAGCAGGATTTATAACCTTTAGGTATGATATTTATACAGATTTATATACCGATGGGGGACAACCATAGTCAACAAAATGGGGAATAACCAGTTTACCCATTTGCGACCCAAACACCAAACATTCCAGCAAGGAATTGCTAGCCAATCTATTAGGACCATGTACACCTGTACTAGCATTTTCTCCCACTGTAGACAAGCCAAGAATAGAAGTAAAATTCATTCTATCAGTCACAATACCACCCATCCAGTAATGAGCTGTAGGTACTCTTGGCACAGGTTGGTTAAAAACATCAATACCCCATTGTTTACAAACTTGAATAATATTTGGAAATCAGCGTGCCATAACCTCTGTAGGAATAGCTCGTAAATCTAAAAAGACATTAGAATAATTAGTGCGTTCTAAATAACTAAAAATTGCACGACTGACCACATCTCTTGGAGCAAGTTCCCCAGCGGGATGATAATCAAAAGCAAACCTATAACCTTGCTCGTAAACCAGATAAGAACCCTCTCCCCGCACTACTTCACTAATCAGAAAATGAGGCGCAACAGGTTTTTTCAGAGCAGTAGGATGAAACTGAAAAAGTTCTCAATCTCGGAGTTAAGTAATTTTTATATTGGCAGTAAATACTAATTTTTTTTCAAGCCAACCACTGAACTAAACTGAACTAAAGAAAAATATTATCACAATTCACTATAAATCATATTTTGTTCTCGACCTATACTTCCTTTTTGATTTTTTACTTTTGATACTAAATCGGGTTTAGACGAGAGCTTTATTATAAGAGAGTGTTTGTAAACTAAAGATTAAGACTGTCAGAGGGTTTGATGTTCGGTGGGTGGGGTGCGAAAAGTTAAATTTTGGAAAAGATTCATAGTTATTGTCGCCTCACCCTCCCCACCCTACTGGACTGTTTCATCTTAAATGTTGCAATAGATGTAGGTTGGGTTGAGGGACGAAACCCAACAACAATCTTTCTCCCCTACTCCCGTACAGACGCCCTTATGCAACGTCCCTACCCACTCCCCTACTCCCTAATGCACAGTTTTAGCTGAAACAGTCCACTACGCCTGGATTTAATATTCCTTTTACAAACAGTCTCTAAACGTAAGGCAGAGTGGAGAAGGCAGAAGATAAAAGGGTTAGAGAGGAAGAGCGAATAATTACCTTTTCATAACCGGATTTGGTATGAATACCGGAGTCAAGTAAAATGGTATTACTTAAATATTCAAATAATTAATATATAAAGTTAATTAAATATCTATAACTTAGGATTTATTGATTAAAACCAGAAGTAATCACAGAATAAGTCTTTTAGACCTTTTTTAAAACCATAAACTGTCTATTTTAGACCTAATGTAATTTAATCTGAGAATAAAGTTGCTGAAACTCAATATAGACAATAAAATCATCTCTATTTCCTAAAAATGGCTCAAAAAATTGGTAATTAAGAATTATTTTTGTTACTTAAAAACCTTGAAATGTCTATATTTGAGCCTATTTTTTGCTAATGTTACAAAGAAATTGGATAATTGCAAAACATAATTCAGCTATAAATATCTGATTAATATTTATTCCCTACCAAAAAAATCTGGTCTCAAGCATCCTATTTTTCAGGAAAAAGAAGAAAAAATTTTCCTTTTAGTAAATATTCTTATTTTCAAATAGAGGTAATTGTTAATTATTAATTGTTAATTATTAATTGTTAATTGTTGAACTACCACCTAAAACCTAAAACCTAGAAGTTTATTTGCACCAACACATTTATCAAATTGGTATAAATCTCATCAGTACAAATCTTCTTAATATTTCATCCCACCATCCTGTGAAGGGTGATGGGGTGAAAGAAAAAACTTGATTAAAGAAACAACTAAATTTAGTCGTATGAACCAGTATTCAATCTGAAGTCACCTTCATTAAATACATCTGATTGTGGAGTTACTTTGAAATTATCAAGGTTAGCTTGTAAAAGTTTTTTCTGGCCTTCAGTTAAACCAGGCATCTCAAGCACATCTTCTACCTGATCATAAGGAGCATTTTCCACGATCATTCCAGCCAGAGTAGGAAACATTCCCCGATATTTCCTAAAGCTTCGTAATGGACTGTTATTTAAATCGAGTTTTTCTCCGCCAATTTCTCCCAACTTTTTGTCAGCTTTGTTAACCCTGATATCTTCTACAGCAAAAAGTAATGTAGGATGCCAGTCAGCAAAACTTAAGTTGGCAGCCTGAGCTTGTTGGTATGGTATTAATCCCAAACAACCTAGAAATAACCCTAACATTGCCAACACTCGGCCTATTTTTCTCATTATTGCTTTCTCCCAAATTTGATATACACAGCTTTATATACTCAGATTACCATTTTCGGACATTTCTCAGTCCAAAAAAAATCTACCACAAGCTCTCTTGAGAAACTCTTTAGAAAAGCTTTCTCAGAAATTCTACTAGATTTTATCTAAGATAAATTTTTATTTTTTTTAGTTACAGACTTCTGATTTAAAAAATTGTGGAGATGACTAAAAGTGCTAGCGTAAGTAATAGTAGGAGTATCGTATCCTTTGAGATGTACTTTGTATTGATTAAATATTTGCTGATTGCCTTCTAGCTCTGAAATATATTTGTAAGTACCTTCTCCAAGAGCAATATCCATACCAATTTCCTTGGTAGATGATTCTAGACGAAATGCTGCATTTACAGTATCTCCCAAAGCAGTATAGTCTGAGCGTTCCGTACTACCAGCATTACTTACCATTGCATAACCAGTATTAATTCCAGCCCCCACTCGTAACGGAAAAGGCAAAGGATAGGCTTTGCTTAATTCCATAGTTACCTGATGCAGTTCCTTGAGAGCCTGAAAAATACGAATCATTTCAGTAGTTCTGACTGCCTCAGTCCCATGAAACCAAACTGCCATAATTGCATCACCAATATACTTATCTACCCAACTTCCATTGTTTCTAATAATATCTCCTGCTTGACGAAACCAAGTACCAATAACTTCAGATAATAGTCTCTCGTCCAATTGACGAGTCAGCACTGTAAAATCTCGGATATCCATCACCATCACCGAAATTAAACGGCGCACGTGCAAAGTAGCTGTAAATTCTTGAGATTCAGAATCTATCACTGATTCTACATCCATCTGAAGGTCTGGACAGTGAAATTCTAGTTCTGTTTGACCAAATAGTAGATGATATCCATCCTTAAGAGTCACTGGAATACTCACACGACGGCCATTTACAAAAGAACCATTGCGACTGCCTAAGTCAATTAGGTAAAAATCTCCCGTATCCATCTGCTGTATCATGGCATGGTTGCGGGAAATCCATCTATCTATTAATACAAAAGTATTATCACTACTTCTACCAATAGTCCAACAGTTATTACCAACCAGGGGTAGGTAGCGATCGCCTGCTTCAGTGCGAAGCACCAGATGAGGAGGTTGCAAAGTCACGACAGTGGCACTCATGGTAACACAAGCTTAATCTTGTGTGAATTCTCGTTTGGTCAGCGTTTTCTTGATCGGCAACAGACTGATTGACCCTAAAATAACATAGCCTACGACAGGATAATTACTGGCAGATTTTTAATTGCACCCCATCTGGGACTTTTATTAAGCTACACAAGCAGCCAACAAAAACAGACTGTCTACCAAGATTGTACTTAATACTGCAGCTCCAAACGCCCACCAGTGTAAACCCTCAGAGCGCAAAGGCACAATACCAAAAATCAAAAGAATAACTACTAACACCATAACCCAAGTTATACCCCAAGGGCTACGTACTTGATTCAGGGCACCTTGAAATACTTGTAAGGCCATTTCTGGTTCAACTTCCATTAATCTGCGCCAATAGGGAATTAAACCTGTTATATAAAAGTATCCATCTGTTACCGCTGTCCCGAATAAAGAACCTAAATAGAAACAATTTCCTACCATTTCTCTGTTGTGTTTTAAGCACCACAAAGCCAAAGGTACACACAATGCTTCTACTGGCAAATGGAGGAAAGGTTCATGTCTGAGCCAACCCCAGTATATTGAACCAGTTAACCAAGTCCAACTAAACCCTAACAATAAATCGCCCCATATATTAGTTAATCTATTATGAAGCAGTTTCAAACTTAGCCATAACCAAAATCCAGTCATAGCTAGACTTAGCCAAGGTAGTTGACGCACTAATGGAGCCTGAAAGAATACAGGCACAGATACTAATAGTACAGCAGTCCCAAAGACTGCCCATTTTTGGCTAATTTTAATTTTTTCTAAACTAAATACAAAAAAATTTTTCGCAGATTCTTCTGGGTAAAGCATTGCGAACTTAGTAAATAAGGTGTTGTTAAACAAGATTTTTTTAATATTTTTTACTTAACTTTACTTTATATTTTTTAATATATCATAACCTTTATCCCCTCCCTGGGTATATTTAATACTAACAACATTTTTATCCCCATTGGGGGGATAATTTAGGAAGAGTTAAGAATAGACAAAAGTTTTAAAAAATCAAGGATGTAGAGGTAGTGACAAAACTATCTAATGTTATAATTGACCAATGATTCTCCGAAAACGCTACCTGATGAAATTCTTATCTGCTGTAACTCTCAGCACTATCACTTTTGTTGCGATATCTCTAAAAACAGTAGGTCAATCATTACCTTCTGAGACCATAGCCACTCCTGAACCGCTATCACAAATCAATATCTTTCAGGCCATTGTTCTGGGGATGGTACAAGGCTTAACAGAATTTTTACCTATTAGTAGTACCGCTCACCTCAAGGTTGTGCCTGTAGCTTTAGGTTGGGGAGACCCAGGCGTAGCCTTTACTGCCGTGATTCAATTAGGTAGTATTGTTTCCGTTGTCTGGTATTTCTGGAATGACTTGACAAAAATCACGACTGGTGCATATAAATCTATAGTTAAATCTGACTACCAGTCCCCTGATTTCAAAATGGCATTGGGGATTGCTTTTGGAACCTTGCCAATAGTAATTTTTGGGTTATTGATAAAAATATTTATTCCAGATTTCGATAACTCTCCATTGCGCACCACAGTAGCGATCGCTCTGGCTTCAATAGTTATGGCCTTATTATTAGGAATCGCAGAGCGAGTCGGAAGCCGAAAACGTAACTTTGAACAACTAGATATTAAAGATGGGATACTAATGGGCCTGGCTCAAACATTAGCATTAGTTCCTGGAGTATCTCGTTCAGGGTCAACTATTACGGGTGGCCTATTTATGGGACTAGAAAGAGCCACAGCAGCTCGGTTCTCTTTTTTACTAGGTCTTCCAGCTATTACTCTAGCGGGTGTAGTTGAACTGAAGACTCTCCTGGATGATGGGTTTGGAGGTGTGGGCTTAATGCCTACAATTGCTGGTATTATCTCTGCGATATTTTTTTCTTATATAGCAATTGCTTGGTTGATTAAATACTTGCAAACTAAGGATACTTGGATATTTGTTTGGTATAGATTAGCTTTTGGGGTATTAATTTTAATGGCGGTCACTACTGGAATGCTTCAAAATATTTAGGGTTGGCTGGAAAAGTTATAGGCGTGAGGTTTAGTAGTTAGTAGAGGTGATTTCCGTTCTGGAATACTTATTAAACGTGTTTGCGGAGCAAGCATTCCTGAGAAAATCGCCCATACAGTAGTCAGGAAGAATGGTCATTACATTAGGAAGTAGGAGAAAAAATTGTCGCTCAATTTTGCCGCCCTTATCTGCTGAAAGCTAGCACTTTTTTCTGGGAAAATAATCTTGAGTCTTTATCTATAAATGCTTTGAGACTTAATCAGCAAGCCCTATTGAAAAAAATAACAAACAAACAAATGTAGGGGTTTGGCAATCAAACCCCTACCCTAGCAAGAGTGAAAAAAACTACAAAGATTCAGAAAGACCTAAGACATTGCTTGAATAATATAGTCAAAGTAAGGAGCAGCTTCCGTAACATCTTCTTCATCAAGTAAAGCCAAAGAAGCTTCCTTCAAACAACGAATTGACTCTGCCATTCCAGGAACAGGTACACCCAAAGAATTGTACATTTCCCGAACCCCAATCAAACCAATACTTTCAATTGGGTCTTTGTCACCAGCTAGTACCCCGTAAGTAATCAAACGCAGATACCAACCATAATCACGGATACATAAAGACCGTTCCCGTTGACCAAAAGCATTACCACCAGGGGCAATAAAATCTGGACGCCGACGCCACAACTCTTGACTAGCTTTGTCCACAATTTTTTTCTCATTTTCAGAAAGCACGCTAGCAATACGCACACGCTGCTCACCTGTTTTCAAAAAAGTATTTATGACTTCAAGTTCCCCACTGCTGGGGTAACGTAATTCATCGTCGGCTTTGAGAATAACTTGGCTAACTACGCTCATAATTATTGAAATTTTTCAGAATTATATTTCATTTTAACTATTGACGGCCTTTCCCAATCATCAATTTTGAGGGATTTTCTTTTCTACAAAAATTTTGATGGTGGAATGGAGCCATACATAGGGTCTGCTGAAAAAATTGGTTGGTGGGGGTAGGACACGGGGACGCGGTGACGGGGAGATGGGGAGAACAGGCGACGGTTTCGGCCATTTTATGTGAAGAAATTTTCTAGAATTTCAGCAGCAAATTTTCGTATTTTGAGGCCAATAAGAGCCAATAACTAGGAGATAAATTGAAGATAAAAATCTCTAAAAGCTTTAGCTATATTTACTTTTAGCTTTATTCAGCCAGCCATAATAGTTTGTTACCTGAACTTAAAATTAGGGGGATTAACCAAACCCAATATTGCAACAAACTGACTCAGGTGGAACAAAGATTAAAATAAGTGACTATAGACAAAAGTAAAAGTTTTTAACATAACATAACAACATAACTTAGTGAAGATTGATTCAAATAATTTGGCCACATCAAGTTGGCAACAAGGTCAGCTCGTAGAAATAACCATCACAGATTTAACAGATAGCGGTGACGGAGTAGGTCGGTATGACCAAAAAGTAGTATTTATACCTGATACAGTTCCGGGCGATCGCCTCTTGGCCCGTCTCACATTAGTCAAACCTCAATATGCCCACGGGAAACTACACCAAATTATCAAAGCATCTAACCACCGTATCAAACCCTATTGCATCGTTGCCGATAAATGTGGTGGTTGTCAATGGCAACATATTAATTACGAATATCAACTTCAAGGAAAACAAAATCAAATTATTCAAGCTTTAGAAAGAATAGGAAAACTAACAAACCCACCAGTTGTCGCCATTCTTTCTTCTCCAAAACCTTTTGGCTATCGCAACAAAGCCACATATCCTTTGAGTATTTCTAGCACAGGTCAGGTTAAAGCAGGCTATTACCAAAAAGGTAGTCATAAATTAATTAATCTCAATCAATGTCCCATTCAAGACCAACGTTTGAATCCTTTACTTCAAGAAGTCAAACAAGATATTACTAGACAAGATTGGCAAATCTATGACGAACAGAAACATACAGGTATTTTGCGCCATTTATCTTTGAGGATAGGGGAGAATACAGGGGAAATATTATTGACTTTGGTGGTAAAAATTGATATAGAGCAAGCCAAAGAAATTTTACCAGGAATAGAAGCTCAAGCTCAGGAATGGCTAGAACGTTACCCTGAGTTAGTGGGTGTTTGCCTGAACTATAATCCCAAGGCGACAAATACAATTTTTGGTAAACAGACTGTTTGTGTTGCTGGTAGGGTTTTTTTGCACGAACAGTTTGCTGGTCTACAATTTCAATTAACTCCTGATACATTTTTTCAGGTAAATACAAAGGCTGCGGAAAAGCTAATAGATGTAGTTATTCGGGAGTTAAATTTGAATGGGTCAGAGGTTATCGTTGATGCTTACTGTGGAATAGGGACTTTTACTTTACCTCTGGCCAAACATTTACAGCACTTGAGAAAAGTTAATCCTAATTCTGTGGAAAAAACGGGGGAGGATTTGTCAAAAATTGGGCCTGCAAAAAGTATGGCGATCGGTTTAGAATTGCAAAAAGTGGCCATCAAACAGGCTTGGCTAAATGCTGAAATTAATCACTTGACAAATGTAGGTTTTTATGAGGGAAAAGTTGAGGATTTGCTGCCACAGTTACAGGTGAAACCGGATGTGGTGTTGTTAGACCCACCGAGAAAAGGTTGCGATCGCTCAGTGTTAGAAACTTTATTGAAAATTTTACCCGATCGCATTGTTTATATTAGTTGTAAACCTGCTACTCTAGCTCGCGACTTGAAGTTTTTGTGTGAGTCGGGTCAGTATTATTTGAGTAAAGTACAACCTGCAGACTTTTTTCCTCAAACTGCTCATGTCGAATGTGCTGCATTTTTGGTGCGGTCTGAGGTTTAAAAATAAAAAAAAATACAAATTTAGAAGTTTCTGAATTTAGCAAATAGTTTCGATATAATTATTGGCATAATATTGAGAAATAATCATAATTATGAACACGAAATTAGCCACAGCATTTATTTCTACAAAAGATTATCTTGAGGGAGAAAAAATTGCCCTATTCGCCATGAATACAGGGCTATTTCATTCTCAACTTTTCCATTTTATATATTTACGAGAATACCTTATTGCCAGCTTTAGACAACGCATCTTTAGCTATCTGTAAAGCCAGTAAATTCATTG
>JAAUYJ010185856.1_pt1 | contig 22783 bp, 19 predicted proteins | sample 7278031 | NCBI WGS metagenome assembly JAAUYJ01 (sample SAMN14350222, study PRJNA611818) | marine sediment metagenome | isolation source: surface marine sediment (1.8m) | place: French Polynesia: Moorea | collected 2018-08 | reverse complement strand
ATGCCATGAAGCCGACCCTTGGATAGGGGATAAATCAAAAACTTTAAATAGAGACAATCCCCTGATTTTTATCAGGGGTAAATATTAATTATTAATGGTTCATTGTTAATTGCTGAATCAAGTTATTCTGTGGACAAACTTCTCTATAACTCCTCTAACTCCAGAGTCTGAACTACTCCCTACTCCCTACTCCCTACTCCCTACCTCAACAAAAAGACTTTTTCCGCAAGCCCTAATTACTATCCGGTAAAGTCAAAATTAACTAATTGTCAATAGTTAACTACCATATCTATTTTTATTGATTTACCAACTTATTTATTTAGCTTTGCTAGCCGAGAATACTCAATATTACCAAAGACGATATTAGTCATCATAACTAAAATTCAAACCAACAAAATCACCAGTATTACCTGCTTTACTACAAAAAACTTTCTTTTCTCCAGAACTATCATTTTTTAAACAACTTACCTGTTGCTCAAAACTTCTAATATTATTCTTATATCTGCCTGGATCTATCTTTAATTTTTGGCGAAACTCTTTCCAGGGCACATCAACTATTTTCTCTCCACAAACCATTTCTACTTCCCCTCCCTCTATATCTACATCGCCAAAATCTACTTCTGCTTCTGCGTCTTCTATTTCGATAAATTTACAAGTTTCCATTTTAGCGCGGTTGCCACAAGCTGACAGACCGCCTGTAATTATTATTAGACTGGAAATAGTAATAGAAGTTAATTTATGCAAGATTTTTCTCCTATCTTACTTTTGATATACCTATTTTAACTCTAAATTTTCTGGGGCGTTGCTAAATCAAGGTATGAAAATAAAAATTGAACAATATCAAATATTTGTTATTCAATAGACATCTCCGGAAAAGAGTAAGTAGGACTGGGTAGGGGAGTAGGGAGTAGGGAGAAAAAATTGATGTTTTCTTTGGGATAATTGATTTGATTTTTTATTATTGGAGATGTCTAATAGTTTAGGAATTATCAAAAAATACAAATCATACCCAAAATTGGCAAATTTGCAACGTCATCTCCCCACCCAGAAAGATGGGGAAAAATCATTTAAGAAAACATAATAGAATGTTCCTGCAATACTTCCAAACGTACCACTTCCAAAGCTTTTTGATGAGTTGCCGATAAAATTACTGGTGGAGCAACGCCAGCGTCCAAAGCTTGCCGCCATCGGGAGGCACACAAACACCAGCGATCGCCTGGTTTCAAACCCGGGAACGAGTATTCTGGAATAGGCGTACTCAAATCATTACCACAAGCTTTAGTAAATTCTAGAAATTCCTCTGTCACCTCAGCACAGACAACATGGGAACCAAAATCTGTTGGTCCTGTTTGACAAAACCCATCCCGATAAAACCCAGTCACCGGAGAAGTGCAGCAAATTTCTAGTTTTTGCCCCAACACATTTAATGTTTCGGTCATTACAAACCCTTATTGATTTTATTCTTTCAGTTTCTAGTTTATCATCAGAAACAGATCGGGTTTGGAACGCACTACTGAATTGACACTAAAATGGTGCGTGACGACGGATTGCTAAATCTCTTTCATAGTCTGACTTGAAGCCGTCTAACGCACCCTACAATTTTGGTATAATTTTGCTAGGTATTTACCTTATAACATGGGGAAGCGCTGTATTGATCGCAGGACTTATTCAGCTACAAAAATTTGCGTTCCTTTCTGCACCTCCAAACTATCACCCTTTTTGTGCCCATCGTGAAAAGCAGCTAAAATCACATCGCTAGTTTTACCCCAGGCAATAATACCGTTAGCATCAATACCTATCGCTCCCAAATCGCGCTTATGTTCGTGAGCTTCAGCAAATGAACGTTCAAAAGCTGCTTTCATAGAGAAACCATCCGTTACCCGAATCACAATTTTTGCTGCTAAACACTCATCAATAATATCTTCCCCAATACCAGTGCAACTAATACCAGCACTACCTGTGGCATAGTTTCCGGCTGGCATCGCCGAATCACTCACCCGACCAATCTTTTCAAAACCTTTGCCTCCAGTAGAAGTACCTGCAGCTAATCTCCCTTCAGTATCTAAGGCTACCACACCAATAGTGCCAGTCCCAGGAGATTCAGCAATTACATCTGCCATACTTCTACTAAAGTTTTGTTTGCGATCCTCTAGCCATTCATTTAATCGCTTATCGGTGAGTGGGTTATAAACTGACAGTCCCAACTCCCGGACAAATTCAGCCGCCCCATTGTCAGATAATACCCGATCAGGTGATGCTTGTAGAGAATTGGCCACATCAATCGGATTTTTAATCCGGGAGACATTGATCACCCCACTAAACCGATGACTCAAACCATCCATCAAGGAAGCGCTCATCCGAATTTGGCCATCAGATTGCAGTACCGAGCCTGTGCCAGCATTAAAGCGAGGCTCATCTTCTAATAGTTGACAACCACGCACCACTACATCTAGCGCACTGGTGTTATTTTGAAGCAACCCATATAATTCATCTACTATTTGATAGAGAGATTGACGAACTACTTCTACTCCCCCTTTTCCGCCGAGGGAGCTACCTGCACCACCGTGAATAATAACTTTAGGTTGCATTTTTTGCTGTGAATTTATTACTGAATAATTTTGTCTAGGTATCAGGTTATATGTCGGGTTGTTTGCCTGTTTTTGACTTGCGTCGCCGACATCTTTCGGAACAATATTTTACTTCGTTCCAACAGTCAGCCCATTTTTTTCGCCAGGTAAAAGGGCGATTACAAATAGGGCAAGTTTTTGTTGGTAAGTCAGATTTAGATTTAGCTCGTCCCATGATATGATACCTAGTTTGTATCTATTGATGATTTTACCATGGAAATAGTACCATCTTGATAAATGTTTGCTACAAATAAATTTCTAGGTATTAGGTGGTAGGTAGTAGTTGAATTATCAATTATTTCCTAGCTAGTTTATTTGTAACATTCTTTAAATTTAACTTCTCGCTCCTAACTTATATTTATATTGTTTTTTCCTTCTCCCAACTTCGGTCTTCCAACTTCGGTCTTCCTTCTTAAAAATGATTTTTCGCAAAAATTTATTTTCTCATTTTTTGCCTTATATATTGCTATTGATAATAACAGCGATCGCTCTTTACTTCACCAGACCAATTTCTCTACAAATTCGCTGGAATGATGAGACTCTTTACTATACTGTGGCTCAAAATATTGTTCGTAATTTTGATTTTAACAGTAATCATTATTTGGCGAGTAGTATTATTGCCAAAGGTTATCCTACTAAAGATACTCATCTACCGGGCTATCCCCTGATTTTGGCTTTGGGTTTTTTGGTGGGTGGAATTAATGAAATAACACCATTTTTTGTCAATTATTTGCTTTTAATTATTACTATATTTTTAATCTTCACAGTCGGAAAAAAAATAGTTAATCAATGGGTAGGTTTTGGCGCTGCTTTAATTTATTTGATTTACCCTTACACTCTAATTTTGACTCATTCTGTAATGACAGAAATTTCTGCTGCTACTGTAATTATGGTAGTAGTAAGTATTTTCTTTATGCAAAATGAGGGTTGGTTGAAAGGTGTTTTTATGGGTTTATTAATTGGCTTTTCCTATTTAATAAAACCATTCATGTTGACATTGCTGCCTGGTACTCTTATTGTTCTATGGCTCAGGAAAAATCATAATTACAAACAAACGTTTTTAAGTTTATTATTTTTTTTAACCTTTTTATTTGTCACTGTCTTAATTCCTTTGTCTCAAAATCAAGAAATTTATCCCTATGCAGCAACGCGAATTTTATCTCAATCTAGTTTACCTAAGATGCTGGTATTGATGGGAGAAAATTTTCTCTTTAATTGCAGTCTGATTGTTAACTTTCAAAAATTTCCTGTTTATGGAACAATTACTCTATCAATGCTCTTACTATGGAGCGTTTCTTTTGCTGCATTTTTTCTGGCAATTTATCAAAATAAAATTTGGCAGTGGCAACAATATATAAATTTATTTGTTTTTAGTACAATTAGTTTTGTGCCTGCTTTTTTGGCAGTATTTTTGCTTTATCAATATATTGATATGGGAATTAGGGGTTTGGCTGTTTTTTCCCCTTTAATGGCAATTTTATCTGTGGCTGGTTTGTGGCTATTAACTCCCAAATTACACAGGCAAAAAGTAGTAGTTATCGGATTAGTGATTTGTTTATGTTTAAGTTATTCAAACTTTGTCACATTTGATAAACTGAAAAATCTCCAGCAACGACAATCTCAACGATTATATTCTTCTAGTTTGCGACTGGAAAAAATCATATTAACATTGCAAATTCAACCAGAAGTTGTGATGTCTGAAAAAAATTTTTATTTAGCGATCGCTCGTTATCCGACTCAAGTAATTTGGCAATTACCCGAAACATTAGAGCAACTACGACAAGTAGAGGAAAAGGTTAATATTGATTTGATAGAATTAAAAGAGTCTGACCCGATTTTTCAAGAAAATTTACAAGTTTATGGAAATTCCTATTTATTAGATAACCATTATATTCTGCAAGCTCAAAATCAGGAATTTTATTACTACTTAAAGCCATAATCTGAAAAAAAATGATAACTTCAGATAATTTCAGAAGGTATCTTTCAATAATGGATAATGGATAATTGATAATTGATAATTGATAATTACCTCCCCTTAAAAGGGAGAGGATTAACAAATAAGAAAAAAAATTATCTTTGTCCCATTAAAAGGGGAGGCTTTTCACCTAAATTATTTAATTATTTAATTATTTAATTATTAATTATTCGGTAAAATTAAGATAAAAAATGCTTCAAATAACCACTATTAGGTGGGTTACGGCGGTCAGAAAAATATTATTTGATTTTATGATATTATTCGGTGCCTAACCCACCCTACTGAACTGTTTCAGCTAAAGTAGTGCATTAAAAAAGTGTGAGTGGGAGGTGTGGGAAGAGGGGGGGGTGAATCAACCCAGAATTTAAAATAAGAGTGCAACATTTAAGATAAAACAATCCACTACATCAAGGCTTAATTGTTTATTTATAGATACCCTCTCAGCAAAATTTAATAGACCTTGATACCACTAGAAAAACTAAATTTTTTATTCCTGAGAAATAAAGTTTAATTTCAGATTAATTATGTCAAAAAAAGAATTAAGCCAAATTAAGATAGTGTTAGTAGAACCTGCGGGGCCACTGAATGTTGGCTCTGTAGCCCGGATTATGAAAAATATGGGCCTCAGTCATCTGGTCTTGGTCAATCCTCAATGCGATCCACTGGGAGATGAAGCCCGGAAAATGGCAGTCCATGCAGCGGAAATTTTAGAAGCGGCTACCATAGTTCAAACATTACCTGAAGCTCTAGAAGGATGTCAAAGGGCGATCGCCACTACATCCCTAGACCGCTCATTGCCCACCAACTTAGAAGACCCCAGACATTCCCTACCTTGGCTAGTGGGATACCAAGCAGCCTTAATATTTGGTAGAGAAGACCGAGGTTTAACTAATGTAGAATTAAACTATGCCCAAAGATTTGTCCGAATTCCATCGGATGATGCCTATCCCTCCCTAAATTTGGCTCAAGCGGTAGCTATTTGTTGTTATGAACTTTCTCAGGTGCAATCTATGGAATGTTCTGAGGCTGAGGCAAAGGGTCAGGAAAGTTTACCCACCTCTGACTCAGAAGCCCCACTAGATATTTTGGAGGCATATTATCAACAACTAGAAGCCCTGTTACTAGAAATAGGATATCTTTACCCCCATACGGCATCGAGCCGAATGGAAAAATTCCGCCGTCTATTCAACCGTGCTTATCCCTCTACTCAAGAAGTGGGTATGTTAAGGGGAATAATTAGACAGATGAATTGGGCATTGTCTCAGCATCACTTGGATGATAATTAATCCTCCTGTTCGGGTATTCTAATATTGTATTGTTGAGGGCATACTTTTAGTGGTGCTAATCGGAATGTTCTCTCACGGGGTCTAAGATTTCTGCGGGTATTTTCCGAATATCTGTAAAGTGGTCAGCTTCGAGTTAGGACAAGGTGATACTCCTCCGTAATGCTTCAGCATTTCATGTCTGTTAAAACAGAAATGGGTCAGTCAAAATTACTGTTCATAAATAAATAAATAAATTTATATATATGAATTTATTTCTAGTTGTTTATGGACTTATTGGACTTTGGACAGTTTGGTATTTGAGATTAAAAAAATCAGCCAAGCTATTGTTAATATTTTTCTCTTAGCTGATAGTCAAGGTGCTAATTTCTATAAAACAGCTTTTGACTTTAAATATAGGCAGTGGTCATTTAATTTTGACTCTAAAAACAACGTTACTAAGACTCACCTTCAGGTCATAACCGGGTAATATACCTAATAAAGGTTAGTAGGGTAAAATTTGTTTACTCAATGCTAGTTTTCTAGCAACCTGGGTACAGAAGTCAGCCCTAATAGTTCTTAATCAGTAAATATATAGTTTATATGTAGGTGTTTGGAGTGGCTCAGAGGTTTCCTAGTCCATCAATTCTTTCAGTAGTATCTTCTGCTACTAATTCCAAGTCTCAGTCTCAGCCGTCTAACAATAGACAGCAAACTAATCGTGTGCAACCGCAACTACCTCTCAAAAAAAAGCCAAATATAGCCAAGTTTCCTCTCCCACCTTCTGAGGAAAGTTATTTAAGGCCAGTACCTCCACGAAAGAAGAGTGTTGTTGCACAAAAAGTTCAGAAACAGGAACTACCTAAGTTTGAGTCCTACAAGGCTAAACGTTACCGACGGGATGAACTGGACCGATTAAGAGAAATCGCAGAAACACAACCCAAAGCATCTCGTCGGCCTAGAAAAAGGCCAGAAAAAGCTAAATCTTTCATTTCTCAATCAGTATCCCAAAGCAAATCATCAGTAGCCAGCCGTCAATACTCTCAGTCTCGTTCTCAGTCTCTGCTGTTGTACGGAACTCGGATGTTAATCTTGGGTTTAGGAATAGCGGTTATTGGTGGGACGGTGCTATCCATATTGAAGCCTGGCAGCAGTTCTAATAATATCGTTTCTTCAGAAGTAGAAACTGGAGTTGAAGAAACTCCGAAATGGCAGTCTCCTTCTATTGTTCCTTTAGCAGTGCAACAAACTCGGCAAATTACAGAGTTGAAAACAGAGATGGAGACTGTGGTAGCAGAGTCTACCCAATTAACACCAGGAATATTTTTGATTGATACTGATACTGGTGCTTATGTGGATATGAATGGCGGTAATACTATTGCTGCTGCTAGTACAATTAAGTTACCAATCTTAGTGGCTTTTTTCCAAGCTGTTGATCAAGGCAGAATCAAATTGGATGATATGTTAACTATGGAGAAAACTCATGTCGCGACAGGTTCTGGTGATATGCAGTTTCGCCAACCGGGAAGCAAATATACTGCTTTGCAAACGGTAACAAAAATGATTGTGATTAGTGATAACACAGCAACTAATATGTTGATTTCGCAACTCGGAGGAGCTGAAGTTTTGAATCAGTTGTTCCAGAGTTGGGGTTTGAAGCATACTGTTATTAATAATCCTTTGCCAGATTTGACCGGGACTAATACCACAACTCCCAAGGATTTGATTAATTTGATTTCACAGGTGAATCAAGGAGGGTTGGTTTCTCTGAAGTCTCGCGATCGCCTATTTCGGATTATGGAGAGAACCCGGAATGATTCTTTATTACCTAGAGGTATTGGTAGGGGTGCAGTTATTGCCCACAAAACAGGTAATCTGAAGTCTGTATTGGCTGATGTGGGTATGATAGACTTGAAAAATGGTAAGCGTTATCTGTTAGCTGTACTGGTGAAGCGACCTGATGATGATGAGGCTGCTGTAGACTTGATTCGCAAAGTGTCTCAGAAGGCTTATAAATATTTGGAGTCTTCAGAACAGTAGTTGTTTGATATATAGAGAGTTATTGACGGTGAAAATGACTTTTAGTAGGGGTAGTGGACTGTTTCATCTTAAATGTTGGATTAGAAAATGGGGTGATGGGGGGATGGGGTGATGGGGTGATGGGGTGACGAAAAAAGCTAATGCACTATTTTAGGTGAAACAATCCAGTAGGTTGAGTTATTAATATTCAGGATGCTACATTTGATTTTTGATGGAAACCTATCCCTACTTAGGGTTTGCTGACAAAAAAGAAGGGTGTGGGGAGGGTGTAAGATTTGACACGCAGACGCGGTGACGCTTTTAAGCATCAAGAGCTGAAAACTTGGTACTTTTATTGACCAAAATCAGGCTAAAGCCTTTATTTTTCAATCATTTGAGCATTAATCAGCAAGCCATACTTATAAGTTTTACAGCACTCAGAAGTGATATTTTATCGGCTTAAAACTTTTTTAATGCTGTAGTAATTTTACGTTCTTATTTCACATTATCAGTTGTTAAATATTTGTGACATCCTGCCCTAAATATTTGAGTAAAATTTTATTAAGTTTATACCAATGGCTCATCTATATCGTGAGTAAATTTGTTAACATTACCAGGAATTATTATTCTAGATTACTGGAGTTAATCAAAAATGTTACTTGCCAAAAATATAGGAATAATTGGACTGTGTTCTACAGCACTAATTGTTGGTAAATCTCTCAAAGTAGAAGCAGCTTATCTCAAGACACCCACAGAATTTTATAACTACTACGGTGAGGATTTTTATCAATCTGAAAAAGATATTATTGAAGGTGTTTTTAATACATCTAGTAGCTATTTAGAAGCTAACGGTAAACAAAACTTAATTAATTCAGGGTTTCTTCCTTTTGTATACCCTGTGAAGGGGCATGGTGAACATTGGTTTCTTCCTTCTAAAATTGGAACACCCCCTGACCCGACTATGCCAACCGGATATAATATAGATGAGAATGCTCAAATAGTAGGTGCTTTCTGGACCCCATCAAAATATTCTTTGACAGGATTTATTGAATTTATTGGTGGTATAGATCCAAATAGTTTAGACCCACAAGTTTTGATTTCCCAATACGAAAATTACAAAAGTCAAAGCTTACCAGTTCCCAATATATTTGATAGTTTTGGCAAAGAAGCCCAATGGCATTCTCACGAAAATACGGTTTTTAATAATATTGGTTCTTATAACCCCGAATCAATAGAATTTACCCAGTCTATTTCTCATGAAAACTTTGTTGGAGCAATATTAAATTCTTTATCAGATGAGAGTATAGTAGGAGGTCCTTATGAGCAAGATATAAGCGTTGGTTATCCTGGATTTAATAGTCTAATTGTGCCTGGTTTTTATATGATTCATATGTGGTTTGGCTCAGAAAACTCTAATGGTTTATTTGCTAATACCAACCCTGAAGTTTTTCCTAATGCTATTGAAGAACATTTAACTTTTGAAGGGGGAGTATCCGACCACAACCACGGTCATGGTCACGGTCATTCCTCATCTAAATCAGTTCCTGAACCTAGTTCTATTATTAGTTTATTAACTATAGGTTTTCTGGGTATTGCTTCAACTATCAAGCAAAAAATTAAGGGGTCTGATTAAAATAATATTAATTTGATAAAATTTTGCTCTTTCATTGATTTGTCGGTAGTAAGTTTGAGAATAACCCCAAAGTTAGTGATAGTTTTTCAGAATATATTACTGTAATTATCTTTGGGTTAATTTGCTATAAATTTCTCTCCTAAATCATTTGCCAAAAATCAAAAAATAGACAAAAATCATGAAATTATTATCCCTGTTCCCTGTTCCCTGTTCCCTTATTCTAGGATATTTTTTTCACCACCACGCTGAGGAATGTTGCATATATAATATTGATTGATTTAGCTTTAGATATTGTAATATTCTAGTAGTAGATATTTTTATTTTGTGTTGGTCAATCAAGGTATGAAAATAAAAATTTAACAATCTCAAATATTTGTTATTCAATACTTTAGCAATTACCAAAAAATACAAATCATACCCTAATTTACCAACGCCTTTTATTTATTCAGGAAACCATACAGCGGTTTTCATTTCAGTAGATCACAGTAGGGACGTTGCATGGAACTACAAGGTTTTGGTTATGGCTCCGGTGGTTCATCAAGAGCGAAAAGCGCTGTAAGTAGAAACTTACAAACAAAAAACAGTATTTATTTTTCCTATTCTCTATTTCCTATTTTTCACCTTTACCAAAGTCGTCGCAAAGCAGAACCTACTACATCCGAATAACGCAATTTTTTAGACATAATTTTCGTCATAATAGTAGTAGCAAGAGGTTGCTTGACACCTACTTGATAACCAATATGTGAAAAACGAGAAAATCCTTGAGCTAAACGTTGTGCCCAAACCATATCTTTTCCCCATTCTTCATTAATTATTTGAGTGTATTTTTCTCAAGCAAATATATCCCCATTCAAGGAATTATGAATTGCTGTGGCTGCTTTAATACCTGTAAAGATAGAAGGCCGAATTCCTTCAGCAGTAAAAGGATCAACAATACAAGCTGCTTCTCCTGCTAAAACCGCATTTTGAGTATGTAATTTTTGATTTCCATTCCATAAATACAAAGGATGACCAGACTTCTGAATATTTTGAATATCTACCTCAAACATAGTCGCATATTCTGTCGTACAGGAAAACCGCTCTAAAGTAGATAATTATTTGGATATTCCTAGTTCTTTGCTGTTTTTCTTTACTGATAGCATTTTTCAACTAATGTTGTCGAATTAATCTACCCGATCTACTTCGGCGCTACTGTAAAATCAAATAAATCTGAAGGTATGGCGGATTTATTATATAAGGTAGCGAATTATAATATATACAGCAAATTTGGTGGTTTATGAGGCACAGTATAACTAGATTTTTAAATAGTTTTTGACCTATGGAATTAAGTTTTCATTATTACAATGCTTCTTGATGTTCTGAGGTACAAACCTAGCGGGTAAGATGCCTCTAATTACGGCAAAGATGCCCGCACTATACGACATTAAATTCTCGTCTTGTACATCATAAACCCTAAATATGTTGTATTAAACTAATCTAAGTCAATCTATTAGAATCACTGTACCAGACTTACATGGAACTGGCTGTATATTATCCTGTACTTTCAACCCTTGTTTAAAAGTTGCGGAATTTTCGTTTTAGGAATGTAGGTGTAAACAGTAAATAATTAAACTCATATTGTTGGAGATATATTAATGTTTAGAACTATTGCATTAGTGTTACTAGGAACATCTTTCGGTTTTGGAATTTCTATGGTTAATGATGGTAATGGTTTTGCGATTAAAGTTCCTCAAATAGATTCCGGAAAATTAGAGTGTCGTTGGCTACCAGATAATCCTTCTACAGAATTATTCAATGAAGATTTATCTGTTCCTCCAGATGCAGAAGGAAATTTTCTAGAGAGGTATTAATTTATGAAGCTTGGTTGACAGAAAGATGCTGTTGAATAACTTGATAACAATTAGAAACAGATTCTCTTTTTGTCATTGCTTCAACTAATGCTTGATATGCAGACTGATTATTTTCTAGCAAAGTTCGAGCTTGCAAAGATGCCCAACTTTGTTTGAGTTTTGATTCTGTAGGACGTTTTAGTTGTGTCAAAATAGCAGTTATCTTTCCCCTATCTTCTCCCCCTCCTTCTGAATTTCCATAAATTAAATCTTCTGCAGCAATACCAGCCATCCAGACAGTAAAATATCGATCTAGGAGTTGATCGGAAATTCTGCCTTTCTGCAACTGGGTGGCTAACTCTTGGTCTTCAAATCTTACCCCACCTTGGGCTGACTGACCTTGCCTAAATGCTTCCCAAGCGCTGAGAGCATAACCGCTTACGGGAATTTTTAATAAATAAGCTATCAAAAAATGTCCGGCTTCGTGACGAATAATTCGAGCGCGTCTGGCTGAAGATGTACCTTCAATTAAATCTATAATAATCGTACTTCCCTGACCTTGCCATCCTAAAGTATCTATAGTAGCCATTACCAATAAAGAAAAAGTAGCGATCGCTGGTATCGTTGGAGATAGATTAAACATCGGCCCTAATAAGGTAAACATTGTCATCATAAAGATACCGATAGCAATCAAATTTAGGGAAGTTTGTCTCATAATCTAATTTTTTGAGTAATATTTTTAATATTCTACTCTATATCTTTAAAATATTTATTAGGCATCTCCGGAAAATAGGGAGTAGGGAGAAATAATATCATGTCCGGGTAATTAGTGATAAAAAAACTTTCTCCTTTTTTCTTCTTTCTTCCCTCCTGTTTGCGGAGCATTCCGTAGGAAATTCTGACGCCTGACTCCTGAGTAGTTTATTTATAAATGTTCAACCGGACATGATATAATTGATGTTTTCTCGACGATAATTGATTTTATTTTTTATTACTGGATATGTCTATTATAGCGTTTCTCAAGTTCTATTTTTGTCTTGATTATTCCCTGTTTCCCCTTCCGTGTTACCTACAGCAGATTTGGGGCTGATGATGTACAAAGCGTGAATTGAATGTCTTACAGTGCGGGCATCTTGCGTGCGATAGTTGTACCTCATAATATCGGAAAGCCTTGTCAAACAAACAAATTACCATACCTCACCAATATGGTAATTACTATAGTAGTAATATCGAGTCAAGTTAAATAAGTTTTTTTTCACACTAATATTATTGCCTCGGTTTTAGGTAATTATCAGTGGTTAATTAATTCTCAGGCATAGTTAATTCCTGATTTTCTGTTGGCTGCAGTTTTTTGAGAGACCTAGCTTGGTCAAAAGTTTCCCCACTATGATTATCCCCAACAAATCGCCAATGCCAAGGTTCATAACTAATACCTTGAGGATTATTTCTAGGGAATGATAACTCAAAACCATAATTACCAGCATTTTCTTGTAGCCATTGGAAAGCTCTGGTATTTTCAAAGTTCACCTTCAGATGATTTCCTGGTGCTGTAGCATCACCGATATCAATAGCATAACCTGTATGATGTTCGCTATAACCTGGTGGGGCACTGACTTCTGCTCTTTGAGATGCCACCTGTCCCCGGTTTGCCTTAACTTCAAAAAATAAATATTCTTGGTCTGCCAAAGTGCGAAACCCAGAGATAGGAACCAAATTAATACCTGCTGCCCAAGCTGCTTCTGACATGGCATTAAATTGTTTTGCAGCGCCTGGGCGTAGTCTGACATTTTGATTGCCAAAAACTGGTTGTAGTTCTTGCCAAGATGCTTCTTCGTAGGGCAAATGTCCTAATATATTTTCTTTTTGTTCGATAGAGGGACTCGTGGGAGTTGGAGATGCTGAAGGTGAAGGTGTTATAGAAGTAGAAGTGGGTGAAGGTTTTACTACTTCTAGCCCTACATACTTTTTTAGTTGGCTGACAAAAGCTGTTGCTTGAGTTTGGTTAAATAGAAAGTGCAACCAAATAGCTATGATCAGAGCGAGCGCCCCTATCCCTATAAATTTCCAAATTTGTAGTTTTTTATGGGTTTGAATAGGTTGCTGTTTCGACTCTTCGTAATCATCTCTAACAGCTTCAGGAATATCATCTACTGGCAACGAGTTAGTATTTTGTGATTTTTTTTTAAATAGACCCAGCTTATTCAAAATTTTCACTCCTGCACTTTGACTAAACCCAATTTTAAGCTGTATTCGTGTAAGTCAAAATTTCTATACATTATAGCTAAATTCATTTGCTACATTCAAATCTTACGCCCAAATGAAACACCTGAATTAATTTCTTCCATAGTGGAAGTGGTAGCTAAGACCATCTTGAGATTTTCTCTGAATTTTGGTGATATTGGTGATATTTCAGGCCGACAATTTTAACTTACCCAATAAATAGAATTAATTTATAATTAATTTTTGAATTAATTTAACTAATGTTTGGGAAAAGCTATATATTTGCACCCTAATTGCTAATATTAGCCGACCTTTCCATCACCCTAACTTTAGTGGCCAGTTACTGATTCTGCACCCTTTACCCCGTTTGTGCCATTATTGCCATTATTGCCATTATTGTCGATAATTTTTCTGGGCCTACCTGGTTTGCGCTTGTGCCGTTGACTAATTGACTTATCACTAGCCACGGCTAATTCTTCTGGAGTGCATTTTAAGATACCCAGAATATCCAGGTATTTTTGGGGAGTCATTGTTGGTTCAGTACGCCCCGTTTCCCAGTTCCGAACACTGGTTTCGCTAATTCCTAGACGGTCTGCTACTTCTGCACGGGTAAGCCCCGCACGTTCTCTCAGGGCTTCCATATCCATACTTTTAATGTTTCCTCCGCCAATCATCTATATAGAACTTGTTTTTGAAAATTGATTGGATGATTAAATCAAACTATCTTATTCTAAACTCGTTGAAATAGAATTGTCTAGGTTTTTTTAAAAAAAGACTCAACTTTATCTAAGTCAAAAGTCACAATTTAAAAGTCAATATTCTATGATTAGTTAATTTGTATCTGTTGTCCCTGCGGGGATTTGATTTTATCATCCCAGTCAAAAAAATTTTTTTATTCATCCTTACTGATTAATTACAATCAATCAACTTTAACTATTTAAACTTATGTTTGCCATGAATTAGCTTTGGTTTTCATCAGTTGAAAAATATTGTAAAAACCATTTGCACGAGAAGGAGTTAAACTCACTGTTAAGCCAGTCTCTTGAATAAAATCTGGAGCGATTTGGGAAATCTCTTCTGGGCTGAGTCCATTCAAGCCTTCAATTAATAAAGCAACCAATCCTTTAACTAATTGAGCATCCGAATCACCCTGATAAACAACTTTACCATCATCTAATTGAGCAGTAATATATACCTGAGATTGACAACCATAAACTTTATTATCTGGTATCTTTTCAGATTCAGGAAAATCAGGTAATTTTTTGGCATACCAAAGCAGTTGTTCATAGCGCAACTTATTAGAAGAGGCACGTTGAAATTTTTTAACGATACGTTCTAATGATGGTGGTAAAGACATATATAGCGCTCAAAAAAATCAAAAACTTAACGACATAGGTAATCTTAACATAAATCTGGTGTGAAGTTGATATCAAAAAAAATATATTGGCAATTTGTGGAATTTTAAGTGCTAAATGCTAGGTACAGGAAAAAACTTCCCTTAGTTAACCTCAGCTCAAATGATTACCGAAATCAATCTAAAATTTTCTTATTGTGGCATTTTTATTAGAAAAATCCGTATTCAAATTAACTTTTTATCGCCATATCTATAGGTTGATTTTTTACTCTGCAAATAAGGTGATTATATTGTATAGTTATCTTTCCGAAAAAAATTAAAAAAATCAAACAAAAAAAAACTTTATATCACTAAATAATCTAAATCTACCAAGAGTAAATTAGATTACTTTTTGTATTGAATTTCTAGTTTAGTCTGAGGCTGGTCAAACTAAAATATAGTTGTGCAATAATTGCTTTACTATTTCTAGAAATTCCTAAAAATTTATTATATTGACTATATATTTATTGATAGGAATAAACTTAATCAGATCAACTTTGACTTTTGACTGTTGTAAAGCTATTGACAGAGCGGTTATTTCTGCTCATGTTTGTCCTTGATCAGGTACAATAGTTAAAGAAACTTAACACTAATATTCGTAACACAAACTTTTTATGTCTCTTCCTATTCGCAACGTAGCCATCATCGCCCACGTTGACCACGGCAAAACCACCCTCGTTGATTCACTCCTCAAACAATCCGGTATCTTCCGTGAAGGGGAAGAGGTTCCAGATTGCGTCATGGACTCCAACGACCTAGAACGTGAACGTGGAATTACAATCCTCTCTAAAAATACCGCAGTCAAATATAAAGATACCCTAATAAATATAGTTGATACCCCTGGGCACGCCGACTTTGGTGGGGAAGTCGAACGAGTCCTCGGTATGGTCGATGGTTGCTTATTAATTGTTGATGCCAACGAAGGGCCAATGCCCCAAACTCGCTTCGTCCTCAAAAAAGCCCTCGAAAAGGGTTTACGGCCCATTGTTATCGTCAACAAAATCGACCGTCCCCGGGCTGACCCCTACAGTGCGGTGGATAAAGTTCTAGACCTATTTATTGAATTGGGGGCAGATGATGACCAATGTGATTTTCCTTATCTTTTTGCCTCCGGTTTGGCAGGTTATGCCAAAAAAGACCTGGATGTAGAATCAACAGATATGCAGTGTCTATTTGATGCTATTTTAGAACACGTTCCCCCACCAGTGGGAGACCCCGAAAAACCCCTACAGTTACAAGTCACAACTCTCGATTATTCAGAATATGTAGGTAGAATTGTAGTCGGTCGCATCCATAATGGTGTAATTAAATCTGGTCAACAAGCAGCGATCGTTAAAGAAGATGGTAGTGTTACTAAATCAAAAATCTCAAAATTAATGGGTTTTGAAGGTTTGGCACGCATTGATATTGAGGAGGCTTCAGCAGGTAATATTGTAGCAGTTGCCGGATTTAGTGATGCTAATATTGGCGAAACTATTACTTGCCCTAATGAACCCCAAGCTCTACCTTTAATTAAGGTAGACGAACCTACTTTACAAATGACTTTCTCCGTAAATGATTCCCCATTTGCTGGTCAAGAGGGACAGTTTGTCACTTCTCGGCAGTTGCGCGATCGCCTGATCCGAGAACTAGAAACTAACGTTGCTTTGCGGGTCGATGAAACTGACTCCCCAGATAAATTTGCTGTTTCTGGTCGTGGGGAACTACACTTAGGTATTTTGATTGAAACTATGCGACGCGAAGGTTATGAGTTTCAAGTTTCCCAACCCCAAGTTATTTATCGGGAAGTTAGCGGTCAACCATGCGAACCTTTTGAACTATTAGTTATGGATGTTCCCGAAGAAGCTGTCGGCGGTTGCATCGAAAGGATAGGTCAGCGTAAAGGTGAAATGCAAAATATGCAGGTGGGTACAAATGGTCGGACTCAGTTAGATTTTTCGATTCCTGCTCGTGGTTTGATTGGTTTCCGGGGTGAGTTTATGCGTCTTACTCGTGGGGAAGGTATTATGAACCACAGTTTCTTAGATTATCGTCCGTTGATTGGTGATATTGAAGCCCGACGCAATGGTGTGATTATTGTATTTGAGGAAGGTGTGGCGACTTTTTATGCGTTGAAGAATGCTGAAGACCGTGGGGTATTTTTTATTACACCTGGTACGAAGGTTTACAAGGGTATGATTGTGGGAGAAAATAACCGCCCTCAAGATTTGGATTTGAATGTCTGCAAAACTAAGCAGTTGACTAACCATCGTTCTGCGACTGGGGATGAGTTGGTACAGTTACAAGCTCCTGTGGATATGAGTTTGGAGCGTGCTTTGGAATATATCGGACCGGATGAGTTGGTGGAAATTACGCCGGAGTCTATTCGGTTACGGAAGATGAGTAAGAAGTTAGTGAAGCGCTAATAATTTAATTTTGAATTTAGTGGGGTCTTAGTGTAGACACCCACTAAATTTCTTGTTTTTTATACCCGATATTATGATCGATTTTTTCTCAATGAACCTGCTAGATAAACACCAAGTAATCCCAGACCAAATATTGTTGTAGGTTCGGGAACATCAACATTATTAGCTGCTGTAATTTCAGCATATAACGTTGCATTTGCTACTGAATCTTCTGGGGAGTTAAACACACTGACAAAATTATTACCACCGTCACTAGAAAAACCAGCTAATTTCAACGTATAATCTACTCCACCAAAGTTAAAAGAATCACTTGTTGAACCATTAGCATTAAAAGTGAGTATATCTCCATCTAACACAGGATCGCCTGTCGTATTCAAGGTTTGAAAAATGTTAAAGGTGTAGTTGAAGTTTTCTGCACTGTTGAGAGGATTAGTCAAAGACAACTCAACCTCTAGAGGAAAGTCTCCTTCAAAATTACTACTGCTTGTATATACCGCACCATTACGATAGGTTAAATCACCAACTGCAAATAGGGTATCTACATCTGTGCTGAAACCTAAACCATCATACTGAACATAATTTGTGAAAGATCCAATTACAGGATTTCCGTTCTACTAAACTTACCCAAACTTACCCATGCGGGAATTGCACGAGCTTTGGAGCTAGCTTCCTGCTTCCTTGAGAGCCACTTAATCAAATTACTTTGAACTTGACCGCAATAATTCTTAATGTTTAGCTAATTTGTCTTAATATTAATTCATAAATCATCAAATTTATATTGATAAAGCTTCTCTGAAATTAAATAAATACGTTTATATATAAAATAAGTTAATATTATGATTGCATAAAAAAAACTAATTGCTTCATCAGCAATGCTTAATATTTGCTTAATATTAGTTTTAATTAAATTTAGGTTAAGTAAATCTTAATCAAGCTCATCAACTAATATCTAATTTTTTCCTAGTTGTAATTGGAAAATCAAGCCAATATCTGACTTACTTAAGGTATCATTACCAAATTATTCACTAAAATTAGGCAAAAAATATCTTATCACAAAGAGAAATATAGTGAAAAGTGGACTTCAAAAATTATATACTTGACAAAAAATATAACTTTTGTTACAAAAAAATGATAAAAACTCATATAGAAGAGGATTTTAATCGTGAGAGTAGCTATTGTTGGTTTTGGATTGATTGCAGAACAAGGTCACGTACCAGCCTATAAAGCTCGCGATGACATTAATCTAACAGCAGTAGTCGATCCAGTAACGGCGCGACGCGCTGCGGCACTGAGAAAATATTCAAACATCCGAGTATATGAAACATTCAGCGACTTACTAGAAGAATACTCTGATGAAATAGACATCATCGATATTTGCTTACCTAACGCTCTTCATGTGGAAAATGTGAAACAAGCATTAGCAGCAAATAAGCACGTCTTATGTGAGAAGCCATTAGTATTAAATAAAACTGAATATAATGAGTTAGTGCAAATAGCAAGTCAGCGTCAGTGCATTCTATATCCATGTCATAATTATAAGTTTGCCCCTTCAATCGTACACGCTGCCTATTTAATTAATTCAGGTGAAATAGGAGAACCATTATTTGCTTCCTTTAATATATTTGGTGTTGGCTTCCAAAGTGGTGTACCTCAATGGAAACCAGACTGGCGAAAAGATAAAGCTTTAGCTGGTGGTGGTATTATGATTGACCATGGTTTGGATGCTATTTCTGTAGCTCAGACTCTATTTGGAGGTTCTCCCCAGCGGATATCAGCACACACAAGAAGCCTCAATGAACCAGATACTCAACTAGAAGATTTGGCTATTTTTTGTTTAGATTGGGAGAACAAATTAATTAACATTAGCTTAAGCTCAATAGGTTCAATACCAAAAGCTTCTTATCGAATTCAGGGTACAGAAGGAGAAATTAGCATTGAGAATAATGATGTCTTTTTGAGTGTAAAAAATAAACCTGTTCAACATATTTTTGTACCAACATATTTTGACGATCCAGGTCATTCAAATTGGTATCATGGACTAATTGATAATTTACTTGATTGTATTAAAACTAAAAATACAGAACCATTTCCTTTAATGGAAGCGGGGTTAGTTTTAGACATTATAGAAAAAGCAAATTATTCTAGTAACAATGGTGGTAGTTGGATGCCGCTGGAATTTACTGCTAAGTCATTACAATTGGTAGGTTAATTTTGATAAAAAAAACCAAATAGAAATTATCAATTAACCCCCTCAAAGTTAAGTAGGGACGTTGTATACAACGTCCCTACTGTTGTCTAGCGTGCAGGAAAACCGCATATCAACCAGATTTTCTGTGTTGCAGAGTTTGGCGAGTGAACCTTAGATGAACATATTCAGTTTTTGATTCATCTGGTGCCACTGCCACAATATGATATTCCCACGTACCTTCTGGGAAAGGTTTATTAACACCAAAGCTGCCATCATCCTCCAATTTTACAGCCTTTCCATTAATAGTTATCTTTGTATTTGCCTGAGCTGCTCCATAAATAATTAGACTAGCATCGGCGAACAACCAGAATAAATCAGGATTAGTTGCAACTATTGATTTCCAGGAATCTCCATCTAACGCATCCGATGAAGTGTTAGATAGATTAACTGTTTCCTCAGATGTAGATTCTGCTTCGGTAGGAGCAAATGACAACCCATTGCCATCTACCAAATGTTTCGTCTCAGTGGGTTGAGGAATTTCGCGGGTAAATTTCAGATGGAGAGATTCGCTTTTCAAACCATTGACTGCTACTCCCATCATTCGAGATTCTGTTACACCCTCTGGAAAAGGTACATTAATACCAAAACTGCCATCATTTTCTAACTTAACAGGTTCCCCATTAATGCTCAATTGTGCATTTACTTGAGTTGCTCCGTAAACAATTAGACTAGTATCTACGAAAAACAAAAAATAGTCAGCACCAGTTGTCGCAATTAGTTTAGACGAATCTACTCTTGAATATTCCACACCAGAGGAGTGCTTAGATAAATCAGATTTTTGCTCTTGCTCATAATTGAAAGCAAATAAGAAAGCATTATTGTATGCTAACTCTTTCGTATCTGGTGGAACTAACTTGATAAAAGTCTTACCACTCTGCAGTTGTTCATCCCAAGGAACTTTGATAAATTTGTCATCACTCCAGTCAGAGGGATAAAGTGGAGGAACTCGCACGGGAGCAGATCGAGCTAACAATAACCAAACACCACTAGCAGTAAGATAACCAATTTCAACAATGTAATCGCGGTCGCTCATAGGTATTGGCAAATACCAGTCCCGTGCTATATGATCACATTCAAATTCTTCTACACTGTGGGGGGGTTGCTGATTTAAGTTAATATTAGTGACATCATATAACCGCAGTGCTAATTGAGAACCACCTTGAAGAATTAATTTTTCCTTTTCTTCATTAGGAATATCCCAGTAAGCATAAGCCCATTCAGGATCGCGTGGGATTAATACTATACACTTTTCATTATACCCATTGGGTAATTCTGCTAGCCCAACATCAACTGTTTTCAGACTACTGTTACTGCCGTTAATTTGTCCGAGATAAAATTTGTTGGGGTTGACTTGTAATTCTTTACCCAATGTTGCAGTAGGAGTATTATTTTTACTAGAGATAACAGAACCGCCTAATATTCCTAGTCCGCTGACAACTGCTGCAGTTCCTAAGTTGATATCTGGAGATTTATTTGGTGTTGCAGCAATCATTCCATTTGAGGTTGGGTTTGTGGTTGCAGTTGGTTGAATGGTGGTTTTTGCTCCAGTTGTACTTGCTACAGAAGTATTTGTGACTGTGGATGGTTTGTTTGAAATAACTCCTGACTGAATTTCTTTTACTGGTTTTGTGTCAGGAGATGCACCTCCTACTACAGGAAAATCTGTAGTTGTCTTTGATTGATTTGTTGGTGGAGTAGAGCCATTATTCCGGAATAGTAGCCCTATGAAAATTAATAATAACGGTAATGGTAGGAGCCATAACCATATTGGTATTTCGCCTCCTAATACTTCGCTTGTAGATTTGAGGTTTTCACCAATGGGTGGAACAAAACCAAGGTCTTTGTCTTGAGCAACTTCTTCGTTGCTATTGGGGTTCGTGGTTGTTGCTGTTGTGATATTAGAATTATTGTTGGTGTTGGAAGAGTTTCCTACATTTGGTTTGTCGATAGTAGTAGTTTTGGTTTCTGGGTTTTCTGGGTTTTCTGAGTTTGAGTTGTTTGGTTTCTTTGGTTTTTCTAGTTTTGTTGTATTAGTAGTAGTTGTTTGTAGAGTTGTTCCCAAATTTGGAGTATTTGATTGCTCTGCTTTTGTTTGACTACCAGTATTAGCAGTTGTTTCCAAATTGGGAGTATTTGGCTGCTCTGGTTTGGTTGTATTAGCAGTAGTTGTTTGTGCAGTTGTTTCTGAATTTGGAGTATTTGGCTGCTCTAGTTTGGTTGTACTACCAGTATTAGCAGTTGTTTCCAAATTGGGAATATTTGGCTGCTCTGGTTTGTTTGTATTAGCAGTAGTTGTTTGTGCAGTTGTTTCCAAATTTGGAGTATTTGGCTGCTCTGGTTTGGTTGTATTAGCAGTAGTTGTTTGTGCAGTTGTTTCTGAATTTGGAGTATTTGGCTGCTCTGGTTTGGTTGTATTAGCAGTAATTGTTTCTAGGTTTTTCGAGTCTGGAGTATTTGGTTGCTCTGGTTTGGTTGTATTAGTAGTAATTGTTTCTAGGTTTTTCGAGTCTGGAGTATTTGGTTGCTCTGGTTTGGTTGTATTAGTAGTAGCAGTTGTTTCCAAATTTGGAGTATTTGCCTGGTCTGGTTCTGTCGTCGTCGCAGTAGCAGCAGTTGTTTCCGAGTTGGGAGTATTTGCCTGGTCTGGTTCTGTCGTCGTCTCAGTATTAGCAGTTGTTTGTGAATTTGGAGTATTTGGCTGCTCTGCTTTTGTTTTACTACCAGTAGTAGCAGTTGTTTCCGAGTTGGGAGTATTTGCCTGGTCTGGTTCTGTCGTCGTCTCAGTATTAGCAGTTGTTGGCGAATTTGGAGTATTTGGCTGCTCTAGTTTGGTTTTACTACCAGTAGTAGCAGTTGTTGGCGAATTTGGAGTATTTGGCTGCTCTGCTTTTGTTGCAGTAGGAGTAGCAGTTGTTGTTTCTGAGTTTGCTGTTTTTGAGGTTTCTGCTTGATCTGGGTTTGTAGTAGCTCCCTCAAATATACTATTGTCTTGAATTACCTTTTGAGCAGTTTCTTCAGTCGCTAAACCTACAAAACATTCTGTAGTAGGATTAGAATTTTCTTTATAGACGTAGACTAGGGGCTGAGAAAAGGGGTATTTAGCATCATTTGGTAAAACTTGGTGCATCAGAATAACTCGTACACCTTCTTTTTGAAACACTTGGTTGGCGAT
>JAAUYJ010022560.1_pt1 | contig 22783 bp, 21 predicted proteins | sample 7278031 | NCBI WGS metagenome assembly JAAUYJ01 (sample SAMN14350222, study PRJNA611818) | marine sediment metagenome | isolation source: surface marine sediment (1.8m) | place: French Polynesia: Moorea | collected 2018-08 | reverse complement strand
CCAAGACATTGAGATTTTCTACAGCAATCACTTGGTTTTCGTTGACTATCTTACGGGATAGTTTGTGCAGAAAATCTTCCCGACATCTAGAGATTTTAGAATGGACTTTAGCTACTAACCGTCTAGCTTTTTCACGGGTATTACTTCCCTTTTGTTTCCGAGATAACTTTTGTTGCTTACGCTTTAAGTTATGTTGATGTTTGGCTAAATGTTGAGGGTTATCAAATTTAGAACCATCACTGGTAATGGCAAAATGGGTTAACCCTAAATCAATTCCTACTGCTTTACCTTCTGTTGATGCAGAAGGCTTATCTAAACCGTCATCAACTAAAACAGAAGCATAATATTTTCCATCACTGTTTTTTGAGATAGTAACTGTCTTAATAGTTCCCTCAAAATCTCGATGGCGACGACAATACACTTTACCTATTTTTCGGTTTAGTTTGAGATAATCCCCTTCAAATGTAACCTTAGCGGGATAACTCATGGATTGTCTGCCATGCTTTGATTTGAATCGGGGGAACTTTGCTCGTTTATCAAAGAAATTTTGGTAAGCTCGTGAGAGATTTAAGGCGACAACTTGCAAGCACTGAGAATAAGCATCACTTAGCCAAGGATATTCTTTTTTGAGTCCCGGTAAAAGACCTTGAATAGCACCTCGACTCAAACTTTTACCGGTCTTTTGAGAAGTTTTCTGGCATAATTCTAAAGAATAGTTCCAATACCATCGACAGCACCCAAAAGCCTTGGCTAATGCTTGCTTTTGCTCGGTATCAGGATAAATTCTAAATTTGTAAGCCGTGTACATTATCGTTGACTCAGGTAAGTGCTAATATTGTAGCAAAAAGTTATGGAATGTCGAGGCTGCGCCATTTATTTACTGCTCGGGCATTCATCCCTAACCTATAGAGGATAAGGGAATTCTGCCCGACATTCGGTTAAAAAATCATAACTCAGGTTTTTTCGATCAACTGGTTTCCCAGATGGGGACTTTGCTACAAATTAAGGACAAGGGAAGATTAGGGAAAATTTTAATGATTATGTTCAGAAAAAGAAATTTTTGGGAATCTTAAAATTAGCAAACAACCAGTAACAAGCGATATCAACTTAGATATTGGTGGAGGTAGATGTAAATTTACCTTTGATTTTGGTTATTTTTGTGTAATTTCTCTAAACCTCAAGTCAGTGGGATTTTGTGATGCAAGTGCAAGCAGTAAATTTAGGGGTCAATGTCAATCCTATATTCAACTCAACCAACCGTCTTTTTTGTCGTTTAGATGGTTTAAGTCCAGCCGTCCGCGAACAAAAGCGTGTGACAACCTTGAAACAATTAGGACTTTTGGATACGGAAACCATTCCCATCTTTGATGAAGCCACCCAAACTGCTGCTCGTTTTATAGAAGCTCCCATCTGTTTATTGGGAATCATGGTTGAAGATAATCTCTGCTTAAAATCAGCCGTAGGACTTTCAAGATTAGGGTTAATGAATGATTTAGCCTCAAGTCGAAAAATTTCTCGTCAAGAAGCCTATAGCACCTATATTGTTGACAGTGAACAACCTTTAGTCATCGAAGATACCCTTGCTCACCCGGTCTTTGCTAGAAGTTCTTTAGTACAGCATTATGGTATTCGGGCATTTTTAGGAACCCCCTTGATTACCGCAGAAGGAGACTGTTTAGGAACTTTAGGTGTCATGGATCTCGTTCCCCGTAAATTTACCCCCAGAGACTTAGAATTCTTGACCATAACCGCTCGCTGGTGTTTACGGGAATTTGAACGGAATCACCTCTGCAATAGCCGCCCGCCTCAAGAGGATCAATGGTTAAATCTTGTGGGTTCTCCTTTTGCTAAAGCCGAGAACCCAGACTCGGATCAATCATCGGTTTCAGCATCCATCAATTCCATTAAACTGCAACTCTTACAAAAGTTTATGGAGGAATTTCGCACCCCATTAACTTCAGTCATTGGAATGTCGAGTGTTCTCCAAGAGGGAGCTTTTGGCTCAATGACTCAGAAACAAAAAGAATATTTGAAGATTATTCATAACAGTGGTCAACAAATGAATGCTCTGGTTCAGGAGATTTTTAAATTAGGGATGTCTCCTGATAATGAGACAGAACTACAATTGAACCCTGTCAATATTGAAATGCTGGCCCAAAATACTATTAACAGTGTAGGGGAAGTGGTTATTGAAAAACGACAAACCTTACGCTTATCCGTTGAACCCGGAAAACGTATCTGGTTATTGGATAAGAGAATTATCGAACAAGCCCTCTATTATTTAGTTATTAGCATCTTGGAATCAGCAGAAGTGGGTGGAGAGATTCGTATTCATATCTCCCGTCGCAGCAAAACCTTGAACATAGCGGTTTGGGTTTCTCATCCCTGGTTAGGAGACGGCTTACCTCAAGTCAATTTTCGCTCCCTATCAACTAATCAACTCTTGTCCCAACTTGAGCCAAGTTCTACCAATTCCTGGCATGGAGGCGATCCTTTGTCTTCGACGATGAATGATTATGTGTTGCGTGCTTCTTCTTTGGAAAAAATGATTCACCAACCAGACAATGAGCAACTTCCTCCTCAAAACTCTCAAGAATTATTGGGTTTAATTTTGAGTTGTCACTTAGTTGAAAGTCATGGTGGCAAAATTATGGTGCAAGGTTCTTCAGAGTCGGGCTATCGCTATGTGTTGATGCTGCCTAAAATTGGCACAGATTCACCTTCTTATGTTTATAGTGGTTCTTGAATCAGAGTCTTATCACCATTCTAAGTTAGAATATTTTGTGTCTTCAATTATATTGAGAGATTTTTCTCTAACATTACGCCCATGTCTAAGGTTGACGACGATGCCCTGGTTTGTACGGTTTTACCCACCTTTAACGAAAGTGGTAATATTACTGACTTGATCGGGCGACTCCTTGCCAGTGTCTCTCCCCCCTATTTAGTTTTAGTCATCGATGATGATTCCCCTGATGAAACTTGGAAGATTGTGGCAGACATGGCTGCTAAAGCCCCCTACCCACCTGGGGAGAAGTCAGTAACTTCAGGGATTGCTTTAGTGCGTCGTCTTCAAGAAAAGGGGTTAACTTCTGCTATTCAACGGGGAATCGATGAAGCGATACAAACCTATAATGCAGATATTGTCACTTGGATGGATTGCGATTTGTCCATGCCCCCTGAAGATGTGCCAAAATTGGTGGAAGCCATTAGACAAGGGGAAGCCGATATGGCAGTGGGCTCCCGTTGGGTTGAGGGGGGAACTGATGTTGCTCATGGTTTGATGGCACGGGTATTAAGTTGGATTATTAATAATTTTGCTATGCTACTTTTGGGGCGTAGGGTTCATGATTACACCAGTGGCTTTATTGCCGCCCGTTCGGAAGTTTTAGAGAAAATTCGCCTCAAAGGGGATTATGGGGAATATTGTATTGATTTATTGTGTCGCGCTGTTCGATTGAATTATAAGATGCAGGAAGTTCCTTATGTTTGTGTTCCTCGTACTTCTGGAGAAAGTAAGACAGGGATTAATTTATTTGATTATCTAAGTAAGGGACGTAAATATGTTTCGACCATTGTAAGCCTATGGTTAAATCCGAAAAGTTAAAGCACTCCTCAACCAGACAATTAATTATGATTGAATTTATTTAGGTCATTGGGATGCTCCAATGATCACAGGTTTTGATGCTCGATTCGAGAGAAATTCTCAGATTTTTACGTGCTGTGGGTTGGATGATGATGGTTAATTTACCCTCCTGCTGAGATTCAAGGATTTTGCTCAATATTGTGTTGATCTTGTGTAATACATGATCGTTTGGGGTATTGGATTCCAACTTTTGCAGTGAATTGTTGTTGCGGATTTCGGGAGCCTTATTAGTCATGTTTTTTGCCTAAAAAATAAACTATTTTGGACTATATTGGCTTTTTAAGTCCAAGTTATTCTCAGACTAACTCGAATCCTATTCGAGAGTCAATATTAAATGATCAAATTATTTTTTCCTGAGGGATCGGGGTTCAAAATTACAAAAAGTAGGAATGCTCGTCTTATAGTTTACGCTCTAATTAAAATAAATTTAAGGTTCAAAAATAAAAACAAAAATGAACTATAATGAACTTTAGCTGAACGATGAAAAAAAATGGTAGAAAAAGCGAGAGCCTCTGCTCAGGGTTTAGAGAGGGTTGAGGAAAGGCTAAGAAAGTTAGGCTGGACAAAATACGATCAACAATGGCGAAAGAAAGCGGGGGTGTCTGAGTCCACTCTGAAGCGTTTTTGGAAACCAGAAGATGTGAAAAGAGACACTTTCATTAAGATATGTGAAGCATTAGAGGTTGACTGGAAGACAATCATCGCCGAGTCAAATCAATCAGAGGGGCTAGTTGTAGGACAAACAATATGCGATCGCTATAAAATTTTAAAGTTAAGAAGTAATAAAAAGCATTGTAGAACTTATTTAGCAGAAGACTTACAGTTAGATTTATCAGATTCACAAAAGTTCCCTAAATGTTTGATTACGCAGTTAAGTCATAATTCATCAGAGAAAGCACAAGAATTATTAGAAAGAGAAGCAAGAACTTTACATCAAGTACGTCAACATACTCAAATTCCTCAACTGTATGCTTATTTTAAAAATAATAAAGATAGTTATTTAATTAAAGAATATATTGAAGGAAACCCTTTAGAAGAAGAAATAATTGAAGGACAACCTTGGTCAGAAACAGATGTGATTAACTTTCTCAGTGAAATGTTAGAAATTCTATCTTTTGTTCATAAAAGAAAAGTAATTCACAGAAAAATTAACCTCAAAAATATTCTTAGACGAGAATCCGATCAAAAGTTAGTTCTAGTGCATTTTAGGGAAATAACTTATGATGATCATAGTATAAGTTCCGTTTACCCTTCATTATTAGATGGAACAACTTCACAATACTCCCCATGGTTTATAGCACCAGAACAAGGTATGGGATTGCCTGAGTCTAGCAGTGATCTTTACAGTTTAGGAAGAATTGCCATACAGATGTTAACAGGAAAACCATTAGATAAAATACGGATTGAATATGAAACAGCAAACATTCGTTGGCATGATTCTTTAAATATTAATTGCCAATTGATCGAATTTATCGATACAATGGTTAAATTTAATCCTCAAGAACGTCATGAATCTACCACAACAGCATTGAAAGAATTTAAACAAGCCTTTATTAAATAATTACCCTTTATCACAAATGTATTTCACTATTGGTCAAACTATAAAAAATGGAGATAATATCTATGAATTGATTGAAGAATTAGGTAGTGGAGGATATGGTACAACGTATCTAGTTCATGAGCATAATTTCAATAGACAAGTTGTTATTAAACACATTGAACCTCACACAATTACATCAAATGTAATTAATAAATGTCAGGATATTTTTGAAAAAGAAATTTTCTCCCTTCAACAATTAGGTCAACACCCTCAAATTCCTTGCTTATATAATTACTTCATTTTAGAAAATAATTTTTTTTTGGTTCAAGAATTTATTGACGGACATAATTTTAACCAAGAAATTAAACCAGGAAATCATTGGACAGACAATCAACTGATTACATTTCTAATTGAAGTATTAGAAATTCTGTCTTTTGTGCATCAACAAGGAATAATTCATCAAGACATAAAACCATCTAATTTAATGAGAAGAAAATCTGATCAAAAAATCTTTCTGATTGACTTTGGAGCGACGCAAGAGATTAGTATTTTAGGGGAAGACGATCGCGGTTTAATTAAACCCATGTTTCCTGTTGGAACACTGAATTATATGTCTCCTGAACAAAAACATGGTTCTCCTCGGCCTGGTAGTGATATTTATAGCTTGGGGATAGTTGCTATTCAAGCAATTACAGGATTAAAACCAGAAGCCATCAGTCAATTAATCGACACTCCGAGTTTATTATCTCTTTTAAAAGGGAATGGAATGAGTTCAGCCTTAATTAGTCTTCTGACTAAAATGGTATCGTTTCATTTTAATCAAAGATATCAAAACGCTGATGAAGTATTAACTGATATTAAGAAAATTGTGTCAAAAAATAGCTTAATATCCCATTTTAAAGACCTTGTATTTAATTTTGGTATTCCATTGGGAATTGTTATTATAGCCGCCTTAGTAATAAATAATAATGGTGTAAAATATGACCTATTAGGAAAGGGAGACTTACTAAGTGTAGGAGAAGATAGACTGTTACCGAATAACCCTTGGCGAAAAGACTTAGGAATTAAAGCAATTCAAGCTCAAAATTACGAAGAAGCTATTAAAAACTTTAAAAAATCTTTTCACGAAGAAATCAAAGATCCAGAAACATTAATTTATCTCAATAACGCTTTTCTTGAGTATCACAATTTAGATTATTATACCCTTGCTGTTACAATTCCCACCAATAAAAATTATCAAAATACCGATCTTCCTCAGTCTATTCTTAGAGGAGTTGCCCAAGCTCAGACAGAGGTTAATTTAGGGCTTTTTAAACAAGATCATCTTCGACTCCAAGATTTACCTGGTTACAATTTTATTCAAGGAAAAGCTATTAATAATAAAATTGGATTAAAAATTGTAATTGCCAATGAAGGGAACCAAGAAACACAAGCTCAAGAAGTTGCTAAATCTCTCATTAAACAACCCATTTTAGGGTTAATTGGTTCTTGGACAAGTGACATGACAGTGGCAACAGTTGATATCTATAAACAAAACAAATTAGTCTCAATTTCTCCTGGTGCTACCACTGAGTACCTGACCAAAAATCCAAGCCCATTCTTCTTTAGAACAGTTACTAATAATTCTGCTAATTTTAAGGAAATAACCAAAGAATTGATTAAAAGAAATAAAACAAAAGCCGTATTTTTTTACAATCCTAAGAGTGATTTTTCTAGTTCTGCTTGGGAATTATTTAAACAAGAATTTGAAGCACAAGGTGGAACAATTATTCATAAAAATGCCAATAAATCACCAGAGTATAATTTATCATCCGATGATTTCAATCCTGAAAAATCTTTAAAAAAAATAATAAACGAACCCAAATATGAAGAAGAAAAAACAGTCATTTTCTTGGTTCCCGATGCTGAAGTTACTGGGGCAACCGAAAATAGTATAAGATTTATCGAAGCTTTGCCTGATAATAATCAAATTCCTGTGGTGGGTTTATGGAGTTTATATAAAGATGAAATATTAAAAACAAACAATAAAACAGCATTATCAAACATAATATTGAGTTCTTTTCTCTATCCCTTTGATCCCAAGTCTAACAATAAGCATTTTAGTGCTAATTCTCAACAACTCTGGCGAGAAGAAAATCAACCAGTAACAACAAAGATTACCCCAAGAACAGCAAGTGCTTATGATGCAACTCGCGCCTTTATTGAAGCTTTAGAGCAACAAAGTCAACCCAGACGTTTGATGTTTTTTGAGATTCCCCAAAAAGCAACTCGTCAAGGTATTCAAAAAACTTTAGCTGATCCTAATTTTAAAGCCCAAGGCTCAACCGCATCCATTGAATTTAACAGATCCGAAAATGGCGATCGCAAAAATACACCCACTTCGATTATTCATATTGTTAAATGTGGTAATCATTATGAGTTTATTCCTATTGAATTTGATGACCCCAAAGATGTCGGTTTAAAGTGTCCTTAAAACAGGAAACTAACCGAAAAAAGTTCTTCGTTGGTATTTATTAATAAATAATCGTTAATCTACTCAACAATTCTCACACGATGAGTAATCATTGTAATACCACCACTGCGAATTAAAATAGCAGAAAGCCAACGATTTTGAGGAGTATCCTCAGCCGGAATTCGTTTAAATAAACCGCCAGATTGTAATATTTCTAGCTCTATTTCCCCCGGCTCTAAATAAAGATCGCTATCCACTTTTTCACTCAAAGCCATCCCTGCTAATAACTCATCCCGCAAGGGTTCATTAACAATTACATCAAAATCAAAGGCTTCCCCCACTTTAACTGTTTCTGGAAGATTTACGGTTACTTCTGGAGGAGCTTCTCCAGAGGTCATTTTTGTTTGTTCACTTAAAATTTCTTGACGAATCAGTTGTTCCCCTTGAAAAGTTTGACGGGATTTTATTTTGGTTTCTAGTTGTATATTTCTAGTTCTTTCTTGACGATTTCCCTCAATGGTTGTTTCTGTTTTCACAACCCAATTGCCACCAGTTTTGTCCCAAGATAGCAGTTCGGTTTTATACTTTAAATTGGGATAATCTATCCACAGTTTGCTTAAACTGTTTATAAAGTCATCGAACATTAACCCATCAGAGGTAACATACTGGTCACTATAGAGCGATTTCAGCCGTTCCATGTCCTGACGATTGGCTGCAGCATCGATTTGCGTAATCAGGGCCTTAAGTTCTACAGGAGCAGTCTCTGGACTTTCAGCACGGAGGCTAAAATGGGTTCCAAAGCTTAATCCAAAACCAAGTATAACAGAGAGGAACCAACGGCGATACATCATTCGTCTACCTTTTATAAACTATCCTGACTAACTGTACAGGATTTGTTGTTTATTGTAACTAATATTTTGTTTTTATGGCACGTTTATTAATAGCAGCCAGTGGTACTGGAGGTCATGTTTTTCCGGCTTTAGCGGTAGCCCAAAAGTTACCTGATGAGCAAATTCAATGGTTGGGAACACCTAACCGTTTGGAGCAGAGTTTAGTGGGGGATCAATATCCTTTACATACTATTTCTGTTGAGGGCTTTCAAACTCGTTCCCCTCTTAAAAAGCTACAAATTTTATGGGGCTTAGTGGCTGCTATTTTTGAAGTGAAACAACTGATCAAAAAAGAAAAAATTGAGCTAGTTTTTACTACAGGAGGCTATATTGCTAGTCCGACTATTTTAGCAGCTCGTCTATCAGGAATTCCTGCGATTCTTCATGAATCTAATTATATTCCTGGAAAAGTTACTAAGTTATTGAGTCGCTTTTGTGATCTCGTTGCTCTGGGATTTCAAGGAACAGCTAAATACTTACCTCAAACCAATACTAATTGGGTTAGTACCCCCGTGCGATCGCAGTTTTATAGTCCCCAACCTTTGGACTTAAATATTCCTGATAATGTACCTTTAATCGTTGTAATTGGTGGCTCTCAGGGGGCTGTTTCAGTTAACAAAATGGTGCGTCAATGTGTTTCTAGTTGGCTGGATATAGGGGCTTATGTAGTACATCTAACAGGAAAAAATGACCCCGATGCTGATAGTTTTAAGCATCCTCAATACATTTCTTTGCCTTTTTATGATAATATTGCGGGCTTATTACAAAGGGCTAATTTAGCGGTAAGTCGTGCTGGCTCAGGAACATTAACAGAATTAGCCATTACGCAAACACCTTCTATTTTAATTCCTTATCCTTTTGCAGCAGAAGATCATCAGTCTTTTAATGCTAAAGTATTTGTTGATGTGGGAGCAGCCTATTGTTATCAACAAAAAGAATTAACAGAAGAAATTTTAAGTCAAACAGTTTTAGATTTGCTTAAAAATCCCGAAAAAATAGAAAAAATGCGGCAAAAAACCGCAGAACTAGCTGTTATCGATAGTGCAGAAAAGTTGGCTAATTTGATTAAAGAAAAATGTTAAATTAGTTTTTCCCTGTCGCCTTATTTTCCCATTAGTTAATAAAGAGTTATTTAGATGCTAAACAGCTTATTTACTTTTCCCGACGACTGCCAAATAAGTGAGTATAAACATAAGTAAATTCACAGCCCAAAAAGAAGATTTGACAAGTCACAAATATCCATAATAGAAGTACCATAAAGCCCCCGATAATACCATAGGCTCTAAATTGCTCACCAATGCGAATAACTCCATTACTAACTAAACGTTGAAGGAGGGAGAATAAACTGACTGAAATTAAAGCTCCTATCCAAATATCTCCCCATTGAACTTTAGTTGCAGGAAGGGTTTTATATAAAAACATGACTACAGAGGTAAGTAGTAAAAATGTCACCCCTACCTGTAAACTGTTCCATAATAAAGCCTCATCAATCCTAACCCAAGTTACTAATTCTTCTACGTTTCTAATTACTTTTAGAAAAATTTTCAAGGCAATATTAGAGAGCAGTGAAACTAATAATAAAGCGGTTGAACTCAACACCAGTAAAAAAGCAACAATTTGATTCTGAATAAAATTAATAATTGTCCAAATCAATCCACTACGATTATATGGATGATGATGAACTTTCCAGATTTTATCAACGGCTCTACCCAATGCGCTAAAAATACGACTGGCTGTAATAAATAAGATGGAAAATCCGATAATTCCTGCCCCTAAACTACTTTCATTTAATTGAACTAAGGTACTTTCCACAATTCGGTAAGCTTCTATGGGTAATGCCCCTTTAGCAAAGAGTAAAATCTGAGCATAAGCATTAGTATCAGGGCCAAAAATTGAACCAGTAATACTCAAAATAACCAATAAAATAGGAAATAGAGAAAAGATGGCATAATAGGATAAGGCTGCACCCATTTCCAAGCAGTCGTCTTGCTGCCATTTTATAAGAGTACGGGTTAATAGCCGTACTATTTTAGAAGAAAAAATGCGGGTTTGCAGAAATTCAATCACGACTCATTCAATTTTATTAAGTAGGGTAGCAATTTAACCTAATTCTAAAGGAAAGATTGAAACTTTATCAGTTAATTTGATTGACACCCCTAATACCAAATCCGCTTTGGAAAGTAGATAATCAGATTAAGAAGACAGAGGGAGCAGGAGAAGCAAAGGAGGCAGAGGGAGAAAGAATATTACTCTACGATAATAAGCGGCTCTGGTATAACTTCACTTTCAGTAACCCTTTAACACAGAGAAGACAAAACTCTAACAATTTTTTCATTTTCCCGACCCTCTTATCTTGATAGGATGTTGCGGAAATATTTAATTAAACTAAACTGTTGGCACATAAAATACCTGATGCTGCCACTGCAGGAACCCCAATACCAGGTAAGGTACTATCCCCCACCCGATAAAGTCCAGAGATGGGGGTATAACAACTGGGAAACATCCTTTTTCCGGCCGCAATCGCCGGTCCATAGGTTCCTTGGTAACGACGTAAAAAGCGACTATGGGTTAAAGGAGTTCCAATTAATTCTAAAACCACTCTTTGACGAATATCAGGAATCACTTTTTCTAGGGCTTTATATAATGTCTGCGATCGCTGTTTTTTCTTATTATTATAATCAGCATTTTTTTCCCATCCTTCATAGGGTTCTAAGGTATAAGCATGAACCACATATTGTCCTTCGGGGGCTAAGTTTTTATCCCATACTGAGGGAATAGAAATCATACAAGTATTACCAGGTACTGTAATATCTTGGTTACTATCATGAACCACAACATGATGCCCTGTTAAATTCTCTAATCCTTCTGCTTTTATGCCTAAGTGAAGGTGCATGAAACTTTCAACTGTCGGTGTTTGTAACTGTTCTTCTCTATAGCTTTTAGGTAAATCTTGTTCCGCTAAAAGATGATTATATGTATCCCAAACACTGGCATTAGAAATAACAACTTTTGCCTCAACCACATCCCCCTTTTTAAGTTTTATTCCTGTAACTTTGCCTGATTCCACGATAATTTTATCCACATGAGAGCTCAAATATAATTCACCATTGTATCGTTTCAAACCGTTAATCAAGGCATTAATAATTGCTTCGCTGCCACCCAGAGGATATTCTACCCCCGCACGAGTTCTTTCTCCTAACATAAAAGCAACTTCTGGAGCAACTGTTCCCTGAGCTTTTAATCCTGAGAGTAAAAAACATTCAAGATCAATTAAACGACGTACCCAAGGATCTTTAACAGTTTTATCCATGACATCTCCCACAGATCCTTGAATAATTCCTATCTGAAATAAAGTTTTAATTAAAGATGGAAAATAGTTAGTTATCAAAACAGATAATAATTTCCAATCTGATCTTAAACTTATGACAGGAATCTCTTTTAAAGAATCGTAAAGTGCTAACATTTTTGTTTCAAACTTTTCTAATTCTTTAGCACCTTGTGGGGTTATTTCCTTAACAGCTTGACGGTACTTTTCTAAGTCACTATAAACAGGAAATTTACCCTCTGGAAAATGATAATGACCCAAGGGATCATAAGGAATTACTTGTAAAGATTCCCCTAAGCTATCTAAGACTTGTTTTAAGGGATTAAGACTCGGTTTTTCCTGCCCTAAACCACAATAAAAAGAAGGTCCAGAATCAAAAGTAAACCCTTGACGAGTAAAGGTATGAGCAGCCCCTCCAGGAATACTATGACTCTCAAAAATAGCTACTTTTTTCCCATACTTTGCCAATAAAGCTCCGGCAGTTAAGCCACCAATTCCACTACCAATAATAACAACATCAAAATTCATTATAGTCTAGCAATTAAGAAGAAGATTTATCTTTGATTAAAGCCCGATATAAACCATAAAGAACTGCGCCTAAAATGCCGACGACAATAACAGACGTGACTAACTTTAAAATACTGTTAAGAATATATAATCCTGCTATAAAACCGACAATGGCTACTCCAACTTTAGCAGGAGTGTGTAACCCTTGATACCAGGTTGCTACAGGAGACAAAATTCTCTGCGTTTCTTCATTGGGGTTAAAAGGGCGAACAGGTGTGGTTTGACGGTTGACTTCTGCTTCAAGATCCTGAAATTTTTGTTCTAGTTTTTCTTCCCAGTTGGCACGGTTGCGATCGCTCATAGACTAATCATCCTGATCTAATAATCATCTGTATTATGGTAACGCAATCCGAGTCAATCAGAATGTAGAATGCGCGAATTACCTCCAACTTGAGGTGGAAGCTTGGAAACCTTTTTGCGGTCAGTTGATAACTTCATCATTTTGCTATAACTATGACATACAAAAGACACAGACAAGCCTTAACTTAGAAAATGACAAGTTAATTGATTAAACGATTATGAAAGTTACCGTCATTGTTTTTAACCTAGTTGCGACACTGCTTGTTTTAACTGGCTCTGGTATTCTCTTAGATAAGCTCGAAAGGGCTTCTTTATCCAATCCTTTTGTGGTCAAGACAGCCAATTTAACCGTAAAAAATTAATTCCTAATGCCATAGGTTCACTCTTTAGGGGGAAGTATGCAAGCTTATTCTTTGATAATTTTTTAGTTGTCTAACCAAATTTTTCCAAGGAACTGAACAATGAGAAAGACAAGAGAAATCAAAAACTTTCAACTTTTCATTATTACCTTTGTTTATACATTCTCCTTATTTCAATCTTTTCTACCTCAAAAACAAGCTCACTGATTCCTTGATTTCAGGAAATATTTTATTTTTTCTTTCTTCGTCAAGAAGACAAGTGAACTGGTTTTGCCTTAAAGATGGGTAAGGGAGGCTTCAGAGCTAATTAAATCAACATTAAATTGTTAATTATTCATTAATTCAATGGATAATAGATGATGGATAATTAGGTTGAATGGAATGAACCCGGACGCGCTGCAAAACCTCCTAAATGCGATCGCTACAGGAAAAATAACCCCCGATACTGCCCTAGAAAAACTGAAACACCTCAACTTTGAACCAGTGGCAGACTTCGCTAAAGTTGATCATCATCGTCATCTAAGGACAGGGTTTCCTGAAGTGATTTGGGGACCAGGAAAAACCCCAGAACAAATCGTACAGATCATCAACACCCTCTCCCGTAATGCCCCTGTGGTGATGGCTACCCGTATCGAAACGGCGATCGCAGAACAACTTGAAGCAGAGATACCCTCTCTAATTTATTATCCTACCGCTCGTATTTGTGCTTTGAAGAGGGGTCAAATCCCTTCTCAGGGGTCAGGAGTCATTTCTATCTTAACGGCGGGGACAGCAGATCTACCCGTGGCAGAAGAAGCGGCCATTACTGCGCAATTATTTGGTTTCAAAACCCAACGACTTTGGGATGTAGGGGTTGCAGGGATTCATCGTCTTCTCAGTCATCGAGACTTACTGGCTCAAGCTGATGTAATCATCGTCGTGGCCGGGATGGAAGGGGCATTACCCAGTGTTGTTGCGGGAATGGTAGACTGTGCTGTGATTGGTGTCCCCACTAGCGTCGGTTATGGGACGAGTTTTGGGGGCGTTGCTCCTTTATTAACTATGTTGAATTCCTGCGCTACTGGGATTGGTGTGGTCAATATTGATAATGGCTTTGGGGCTGCTGTTTTAGCAGGACAGATTTTGCGCACCGCAGAAAGAATAAACCGCAAAAAAGAATGAGGTGAATCAGAATGCGCGAATGCGCGAATTACCTTCCCCTCAAGTTGGAAGTTTGAAACAAGGAAAATTCTTCTTCTCTTGGTCCATTGGACATGGCGAGGAAGCCTCGCCATCCCTCGACCGCTTTTCATCCCCTTGAAAGAGGAGGCTTGGAAGTCCTTTTTTTAGGTCAAAGAAGATAATCTAGCAAATAATCTCCCCCAAACCTGACCACATCGGTACAGGGAATTCCAGTAGTTTCTTGGACTGTTTCTATGGCTTTTTGGGCTTCTTTTTCTTGTAGACCAAAAGTATTGAGGGCGATCGCTTTTACCTTCACTTGATCTCCCCCACCGCCTACTCTAGCAACCTGTTGATATAGTTCGATCACCTCTGGTAATGGGGGGATGGCAACCTGGGGGGCATTATGGATATGGGTTTGTCCTGCACGATGGACTAAAATCAAAGCTGTGGGTTGAGTGCCTCTGATAAGGGGAAGGGTAGCCGTTGAACCTGGGTGCAGCAAAGATCCTTGACCTTCTACCCAGAGAAAATCATAGTCATTTCCCGCTTCTAATACCATTTTTTCCACTGCACCGGCGGCAAAATCTACTCTTACTGCATCCAAGGGGATACCATCTCCAGCAATCATGATTCCCCCTTGTCCAGTTCCTAAAAATTTGGATTTAATGTTTCGTTTTCTGGCTGCATGATGACATTCTAAGCAGGTGGACATTTTACCTACCGACATATCTGTTCCCACCGTTAAAATACGCTGGCAAGATAGGGATCTGGCTTTAGCTAATGCTATTGCCAACCCTAATGGTTCCTGGCGAATATCCCAGATCCATTGTTGCGGTTGTAACTTATTAAAATAGGATGCTAAAGGGGTATGTAACCCATTAACAACAGATAAACCTGCTTCAACCCCTTCTTTGACCTCTTCTAGCCAAGCATGGGGTAAAATACCGCCAGAAGGGGCAATCCCGATTAGTAAGACATCGGGTTTGTAGGCTAAGGCTGCCTCCACATTAGCAACGATAGGGATATCTTTAGCCATACCTGTTACTTCTTGTAAAGAGTTTTCCGCACATTGTGCATCAATCACAGCAACGATCGCAGCTTGTCCGTAGCGTAAATAGGCTAATCCTGTTTTCCCATGAATGCCCTTTATTCCTTCATGAAGCAAAATAGCGACCCGATGCTTGGCTGTCAAATGCACAATAACTGACTCCGTTTTGGGTTTTATAAAGAATTTTTTATTGCTTTTATTCTGAGTTTAATTCTATTATTTCTTGAGGGAATTTAATTCATTTTTAAGATTTTTTTAGTTTCTCTGAACCATCTCAAAATATAGTGTTTAGATTTAAGATATAAACCTTAACATATTCTTCTATTAAGTAGTTGTCTAAAAATCATACCAATGGTTGAGTTTTTCTAGGCTTTTTCTAGGCAATTAATACTAATTGTTACAAAAGCCGAAAAAATTGGAGCCACCTAAATATCTTTAAAGATATAAATAGTTTTCATAATATTATTTCCAACAACTTTTCTAGTTCATGGAGATAGAAAACAGTCTAAGTTTCAAGCCTCCAACTTGAGGGTTCGGTAATTTGCGCATTCTAAATTCTAAATTCTACATTCTACATTCTGATTGACGGCTTTAACTCAATTTTACCCCTAATCCTGGTAAGTCATTTAACATTAATTTTCCTTCTTTTATGTTAACCCCTTGAAAGGGATCATCAATTAAGTTTAAATGACTATCTAAGTCCAAATAATTAGCATAGGGGGCTAGATGAGACATGGCAGTATTGGCCAAACTACTATCAGAATAACATCCATACATAATCTCTAATTTACAAGCTTTTGCTACTGAGATCATTCTCATTACTTCCGTTAAACCTCCTGCTTTCATTAGTTTAATATTAATACCATGAATACAAGGAGAAAGTTTGATAATATCCTCACTATTGAAACAACTTTCATCGACAAAAATAGGGAGAGGCGATCGCTCATACAACTCAGATAAGTTACCCTCATCTCCCACATTTAAAGGTTGTTCTATATATTTCACATTCTGTTTTGCTAACCAATCACTCATATTGATTGCATCTTTTAGCATCCATCCACCATTGGCATCAACCGTTAAAGGAAGAGTAGGGGCTTCTTGACGAATGGCTAAAATCATCGCTTTATCTGCTTCTATTCCATCCCGTGAACCCAACTTAATTTTTAATAGTTTAACGTCCATAAAATCAAGCCAGTTTCTCACTCTTTCAACAGCCTTTTCTGGAGAACTAATGCCAATGGTAACAGAAATAGGAACCAGGCGATCGCTATTTAATCCCCACAGTTTCCATAGGGGTAAATTAACCTTTTTTCCTAACCAGTCATACAAAGCTGTATTAATAGCTGCCCGTAGGGATGAAGTTAGATTGCTTTCTAATAAAACCGTTTCTATCTCTTGTCTTTGCAAAGGAGTAAATTGTTCTAAACTATAACTAATTTCTATCAATTCTTGTTGTAATATTTCTGCATTAATTTTCTTGTCTTTAGTTACAGAAAATGGAGAAGCTTCTCCCCATCCTTCTATTCCTTCTGACTCTATTTTTACCCATAAATTCGTATTTTCTACTGTGGTTCCTCGACTAATGGTTAAGGGAAACCTTTTATGAACAGTAAAGGGTTGAAAGCTAATAAGCATGGACATAAATTGTTCTCAAAAAAAGATGGTGGGGCAAGCCCCACCTGATTGAATTATCTAGTTTTTAACTTCTACCATTTCGATGATTCTTTCATCAATATCTTTAACTAAAAAGTTCAAGGGTTTTCTCCGACGAACTTTATATTTTAAGCGTCTGGATTCAACTCTTAATAAAATATCTTCTAAACATTCATGATCAAAACAAACATGACGTTGACGGTTTTTCTCCCCGTAACTTGCACCACCAATGATATGAAGTTGGGTATTTTTCTTGAGTTGATACCAGAGTCCATCTCTGGTGCCTAGGTTGCTGGTAGCGGTTGCTGTGGGAGTTGCTGTCATATAGAAGGGATCAATGCCTGCGGTTCCTAAAGTTTGTTCATAATTATAATAATAATGGAGAGGAACATCAGCCACATTCAACTGCAATAAACCCTCATAAAATTGTCGTGCGACTTCCATATCTGATACCATGACAGTATAGACTTTGGGCGCACTGGTAAGAAACATCCACATAGCCAAGCCATAAGCCGCCAACAACATAACCATTATGCCTTGGGTGGAAAAAACGCTGTCAATGGGCAGAAATGCTCCTAAATAGTTTATTTTTAAGGTAAGGTGTGTCACTATAGTCATAGATTAAGGATTATAAGGATCTTAATTCGTTCTACTTTACCTAAAATAACACGCGAACATGAAAGCTATTGTCTTTTGAGCGATGGATTAAAGGCTGAGCAACGGTTTTTGATTTATGATCCATTTGTTCGTTGAAAACAATCCATGTCTAAAAGATTACGAAAAGATTAGGATTATGGCTTATTAGTTCTTCTTAGATAGAATAAATTTGACTATTGGGGAATACAATAATGCAGACCAAGCTTGCTTTTAAAGTAGCTGGTATTACTTTAACTATCTTTACTGTTATCTTGCCCCTTGGTGACGCTGCTAGGGCTCAAGATCGCAGAGAATGTGAAAGATTTGCCAGAGACTATGCTAGACGAGAATCCCGTCGCGGTGGTGGACTAATCTCAGGTGCAGCACGGGGGGGGATTCGTGCAGGAGTTGTCGGCAGTATCTTCGGCGATCGCAATTTTGCCAGAGATGCGGCCCAAGTTGGAGCAGTCATAGGAGGTATTTCTAATAGTGCTAGACGAGCCAGAAATCGAGATGAATTGTACGATATTGCCTTTAATGAATGTATGAGAGGCTCTGTTACTCCCTTTTAATAAAATAAGAGTTTATTTGCTAATTTTTGTCATTTAATTTCAGTAAATTATTGCCATGAATCAAAAAACAATCTTAACAATGATTTTGTTTACTTTATTCGGTTTTGGTGTTTCTAGCACACAAGTTAGAGCAGAAAAAATGTTTGATATCACAACCATTACTTGTAAAGATTTGCTGCTCATGGAAGGAGATCAACGAGATTCTACTCTAGTCTTTTTTCATGGGATAATGATAGGAAGGAATAATATAACTATTTTAGATAGTGAAAAGATTACGAATCAAACGGATAAGGTGTTGGAAATGTGTATTGCTAAACCTGCAAGCAAATTAATCTCTGTTTTTGAGGAAACTCGCTAATTTTAAATTCTGTACAGAGCCTATTTTTGGCTCTTTTTATTATTGAAAGTAGTTATATGACGATACAAAACGAAGAAAAAAGCCCATCCAATTTAGTTAAATTAATCCGTACCACTTTCATCGGTGGATTTTTAGTAATTCTTCCTGCTTATTTAGCTATTTTAGGCTTTAATAAAACAGTAAAAGCACTGATTGGATTAGTTGTTGTCTTACTCAAACCTATTAGTAATGTATTAGGAATTGATAACAATTCTATCGCAGTTCCTGTTTCTTTGTTCCTGTTTCTTTTAATATGTTTTATAGCAGGGGTTATTTTAAAAACCCGTTATTCTGTTATTGTTAAAAAAACCGTTGAACCCATTTTCAAAAAGATTCCAGGTTACTTATTAATTCGTAGTTTAACTAATCGGGTTGCTAAACTAGAAAAATCAGAAACTTTAGGGGCCGCATTTGTATGTCTTGGGCAAAGTTATCAATCTTTATCTCCAGCATTTGTAATTGAAAAACATGACAACGGAATGCACACCGTTTTTGTTCCCACTGTACCCACACCAACCGTCGGCAATTTATATGTTGTTCCCGATAATAGAGTATTTCCCATTGATGTTCCTTTACTGGATATGGTTAAATTTGTCTCAAAATGGGGAGAAGCTTCCCCTCAATTAAGTGAAGCCATCAAAAAGATTAACACAAAGGTTGATTCAGAATCCAGTTAAGTTCTCTACATTGTTGGTTTAGAGTCAATCAGAATGTACAATTTAGAATTTAGAATTACTTCCACCTCAAGTTGGAGGATTGGAAACCTTTTTTTTCGGTCAATTAAAACTTCTCTTGCTTCTTCATGATAACTATTTCATCGCACTTAATAAAGCAGAAAGAGCATGATTTTCATGAGAATTAATTTCTTGATCCAACCATGCTATCTTAACAGCAATGGGAAAGGCACTCGCCGCGACATCGGGATCAAGTTTTTCTAATAAATCTTTAGATTGAGGGACTTTCATCGCTGACCGAATCTCTGTTAAAATAGAGTTATCAAGATTTAAAGGTATTAATTGAGTTTTGATTTCTGACCAAGTTATCCTATTTTCTGGAGCACTAATTTGGATTAAATAAGCTAATAATCTCGCAACTTGTAGCTGATGGGATTCATTTATGTGTTCTGAGGTATTGAGGTAATTATTATCACTTCCATAAGGCGATCGCAGATTATCTAAAATGCAATTCCAATCTTGATCATCACAAACATCAGGTTTTCCCACCTTTAAAGCCACATGAATGCGATCGCTCTCAGGAGATAACTTAGTGACTTGAGCATCAACACCAAGATAACCTAACCAACGGGCGATGGTTTCCACTAAAGTTGTTTGAGTGGTTTGGGAGTTGGCTAAAAGACGAACTTGTGTGTTAACGAGAGGACGCACAATTTGTGAGAGCATAGTACCCAATGGTAAGATGTTTGACTGTGTACTATTTTAAAACTCAAATCCTCAAATAACTGACCATTTTGATACTTTTTTCAGTTAACTCCAGAATTAACAGTATTAGGGGTTAAACGAGGAAAACCCCTGATGATATTGAAAGTAGTTGCTTCAGACTAAAGCAAATCACTTCAAAATTAATCAAAAGGGGTATGTAGGGATTTTTAGTGACAAGAGCATTTCCTACAGTGAGGTAGGAAACCTCCTGGGAAAATAGAAGTAAACTAATAGTTGAGAGTTCCCTAGCGTTGAATAGCTCAAAGATAAATGAGAAAATTAATCGTTGCTACCAGTAATCCTGGAAAGTTACAAGAAATGCAAGAATACTTAATCGGATTAAACTGGGAATTATCCCTAAAACCCCCCGAAATTGACGTTGAAGAAACTGGTAAAACATTCCTTGAAAATGCTATTTTAAAAGCATCTCAAGTGGCTAAAGCTTTAGGAGAATGGGCGATTGCCGATGATTCTGGATTAGTGGTTGAAGCCCTAAATGGTGCGCCTGGGCTTTATTCGGCTCGATATGGTGATAACGATCAAGCCAGAATTGAAAGAGTCTTAAAAGAATTAGGAAACACCCATAATAGACAAGCAAAATTTGTTTGTGCCATTGCTATGGCTAAGCCCAATGGTTCGATTGCCTTACAAACGGAAGGTATTTGTCAAGGAGAAATTTTAAAACAGCCCCAAGGTGTGCAAGGATTTGGCTACGATCCTATCTTTTATGTTCCTCGATATCAACAAACCTTTGCCCAAATGACTCCAACATTGAAACGAGATATTTCCCATCGAGGTCAAGCCTTTTCCCTACTGTTACCACAGTTGAGCCAATTATAATTATCAATGAAGAAACGTTCTAGAAATGAGGGTTTGGGGAGATGGGTAAAGATGAAGAATCGAATTGTTGTTTAATTGTTGATTCTTCATACCCTCTGCCCCTCTTCCCCATCCCAATCAGAAAGTATCAAACCTTGATTCTTTCATACACTTCCACATATTGTTCCACAGGATGCTTCCAAGAGTAATCACAACGCATTCCTTGAATTGCTAATTGGTTAAACGCCTCGCGATCGGTGTACCATAACTCTAGGGCACGGTGCATAGCAGATTCTAACGCAGAACTATCGGTATGATGGAAAACATAACCGTTACGTTCTTCAGGAAGATGAGCTTCATCATAGTCACGGTCAAATACGGTGTTAACTAATCCTCCCACCCCACGCACAATAGGAACGGTTCCATATTTCAGTGAGATCATTTGGGTTAAACCACAAGGTTCATAATTACTAGGGACGACTATCATATCAGCCCCTGCATAGATCAAGTGGGATAATTCTTCATTAAACCCAAGCTCTAAATGAACGTCGGGATGATCATTCAAATGATTTTTTTCATTCCGAAATTTATTATTAATTGCGCCTGAAGTGGCCGAGCCTAATAAAACAAACTGTGCGCTACGCTTGAGAGCGTAGTATAGGGCATGGTGGACTAAACCTACCCCTTTTTGGTCATCAAGACGACCCACATAGGCAATGATAGGTCTATCTTTCTCCTCTAACCATAACCGTTCTCGTAAGGCTTTTTTGTTATAAGCTTTTAATTCAAAATCATCTGGACCATAATTGGTGTCAATATAACCATCGACTTCAGGATTCCAGATGGTGTAGTCTAAACCGTTGATAATACCACTAAACTTGTCCTCATGAACGTAGAGGGTATGACCTAAACCATAACCTTCATTGCCAAAACGAGCTTCCCAAGCATGATGAGGAGAGACAGTATTAACAGCATTCGAGTAAACAATACCCCCTTTCATCAAGTTAATGCCACCTTTATGGACATTATCTTGAAGACGATCAGGGTTTAAGTAATAAAGGTCGTTATTGAGTTGACTGGCATTGATCATATCAATACCGCCAAGTCCTTGATGTTTAAAATTATGGATGGTGTAACAAACCCGTTGATTATCCATGCCCCGATATTTATACTGCTCAAAGAGCATCACAGGTACGAGACCGGTTTGCCAATCATGACAGTGAATAATCTCAGGACGTTTGTTACTCACACACATATACTCTAAAACTGCTCTGCTGAAGAAGGCAAAGCGAAAGTTGTCATCATTGTCCCCGTAATATTTTCCCCGGTTGAAGAAATTATCATTAGAATGGGGTTCAATAAACATACAATTTACGCCATGTACTTTTCCGCCAAATACAGTGCAATGGATCGAACCACCTCCCCAAGGCACCCATAAATCATTATAATCTTCGTGAAGTCCCCAAATATGGTCGTAGCGCATACAATCATATTTAGGAAGAATAATATCAACAATGTGACCTTGGTTGACGAGTTCGTGACTCAGCCCGAAAACCACATCACCTAACCCCCCGGCTTTAATAACAGGGGCGCATTCTGAGGCTACTTGAACAATATACATAGTGGCTTCTTACTTTGATCCCTCTCGATTTATATCAGCTATTGTATCAATTCTTAATATGCTACCAGTAATGTGTCAACCCTCTTAAAGACAGTTGACACATTACTGACAATGTTGCAAATTTGATTAAGAAAATCTAATTCTCATCATACCTGAGTTTGATCTCAGAAATTCAACGGAATAAGCGGGAGTCCCCACGCTCAGGCACGGCGTGGGGAGGTAGAGCGTGTGATTTTCGAGGCATCGAACCTCGAAAATCACCAATTATCGAAAATAGTTGGGTCTAAAACCCCGCCTTTTAAGGCGCATAGTTTTTGGAAGCGGAGTATATCTCTTGGTGCGCTACCCAAAGGCGATT